>NPIE01000035.1_pt1 | contig 17471 bp, 9 predicted proteins | sample 8637661 | NCBI WGS metagenome assembly NPIE01 (sample SAMN07420842, study PRJNA396082) | bioreactor metagenome | isolation source: sample BA12 brine-fed electro-methanogenic bioreactor BA | place: Japan: Kochi | collected 2016-12-09
TCATAAAACGTGTTACACTACCTACAATCCTATGAATCAAATGTGTTAGAATTGAGTCAAGCAATAATTGCCGGCTCACCTTTTTTTCTTTACACATAAACTTGGTTGACAAATAGATGCCTGCATAATTTTAAATGATTATATTTAATTGAGTTGAGGATAGAATGATAAAAAGTAAAGAAATCAGAAAGCAGTTTATAGAATTTTTCGAAAGTAAAAAGCACAAAGCTGTTCCTTCCGCCCCGGTAATCCCCATCGATGATCCGACGCTTTTGTTTACAAATGCCGGCATGAATCAGTTCAAGAACATTTTTCTGGGACAGGTGGAGCCAAAGTATCCGCGGGTGGTGGATTCGCAGAAATGTATTCGTGCCGGCGGCAAGCATAACGATCTGGATGAAGTGGGACGAGATGGATATCATCATACATTTTTTGAAATGCTGGGCAACTGGAGTTTTGGCGATTATTACAAAAAAGAAGCCATCACCTGGGCCTGGGAACTGCTCACGGAAATCTGGAAACTGCCGAAAGAACTGCTCTATGCCACTGTGCATCAATCGGATGAAGAAGCTTATGATATGTGGAAATCGGAAACGGATATCGATCCCGATCACATTGAATTTCACGGCGATAAAGATAATTTCTGGGAAATGGGAAATACTGGTCCCTGCGGTCCCTGCTCGGAAATTCACATCGATCGGGGAGAAAAATTCTGTCAGTTGAAAGATAGTTCCAATCATAAATGCAAAGTTAATGGCGACTGTCATCGCTTTATCGAGCTCTGGAATCTGGTGTTCATTCAGTTCAACCGGGATGAAGAGGGAACTTTGCATCATCTAAAGAGTACTCACGTCGATACCGGCGCCGGCTTTGAACGCATCTGTCAAGTGCTGCAACATAAGAAATCCAATTATGACACCGATCTTTTCATGCCGATCATTGAAGAAATATCAGAAATTTCCGGCATCAAATATCCGGATGATGAGCAAACGGATTTTACAAGGAAACAAGACTCTGTGATCTCCTTGGAGAAATATGACGGTACCTCTCACCGCGTGATCGCCGATCACGTTCGCTGTCTCAGCTTTGCGCTGGCGGATGGCGGGCTGCCATCCAATGAAGGGCGCGGCTACGTGCTGCGGCGGATCTTACGGAGAGCTGCCCGTCACGGACATCTGCTGGGATTGAAAGAACCGTTCCTGCATAAACTGGTGGATACGGTCATCGAAGTGATGGGAGCGCATTTTCGAGAACTGGCAGAAAAGAAAACTCACATCAAGATGATCATCAAAGCCGAAGAAGAAAGATTTAATGAAACGCTGGATAAAGGACTAGCAAAGTTTGCTGAAATTCTGGCTGATCAAAAGGGAGAAAAAATTCCGGGCAAAGATGCTTTCATGCTTTACGACACCTTTGGTTTTCCCTTGGATTTGACCAAGATCATGGCAGAAGAACACGGTCTTACTGTTGATGAGGAAGGCTTTCAGAAGGAAATGGAAAAGCAGAAGGAGCGTGCCCGCAAAGCAGGTAAATTTGATGCCGAAACCAGTCAGATGGAAAAACTGGGATTGCCTCCTTCCGTTACTTCCGAGTTTGTCGGATATGAGGAAACTCAGATCAAAACACGGTTGATCAAGCACTTTGTGGACGAAGAAAAGGGCGTTGTGATGGTGCTGGCAGAAACGCCTTTTTATGCTGAATCCGGCGGTCAGATTGCCGATATCGGTGAGATTTTCAACGAGAATTTCAAAGTTAAAATCCACGATGTTCAAAAAGAAAACGAGGTATTTTTCCATTTTGGCAAATTGATCTCAGGAAAGATAGATTCGGGAGAAGTTACCGCCCGCATCGATCTGGCCAGACGCAAGAGCATTGCCCGTAATCACACGGCTACTCATCTTCTGCACAAAGCTTTGCGGGAAGTTCTGGGCGAGCACGTACAGCAGAAGGGTTCACTGGTTCATCCCGATCACCTGCGCTTCGATTTCACTCATTTCAAACAGGTAGATAAACATGAGCTGGATGTGATCGAGCGCAACGTAAATGCCAAAGTGCGAGAATGTTTGCCCCTGCGTAAAGAAATCAAAGGAATTGAAGAAGCCAGAAAAGACGGTGCAATGGCACTGTTTGGCGAAAAATACGGCGAGGAAGTGCGGGTTGTTTCCATAGCCGATTATTCCCAGGAACTCTGCGGCGGCACGCATCTGGATTTTACCGGCGAGATCGGACTTTTCAAGATCACTTCCGAATCTTCCATCGCTGCCGGAATCCGCCGCATCGAAGCGATCACCGGTGAAAAAGCAGAGCAATACGTCAAAATCCTGGAAGATGAACTTGATGTGATAGGAAGGCAATTGAATGCACCAGCCTCTGCTATTCCGGAAAAGATCGAAAAAATGCTTTCCGAAAACAAGAAACTGCACGTTCAACTTAAAGCTGTTCGCATCAAATCTGCCGGAAATGTTCTGGATAATATTATTGCGAATTCTCAGGAAATAAATGGAGTGAAACTTGTTGTAACCAAAGTTAACATTCCCAATCCTGGAATGATGCGTCAATTGGGCGATCAACTGAAGGATAAATTGAAATCCGGAATCGGAGTGCTGTTTGCCGAAATTGAGGGAAATGTATCCATCCTGACCATAGTGACCAAAGATCTGACAGATAAATATCATGCCGGCAAGATCGTTGGGAAAATCGCTGAACTTGTCGGTGGTCGTGGTGGTGGAAGACCCGATATGGCAATGGCTGGCGGAAAAGATGTGGAGAAAATAGATGAAGCGATGAAACAAGTCGGAGAGATAATCGGAAATTTTAACACCGAAAAGCACTGAAGGACACTGAATAGGAGATTTAGTGGAGAGTATAAAAAGGTTTCAAAGAAATGTTTCGGTGTTTTCGACAGTTTAGATGTTGAATTATGAATAGCATTCTTATGATTCGGCTCAGTTCGCTGGGCGATGTTGTGCTCACGCAGCCTGTAGCAGAAGCCCTTCGGCAAAGATTTCCCGCAGCAAAAATCCATTATATCACCAAAAAGTCTTTTGTGTCTGTCGTGGAAGCATTCGGCTGCATCGATCAAATCTACGCATGGGAAGATTTTAAATCATATTCCAAATTAAGAAAACTTGCTGATCTGAAACTCGATCTTGTCATCGATCTGCATAATAAATTCAATACTTTCCTTATCAAATTGCTGGTAGGTGGAAAGAAAACCGTAACCTACAATAAACAGCATTTTCTGCGGCGAAGGATCGTGCACCATAAAACTGCAAAATCAATTTCATCCACTGTTGATCTTTATTTTTCCGCTTTGCAGAAAGCCGGAATCGAAGCGGAAGTGTATCGGCCGAAACTGCACCCCACCGGCGAACTGTCGCAAAGATTTAGTGAGTTGATCGATCCAAAAAAACGTAATCTCGCTATTTTCCCTGGTGCTCTGCACAAAACCAAGCAATATCCGGCTGAGCAGATTGGGGAAGTGATAAATTCTCTGAATGATGATTATCAGATATTTTTGCTGGGTTCTGAAGAAGAGAGGAAGTTGACGCAGAGCATCATGCAGCAGGTAGATAAAAGCATAATAGATCTCAGTGGAAAATTATCCATATCCGATTTGATCGCTTTTATTGAAAAGATCGATGCAATTATTTCCAACGACAGCGGTCCGATGCATATCGCAGCAGCTCTGCAAAAACCGCAGATCGCCATTTTTGGCGCTACTCATCCCAAACTGGGTTTTGCGCCTATGAATGAAAGAGCGATTATTCTATCTGCCGATCTCTACTGCCAGCCCTGCTCACTGCACGGAAGCGAAAAATGCTCATTGGGGCATTTTGACTGCATGGAAAAGATCACGCCAAAAATAGTTTTGGAAAAAATTCAAATGCTTTGATATAGAAACATATCTGAAAATTAGTTCTTGACATATATCTTAGTAAAAAGATTTTTAACGGGTGAATTTAAAGTGAAAGGAGTTTGTCTTATGAAAAGAATATATTTTTTGATTATAGCTTTGCTGGTATTTACAGTTTTATCAGCAGAAGATCCGATAGATTTTAGAGCAACTTATCTCGGTTTTGGCAACTCTTGGGAAATATCATTTACATTAACTCAAACCTATACAGAAGAACTTTCTATCTGGTATCCCGATGAAGCCGGCAGAGAAAAGAAAGTTAGAATTTTGTATAACAAAACATTAGGACCCGGAACTTATACATTCCATTGGGATGGCTTGGATGAACTGGGAAACAGACTGGAATACCGTGCCGGACAAAATGTTCGTTATCGCAATGGCAAAGTTGTTATGCTAAAATAATTTTTCTTCAATTGAATTTTGTAGCCCTCTGTTTGAAAATGCAGAGGGCTTTTTCATTAATAAATCCATAAATTACAGGAAATTAAACATACTTACATTTGTCTTGGTTATCTTCTTCATTGTAACATATCTTTACACCAAATAAAACTTTGTTGACAAATATTCGGTAAATTTAGTTTTTTATCCCTCATGTATTTGGAAGGGGTTAGGTTATGAAGGTAAAAATTGAAGAGGTTCTGTCGAATTTTATTACCGACAACCTCACATTAGTTCACGAGATATTATCCAGACTAAAACAACCTGCGAGTAAAATAATTGAGATCATTGGAGAGTCCGGTTCAGGTAAATCCATAATTTTTAGAAAACTTATCAAGCAAATCGAAAAACAGGAAAATGAAATCATTTATTATATTCCTGCCAGATTTCGCTACAATCATTTCTGGGATCTGTTACGCTTACTTGTAGATATATCAGAAAAGGAATTTACCGAGTTGATTGCCGAATCGAAACAATTCGAGATCATCAGAAAATATGATTTCTTCTTTTTTCTAACCGAAAAATTCACAGAAAAGGAACTTCTAAAAGAAAAGAATATTATTATTTACGAGCAACAATGTTTAGATCAATACTGTCTGGATTTTATCCAATACATGGTGAATTATTCCGAGAAAATTCCCATAAAATTTGTTATATTTTCTCAAAAAGAAACATCACCTTTTTCCGAAAAAGTGTATATTCCAACTCCTACAAACGAAGATATTCGGCAAATAATGCTTAAGCTTTTTCCCAACAGTAAAAAGAATTTTAGTTCCGAAAGCGATATATTGAACAACATCTCAAACAGTAATCTTTCAATTATTAATTACATTTTATCAAAAGCTGTCTCAGACAAAGATAAACTCGATTTATCACCATTTTTAGACAAGCAGATCAAACTCGAAAAAGTCTATGAAGAAATTATTGCATCGCAATCTGCACCGCAACAGGAAATGATCATGAGGATTCTTCTGCTGGATTCGCTTGCCAGTAAGGAAAATCTAAAAAAGATTTATGGCAAAAATGCCTTTACGAAAGAATTGAATTCACTTATCAAAGATAGAATCATTCTGGAAATTGACGATAAACTCTGTGTAAAAAAAGGCCATCTTGCCGAGAAAGTTTTTTTGGGTTTACCTGCCAAAAAACAAAAAGAGATCTACACAGCGGTCAGCAAAGTATTGCCGTCAGATATCAAAGATATACTCCTTACAAAGATAAATGTTTATGAGATAAAATCTATTGAAAGAATTACCAGAATACTCAAAGATCTTCGAGATTATAAATCTGTAATAGAACTGAATAGTATTTTGTTAGATTTACAAAAAGAACCAACAGAGAAAATTAATATTCTAACCAATCTGGGAGATGCTCACAAAAATCTCACAAATCATGAAAATGCTGCTGAATTCTATCGACAAGCACTCAAACTATGTGCCGAAAATTCAGTGCCGCCAGATGAAATTGTCTATAAATTAGCACAATGTTTAAACAATGTAGGCTCAACAGCGTTTGCCCTGGAAATCTTAAAAAAATACTCCAGTGCTTCTCAACATGATTATTTGAAATGCAAAGTTGTTCTTTTGAAAGCAGAAATAATGATGGAAATGGAGAATTTTGATGAAGCCTTGGAATGCACAACGGAAGCTTCCCATCTGGCAGATCAACTGAAAGATGCGACTCAGAGATCGAGAATAAAAGCAGAAGCAAAAAAGAATCGCGGAAAGATCTACTATTATTCCAATGATTGGAGCAAAGCAGAACAGGAATTTATCGATGCCGAAAAGCTATTCATGAAACTGGATGATAAAGGCGGTTTGGCAGCTATTTACAATAATCTGGGAATTCTGGAATTATTCCATGGTGACATTAACTCAGCGGAAATCCTCTACATGAAAAGTCTGCAGCATGAACAAGTTAGATATAATCTCAGGGGAATTTCGGTTTGCTATAGCAATCTCGGCTATCTCTTCGATGACCGCAGCGATTATAAAAAGGCGCTGCACTATTTAAATGAAGCACTCAAGATCCAAAAGCTGCTCAATGACAGGAACAGCATGACCTTCATCTATATCAATATCGGCGTTACCTACATGGATAACGGCAAATACAAAAAAGCTGATGAAGCTTTTAAGGAATCATTGAAGATAGCGATCGAATTCAATCTCTACAAAAATGTGATAGCTGTTTACAACAATCTTGGAGCACTTCATTTCCGTTCCGGAGATTTTTCCCAAGCGATCGAATATTATGAACAGGCTATCAAACGCTCTCAGGAATACAATTTCTCAGAAGGAATGTGTCAATCTTACAATAATCTGGGTGAGCTTTTCGAGAAAAGAGGTGAATTCAAGCTTGCCTTCGATTTCTATTCCAAAGCCAAAGAACTTTTACCGATGATCTCAGATGAGTTCATCAAAGCAGAGCTGTATGGAAATCTGGGAAGCGTTTTAGCCAAACTGCATAAATTTAAAGAAGCTTATGCCTACCTGGTGGAAAGTTTCGATTATTTTAAAGGCATCGATCATAAAGATAAAATTCTGGAAGGTGCTCAGAATCATGCCATGTATTTTATTTTAACCCGCAATCTGGAAAGCGCCAATTACTATCTGGAGCAAGCTCTTAAAATTGCGGAAGATATGCAGAACGATTTTCAAATCGGAAAATGTTATTATTTGAAAGCACTGATTGATAAAGAAAACATCGATCTTGCTTTGGAGCATCTGAAGAAAGCCACGGAGAAATTCCTGAAGGCAAATACCGATTTTGAACTGGCTCTGGCAAATTATGAATATGCTTCGCTGCTGCTGGAAAAAGAAGATTGGGAGCAGGCCTTGCAGATCCTCACCGATAACCGCAAATTGATCCAGAGGTTCGAAGCAATTAAATTTCTGGAAAAAAACGATATTCTGATCCAAAAGATCAAAACAAAATACGAAAAAGAACTTCGTGAATCCAAACATCAGGAATCTCTGCTCAATAAGTTTTATGAGATAACTCAACAACTTAATTCCATCACAAATTTTGATGTACTGCTGGAAACAGCTCTGGATAAATTAGTCGATTTTGCCGAAGCAGATGGCGGTATTTTTGCTCTTTATAACAACAAACTGGTCAAAGATTCCTGGGAATACCTTATCATGAATAATTTTTCCAATCAGGATAGCGACTTCTCGGTTATCATGGATATCGCTCAGAGCACTTTCAAGGAAGCAGCCAGTCAAAATTTTAAGCAACCTCATTTTGCACCCAAATTTAATAACATCATTTCTTATCCGCTTTCCGTGCGAAATGAGCAGAAAGGGGTTATCTGTCTTTTCACCAAACGCAGTTCGCATTATTTCACAGAAAAAATGTACAACTTGATCAGTGCGCTCTGCAATCAGATCGTGGTGATCGTGGAAAATATCTCTTACGAAAATCTGCAAAAAACCCATGACGGAATTCGAGAGGAATTGGCAGCTTCCAGCACTTTCACAAATATCATCGGCAAAAGTGAAAAGATCCAGGAAATTTTCCGCATGATAGAAAAGATCAAAAACGCACCTACCACGATCCTGCTGGAAGGTCCCAGCGGAACCGGTAAAGAGCTCATTGCCCGAGCCATTCATTATAACAGCAACAGGCGCAATAAGCAGTTTGTTGCTCAATATTGCGGAGCTTTGCCCGAAACCTTGCTGGAAAGCGAGCTTTTCGGCCATGCCAAAGGTTCCTTCACCGGCGCTTCCCACGATAAAAAAGGACTTTTCGAAATCGCCGATGGCGGTACGTTCTTCCTGGATGAAATCGCCGATATCAGTCTTTCTACTCAAGCCAAACTTTTGCGATTTCTGCAGGAAGGCGAGATCAAACGGGTCGGCTCAACCGTCACTCAAAAAGTGGATGTTCGCGTCATTTGTGCAACCAATGTTTCGCTGCGGGAGAAAGTGGAAAAGGGAGATTTCCGATTAGATCTATTCTACCGCTTGAATGTCATTCGCATCGAAGTTCCTTCTCTGGCAGAAAGAAAATCAGATATTCCCCTGCTGGCTGTACATTTTTTAGATAAATACTGCCGCAAATTGAATAAGGAAGTAAATGGCATCACGGAAGAAGCGATGCGATATCTGATGAAATACTACTGGCCGGGAAATATCCGCCAACTGGAAAATGAAATAGAACGGGCTGTCACGCTGGCAGAGCCAAATTCATCTATTCGTTCTTCCGATCTTTCGGAAGAGATCTTCCGTTATCAGGAAAATCAGGAAACAGTGCAGATCTTAGAAAAGAAAAGCCTCAAAGATGCTGTGGAAGATCTGGAAAAGCAGATGATCATTAATGTGCTGAATGAGACGGATTGGAATCAGACGCAAGCTGCCAAAAAACTGGGATTAAGCCGGCAGGGACTGATCAAAAAACTGCAGCGCTACCAATTGGAACGTTGATAAGGCTGGAATCCATTGAAAAAACTGATCGATTTTATCGCCCTGGATATCGAAACCACAGGACTTAGTTTTAACGAAAATGAGATTATCGAAATCGGAGCTGTTCGCTATCAGGAAGGTCTGGAAAAGGAACGCTTTTCGATTTTCATAAAACCGCAAAAGCAGGTTCCGCAATTTATAAAACAACTAACTCATATCACAGATGAACAGCTCGCTGGCGGTGAAAATCTATCGGACGCTCTCACTCAGCTTTTAGAATTTATAGGTTCCGATATTGTCGTCTGTCACAATGTTTCGTTCGATATCGGTTTCCTGAACGCAAAATATGAGAAAAAAGGTTTTACAAAACTTTCGAACCAAACTATCGATACGCTGGATCTGGCACGTATTTATCTGCCGTTTATTCAAAATCATAAATTGGAAACAGTTGCCGAATATTTCAAGATCGATCTTACCAATGCTCATCGGGCAATTTTTGATGCCAAAGCCACGGCAGAGATCATGATCGCTTTCCTGCAGTTCATCGAGGCAAATATACCTCTCAGCGTGAATCATCGGCTTTTGGATATCGCTGCCAACTTACACTGGCTGTCTGGCATGACATACCTGCTCACAAAGATCGTGGAAGAGCAGAAGAAAACAGCGCTTCTCACTAAAAAAAAACAGGCTGTAATCGATTTTCATAATCGAAATTATATCGAACATAAACCGGAAGAAACCAAACTTGTCTCGATCGAAGCTGTGTTTGGCGAAAATGGACTTTTTGCGAAAAAATTTGAAAAATATGAATTACGTCAGGGACAGATCGACATGGCACATGCCATCCTGGATAAATATCAACTGAGTGAATTCTTGCTGGTGGAAGCAGGAACAGGCGTTGGAAAATCGCTGGCTTATCTCATCCCTTCCATCTTTTTTTCTCACCAAAATGACAACAAAAAAATCATTATTTCCACCAATACCAAAAATCTGCAGGAGCAGCTTTTTTATAAGGATCTGCCGGCAATGAGTGAATGTGTGGAGATTCCCTTCAAAGCCACTTTATTAAAAGGAAGGCGGAATTATCTCTGCATCAAAAAATGGCTGGAAGTTGGCATGGACCTGGAAAGAATGCTCTCCTTTAGTGAGATGCATTCTCTCATGAATCTGCTGGTCTGGAAAGAATTCACCAAAACCGGAGATATTGCCGAAAACAGTTCTTTCGATCCTAATCGTGATGCCGGTTTGTGGAAAAAACTTTCTGCCGATGCTTTCGGCTGCCGCAAAAAACGCTGTCCCCACTATAAACAATGCTTTTTGATGAACATCAGAGATAAAGCAGAAGAATCAAACCTCGTTATCATCAATCACCATCTGCTGCTGGCAGACATGGTTTCCGAGTTTGCCGCTTTGGGAGAATACGAATATCTCATTATCGATGAAGCACACAATCTGCCGCAACTGGCACAGGTAGAATTGGGCTCTTCGATTTCTTATCCCGACATCCATAACTTCTTTACTTCGCTTTTTGCTGCCAGAAAAAAATTCCAGTATGGCATTTTAGTTAGCCTCAAAACTGCTGCTATCAAAAGTGATTTCAGCAGGAAAATGGAATTTATCGAAAGCATTGATAAGACTATTGAATTGTTAGAACAAAATCGCGAAACTTTCGAGAAATTTTTTCTGGAAATCCGCAAAACCGTCGAACAGAAAGGCAGTTACGGAAAATTACGGATCAGAAATAACGAAGATCATCCTTTTCTGTCGGATTATTTAAGTCGTGCCATCAACTTCTGGGCAGAGCTTTCACGAGCCTTGCTGCCGATCTACAAAATTCTAACTAACGTGCATAAACAGAAATTTGTGGAGCATTCCCAGAACTTGGAGATTCTGGAAAGCATTCAGCAGCAAATTGCCGATTATCATCAACTTTTTTCCACCTATTTCAATCCCAACCTGCAGGATTTTGCTTTTTGGATGGAAACTTTTGGCAGCTCAGACGAGAATTATCCAGCTGGGTTTCTGTGTTACTGTCCACTGGATGTGAGCACGATTTTCCAGGCAAAACTTTATGAAAAAATGAAGACCATCATCTTCACTTCCGCCACCATTGCCATTCGCGATAAATTCAAATATTTTGCCAATCGCATGGGGCTGGATCTTCTGGAAGAAGGCTTTGTTCAAGAGCTTATCGTTCAGTCACCATTCAATTATCAAAAACAGTCCATGGTGCTGGTTGCCGGTTTTCTGCCTCCGCCCAACGATAGATTTTTCACTGCTCAATGCCTGGAATTGATCCGTCGCGGTGTAGAAGTCTCCAAAGCTGGAACGATGGTTCTCTTCACAGCCTACAAAAATTTGAATGAAGCTTATGAAAATCTTTCCGACGAATTTTATGCCAAAGAAATTCTGCTGCTGGCGCAGGGAAAAGGCATGGGAAGATCGGCAATGCTGAAAGAGTTTCGCAGACATCGCAATTCCGTGCTGCTCGGAACGAATTCTTTTTGGGAAGGAGTGGATGTTCCCGGCGAATCGCTGGAATTATTGATCTTACAGAAATTACCATTCATGGTGCCGTCCGAACCGATCGTGGAAGCCTATCTGGAAAAGCTGCAAGCAGAAGGAAAAGACAGCTTTATGCATTTTATGCTGCCCAACGCGCTTCTGAAATACCGCCAGGGCTTTGGTCGTTTAATTCGGCATAAAACCGATAGAGGAGTTGTTCTGGTGCTGGATAACCGAATTATGACCAAACGTTATGGACAGTTTTTCAAAGATACAGTTCCTGCCCGAACTTTTATCGCCAGTCGTGACCTGGAAATCTACGATCATCTAAGTAAATGGTTTGCAAAAATTTAAAATTTTTAATTGTAATAAATGCAATAAATTATCATTTATGCAGAAGTCTTAAATATTTTTAGAAAATAAGGAGAGAGTTTTGGAAACTAAACCCTACAAGATTTGGGCTCATGTAGTCTGGTGCACACAGAAAAATTCACCTCTGCTTACGGCAGAAATTCGCAAAATTATGATCAAACACATTCTCACTTTCACCACCAATAAAGAGTATTATATTGCCTGTATGAACGGCGGTGAAGAGCATCTTCATTGTTTGCTTTCCTATTCTCCCCATGCCGCTCTCACAGTAATTCTGGATGAGATAAAGACCGAATCTGCCCGCTGGCTGAATACCAGCAAAAAACTGGATAAAAGATTCGGCTGGCAGCAGAATTTTGCTGCTTTTTCCGTTAGCCAATCCAAAGTAAAAGATGTGAAGAAATTCATTGCCAAACAGGAAGACCATCATCAAAAAATCTCTTTTGCATTAGAATGGCAAACCCTCTTGGATAAGCATGGAGTTTAGCGTTTGCCAGAAGAAACGGACCTCATAACTATTTATAATGAAATAAAATATCATTTCGGTCATCAAAACTGGTGGCCCGGTGAAACAGTAGATGAAATAATCATCGGCGCGATCCTCACTCAAAGCGTCAGCTGGCAAAATGTGGAAAGAGCAATTCAAAACCTCAAAAATGAAGATCTCTGCAGTCTTTCAGCAATTCATCATACGGAAACCGATGAGATAGCAAAACTCATAAAACCGACACTTTATTTCAATCAGAAAGCTAAGAAATTGAAAAATTTCACAAATTTTCTTTATAGAAATTTTGACGGAATTTCTGCTGAATTATTTTCACTGAATTTATATGATTTGAGAGAACAGCTTCTGAATATTTCGGGTATAGGTCCGGAAACCGCTGATTCGATAATTCTGTATGCTGCAGACAAACCGATCTTCGTTGTGGATGCCTATACCAAAAGGATTTTCAGCAGGCTTGGCTTTGTAAAAGAGAATTGGAATTATAAAGAGATTCAGCTATTTTTTGTGCAGAATCTTCCAGTTGAAGTTGAAATTTTTCAGGATTTTCACGCTCAGATCGTGAAGTTGGGAAAGGAATATTGCACGAAAAAAAATCCAAAATGTAATGTTTGCCCTGTTCGTGGAAAATGTGTAAATATGCGCCGGGCTAAAGCCTGACGCTGAATCGAAAAAAGTCCTGCGGACTATGGAGAAATGGTCGGTAAGTTTTCGTAATTCTGAAGAATCTCGAAACTGAGTTTCGATGGAAATTACGTTCCCAAACTGGAGTTTTGGAACAAGAAGACTTATTGTGTATCTCGATCACTCCTGATCGAGGAATACCTTCATTCTGCCAGCCGTGGCGTAGTCCCGATTATTTTCGGAGACGGGGTGTTTACAACACGTATTTCACAGGAAGAATCTCTAGGAATCTAAAAATTTATTTGACAGTATTTGTCAAAATCGGAGATTCAGCAAAGTAAATTCCGGAGGGAAAATGAGAGCTGTTTTGAAGATGTTTTTGCTGATGTTTTTGGCAGCAAATCTATTTTGCGAAAGAATCTATTTCGGACCCGGACAGCCGCTCGCAACCTTCGAGGAAGCCTTTGCCCTTGCCGATACCGGCGATTACCTGATCGAAGCGCGGTGCGATACGATCAGATTTGATTCCGGCTGGAAATGGCTTTCCTTCCCATCCCTCGACGTCGTCCTCGAGGACGCCGATCTCGCCGAAAACATTCTGGAAGATATCCTCGATCCCAATATCCTCGAAGAGGTTCTGGCTCAGGATTATACGATCTATTATGACTTTAACAATTGGCAAAACATTGATGAACAATTCCTGCGTTCCGACGGCTTCAAATTCCACATGAACGCAGCAGCCACCCTGGAGGTCAGCGGTTTCAAACTGGCAGATAACACCACTGTTTCTCTTTATGGAAATGGTTTGGAAAACTGGCTCGGCTACTGGCTGGATGATACCCAGCACGTCAGCGATGCCTTCAGCGGCTACTGGAACGGCGACAATATCTACTACATCCAGCATCAATTCTGGACTGCAGCCTATCGCAACGGAGAATGGGTTTATAAAATGGTTGGAGAACGTGAACCCACTATCTCATATGGTGAGATGGTGATCATCAAATGCCAGAACACTATCAACAGTTTTCAATGGGATAACAGCACTCCCCCGGAGGAACGAACAGTATATTCCGAACCTCAATATTACAGCTACGACGAGCAGGCTTCCTATACCGCTGTCTTCGTGGAACTGGATGAAAATGATCTGCCGGTGGAAATCGGCGCTTTCGTGGATGATGTCTGCATCGGTGCTTCGGTCGTTAACGATGACCTCTGCCAGATCAATGCCTACACAGACTCGGCGCCTGCCGGCGATATCGAACTGGAACTCTACTACGGCTCCCGAAGCGAAATGCAAAAGCAGAGGATCTCAAATTACAACTGCAGCACATTGCATTCTCAGCAGGTTCAGCAGCAGATTCACACCGGCTATCGGACGGATGCCTGGTTCGTCTCCCTGCGGGAAGGCTCTTCCAACCTGCTTCCGGCTTTGAATGAAGTAACGCTTACCAATTATCCCAATCCCTTCAATCCCAGCACGACAATCTCCTACAATCTTCCTTATCAGGATAAAGTTACCATCGGCATCTACAATATCAAAGGACAGCTTGTGAAACAACTGCTCGACGGCTCTCAGCCGGAAGGCAGCTATCAAGTGGTCTGGGACGGTAAAGACGCCCATGGCAGGATCGTTGCCAGCGGCATCTACTACAGCCGCATCCAAGCCTGCGGCAAAACGCTGAACAAGAAAATGTTGATGTTGAAATAAATGTAATAATCCTTGCGAAGGTCATATTCCCCTCTTGAGAGGGGTGCGGCTTTAGCCGTGGGGTGTGTCAGACCTTCGCAAGGTTATTTGTCAGTCCCCCTTTGGAAGGGGGAAAAAGGGGGTTTAATGAGATTAGAATTAATTACTAATCTTACAAAACCCCTCGTACTCCCCTTACGAAGGGGAGCTTAATAACGATCAGGAGGTTTTGTGAAAAAAAATATCATATTCCGAATCCACATGAAGGCGACATTGGCCAATATCGCATTCATCATGTTTCTTTGCGTTTCTTCGTGGCTCCATTCCACCACCTGGCACATCAAGCAAGACGGCAGCGGCGATTTCACCACTATCCAAGCCGGCATCAATGCTTCCGCCGATTCCGACACTGTTCTCGTCTATCCCGGAACTTACTACGAAAACCTTAATATGAACGGCAGGAACATCATCCTGACCAGCCTGGAACTTACAACCGGCAATTCCCAGTATATCGAGTCAACCATCATAGACGGTCAAAGGCTTTTGAGCTGCATAGAAATCCAGAATATCACAAACGGAGCAACCATTCGCGGTTTTACAATTCGTAATGGATTTGGAACGGATATTCAAGGTTCTTTGGGGGGAGGTATTTTTTCACAATCTGTAGAGAATACTCACATAATAAATTGTCATTTCTATGACAATATCGCCACACTTGGCGGCGCTGTCTGTGCAATTCTTTCCGAGCTTACCTTTTCAGGTTTAAGAATCGTCCATAATTCTGCCGGTTATGGAGGGGCAATATATGCCAGATCTAATTGCACAATCCAATTCGATTACAATAATCGCTGTAATATTTACAACAACAACGCAGGTAAAGGTGCGGACTTATATATCCGCAACACCGGTCATGTTCATGTTGTTGTAGACACATTCTCAGTGTTCAATCCCGATCGCTATTTTGCCGAATATCAGGATGGTTCCACCTATTCCTTCAATATTCAAAACAACTGGATGGAGCTTGTACCGCATGATATGTACGTCGCGCCGGATGGTGATGATGACAACAGCGGCATTTCTCCGGATGAACCGCTGAGAAACGTTTCCTGGGCTGTGCGCCGTATCGCTGCCGATGCGCAGAATCCCCGCACCGTTCATGTGGCTGCCGGCACCTATTCCTACGCCGCAAATCAGCAGATTTTTCCCATCGGCTGCAAGGAATATGTCTCCATCATCGGGGAAGATATGGAAAATACAATATTTTTAAATGATTATATCACAGCAATTCTTGTTGGTAAATTACTCGATGGCACAGTAGAAATATCAAACATTTCCTTTAAAAGTTCACCTGATATATTTAGAAGCAATTTACTTGTTTTCTACCAAGTTACGGATCTAAAAATTACTAACGTTGAAATTAAAGATAATTATAATGTTGGTACTCTTTTTTCCAATGAATATGTTTATAATGAATACGATAATCTTAATATAACAGATAATGTTGTATCTGCCACCAACTCAGGTCTTAGCTTACAGAGAAACGCCGGTTACCTTAAAAATAGCATCGTAGCCAACAATGTGAACACTCGACCGGATCCGTCTACAGCAGAAGTTGCCCTGCATTTAGGCGCATACGATGATTTCTTGATAGAAAACTGCATCTTTACCGGTAATTATGCCGCCAATACCGATGGCAGAATAATTCGCACAACTAATTGCAACGGCAATGAACCAACCATTCGTTTCAATAACTGCCTCATCGCCGATAACTACATCGGCAGCAACAATGTCTGCCAGAATTTCAACTACGATGGTTTGACCGAGTACGTTAACTGCACCATCTCCAACAACACGACCGGCGGCAATTTCTACAGCTCAGCTCTTTACAACTACGGAGATGTAAACCTGAAAAACACAATCATGCACAATAACACCCAGTATGAGGTCTTCATGGTTGATGATACCCAATACGGTTATGTTTACACCCTCAATGTGGATCACTGCAATATCAAAAACGGACAAGCCGGAATTTACAACCAGCACAATGTCAACATCATCAATTGGAACGAGGGCAATATCAGTTCAAATCCGCTATTTATGGGAACAAGTGAATATCCCTATCAGCTCTCCGAGTTTTCCCCCTGCATCGATGCCGGCACCCCGGATACCACCGGTCTTTTCCTGCCGCCCTGGGATCTTTTGCATCATCAACGAGTCTGGGATGGCGACGGCGATGGTATTGCCATAATCGATATGGGAGCCTACGAGTTCGGAGCAGATTCGGTTGGAGTTACCCAAAACCTTATACCCAATACCCAACACCGGCTTACAAACTTTCCCAACCCCTTCAATCCCTCTACTACAATTTCTTTTTCTCTCACCACGGAGGGCACGGAGAACACGGAGCTTATAATCTATAATATCAAAGGTCAGAAGGTAAGAACCTTGATGGACTGCACCGCTGCTCCGGGAAAATACAACTGCGTCTGGAACGGTCGCAACGATGCCGGCAAGCGCGTATCTTCCGGCGAATACATTGTCAAACTAATGGTGAACGGCAAAGAGACAGCAGTGCGGAAGATCATGCTGCTTAAATAAATTTTCCGTCATTCTGATAAATCTTGAGAAGAATCTCATTTCATCGCGGATGAACACCTATAAACGCTGATAAGCTGTCCTTGTAAAGGGAGAGGACGATCCCAAAAACCCTCTCGAAACCAATATATAGGAATCTAAGGGAGAAGCTTTCAGAAATGAAAGTTTTAAACTAAATATCTGAGTGTGTTCGACTCAGGGCTAACTTCCTAAAAACAAAAAAAATACGTAAAAATTAAAAAAAGTTTGACATCTAAACCTTCAATTTGATTTTGGCAATTCCCCAATTTAAGGGGTGGCTTATAAGAGATGTAAGTTATTAGAAATTAAGGTAGCTAAATAAAAAATTCAGTAAAGCTACTGTAAAACGAAACCTGCTGAGACAGGTTTTTAGATCTTTTAGGAGGAGAAATGGCAAAAGCAAAATTT
>NPIE01028878.1_pt3 | contig 17444 bp, 16 predicted proteins | sample 8637661 | NCBI WGS metagenome assembly NPIE01 (sample SAMN07420842, study PRJNA396082) | bioreactor metagenome | isolation source: sample BA12 brine-fed electro-methanogenic bioreactor BA | place: Japan: Kochi | collected 2016-12-09
AACCCTTGCTGCTGAACGCGTTATAGAAAGAGACCCCCGCGCCGATGAGGCCGATGGCCACCCACGCGATCCTAAAGATGGCGAAGGGATCGCTCGCTCCCGGCATCCCTCCCAGGCCTCCGGGCATACCCGCTCTCGGCATGATCACCAGCCCGATAGCGGTGACGATGAGGGCCACGACACCCCCAATCAGCGACCGCGTTCTTCCCGGACGGATCCGCATCAGATAGCCTCCCCGGCAGGCAACGTCCACTCACGCCATGCCAAGGTCCACAGGGTTGAGACGTAGGCGGATATGGCGCCCCGGAAGGCCAACAACACGGGCCAGAGGACGCAGCAGAGGGCCATCAGCACCCCGGGGATCGCCATCAACAGGCCCAGGGCGATGCTGATGCCGACCTGGATGAGGAAGAGCACAATGGCCTCGCCCAGGTTCCCCGTGAGCACCTGCCAGCCGCGCTTATAGGCGGCGAAGACGCCCAGATCATCGAGCATACAGGCGCGCTCGGCGAAGTTACGGATCAGGCCCAGGATGAGGGCAAAGGGCAGGGCGATACAGGCCAGCGCGCCGAAGATCGAGACGATCCCGATGCCCATCGGTCCTACGCGCCCCCCCACGATCTGATTCACGGCGACCAACACGCCGCTCATCCCGAGTCCGGCGATCACCAAGGCCAGCCCCGGAATAGCGGGCAGCAGGCCGATGCCGAGCAGGCGCCAGCCTTTTTGCCACCCTGCCCCGAGGGCCGTACCGAAGGAGGACGTGCCGCCACCTTCAAGCGTGTTCACCGCATCGATCAGGCCGCCACGAGCCAGGGTCGAGACGACCCAGAGCCCGAGTCCCAGGACAATGGCGATGCCGATGATCACCACCAGCATCACGGTCCCGACGGCGATCGGCAGGCCCAGATTGCGTGGGATGTTCGGCAGCTCGGGAACAGGGGGGATCCCGGGCCCGGGTGCCTGAGGCCAGTCCCGGAAATCCCGCGGGATTTGCCAGTCGAAGTTGAAGTCCTGCTCACCGACTCGGTAGCCCGAACCCGATCCTGTGGCGTTGCCGGCACCGGACAGCGCCACCAACACCCCAAGGACGATGAGGAATTTGTTCTGCCAGATGAGGTCCCACGCGCGGCGCAGGAGCTGACCATAGTCCATTTTCATATCGCCTCCCTTTGAGTCTGTCTTCCTTGTCTACGTAGTTCGTGTCACCCAAGTTGCGCGATAGCGCGCTGAAGGATCTCGGCGGAGCGTTCCAGCGCCGCCTGTTCGCTGGCGTTCAGCGTTGCATGCATAATGCGATCGACGCCGGTCTCGGAGACGATGCAGGGCACACTGAGGCTGACGTCGCTGAGTCCGTACTCACCGTCGAGCGGGACCGATACAGTCAGCACACTGTGCTCGTTTCGCAGGACAGCTCCCGCGATGCGGGTGAGGGCCAGGCCTACGGCGTAATAAGTGGCTCCCTTGTAGTCGATGATGTGATAGGCCGAGTCGCGCACGGCTTGCTCGATGCGATCCCGCTCGGCCTCCCAGTCCGAACACTCATTGCAGATGGCGCAGAACTGCTCCATGCTCACCCCGGCGAGGTGCGTCATCGACCAGGCGGCGAATTCGCTGTCGCCGTGCTCCCCCAGGATGTAGGCATGCACGTTGTGAACGTCGACGTGGCAGTGTTGGCCGAGCAGATAGCGAAAGCGGGCGCTATCCAGCACGGTGCCGGAGCCGATTACGCGGCCTCGCGGCCAGCCGGAGCGCCGGTGGGCCACGTGCGTCAGGATATCGACCGGATTGCTGACCACCAGCACGACCGCACGCGACGCCTGGGCGACGATGTCGTCGATGATGCTCTCGATGATCCGTGCGTTGCGCTGGAGCAGGTCAAGCCGCGACTCCCCGGGCTTCTGACTCGCCCCCGCGGTGATCACGATCAGCTGCGAATCGGCGTAGTCCTCCGCCCTGCCGGCGTGAATGCCGACCGAAGGGAAGAAAAAGCGACCGTGATTGAGGTCGAGGACCTGACCGGCGACGAGGTCCTCGTTGAGGTCCACGATCGCGATGTGGTCAGCGACGCCACTCTGGGCGAGAGCGTAGGCAAAGGTCGCTCCCACGTGGCCTGCGCCGACAATCGTCACCTTACGCGCCGTCCAGTTTCTCTTTTCCAATTCAAGCCTCCGTTGACATGCCGATGCCGGAGACGGGTGCTGCGCAGCTAGGGCACGTGGTCTCTGATGTCACATAATTCGCCGTAATCCTGTAGCCAGCACGGCGGATGAGGGGCGTCCCACAGGCATGGCAATTGGTGTCGATCGCCTGGCGTGAGTTACCGGCGTAGACATAGTGTAGCCCCGCCGTTCGGGCGATCTCGATGGCGCGGGTCAGCGTGCCTTCCGGCGTCGGTGCGACGTCCTGCATGCGATAGGCGGGGAAGAAACGGCTGAGATGCCAAGGGGTCTCGGGTCCGAGCTCCTCCGCGATGAAGTTTGCGGCCTCTTCAAGCTCCACCGGATCGTCATTGAGATTCGGGATCAGGAGCGTGGTCACCTCCACCCAGATCCCCAACTGCTTCATCAGCTTAAGGCTGTCGAGTACCGGCTGCAGTCGGGCCCCTACAAAACGACGATAGGTCGCGTCGCGGAAAGCCTTGAGGTCGACGTTTGCCGCGTCCACTTAGGGGTGAAGGGTCTGGAGTGCCTCCGCCGTCATATAGCCGTTGGTGACGTAGACATTGCCCAGGCCGGCGTCACGAGCGCGGCGGGCGACATCAAACGTCACTTCGAAGAAAATCGTCGGTTCGGTGTAGGTATAGGCGATGCTGCGACAATGGTTGGCGAGGGCTGCCGCGACCACATCGTCCGCGGTGGTCTGCTGGCCGAGGATGATGTGTTGATCGCGCGGCATCTGTGAGATATCGGCATTCTGGCACCAATCACAGCGGAAGTTGCATCCTGCCGTCGCGATGGAGAAGGACAACGAGCCGGGATGATAGTGAAAGAGGGGCTTCTTCTCGATGGGATCCACATGCCGGGCAATGAGCTCACCGTAGACGAGCGTGATGAGCTTGCCGTCGCGATTCTCGCGTACGTGACAGATGCCTCGGCCATCGGGAGAGATGGTGCATCGGTGGGCGCACAACTGACAGCGTACGCGGTCCTCAGGGAGTGACTCGTACAGCATAGCTTCTCTCATGATCTGTGACCTCCTATCCCTCCGCGTGAGAAAGGTGGAGCTGCCGACCTTGTTGCGGTCCTAGATATCGGTCTGCAGCTGCAGCCACTTGACGATGTCGCGCCGGCGCACCAGCCCCTCCAACTGCCCATCACGGATGACGGGTATCTGGCGGATGTCGCGTCCGGCCAAGATCTCCAGAGCCCGTATAGCGCAGTCGTCGGGTGCGAGGGTGGCCAACTCATCCGCGGGCGTCATGACCTCCCACACGGAGGTCGTCTCCCATGCCTCCTGGGGTGTTCGGCGAACGTCCTCAAGCGTTGCGATACCCACCAACCCGTTCTGATCCACCACGGGGAACCCCTGGTCGTCGGAGCGCATAATGAAGTCATGGACGAAGCTGGCAACGCTGCGATCCGCAGGCACGGTCGGCGGATCGCGCCGCATGACCCTCGAGACGGGGATGTCCTCGAGGGCTTCTCGGATCACCATCTGCTGGTAGCTCTGCACAGCGGCGTTGTGGAGGAACCACCCGATGAAGGCGAGCCAGAGACCGTTTGCCATGCCCTCACCTACCAGGGGAATCCGAAAACCGAAGGCCGTGGCAATGCCCGCAACAATCATCAGCCATGCGACGGCGCGTCCCACGGCTGTGGCCAACCGGGTCGCTAGTCTGAGGTTGCCGGTGATGGCCCACAGCACGGATCTCAGAACGCGGCCTCCATCGAGAGGAAAGCCCGGAATCATGTTGAAGACACCGAGGGCGACATTGATGGAGCCAAGCCAGACGAGGATGGCCCCCGTCGGGCTCAGGCCGGCCAGCATCTCCTGCATCGAACGCATCCCGGTGACGCCTCTGCCCGTCGCTAGGCTCGTGATCAGCAGCAGCACCCCGCCAATGACCAGGCTGGTCAGGGGTCCCAGAATGGCCATGACGAATTCGCCCCCGGCCGAGTCGGGTTCGCGCTCGATACTGGATACACCACCGAATAGATGCAGTCGGATGTGGCTGACGGGGATGCCTCGTGAGGTGGCGACCAGTGAATGGGCTAGCTCATGCGCCAGCACGGAAAGGAAGAAGAGCAACGCCGCCGCTACCGCTACGGCCCAACGTAGGGGGACCGGCCATTCGCTGTGCAGGACGCCCATGGCTGTCGCCCAATTCCAGCTGATCAGCAAGAAGATCAGCAGCCAGCTCCAGTCGATCTGGATATCGATGCCGAAGATTCTGCCGATGCGAATGCCGCTTCTCATACATCAATCCTTCCGTGTGTGGGGACGATGACCCCATGACAGATGGGTGCGAGCGTGGGCCTTGCCGTGATATCACGGTCAGGGCCATAACCCGCACCCACGGTGCTACGACGTCGCGAAGATGGGCGTGTCGCTTAGGCGATCACGTTGACGTGACCTAGCTCTGCGCCTCGGTGTTCGCGGCGACTCCTTCCTCGATCTTCAGCGAGATTCGCTGTTGCAGCGGATCGACGTAGAGGACCTCCACCTTCACATCTGTGCTCGGAGCGAGGCCATTCAGCGCCTCTTCACCGCCCGGTATCTCGGAGACGTGAACCAGTCCCTCGACTCCCTGACCCACATCGACGAACGCGCCGAAGTCGGTGGTGTGTGTGACGGTGCCGTCGACAATGTCGCCGCGTTGCATCTCTGCGGTGACCTGCTCCCAGGGATCAGGTAACAGGCGCTTGCGACTGAGAGCGATGCGCTCGCGGTCGCGGTCGACATCCAGGACGTAAACCTCGACCTCCTCACCGACATCGAGGACGTCTCGCGGGTGCCCAACATGGTCCCATGACATCTCCGAGATGTGCAACAGCCCGTCTACGCCACCCAGATCGATAAACGCACCGAAGTCGACGAGATTGCTCACCACACCCTTGCGGATCGCGCCCTCGTGGAGCTCCTGAAGGACCTCCTCACGGCGCTTCCCGGCTGCGGCTCGTTCGGAGAGAATCAGGCGCCGCCGGCGCGGGTTGACCTCAATCACGGCCAATGAAAGGGTTCTGCCGATAAGCTCTTGTTTGAGGCTTGTCCGCTGGTCGCGGTCTGCGCCCCGGGGAATGGAGGTCAAGTGTGAGTTGGGGACGAAACCCTGCAGTCGGCCAAACGCTGCCAGGACACCGCCACGATTTGTGTCGACAACCTCGGCTTGAATGACCTTTTTCTGCTCCATCAACGTCTCGGCTCGGATCCAATCTTGGTGTTCCAGACCCTGCTTAAGCGAGACGACGACCGCATTGCGGTTGAGCGGAATCTTGACAATGCGAACAGGGACCTTGTCTCCGACCTCCAGTGATTCGAGATACGTCTCGTCGATGTTCTCAAGGTCACGCTCCAGGATGAGCCCATCGCGCTTGCCCTGGGTGGTTACCAGGATGTCATGCTGTCCGATGGACAGGATGGTGGCCTCATAGACGTCACCTCGGCGTGGGCGCCCGGCTGCATACTCGCCTTCAATGAGGAGTTTCCACCAACGCGGGGTCTCTGACTTCTTCTCTGTTTCCCGGCTGTTCTGCTTCACTACGCTCTGATCAAACGACATTTACTGCATCTACCTCCCAACTGAGATTTTAGGGATCTTGTCGGATCCCAGGGGACTCCGTGGAATCCCACCTAATGGTACCACGTTTGACCGGGGTGGGGGGATGAACTCCGTTTGCGCTCTGTTCAGGGGAGGTTAGGCGAGTTGGGTTTCGGTTGGCGCTGTTGTTGGATCACTCTCCGAAGCGGTACCCGACCCCACGGACGTTGATGATGAGCCGGGGGTGGGATGGTTCGGGCTCGATGCTCTGGCGCAGGCGGTGGATGTACCACTTGATGATGCTGCGTGCCTCATAGAGGTCGTCGGGATGATAGCCTCGAACGACTTCGACGAGTTCTGGANNCGGTGGGCGTTTCGCATCAGGTGGACGAGCAGGTCGAACTCGCTGGGCGTCAGTTCGAGCCGCGCACCATCGTGCAGGACTTCGTGTCTCTGCAGGTCGACCTCGATCGGTCCACGTGTCAGCAGGGTCGGTTCCTCCGCCAGTTCCCGTGTGCGCTGAAGCAGGGCACGTTGCTCTTCCAGGGCTTCGTTGACGGCGTCCCGGAGCTCTTTCGGTGTCAGGGGTTTGAGCAGATAGCGATCGACGCCGTCGCGGATCGCCTGCATCGCAGACTCCAACGAGCCGTGGGCCGTCAGGATGATGACCACCGCATCGGGCCAGCGCCATCGTACGGCCTCGAGGACTTTGAGCCCGTCCACGCGCCCACCGAGTTTCAGATCCAGCATGATGAGATCGAAACGATGATCGCGAAGGATATCCAAGGCCTCTTCGCCATCGGCAGCCGTTGTGATCGCATGCCCGGCGCGTTGGAGGGTCTCCTTGATGAAGAAACGGATGCCGGCCTCGTCGTCGACGATCAGTGTGTCTATCTGTTCTGTCATTCAGCACCTCCAAAGAAGTCTTGCGCCTAGTATAGGGTGATTCCACGAACGGTGCAATGGACCGGGCGCGCGCCAGACTCGGGGCTTCATCTTCCGGGTTGGCCAGACCTTTCGGCGCGTGTATAGTAGGAACTGGTTGGTCACTATCGGTGAAGGCATTTATCGGGAGGTGGGGCGTGGCATTTGGGTATCAGGGCAAGATCCTGCACGTTGATCTGACGACGCGCGAGTTGTCGGTGGAAGAACCGGATGAGCGTTTCTATCGCCACTATCTGGGTGGCAGCGCGATGGGAGCCTACTACCTGCTGCACTACACGTCCCCTGACGTCGATCCGTTGGGGCCGGAGAACACCTTGAGTCTGATGGTGGGCGTGATGACCGGAGCGCCGATCTCGGGTCAATCGCGTGTATCGGCGGTGGCGAAATCCCCGGTGAGCGGCCTTGCCGACGAGTCGGCGGCCGGCGGGTTCTGGCCCGCGGAGTTGAAGTTCGCCGGCTTCGACGGCATCGTGATCCGGGGGTGTGCTGAGACCCCTGTCTATCTTTGGGTGCACGATGGAGAGGCCGAGCTGCGCGATGCGACATCCCTGATGGGGCGTTTCACCGCGGAGGTGGAGGACCTCGTGCGCGAGGAGTTGGGCGATAGCCGGGTGCATATCCTGCAGTGTGGTCCTGCGGCGGAGAAGGGCGTGCGCTATGGGGCCTTAGTGAACAACGCCAACCGCGTCAACGGGCGCGGCGGTATGGGCACGGTGATGGCGTCCAAGAATCTGAAGGCGGTGGTCGTTCGGGGAAGGCAGCGGCCCGAACTTGCCGATCCGGCGGCCCTGCAGGCCCTGGCAAAGTGGGGCGCGCAGCATGTGGGCGATTCGGGTGTCGCGGGATTCAAGCGTTTGGGCACGGCGGCGCTGGTGCTGTCGCAGTCCCTAGCCGGCGGGCTGCCGACCTACAACTGGGATAGTGGCACGTTCGATGGTGCTGAGGCGATCAGCGGCGAGCGTATGCGTGAGACGATTCTGAAGAGCGATGACTCCTGCTATGCTTGTGCCGTGCGCTGCAAGCGGGTGGTGGAGGTGGCCGACGGTCCCTTCAAGGTCGACCCACGCTACGGCGGGCCCGAGTATGAGTCCATCGCTGCTCTGGGCTCCTATTGCGGCATCTCCGACCTCAAGGCCGTGGCGCGCGCGAATCAGTTATGCAACATGTACGGGATGGATACCATTTCCTGTGGGGGGACGATTGCCTGGGCGATGGACTGCTTTGAGCAAGGTCTGCTCACCGAGGAGCAGACAGGCGGTATTGCGCTGCGCTACGGCGACGCCGATGCATTGGTGAAGTTGGTGGAGATGATCGGCGAGCGAGAGGGCTTTGGCGAGGTGCTCGGTGAGGGCTCCGCGGTGGCTGCGGAGCGCCTAGGCGTGGGGCAGGACTTGGTGGTCGCGGTGAAGGGGCGCGAGCTGCCCGCGCACATGCCGCAGGTCAAGCGCACAATGGCTCTGCTTTACGGCGTGAACCCCGGCGGAGCTGATCATACCGTCTCCGAACACGACACTTCCTACATGCGCTTTCCTGAGAGCATGGCCGAGCTCGGTCTGCTCGATCCTCAGCCGTCCACCGAACTCAATCCGGAGATGGTTCGCTATGCGGTTTACTCGCAGCAGCTCATCAGCTGCCTTGATGCCGTCTGCATCTGCAAGTTCGTCTACGGCCCTGCGTGGCAGCTCTTTGGCCTCGATCAATGGGTTGAGGCGCTGCGCGCCATCACGGGCTGGAACATCAGCCTCTGGGAGATGATGAAGATCGGTGAGCGACGTCTCAACCTGTTGCGCGCCTTCAACGCTCGTCAGGGCGTGGGGGCTGAGGCTGACACGCTACCGCGCAAACTCACCCAGCCCCTCAAAGGCGGAGCCTCCGACGGCGTCGCCGTGGCCCAGGAGCAGTTTGAGGGGGCGAAGACACTCTACTACCAGATGGTGGGTTGGGATACGGCGGGTAGGCCGACACCGGCTAAGCTTCACGAACTGGGGCTCAGTTGGATTTTGGAGCTGCAAGCACTCGATCGTCCGTGAGCAAGAGCATCCGGGTTGCTGCCCAGCAACCCGGATGCTGCTATCTGGGTGAGGTCAGGCGCTCCCGTCGCCCTGCGGCGTCTGCAGGGCCGCCACTACGTTCTGAAGTCGCTCTCGTTGGTCGGGTGAAAGGGAGCCGACCGGGCCGCGCGCCGGACCTGCGGGGATGCCCACCATCGACAGTGCCTCTTTGACGACCACGGGGAAGGTGCCCAGACCAAAGGCGTGGCGGAGAGGGGCCAGCTTCTGCTGGGCCACCAGGGCCTCGTCCAGCTTGCCGTCTAGGAACGCCTGGTAGATGGCGACCACCAGAGCCGGGGCCACGTTGGCGGTGGCGGTGATGGAGCCCTTGGCCCCGTGGATGAGCCCCGCGAAGATCAAGGTGTCGCGACCGACGAGCACGGCGAACTCATCACCTGGTTCGCCGGCGTGGTGCGTGGCCTCGATGTAGGCCATCGTGAGCGATAGGTCGCCGCTGGAGTCCTTGATGCCGATGATGTTAGGGTGTTCGGAGAGCCGGGCTACGAGGTCCACCGACAGGCTGACCCCGCCGGTACGCCCGGGGTTATTGTAGAGAATCACGGGTAGCTCGGTGGCGTCGGCGATGGCCACGTAGTGGTCGTGGAGTTCCGCCTGAGACGGTGTTACGAAGAAGGGCGTGATCACGGAGACACCGCTGACGCCTACGCGCTCCGCAAGGTGGTTAAGCGCTATCACCTCACGGGTGGACATCCCACCCGTACCTGCATAGACGGGAACGCGCCCCGCGGCCTCCTGGACGACGATGTCCCACACACGCTGACGCTCGCCGGGGGTCAAGGCGTAGAACTCGCCCTGGCTGCCGGTTGGGAAGAGCCCTTGCACGCCTCCATCGATGAGGAAACGGGTGAGTAGCTGCAGAGCGTCGACGTTGAGGCTCTCGTCAGCGTGAAAGGGCGTGACCATGGCCGGGATAATGCCCGCCAAGGGGGGTGTAACTGAGGATGCTGTCATCGTACGGCTCCTTTCGCAAGTCTTCGTGATCATCCTGATTGTACTGTGCGGAGCCGGCGACGGCAATTCGTGTCTCGCCGAGCAGGTGAGGTCAGCCGGTCTGCGCGCTCGGTGGATCCTGGACCTCCTTCGCGGTGAATCCGGATACCCGCCGTGGCAATGTGCCGCATCCGGTGTATGATTCGGGCCTAAGGTGAGTACAAACTCAACAGGAGAACCCTAAGGAGATCGACTATGTGGCCGTTGATCTTGGCATTCGCGGTGTTTGTGGTGCTGGTCACCCTCTCCATCTATCTCATCAACAGGTGGCTCTCTGCCTATCTCGAGCGACACATCCGGGGTCGCCTCGATGCGATCGACCAAATCGTCAATGATGAGCAGGTGCCCGAGGCTTGGATCGGCCCCTATCGTGAGCGTGCCGCCAAGTTGAGGACCTCGGGTGCAACGGACGAGCAGATCGCGGGTCTGGCAGGGATTGCCCGCAAGCGTTGTCTGGCCAACATTCAGGAGCTCATCCGCTACGTTCAGGACGTAGGCCTGAGCGATAATGAGGCGACCAAGCGCTACATGCTTGAGGAGCTCCGCAAGCATGAGGGTGCCTGGCAGGATGATGCGAAGTGGCGCGAGGTGGTGAAGGGTTGGTAAGGCCGGACGGGGGAGGGAAGAGATGACGCAGGAGATTAGGCTGGGAGCCTCTGAGATCACGTCGGCATGTGTCATTCAGGCGGCGATCGATGCGTTGGGTGAGGCGGGGGGACGTGTGGTCCTGCCTGCCGTGGAGGTGGAGCTCGATCGCGGTATCGAGTTGCGCTCGAATGTGGAGCTGGTGGGGCAGGGGCGCGATACCGTGCTGGTCAAGGCGCCCGGACGCATCTACCCACTCTCCGGTTACCATAACTACGGCATGCTGGATGTGCCGCTGCTCTTCACAGATGGCCTGACGCCGGGGATGACGGTCGCGATCCGCGACGACCGTCATGGCGGGTTCTTCGAGACCTTCGCGCGCATCACCTGGGTGGATGGCATGTGGGTGGGCCTCGATGGTGGCGTCCACTCGGACTATCACGCGGACCAACACCCCGTCCTGGTCACAGCGTTTCCCCTGGTTTTCGGCTTGGGTGTCGAGAATGTCTCGCTGCAGGGACTCACGCTTGACGGGCGTCGCGGCGAACAGCCCGCCGGCATCGGGGCCTGCCGTGGCGCGGCGGTTTACTTCATCAAGAGCCACAATGTGACGATCTCCGACCTCGTTGAGGCCGACTTTGCCGGTGAGGGATTGGGCTACCAGATGTGCAGCCACGTGTATGTCCGCGATTGTCGTGTCGCCGGCAATGCGGGCAACGGTTTTCATCCGGGTGCCGGTAGCACAGGATCCAGCTATGAGAACTGTGTCGCGGACGGCAACGATGCCGCCGGCTTCTTCTTCTGTGTGCGTGCCAATCACATCTCAGTGCGCAACAGCACCTTTTTGAACAACGCCGGCCCCGGTATATCGGTCGGCACACGCGATAGCCACAATTTGATCGAGGGATGCCGTATGCAGCACAATGAGGGGCCGGGCCTACTCTTTCGCGAGACGCGACGCCCGGTGGAGATGCACACGTGCCGCGTCCGGCATTGCGTGATCGAGGACAATGCGCGGGTCCACGGCGCCGGTCAGGTGGCCATCCTCGGCGATGCCCATGATCTCAGTCTCACACGGAACGTGGTGGTTGGCAGCGAGGATCGCGAATCGATAGGCATCTTCGTCGCGCCGACGGCGACCAGCATCTGGCTGGAGGACAATCAGGTGCGCGACAGCTTCCCCGAGATCGCGGCGGATGAGGGGTCTCTGGCGTCAGCTGATCCCGTGACCGAATGTGGTGCCGAGACGGTCGAGCTCGGACACCTACGCCATCTGGGCCGGTGAGGACGAGCGATGTCATTTGAAGATGGATGGGCAGCGATCAACCTTGATATGCCACCACGTGTACCGCATACGGAGTATTCTGTAACCGAGCATTGGGACGTGATCAGAGCCGTGACGGGTTTGGAGATCCGCCCCGATAGCCCGAGTGAGCTCAAGACGCGGGGGGCCTTGGCGCTGATGCAGGCCTGGGACTTTGATTTCCGCTGGTCGACGTTGATCGGCGACGGTGAGTTGGCAGCTTGTTCCACGGACATGGGCCACGCTGAGTACGCCGCGGGCGGCGTGGACCGGCGAGATACCATCTACTGTCCCTTCGCCACGCCCGAGGAGGTACTCGACTTCGATCCCTGGGAGGTCTATGGGCCCCGCGATGAGACCGAGCTGGTTCGCCGATTTGAGGAGAGCTATCATCGGCAGCGTGCTGAGACGCCAGACCAGGTGACGATGACGGGGGTCTATGTGACCTTAGTCTCGGGCCTGATCGCGATCTTCGGCTGGGAGATGCTGCTGCTGGCTGCCGGTGTTGATCCCAAGCGATTCGGCGAGGTCGCCAACCGCTATGCCTCCTGGATCCAGCAATACTACGATGCACTGGGGCGGGCCGACGTGCCTGTGGTGATGGTCCACGATGACATCGTGTGGAGCTCCGGTCCCTTCATCTCGCCCAAATGGTATCGTGAGTTCGTCTTCGCTAACTACCGGAAGCTCTTTGCCCCGCTGCACGACACGGGCAAGAAGATCATCTACACCTCCGACGGCGACTACACACGCTTTATCGACGATCTGGCAGCATGCGGCGTGCATGGTTTTGTGCTGGAGCCGTGGACCGATATGCAGAAGCTCGCCGACGACTATGGCAGGTCGCACGTGTTCATTGGGAACGCGGACACGCGCATCCTGCTGCGGGGGAAGCGAGAGGAGATCCGGGCCGAGGTGGAGCGGTGCATGGCGATCGGCAAGGGCTGCCCCGGGTATTTTCTGGCGGTGGGAAACCACATCCCTGCGAACACGCCGGTGGAGAGCGTGCTGGCCTATCAAGAGATCTACGAAGAGCTGAGCCGACGCTAGAGCGGATAACGCGGCCCCGCACCTGGGCGTTGTTAAGCCGCCAGTAACTGCTCGATGATGTCTGCCGTCTGTTGGGCGGCCTTGGCCCAGGAAAAACGTGTCAAATTCTCGAGGCCTCGTGCGACGAGCGTTGCCCGAAGCTCCGTATCGCTGAGCAACCGAGTCAACCCCTCGGCGATGGCGTCGACGTCCTCCGGGTCGACCTGCAGTCCCCCCTCCCCAGCGACCTCCGGCAGGCTTGATGTCGCGCTGGTGAGTAAGGGCGTGCCGCAGGCCTGTGCTTCCAACACGGGAAAGCCGAAGCCTTCGTAGAGGGACGGATAGGTGAAGATGCGGGCTCCGGAAATGAGGGCGGCCTTGTCCCCGGATGCGACATAACCCAGAAAACGCACGCGTTGACCAAGGCCCAGCTCCTGCACCCGCGACGTGATGGATGACAGGAACCAACCGGGCGGCCCCGCCAAGACCAACGTGAGGTCCTCGTGTTGTGGGGCGATGCGCGCGAAGGCCTCAACCAGGCGGATCAGGTTCTTGCGTGGCTGAATGCGGCCCAGGAAGAGCAGATAGGGGCCGGGGATCGCGTAGCGCTGCCTGACCTGCTCATGTCGGCGCGGATCGCTTACCGGTTGCAGGTCGGCTTCATAGCCCGGATAGACGACCGTGATCTTGTTGGGATCGGTGCCGTAGGCCTCTGCGATCGCGTCGCGTGTCGCGTTGGAGTCGGCGAGCACGTGACTTGCCACGCGTACGTTCCATCGCGTGCTCAGGTCCAGGTAGCTTCGCTGGGGTGAAGGGTGCGCCTCCGGGAAGTGACGGTAGCCGACGTCGTGGACGGTGACCAGCGTGCGTCCTGGGCGCGCGAGCGGTAGGACATGAGACGGAACAAAGAGGAGGTCCGGCGGACGGCGGAGCATCTCCCACGAGAGTCGCACGTGCGTCCATAGCCGCGGAAAAGGCATGACACACGCTTCCGCATCTTCCCACCACGCACGGGTATCATTGAGTACCGGCGCTTCTAAAGGCGCTGTCCGAAAGTAAAGTCGGACAGCATAGCGGGCCCTCAGCCTAGGGATGAGGGCCCGGGTCAGATGGTAGGAGTAGCCTTCGGTGCCGGTGGGCTCGTTGCTGACGGCACGGCTGGCGTCGATTCCGATCACACTCACGACAGGTCCGGTGCGGCTCCTAGTGGATCACAGTCTGGATGAGCGGTAGTGGGCTGATGATCAGGATGAAGATGGCGACCATCACCCAGCCCAAGAGCTTACGCTTCGGGTCCAGCGGTGTGACATCGTTGAGAGGCGGTGGATGGCGAGGGCCGACCAGAATACCGAGCCCACCCCAGACCAACCACGTCGTCCCCGCCTGATTGCCGAGGAAGCTAAGGACAAGGCCCCAGGCGAAGATCAAGGCGATAAAGACACGGGCCAACGTCCATGCCTTGCGACCCCAGACGGCATAGGCGATGTGCCCGCCGTCGAATTGCCCGATGGGAAAGAGATTGAGGGCCGTGACTAGCAGGCCTGCCCACGCAGCAAAGGCGATCGATCCGCCGGGGCTGGGGGGAGAGAGCCAGACATCCTCACCGGTCTCCCTGTCAGGTAGCATGCGTCCAAATACGAGATACTTCGCCCCCATATAGAGCAGTGAGTTGCCCTCTTGCATCACCGGGACAGGCTGGCCCACCGGGATCTCCATGAACTCCTGTGGCGTCCCGGTGTGTGACAAGAACAGGCCGACGAAGAGCAGGGGGACGGCGATGACCAGGCCCGCCAGCGGCCCGGCGATGCCGATATCGAAGAGGGCTCTGCGGCTGCGCATGGGGCCGCGCTGGACGATGACGGCCCCCATCGTGCCCAGGATGCTCAGCGGTAGGGGCACGAAGTACGGAAGGCTGGTGGGCGAACCGTAGGCGCGTCCGACGAAGTAGTGACCCAGCTCGTGGGCTGTCAGGATGCCCATAATCGTCGCGGCGAAGGGCCAACCGCGCCAAATCTCCAGCGGATGGGCGAAGACGTCCACGTTTTCGTGAAGGGCGCCGAGCAGTAGGACGGACAGAATCGTTGCCACAAAGAGCACGCCGTTGACCCAAGCTTTGCCGGTCCTGCCGTCGGCGACCGCCGGGATGGCCTGGATCATGTCCTGATCATCCTCGCGGGTGAGGATCGGCGTGTATCCGAAGCGGGCAAACCGCTCGATGATGGTCTCGAAGATCTCGTGCTCGTCACCCTCGATGAGGCGACCACCAAAGCGTACCATCGGACGGGCCTTGCTGTCCATAATGGTGATGTCTTCGGTGAAGAAGTAGCTGCTGAGAGCGGCTCGCAGTTGGTCGACGACGATAGGTTCTTGGGTGAACTCAGGCTCTCGATTTTCCATAGCGCCAGTATAGCACAAAGCCCCCCGGTTTCCCAGGGGGCTTCGATATTCAGGCGTTGTGTCGTCGGTCGTGTTACTTGACGTCGACCTTGGCGCCGGCCTCTTCCAACTTGGCCTTGGCGTCATCGGCAACTTCCTTACCGACGGCTTCCAGGATGTTGGCGGGTGCGCCCTCGACCAGGTCCTTGGCCTCTTTCAGGCCCAGGTTGGTGAGTTGGCGAACGACCTTGATGACGTTGATCTTCTTGGGTCCGAAGTCCGTCAGCACCACGTTGAACTCGGTCTGCTCCTCGACCTCCTCGGCTTCGGCAGCAGCCGCGGGCATCGCGCCCATCATAGCCACGGGAGCTGCGGCGCTCACACCGAGCTTATCCTCGAGCATCTTCACCAGCTCGGACGCCTCGATCAGCGTCAGGGCGCTGATTTCCTCTACCAGGTTATCCAGATCTGCCATTGTTGTGAATCCTCCATTTTTGATTCGTGAGCGCCGCTCTTCAGATGAGAGGGTCGGTCACGATGAACCGTGAATGAATGTGCAAGCTTCCGTGTCAGGCCGCGGCCTCTGTGGCCTCGACCGATGCACCACCAGCAGTCTCCAGCTTGTCGGCATACGCCTTGATGACGTTGACGACCTGGCGTAGGCCACCAGCGACGACCCCAGCCATCTGTGTTGCGGGCGCGTTGATGGTCCGTAGGACCTGGGAGAGCAGCTCCTCGCGCGTCGGCAAGTTTGCAACCGTTGCCGCCTCTGCCGCGTCGAAGATGCGCCCCTCGATCATGCCACCCTTAATGACGAGGCGGTCCTCATCGTAGGACTGCGCGATCTCGCGGAACAGCTTCGTTAGCGAGGGCACGTCCTTGTGGCTGAACGCGATCAATCTCGGCCCCTCTAGGAGTTCTCCTGGGGGTGTGATGCCGGACTCTTCCAACAGCCGCTGGAAGAGGGTGTTCTTGATCACGAACACCTCACTGTTCTCTGCTCGGGACCTCTGTCGGATATCCTGCATCTGAGCGACGCTCAGTTTGGTATATTCCGCCATAACGAATCCCGTGCTCTCGGCCATTTGCTGGCGATAGGTCTCCAGCAACTCCTCTTTACGGGCGCGTGAAATAGCCAACCTTTCTCACCTCCTTGCTAGATGCTGCCTGTCGCCTTGGGTGGACCTGTGTCTCTACGACACAAAAAAGTCCTTGCGCCGGCCGACGCAAGGACTCAGGAGAGCAAGCCCGGCGGTTCTCTGCCGGTAGACTTGTTAGTTTCCCCAGATCCTACCTCGGCAGGCTAGATTAAGCACGTCGCCACGCATTGCGTGAGCGGGTGCACCTGCTGTCTTCGGCGGACAGGTTCAAACGATGTAACTTGGGCTTATAACCGTTAAGCCGTCTCCAACGCTAGAGCTGCGACGGGATCCACTTTGATGCCTGGCCCCATCGTGGGTGCTAGGGTAACACGGCGGACGAAAAGGCCCCTGGCGGCGGGCGGTCGAGCGCGGCGAATCGTGCTCATAATCGCCGACAGGTTGCCCAGCAATTGCTCCTCTGAGAAGCTGACCTTCCCGATGGGGCAGTGAATATTGCCGGAGCGATCGAGCCGGTACTCAACACGACCGGCCTTCACCTCATCAACCACACGACCGATGTCATCCTCCGGCACGACGGTGCCGGTCTTCGGTGTGGGCATCAGGCCACGAGGACCCAAGACGCGCCCCAGCCGACCTACGTGGCGCATCATATCGGGCACGGCGATGGCGACATCAAAGTCGACCCAGCCGCCCAAGATCTTCTGGACGCCCTCGTCGCCGTCGACGATGAAGTCGGCGCCTGCCTGCTCGGCAGCTCGCGCAGCCTCTCCGGCGGCGAAAACCAGGACGCGTACCGGCTTGCCCAATCCGTTCGGCAGCCGGACGACGCCGCGGATGGCCTGATCCGCACGTCGCGGGTCGAGATTGGTCCGTAGGTGGACCTCAACTGTGCCGTCAAAGGATGTGTAGCTCACGTCCCGCACCAACTTGATCGCCTCGTCCACGCTGTAGACGCGCTCGCGATCAACCTTGGCGGCAGCTTCTAAGTACTTCTTGCCAGTCTTTCCCATAGTTAGCTCCTTGTGGTACGAACGGGTCTCCCCTCCCACGGCTTACGGACGACAGCGCGATGTGCTCATGAATGAGCGCTCACACTACGCCCGGTTGATGCTTAGTCCGTAATGCGAATCCCCATACTGCGGGCGGTGCCCGCGACCTGCAGCTCGGCGCCCTCGACATCAATCGCGTTCAGGTCGCGCATCTTGGTCTCGGCGATCTCGCGAAGCTGGGCTTTGCTGATCGTGCCCACCTTGTCGCGGTTCGGTTCCGAAGAGCCCTTATCCACACCAGCGGCCTTGCGTAGCAGGTCCGCGGTGGGCGGTGTCTTGAGCTCAAAGGTG
>NPIE01000452.1_pt2 | contig 17435 bp, 15 predicted proteins | sample 8637661 | NCBI WGS metagenome assembly NPIE01 (sample SAMN07420842, study PRJNA396082) | bioreactor metagenome | isolation source: sample BA12 brine-fed electro-methanogenic bioreactor BA | place: Japan: Kochi | collected 2016-12-09
ATCGGTTGTTTTCATCTACGGAGGTTGGCCCTTCCTGAAAGGACTAGTTGAAGAGTTTAGGGAAAAGAATCCGGGAATGATGACTCTGATCGCCTTGGCGGTGACGGTGGCCTATGGTTACAGTTCGGCAGTGGTATTCGGTCTCGAAGGGAAGGTTTTTTTCTGGGAGCTGGCCACGTTGATCGATGTAATGCTGTTGGGCCACTGGATTGAGATGAAATCAGTCATGGGTGCATCCAGAGCCCTGGAAAGTCTGGTCGAGCTAATGCCTTCGGAAGCCCATCGTGTTACCGGAGAAGCTGGTATCGAGAACGTGCCGGTCAACGAATTGAAAGCGGGCGATCGTGTCCTTGTCAAGCCTGGAGAAAAGATTCCTATAGATGGTGATATTGTCGAAGGACGCTCAACTATCAACGAGGCCATGCTTACGGGAGAAAGCAAACCCGTTGAAAAGGAGGAAGGAGACCAGGTAATAGGGGGTTCCATCAACGGCGAGTCCGCCTTCACCATGGAAGTCAAAAAAACTGGGGAGGAGACGTATCTTTCCCAGGTCATCGAAATGGTGAAGAAGGCGCAAGGATCGCGGCCTTGTCGTCGCCATGACGGGTGACGGCATTAACGACGCTCCGGCGTTGACGCAGGCAGACGTAGGCATAGCGATCGGAGCCGGAACAGATGTGGCTGTCGAGTCGGCGGATATAGTTCTTGTCAAAAGCGATCCGAGAGACGTGACCGCCATCATGGCCTTGGCCAGAGCGACTTACAGGAAAATGATACAAAACCTGGTATGGGCGACGGCTTATAACGTCGTAGCCATCCCGTTGGCTGCCGGCGTGCTCTACAGAACCGGTTTCGTAATGTCTCCGGCGGCAGGCGCAGCGGTAATGGCGCTCTCTACGGTTATAGTTGCCATAAACGCGCGGTTTTTGAAGGTAGAAAACAAATGACCCCCGTTCACAGCGATTGTGAACGGGTATATATAAAAACAGTGAAATAAAGAGGCCGGCGGACAAATCCGCCGGCCTCTTGGTTTAAGGGCTATTTGCCAGCCATTATTGCGGCTACGTCTTCTTCGACGCTGCCGGTGGGTTTGATGTCGAAATTTTCCACTAGGACTTTTGCTACGTTTGGCGAGAGGAAGGCTGGCAGGGTCGGACCAAGGCGGATTCCCTTGACGCCCAAAGAAAGCAGCGCCAACAATACCGCGACGGCTTTCTGCTCATACCAGGCTATATCAAAGGAAAGGGGGAGCTCGTTGATGTCTTCCAGCCCGAAAGCCTCCTTGAGCTTGAGAGCGATTACGGCAAGTGAGTAGGAGTCGTTGCACTGGCCGGCGTCGAGAACACGCGGGATGCCTCCGATATCACCAAGGCCAAGCTTGTTGTAACGGTACTTGGCGCAGCCGGCGGTGAGGATTACGGCATCTTCGGGAAGATTCTTCGCCACCTCGGTGAAGTATTCTCGGGACGGGAAGCGCCCGTCGCATCCGGCCATTACTACGAAACGCTTGATGGCGCCTGACTTTACTGCGTCTACAACCTTGTCGGCCAGGGCGATTACCTGGTTGTGGGCGAAACCACCCACGATTTTGCCCGTCTCAATCTCTTTGGGCGGAGCGCACTTTTTAGCCTTTTCTATAATTTGAGAAAAGTCTTTCGAGCCGCCCTCGGGCCTGTCTGGAATGTGTGTGGCACCTGGGTAGCCGACCACGCCGGTGGTGAACAACCTGTCGAGATAAGTGTTTTCCTTCTTGACCGGTATGAGGCAGTTGGTTGTAAGGAGGATCGGGCCGTTGAAGGACTCGAAATCCTCGTTCTGGTGCCACCAGGAACCCCCGTAGTTGCCTACCAGGTGCTCGTATTTCTTGAAGGCGGGATAATAATTCGCAGGCAGCATCTCGCCGTGGGTATAGACATCCACGCCGGTACCCTCGGTCTGCTTGAGCAGCTCTTCCATGTCTTTCAGGTCGTGACCGGAGATCAGTATGCCCGGGCTGTTTCTTACTCCGAGATTGACCTCGGTAATCTCTGGATTGCCGTATGTGCTGGTATTGGCTTCGTCCAGAAGGGCCATGGTGGTGACGGCCGTCTGTCCGGCCCGCATTACCAGCTCGACCATCGCGTTCGTAGAAAGATCCTTCGTCGTGGAGGCCAAAGCTTCCATCAGGAATCCGTAGATCTCGTCCTTCTCGAAGCCGAGGACTTCGGCGTGCTCGGCGTAGGCCGCGATCCCCTTGCACCCGAAGATCAAAAGAGACCTCAAAGAGCGGACATCTTCGTTATCGACGCTGTTGAGCCGCACTTCGTCGGACATGGCTTTCGCCATGATTTCATCCTTGCTTTCGGTTGTCCATGTAGCGCAATCGGGTAGAGGTCCTGCGACTTCGCCAGCTTTTTTGGCGATGGCGTCTTTTACCTTAAGCCCTTCCTTGATCCACTCGATGATGGAATCATCATCGAAGGAAGCGTTTGTGATGGTGACAAAGAGGGCCCGAATGATAAACCTTCCCGCGTCCCTGTCGATTACGCCGCTCTCCTTGAGTTTTTCCCCGTAGAAGGAAATTCCCTTGCAGACATAAACCAGAACGTCTTGAAGATCGGCTGTCTCCTCCTTTTTGCCGCACACTCCCCTCACGGTACAACCCTGATTCTTTGCTGTTTCCTGACACTGAAAACAAAACATGGTTTTACTCCCTCCCCTTTACTCCAGAAAATTCACTTAAAGGTATTTCGGTATCCATATTACTATATTTATCGTGTGTTGTGAAGCATGTTTTTAAAAGTCGAAGAAAAATTTCAGAAGCACAAAACGGCACCTGGATGTACCGTGTTGCAGATTGCAACGTTCATTGTGGAGGTGAAGGAATAGTTTGTTCCCATATCAGCAAGACTTCGCCCTGCCAACGCAGCCTGGAACCTTTCCGGGATAGCCTGTTCGTATGAGACTCGCGAATGACCCTGGTCACTTGGTATTCTCCGACCGCTACCTGTTCCAGCACATCCAGGGGGTGGTCGTAGTCGCCGATATCTTTGGCTGCAGTAATCAAAGCCGCAATTTCATGAGGGCGCTGTTCCTCAACGGTTCCCACGAAAACCGGGGTGTCGAAACCACTCAAAACCACTCCGGAAGGCCACAGGCGGAGCATATACTGCTTTCCGGAATCCTCGAGCAGAAGGCGAAGCCTTTCAGCTCTGCCGTCGTGAAGAAGCGGCAGCGAAGGAAGTTCTCCAAGCGGTGTGTCCGGTGAAAGCATGCTCAAGAGGTTTCTCATATTTACTGTTCTCGGCTTTACCCATCCTTTTTGAAGCAAAAACCCCTCCAGTTCGTCGATGTCTCCCGCACACTGAACAGTAAGGGGTTGTTCCCGTTCACCTGCAAGGTCGATCCTCCAGGCGGCGAGATCGCGCCAGCCATCGTCCCGCCACTCGGAAAACCCCATGATTTTTTCAGAAGTCACCGGTGCATAGAAGGCCAGGTCTTTTTCATGGCGCTGACCGATATGGAATCCCCCTGCAAGGGCCATCACTAGAACAGCCGTTATTGCCACCGCCCGCCTGGGGACCGTCTCGGAGACTCCCTTTACGTAGGCGATTCCCAGCAATGCCACCCACATGGTGCCGATGAAAAGGCCGCCGAGAACATCGGAAAGCCAGTGAACGCCAAGGTAGAGTCGGGAGACCCCGATAATGAACGAATATGCGACGACCGCCGGTACGGCCTTCCATTGCCGTGATCCAGGCAACCCTCTGGAGAGCACCACGATAAGGAACCCGTAAATGACAATACTCATCGCTACATGACCGCTGGGGAAACCGTAGGACGAAATCCCTTCATAGATCTCTATGGGACGGGGTAGGTCGATGGCCCATTTCAACAGCTGCACGCCCGTTAGACCACCGAGAACCGCCAGGATCCAGAAGGCCGCAGTCCGGTAGGCCCGCCCGAAGACGAGGGTTACCAAAACCGCGATGGACAGGGAAATATTCACAAAGGAATCGCCGAGCTCCGTCAGGGCCGCAAAAATGCTGTCCGACCACGGGGTCCTCAGGATCTCAAAAAAATTGTACACTGCCTGATCCGCTGCAACCAGTTGATCCCCCGCCAGAACATCCTGCAAGACGCCGAGGAATCCCCAGGTTGCAAGACAAAAGGTTGCGACGAGAAACGCCATGAACATCTCTTCGCCGCGTTCACGAAAGAAAAGGAACGTGACCAGACGCTTTAACAGCAGCAGCAGCCCTTGCCGGGGGTGTTCTGGTGCAGCCCATTCTTTCAGGCTTGCCACCCACAGTGGTCCTTTCCTCTCCAGCAAACGGGCAAGGCTTCGGCTGAGCCAGACGATGAACCACAAGGCTGCCAGCAGGACCCCCAGAAGCACGGCCAGTCTGGAGCTCACAGCTCCTGCGACCGCGAGGGATGTCCCGAAAAAAACCCCGGGAAGGATGTACGCGAAAGCCCAGCCTGCGGCAGAAAGGACATTGACGATCACAAAACGCGCGGGGTTCATCCCCAGCATTCCGGCTACGACGGGAATTACCGGACGTATCGGCCCGACGAAACGGCCGAAGAAAATGCTCTTGCCGCCATGACGCCTGAAAAAGGCTTCGGCGTTTTTCATCATGCCCGGATATCGTGAAAAGGGCCAAATACCCATGAGCCTTTCCTGGTAGAGATGCCCCAGCCAATAACTTGCGCCGTCGCCCAAAACGGCTCCGGAGCAGGCCAGAAGCAGGACAGGCCAGAGATGGAGGCTACCCGTCGCCACCACCGCCCCGAAGCCGAACATGAGGGCTGTGCCGGGGACCAGAAGGCCCACGAAGGCAAGGGATTCAGAAAGCGACGTCAGAAAGACCGCGGCGTATGTGAGTTCGCGGTGATGGGAGATAAACGTCAACAGGGTGTGGAAATAGTGCATCACAAGCTCTTTTCCTCTCTCGCCGAACTTCACTCTTTTGAAACGGCACTGGTTCCAGAGGGTTGGTCTCGGCGTGAATCGGCAGTCTCCGAAAATGTGGGGCCTATCCGTTTTTTTCCATTGGTCCTGTTATCCTTTTCCCTGCTGATTCCCTCCCGCGCCTGCGAGGGCGAGGACTCTGCGATACAGTTTTATGACTCTCCCGGCTGTCAGAAGGTAATGTCTTTTACTGTTTCCCGGCGCCGCTGGGGCGAAAGGGGAATCATTCAGGAAGACGAACCGGTATTTCAAACCGGCGGCATCTTCGAGTTCCTGTGCCAGCCATCGGTCCAGCCATTCCCCGGATGTTCTGCCGGTGGAGTCAAGGAAAATAAAAGCCGCGTTCCCCAAGCAGAAAGAAAAAAAGAAGGGGCCGAAATGGCGGTAGAACCTCGGAGCCCCGAAGTCTTCTAATTCATTGTGACCAACGGCAAGAACATAGGGGATATCCAATTTTCCGAGACCACGATATAGCAGCCGGTATTTATCTTCCGCCCCGTCGTAAACCGCATTCCCGGCGGACACCATAAAATCGATCTCTTCGTTCCGGACCAGGGGGACGATACGTTTTTCGAAAATCCGCATGGAATTCCTTATATTCCCCACAACGGCGAAACTGTAAGCTTGCCTTCCCTGCAACCACTTTTCGATACGCTCTATATTCACTGCATTGAGAGACTGGAAATCTTTTTCATAAACGGCGAGGTAAACCTTGTACCCAGCCAGGAAAAACATTTCTGTTTACGTTTTCGGCTCACAGGCCTACCCTCTTTTTCCGGTTGAAGAGTTCCCCGTAGATGATCATAATCCCTATGATCACGCCTATATATATTGTCAGGAACCGCCAGGATATGGTCAAAAGCGTAATATCCTTCTTTTGAACCAGGTGAGTCAAGAAGAACCCGTATCCCCCCTCAGCGATGCCCGCAGCACCGGGGGTGGGGGCAAAATACATGAAAAAGGTGACCACCACCTGAAAGGCCAAAACCGTCAGAAAAGGAATATGGTATCCCAGGGCCTTCAAGAGAACCGCTGAAAAGGAAAAAAGCAGCAGCAGAAAGAGGGCCGTAAAGAAAAAGGACAAAACCGCCCAGGCAGTTCCATTTCTGATAAATTTCATGAATCCCTCGGAGAAGAAATCCATTTCGCGGGAAACCCGAAGGTAAACCGTTCTCCTGCGCCGTGGCGACAGCATTTTCATATTGCCGAGCACGAAGAGAAAACGGTAGAGCCAGCATTTCATAACCCGGATCCGGAAGAGGACCACCCAGAATAGCGCCACGTAAAGACTGGAAACGCCCGTTATTGCATAAAGCACGTGCCTGTGAAAGAAGCCCCGGAATTCGTTTGGCTCGAGCCAGATGACAATTGGTGTAATGGTAAACAACATCAGGGCGGCCAGCATGGTGCGGATCGAAGTTGCTGCCGTCGCTTCCCCGAGCGGTATACCTTTCCGGTTCATGAAATAGATCTGGACTACTCCGCCTCCCGTGGCAAGGGGAGTGACGTTGGAGACGAAAATGTTCACGAAGACAAGTTTGAGGATATATGTAAAGGAAATGCGAAAACCCATTGCCCGGATGACGGAATAAAGACGCAATCCATCTGCCAGAAAATACAGGACCAAAAGGGCCAGAAGGCAGATGATGAATTCCGCCGAGAACACGGTTTGAGAAAAATGCAGCTGTCCACCCCCAAAGGAACGATGGACGAAAAACAATGTCCCCAAGGACATTGCAAAAAAAAGCGCCGCAAGGCCCAGATAGCCGTATATCCTCCTGGAAATGTGCGACGGGAAATGTCCGCCTCCGTTTTGTATTGCGTTTAAAAGGTGTATTTTCAATTTCTTGCACCCCTTGCAAGGTTGTGTCGCCGGTTTTCTGAGATTTTTTGCCGAAGGCGCCGGGGCTGAATCGAAAAAATTGATTCCGTTTTCGACCTGGTTGCTGAAACCGCCCAGCAGTCACCCCTTGTCTTCAACCACGTCCTGTAACTCAATGCCGATTCTCATCGAACAAAGGGAGTACCAGTTCAACCTTCAGGCCTGTGCCGTTGTCGCCGTCTCCAAGAGTGATCGACCCTTTATGGAAATCGATGACATTCTTTACAATGGCCAAACCCAACCCGCTCCCGAGAGCCCTTTCGCTCCGATACCGGTAAAATCGCCTGAACACTTTGGGTCTTTGGTCTGCGGGAATTCCCGGTCCTTCGTCGTTGATTTCGAAAAAAAGTTTCCCGGTATCGGTGAAGGCATTCAAGGTGACAGCGGTGCCCGAGGGCGAATATTTCAAGGCATTGTCGACCAGGCTTGAAATCATTGCCTTCAGGCCCCTTTCGTTCCCTGCCAGAAGAATGGGGGCCTCGGGTTTCGACCACAGGAGGTCAATTTCCCGCTCCATGGCCAGCGGGGAGAATTCTGAAACGACATCCCCGATGATCGTTCGAAAGTCCAGAACCTCGATGTTTTCCTCGAGAATATCAGCGTCCGTCTTCGCCATCATCAAGATCTGGTTTGCCATGACTGTGGCGCGATTTATCCCTTTTTTGATCTTCTTGAGGGAGTTTTCACGCTCCAGTTCGTTTCCGGTGTCGAGTGCATTTTGTACTTGCAGGTCTACCGCGGTCAGTGGGGTTCTGAGCTCGTGGGCAGCATCTGCGAGAAAGTGTTTTTGTCCCTTGATCGCAATATCCAGTCTCGAAAGGAGAGCATTGAGCTCCCGGACCAGGGGCAAGATCTCTTCAGGGACCATTGTCTCGTCGACAGGATCCAGTCTGGAGGCTTTTTTCCGGCGGATGCTGTCACAGAGTTCCTGGACGGGTCTAAAGCTTTTGTTGACGACAATGTATATCCAGATCGCAAGCGCAACCGCCAGGAAAAGTAGTGATAATGCCGTTTCCACAGCTATGAAAAAGACTATCTCTTTTCGTTCTTTAAGCGGCTGGGCGACCTGGACTGTGGTATCCCCCTTTGAGAGGACATAGACCCTCCACGGGGTTCCGTCATACATGAGATCGGTAAATCCAGGTTTTGAAACAAGGGGAATGGCGGTTTCCCGATTGGTGGTGTATAACAGGTTGTTTTCCGCATCCCGGATCTGGACTATCGAATCGACGGTTTTCTCCTCAAATCCACTTTCGGTGTCAGGTGTACTGTAATCCCTTCGGAGATGAGCGGCCAGTGCCACTTGCTCCATTTGATAATCCATGATTTCGAAGATCTCTTCTCGCATCGCGAAAAAAAGAAAAAGCAGGACCGTTGAGGAGCAAACGATAATCCCTATGGTAAGTCCGGAGAGTATTGCCCGTTTTATGGATTTCACGAAGGTTTCTCCATGAGGTACCCGAAGCCGCGGATGTTTTTTATGATGCCGGGACCGATTTTTTTTCTCAGGTTGTGTATGTGAACCTGCACGGCATTGCTTTCTATTCCTTTTTCCCAGCCGTAAAGGGCGGTTTCAAGTTCCTGCTCGGTAAGGATTTTCCCGATGTTTTGAAGAAAGGTCATGAGAAGGGTGTATTCGCTGCGGGAAAGCCGAAGCGGACTTTCGTTTCTGAAAACCCTCATATCAGCCGGGTTGACGGCCAGGTCACCGAACCGAATGATCGGCGTTCCCTCTCCCCTGGACCGCCTGGTCAGTGCTCGGATCCGGGCCGAAAGTTCCTCCAGCTCGAAGGGCTTTACCATGTAGTCGTCTGCTCCGCAATCAAGCCCTCTGATTCGGTCCTGTACGGCGTCCCAGGCTGTCAGGATAATAACCGGGAGTTGCCTGCGTTTTGCTCTCAGCGTTTGCAGCAGTTCAAGCCCTGAACCGTCCGGGAGGCCCAGATCAAGTACCACCAGCATGAAATTTTCCAGGTCAAGGGCCATTGCGGCAGATTCGAGGTCTTGCACCCAATCTACGGTATAACCTCTTCTCGACAGGCCAGTCTTGATCTCCTCTCCGATCATTTCGTCATCTTCCACGACTAAAAGGCGAATTTCCCATCACTCCCTGCATAGCGGGCTCTGCATATGTTCCTTGTATCCCCGAAAGACGAAGTGCTTCATGAGAATATAGAATATCACTGTGTAAAAAGTGCCGGACATGATTTGTGAGAGAAATGTATCAACCCGCAGCATTTCCACCGCGAAGACAAGAGCGGCAAGATTGGCCGCGTAAGCAACTCCGAAGCTTAAAGAAAACAGGAAGAATTCCTTCCCCAGATGCCCGCTGCTTCTGAAATTTCTGTACTTGTTCAGGATAAACGAAACCAGGAGTCCGGTTGCGTATCCCGTCATGTTGCTCAAAATATAATCGACCCCGAAAATATCCAGAAGGACGTAGATAACGGAGAAGCACGATACAGTATTGACAACGCCGATGAGGCAATATTTCAAAAAAGTATGATTCCTCAGGACCATGAGCCGGGGACTCCAGTCTTTCTGGCTTTCCGGAGGAAAGGACGATAATGGAGAGAAATCCGCAACAAATCGAAAAGCATCAGCAATTGGCTTGAAAAGGTGATTTTAGAGCCCGGAACCTCCTTCCAGGAATGCAACGGGACTTCGCAAACGATTTTTCTCGTGTTTTCCTTGCCGTAAAGGCTACGTATCCTGGCGAAAATTTCCACGTCAAAAGCCCAGGAACTCAAAAAAGGTTTTTGGAAAACCCTTTCGGCAAGGGTCCGTTCAAAAAGCTTGGCCCCGCACTGGGTATCCCTGAATCTGAGTCCGAGAACCACGGAGGCAAGAAAAGAGAAAAGTTTTCCGTCGGCATACCGAAGAAAGGTCCTCTGGATTGAAGCCCCCATCCGTGTGATTCTCGAACCGCTTGCAACAAGATAGGGGCGCCCGTCTTTCAAGGTGTCCAGTAAAGAATCGATTTCCTCCAGGGGTGTTGCAAGGTCCGCGTCCCAGTACCCCAGGTAACGTGAAGCTTTTTGGGTGGCCAGAACATGATTGATTCCGGTTCGTATGGCTTCACCTTTCCCTGAATTTTGCAAGAGACGTTTCGTTGTGACCTGTTTTGGGAAACAGGACGCCGCTTTCCTGATTATTCCATATGTCCCATCATGGCTCCCGTCGTCGACAAAACAGAATCCGACTTCCTTGTGAGAGAAAATATATTCCTGAAAGGCTCCGATGTCCAGGCGCTTTTCCTCGTTAAAACATGGAACGATAATCCACGCTTGAAGCTCGTTTTTCATCCCTGTCTTTCCTTTCAAAAAGTTTCCGGAAATTCATCATCCGTCACCGGCCTGTTCGAGAGGACCATCCTTTTTTCAGATACTCTCAAGGTTGCCGCAGATGAACCGAGAAGGGTTTCGAGCGTTTTTGCATCCTCCGGCCTGGCAACGAGAAAAACCCGTTGGTCCTTGTTCCAGAGGTTTCGGAGTCCTTCCTCGTCCGTAAACCAGAATCTGTTCTTTTCGTGAGAGTTTCCGAAGTCCATGTCATTGGAATGAGATAGGAGAATAACTCTTTCACGAAGGTAAAACGGCAGACCCTGGTCGAACCCCCTATATTGAATTACGAGATCCCCGGGGGCCTTGTAACGCGCTATGCAATTCGCCGTGGCCTTTGAACTGTGGTCACTCGCATAAACTCCAGCGAGTCCTGCAAAATATGTACCGTAAAGAAGGCCTGTAATGCTCAGGCTCACCACGATTCCTTTCATTCCTCCCGGTCGTTTGGAAAAGAAAAGCATCACAACGGCTCCACTGCATAAAATGAATGCTGCCGGGATGGACCATTGCGCCACATACCAAAAAGGGTAAGACTCATAGAAAAAAGGGAGTGCGGCCATCGCCGCGCCGCAGAATAAAAGGGGCAAAAATGTCAAAATCACTGAAAAGAGGGTTTCCCAGCGGTTCTCATTGCGGATTTGTGTTTCGATTTCAATTCCGACAAGCATTGCAAGGGGTGGAAAAGCAGGAAGAACATAAGGGATCATTTTCGATTTCGAGAAGGAAAAAAAAAGGATGACAAAGATCGCCCATACAAAAAGAAATAGTTGGTCCGGCCTTGTTTTGAGCATGCCCCTGCGCGGAGCAAAAAACGGAAGAAGCGATTTTACCAGAAATCCTGTCCAGGGCAGAAACCCGAACAGAATGACGGGTAGAAAGAACCAGAAAGGTTCATACCGGTTGTCGGCGGTCGTCAGATACCGGGTGAAATGCTGACGGATGAAGAAATATTCGAAAAAGTCGGGATTTCGCGAGCAAACAAGCAAAAACCAGGGGAGAGAAATCGCTGCTGCGAATGCCACCCCCTTGAGTGAGAACAAACTGCGAAAAGCGTGCCTGTTTCCGGTAAGGCAGATCCATATGAGGACAGTCCCGAGTGGGAGGATGACACCAATCAGGCCTTTCGCCAGCAAACCCAAACCCATGCCACCATAGAAACCCGCCATCCAGGCGGATTTTCCCCTTTGTCCGAGATAAAAACCTGCGAGTGAAAGGGTTATGCAAAAGGTTAAGGGCATATCAGTGATTACCACATGGGCCAGGGCGAAATACAAAAGTGAAGTTCCCAGTACCAGGGATGAAATACCCCCGGTCCTCTTTCCGTAAAGGCTTGAGGAAAACAGAAAAACGATGCCCACCGCCAGAATGCCGCAAATGGCGGGGCCTAAACGAGCGGCGAATTCATTTTGACCGAAAAGAAATAAAGACGCTGAGGTCAGCCAGTATAAAAACGGGGGTTTATCGAAAAATTTTACAAAGTTCAGGCGAGGTGTCACGAAATCGCCGGTAGTGAACATCTCCCTTGCCACTTCAGCGTAGCGCCCCTCATCTGGGTCGATAAGACCGTGCCAACCCAGAGTGAGCAAATATGTTGCCGGAATACATAAAAGAAGAACAAGAAGGATTTTCCCGAAAGGATCATCCTTGAATTTTTTAGCCATCCCTGCCTCCTTGATCGTGTTATTGCATGTTGTTTGTAAAAAAAACATGTCCTTCGGCAAGAATACATAAAAAGATTTAAGATAACCTTAGGGATTTGCAGCAGGTGTCGGGAAGGGAAAGTCCGGGCGAAGATCTCCTTTGTGGGGCGAGATTGGGGGCGAACGTGCCCGGAAAATTTTGTCTGTTCCTGGAAGCTGATCGAAATCGAAAAAGCGAAGAAAACAGGGGGTCTGTTTTCGAAGTGCGGGGAGTGTATTCAAGAGTTGCCATCTCTTCCCCCGAAGTAAGAAACTGCTGGACAAAAGGCGTCACACTACGCAATGTAGATAAAGGATAGGGGGGCTTGTCATCTGGCTTACAGGATGTTCGCTGACTCGGCAGTCAAAACCCGGTAGCCTGTTTTTTATCGCCAAAAAAGAAACCCCTTATCGAAGGCGCTTCAATTGGCTGTTCACGGACAGTAACAATGGTATGGAAGACAACTGGGCGGTTGCCGAGAAAACTGCCAGCGCCATCAGAGACCGATCATACAGGATTCCCATAAGGGCGCTTCCAAGAAACCATGCCATACCGAAACCGGCATTGAAAACGCCGTATCCGGTTGCCCTTTTGTCTTTGGGTGTTATTTCCGCCACAACTGCACGAATGATCGATTCGAGGGCACCCATTCCGATCCCCCAGCAAGCAGTTCCGGCGATTAGCCAGGCAGGGCCTGACAAGAAAATCATGGGTGCGGAACATGCTGAAACGACCACCATTGCCACCAGCACCGGAAACCCTTTCCGGTCATACAAGCGGCCGCAAAGGATGGCACTCACAGCATCCACCCCCATGGCCCAGGCGTAGACCAGGGGGATCCATTTGTCCGCGAAAAGGTTCGTTGTCTTCATGTGAAAGGCTGCCAGGGGGAAATCGGCGAAACCCAAGGCGACCAGGGCGACTCCTGCGAGGTATGTCCAGAAAAGGGGTCTAAGGTTCGTTGTTTTGGAAAAAGCCAAGGAGGTTTCAAGATCCCTTGGCTGCGGGTATGTGGTCCGCGCAATGACAAGCACTGACAAAGACAGTACGGCAGGAATGGCCAATACGGCGAAACTGTAACGGTAACTGCCATTATAGGCAAGAATAGCCGCGACGATTGCAGGGCCGGCCATGGCTCCAACCTGGTCCATGGCTTCATGGAGGCCGAATGCCCATCCTCGCCCCATGGAGTGGGAGGCGTGAGAGAGCATGGTATCCCGGGACGGTGTCCGTATCGCCTTGCCCAGGCGCTCGAGCATTATGAGGATGGCGGCGGTTTCCCACCTCCCTGCAAGCGCCAGTGCGGGCACGGCGAGCAGGTTGATCGTGTAGCCTGCGATGGTGGCGAGCCAGTAGCGGCGTGTCCTGTCCGCAATGATGCCGGAGACGATCCTCAGGCCGAAGCCGATGAATTCGCCGAAGCCGGCGATAAAGCCCACGACCGCGGCATTAGCTCCAAGTATAGCCAGGTAAGGTCCGGAAATGCTCCTTGCAGATTCATAGGTGACGTCTGCGAAAAGACTGACCAGTCCGAGGAGGAGGACAAATTGCAAGGCATTTTTGCTGTTTTCGGTTCCCCGGTTCACTCGATCCTCTCCTTTGGGTGAACCTGATCACCTGGAGAAAAAGATCTATACCGCAAAAACCAATTTCGTTCGGCCGTTTTTAATTTTACCATCGCCCCCTGGTAAGTGCGATGCATCACCGCCGGGTTGCACCAGGATATCCGGGAAAGGTAAAAGGAGAATAAAGTGGCCTGCGGGCGTTTATACGCCGCAGGCCGAAAGAACAAGCCAATTTCCCCAAAAAACAGTTTTTCGGATTTTTGCCTATAGCATGACTTCCGTTTGCGTGGGCCGTCTTTCAGGCGACTCCGGCATCAGGTCTTTCGTTTTCTTTCTTCTGCTTCACCAGTTCGTCCAGGGTAGTCCCCTCGAGGTGCCTGAGAAACCGTTCCGTCAAATCCTCAATGAGATCTCCGAAAATACAGTTCTTAAAGGGGCAGGTTCCGGTTCTTAGAAGACAGGTATCCGTCGAGGGCGTTCCTTCTATGGCGCTGTAGATTTCCAGAAGGGTAATGTTTTCGGGCAGCCTGGTGAGCTCGAAGCCTCCTCCCGGGCCGCGAACAGACCGCACCATGTCTTCTCTTACCAGGCGCTGAAAGACCTTGGAAAGGTGAGCTTCAGAGGCACCGATTATGTCCGATATTTCGTGAATACTCATGCGGCGCCCGTTATATGCGAGAAGCCCCATGCCGTGCAGCGCGAGCGAAGCCGCTTCGGAAATCTGAATGATGTTTTTCATGGCCCTTACACCTCGATGCGCCGGAAGCCCTGAAATTGTCTCCCCAGCATTTTCTTAAATACTAGTACTAATATATCTTTTATTCGAGTCCGTTGTCAAACCCTTGAAAAAACCTTTTCACGAATCGATAAAAGGTGCCCTGGGAATTTCTATGTCTTTTCTAAGTTTCATGACCGGCATGCCTATAACTACTATCCCGGATGCCTCGTCGACATGGTATCTTTCCCTGTCTTCGGCCGTGTCGTACCCGATTACCGTGTTGGGCGGTATGTTGTTGTGAGCGTCTACTATGACCCGCCGCAGCTTGCAGTTTTCCCCTACGGTCACTCCCTGGCCGATGATACATTCCTCAAGTACTGCGCCCGGCTGGATCAGAGTGCCCCTGGAGAGAACGGAACGGTGGACGACTGATCCTAATATCCGGCTCCCCTCTGCGCGCAGGGTTCCGATGACAGAGCACTGCTGACCTCCCGATGGGTACGTATAAGCAGGCGGGTCGGCGAAAGAAACCGTCCGGATCCGCCACTTCGGGTTGTAGAGAGTCATGTCCGATTCGGGCTGACAAAGGTCCATGTGGGCTTCCCAGTAGGCTTTGATGGTTCCCACGTCCTTCCAGTAAGGGCGGTCTGTTCCAGGTAGCTTGTTGGTTGAGAAGTCGTAGGCGTAAACCTTGCGTTTCTTGTACAGCCGGGGCAATACGTCCCTTCCGAAGTCGTGGCTGCTCGACGAATCGTTGGCGTCTTCTATAACGGCTTCTTCCAGGATTTCCCTTTCAAAGATGTAGTTTCCCATCGATACGTAACAGTAGCCGGGGTTTCCCGGTATCTCCGGCGGGTCTTTGGGTTTTTCCACAAAACCTATTATTCTCCCTTTCTCGTCGGTGTGAATGCATCCGAACTGGGAGGCTTCGTTTTTCGGGACCACGTTGGCGGCCACGGTGGCCTCCGACTCGTTTTCTACATGGAAATCAAGCATCTGCTCCACGTCCATCTTGTAAATGTGGTCTGCGGCGAAGATGCAGATGCGATCGGCGTCGAAAAGGGTTACAAGATGCAGGTTCTGGAAGGTGGCGTCACAAGTTCCGCGGTACCAGTGTTCTCCGCTCCACATCTGAGCCGGAGCCAGAGTGATGAAAAAATCCCTGTCTCTCATGGCGTCGCCAAACTGCCAGCCACGCTCGATATGCTCGTTGAGCGACTGGCTTTTGAACTGGACCAGGACGTAGATCGAGAAAAGCCCGCTGTTGACCAGATTTGAAAGGGCGAAATCGATGATCCGGTATTTTGCGGCGAAGGGAACGGCCGGTTTTGCCCGATATTTCGTGAGGGGCATGAGCCGTTCACCTTTTCCCCCAGCAAGGACAAGTGCAAGTGTTCTGCCGTATTTGCCGTGAATCATTGTCTATCCCACCTTTCGTCTTCTGCAAGATTTTTCCTGTGCCGTGCCCGTTTGTCCCGACGAAGCGACTCATATAAAGTTTGGTAAGTCTGTGCCGACCTGGTCCACGAAAAATCTTGTCTCATGGCCTTTTCCACAATGTTCCTCCACCTTTTGGTGTCCCTGTAGGCCTTGATGGCCCTGTACACGGCTTCCAGGAGTGCCGATGCCGAAAATTCGTTGAAGACAAAGCCGTAGCCTTCGCTGCTTTCGTCAGTATCGACAATTGTGTCGGCCAGGCCGCCGGTTGCCCTGACCACCGGTATGGTTCCATACCTCAGGGCGATGAGCTGAGAGAGGCCGCAGGGTTCGAAAGCTGAGGGCATGAGGAAAATATCCGACCCTGCGTAGGCAAGCCGTGCAAATCCTTCATCGTAGGCAAGACGGAGTCCCAGGGTTTTTCCGAAACGCCTGGCTGCTTCCTTGAGACGGTCTTCGTACTCTTTTTCCCCGGTGCCGATAACCACAAGACGGACACGGTGTCTCGCCAGGTCAGGCAAGGCGCCGAGCAGAAGGTCGATTCCCTTTTGGTGGAAGAGTCTGCCAACGAACGAAATCACCGGCCTCCCATCGTCCGGCCATTCGAAACGCGAAAGAAGCCCTCTCTTGCAATCAGCTTTGCCGCTTGTGTCATCTGGACCGAAAGTGCAGGGAATGGACGGGTCTTTCGTCGGGTTCCAGTCGTCGGGGTCGATTCCGTTCAGAATGCCCGACACTTTGTCTCTGACCGAGGATAAAAGCCCCTCCAGGCCGGATCCGAATTCGTGGGTCATGATTTCCCTTGCGTAGGTCGGGCTTACGGTAGTGACGGCATCTGAGGCAAGGATCCCTCCCTTGAGGCAGTTCACCTTTCCATAGTACTCGAGTCCCTCCAGCCGGAAAGCTTCGGGTTTAAGATGCCACTGTTCGATCACTTCGGCTTCGACGATCCCCTGGTGGGCGAGGTTATGAATCGTCAAAACAGTGGCGTTTTTCCTGGGCCGGTCGCCCCAGTATCTGTGCCATCGGGAGAAAACAGGAACCAGTGCGGCGGCCCAGTCGTGAACGTGCAGGATGTCCGGTTCCCAGCCTGTTTTGGCAGCAAGCTCAAGGGCAGCCAGTGCCAAAAAGGCGAAAGGGCGTATTGTTTCGGCATCCAGGCTGGAAGGGTAAATGGCCGGATCACAGAAAAGTTCCTCCTGTTCCAGGAGATAGACGTGAACGCCGGAAAGCACCGTGCTCCAGAGGCGTCCCTCGATGGCCCTTGAGCCCAGTGCAAGAGCAAGGTACTGGTGTTCCAGTCGCGGGGTAAGGCCCTTACGGGAAGCTTTTTCAATTGCGCCGGGCCATGCCGGTATAAGGACACGAACATCGAGTCCAAATCGTTGGAGGGCTTTTGGCAGGGAGCCCGTTACGTCGCCGAGCCCGCCTACCTTGGAAAGCGGTGCCATTTCGGGACTGACATGGAGAACTTTTGTGAGATGTTTCTGCCGCGTCAAGAAAGCTCAGCTCCCGTTTTCCTGATATTATGTTATTATTTTAAACTCTTTTGCCAGCAGAATCCACTTCGCACACACGGGCGCAAGCCCGTGTCAGGGTTTTGGTTTTTGTTTTAAGTTTCGAGCTTCATGTATTTTTAAAATGTGTTTTTCTATCGATCCGCAGGTCTCATAAGGTGATGCCAAATCTGGCAATTAATCCTGCGGATCGACGAACGGGTGCAAGCCCGTGTCTGAGGCTCGATGCCCTAGAGCCCGCGAAACGAAATTTCGTAGGCCCTTTCGCAATATTCGCGAACAACCCTGTGGGTGTTGAAATAGCTTCCGTTCAGGGCTATGGCGTAGCGCATCATGAA
>NPIE01003727.1_pt1:0-5000 | contig 17415 bp, 14 predicted proteins | sample 8637661 | NCBI WGS metagenome assembly NPIE01 (sample SAMN07420842, study PRJNA396082) | bioreactor metagenome | isolation source: sample BA12 brine-fed electro-methanogenic bioreactor BA | place: Japan: Kochi | collected 2016-12-09
ACTTCAACCCCTGCCAAGGAAAACCTTAAGGTAGGTGTTTTCCTGTGCCGCTGCGGTGGTAACATCTCAGATAACGTGGATATGGAAAAACTCCACTCCTCCTTAGATGCCACAGTAGTGGAAGAATTCGAGAACCTGTGCTCAATAAATGGCCGTAAACTCATCCGAGATTCCATTATCGACAGAGACCTTGATCGGGTGGTGGTGGCGGCATGTTCACCTATTACCCATGAAAAAACATTCCAGAAGTATGTTAAACCCCTCAACCCCTACCTTATGCAGATGGCCAACATCCGTGAGCAGTGCTCCTGGGTACACTCTGATAAAGGAAAAGCCACGGACAAGGCCATTTCCTTAACCAGTGCAGCCATTGAAAAGGCAAAGTGTTCAGAACCCATTGACCCGTTACTGCGACGTACCAAAAAAAGTGTGGCAGTTATTGGTGGGGGCATATCCGGAATAACCACCGCCCTTTCACTGGCCCGGCAGGGAATAAAGACCCGGATCATTGAAGAAAGATCCACCATTGGTGGATCCATGGTCAAAATTGGTAAGGTCTTCTCCCCGGAGAAACTGGCCGAAGAATGTGCCATGTGCCTTTTAAACCCACTGGTAAACGAGGCCGTGGAAAACAAAAATATAGAAATTTTAACCAAAACCAAACTCTTAAGGGCTGAGCGCAGAGCAGGAAATTTCAATTTAATAGTGGAGAAGAAACCCGGTTTTGTGAAAGCCGAGCGTTGCATTGCCTGTGGAAGCTGTGCCGAGGTTTGTCCCGTGGAAGTGCCCAACTCCTGGAATGAAAATATGACCATCCGTAAAGCCATTTACAAATCATTCCCCCAGGCAGTTCCTGATGTATATACCATTGATGAAGAAAACTGTATCCGCTGTGGAACCTGTCAGGAAACTTGTAAAATGGATGCCATTGATTTTTCCATGGAAACTGAAGTCCTGCCCCTTAACGTGGGATCGGTAATTGTAGCCACTGGCCATAACCGGTTTGAACTGTCCAAAAGACCAGAATATGGATACGGAAGGTTCCCAGATGTGATTTCCCAGATGGAACTGGCACGGATCACCGGGGTAAATGGTCCCACCGAAGGGCAGCTACTGCGACCCTCCAATGGCCAGGTCCCCCAGAGAGTGGTAATGATACAGTGTGTGGGCTCCCGTGATGATAAACCAGATGGCAATCCCTACTGTTCCAAGGTATGCTGTATGGTAGCCATGAAGCACGCCAACGTTATAAAACATTACTACCCTGAAACCGAAGTCATAATCTGTTACACCGATATGAGAACTCCGGGAATGTATGAAAAGTACATGCGTTACGGTCAGGATAAAGGTATCAAACTGATAAGGGGCCGGGCCGGTGAAGTTACCTGGAAAAATGAAAAATTAGTGGTCCGGGTAGAGGAAAGTCTGGAAAAAACTCCACTGGAAATAGAAACAGATATGGTTGTTTTGTCCGAGGCTATTGAACCTTCCGAGGGCACCAAAGAGGTTGCAGAATTACTGAACGTAGGTTTAACTGAGGACCTGTTCATCAGAGAGAGTCACCCCAAAATAAAACCAGTCACCACTGATGTGGAAGGTGTTTACGTTTGTGGAACTGCCCAGGGACCTAAAGATATTACCGACAGTGTTTCCCAAGCCAACGCTGCCGCAGCCAAGGTGGCAGAACTGATGAATGGTAACCTGGAGGTGGAACCATTCGTAGCTACCATCAACACCTCTCGATGTAATCTATGCAAAAAATGTATGGATACCTGTAAGTACAAGGCATTCTATATCCAGGAAGATAATCTGGCCATTGACCCCATTGCCTGTAAGGGATGCGGTATCTGTCTTTCTCAGTGTCCAGAAGAAGCCATCAGTATCCAGGGGAATGCTGATGAAAAATTATTCGGTATCATATCCGGTATTCTTAAAAACAAAAAGGATGGTGAACGTATAATACTCACCTTCCTGGACAGTGTGGGATATCTGGCTGCGGATAACATGGGAATAAATAAAATAACCTATCCTGAATCTATCCGGATAATTAAAGTTCCATCATCGAATCGTTTGATGATGAAACACATCCTTTACGCCCTTGAAAATGGTGCAGACGGCATATTCTTAGGGGAGTATCCTGATGATCTCATGTATCCCCATCTTAAAGAAAAAGTCAAACAATTAAAACAAGTTTTAGAAGAGAAAAATATCAATCCCAACCGTCTGACCATTCACCGAGTGTACATACCCTACTTCCGGGGATTGGCCAATAAGTTAACCCTTTTTGATCAGGAAATCAGTTCTCTGGATCAGAAACATCACAGGGAAGATAGTAGTGCGAAGGTTCTGGATGAACCTCTTGAATAAATTTCAACTCAAAAACATCTTCCTTTTTTATTTTATTTTCCAGATATCCTAATTTTTGAAGAACCGGGACAAAATCCAGGGTGGATCTTATATATTCTTCCGATAGACTGGCACAGTACCGGGGAGAGATCTGGAAGGTTTCCAGTATAAATTCCACATCAATGCCACCCAGCTCACCAGCAGCTACTTTTGCAGCATCATGTGGCTGATTACGTATAAAATTACAGGCAGCTTCATGTTCAGTTAAAAAATTTTTTATAAAATCTGGATCTTGGTTTAGGAGCTCTTCACGAACCACAATCCCGTAACTGGGATTGTAGGGCCACAATTTGCTGGGAGGAATTATCAGTTTGGATTTTATCTCCCGAGAAGCAACCGTGGCCAGTGCTGGTGTGCCCAGGCCAGCAGCTATTTCACCAGTTTGTATGGCACTGGGTATGAAATCTGCCCAGGGATAATTGATGATGGATATATCCCGATCCTGGATGAGGTCTCGTATTATAACATCATGGATAGACCCCTGTGCCGGAGTTCCAATATTTCTACCTTCAAACTGTTTTAATACCTTATCCAGATTGTTTAAATCATCGAAAGAAGAGAATGAATCTCCAGAAATCATAATGGTACCTTCCACATGACCTCCAGCCACACATTTGAGTTTCAGTCCTTTATCAACCCCGATCATTACTGGAGGGAGACCTATATATCCTATATCTATTTCACCACTTTTAAAGGCCTCCATCATTGCCGGGCCTGTGGGAAATAGGATCCAATTAAGTTCAACCCCTATACTGTCAAGAAATTTATTATCCGGACTTTTTAAAATAAAGGAAGTGTGATAGATAGTGGAAAGATACCCGATATTCAAATTTAACCACCGGCCAGAGTCTGGAATATAACTATTTCATCATCATCTTTTACTGGGGAACTCAGACCACCGGTTCCTCGAATGTCATTTCCGTTGATGAGTATTTTAACGAAATCCTTTACCTGGCCCGCATCATCAGTGATGGTGGTTTTGAAGTCTTTTCCTTTAAGTTTAGTGTCCAGACTGTCAATCAAACCGGATACTTCACCATCATATTCAATTATCAGAGATTTTTCTCCAGTTATATCTGCTAGATTTGATAAAAATTTTATTTCAGGCATGTTTTTCCTCCAATGTATTGGTTTTTTAAAGTCATACTCAGGTAAGTACAACTACTTATATAACTATTGTTATATAACTATTGTTAACTTATAAAAATTAGTATATAAAACTTTTGGGTTTAGGAAATTCCTCTAAAAAGAGGAAAACACATGGAATAAATCTGATTAAATGTAAAAGAAATTAAATGTTTATCACAAATAAAGGTGTTAGTAAATGTCCATAAAAGTAGCAGTTGCCAGCAGTGATGGCAAATATATCAATCAGCATTTTGGAATGGCTTCACAATTTCTGATTTTCGAATTAGATGAAGATGGAACCCATAAATTCCTGGAATTACGAGAAAACAAACCGGCCTGCAGTACGGAGGGTCACAGTGAATTATCCATGGAAAAAAGTGTTAAACTAATATCTGACTGCCAAGCAGTACTTGCCGGCCAAATTGGTCCTGGAGCCATCGATATACTGTTGAAAAATAACATAGGCCCCTACATAGCACCAACATTTATCGAAGATGCATTAAAACAACTGGCAGAAATTAGAAAAAAGAAAAAAGACTGATTATTGGAGATTTTAGGATTAATAGATAATTTTATAATGGATAATTCTATAAAGTCTCGATTTAAAAGAAAAACAAATCGCTATTTCCATTGTGATATCGGTAGGTCAAATTGGACCAGACACTTGGAATAAACTCTTAAAGAAGATTAAACCCTTTAATTATGCCTTTTTTACAAAAATAATGATTTTAAAATACTCAACTGAATATACAAGTAAATGAAAAGTCGAATCATTGTATCTTTAGTTTCAGTAGCTATTTTTCAAGGATCTATCCTGATTTAACGATCGTTAACTATTTATACTAAATCAATTGTTTAACAATTGTTATATAACGATCGTTATTAGATCGTTTTAGCCGCTCTTCGATCCAGGCATCGTTGTATACCAAGAAGAAATAGGAGGAAATTAAGTGAGCCCAGATAAAAAGAGCCCAGATGAAGCAATCGATCTGAGTAAGAACACATGCCCCAACCGGGAGCATCGAGCCCATGGTACCAATGTATACTATGGAAAAGCAAGCCAACTGTTAAAAGACGCCAAAGAAGGAAACGTGAAATGTTCCGAAAGAAAATTTCAGCAGTCTGGAGGCTGTGTGCTTAACTTTTACCTTTCAAACAGAGTGACAACAATCCGTGACGCCGTTGTGATATTCAACGCACCAGTCGGTTGTTCTGCAGGTGCACTTGGTTACCGTGAATTATTCCGTGGTGTGCCTGTTGAGTTAGGAAGACCGGCACAATACAATGTTAACTGGCTTACAACCAACCTACAGCAAAATGATGTTGTTTATGGTGCTGGTCAAAAGTTAAAAGAAACGATACTGGAAGCTGAACGGAGATACTCTCCCAAAGCCATTTTCATACTCACATCATGTACCACTGGAATCATTGGAGAGGATATTGAAGGAAGTGTAAACGGAGTTCAA
>NPIE01003727.1_pt1:10000-17415 | contig 17415 bp, 14 predicted proteins | sample 8637661 | NCBI WGS metagenome assembly NPIE01 (sample SAMN07420842, study PRJNA396082) | bioreactor metagenome | isolation source: sample BA12 brine-fed electro-methanogenic bioreactor BA | place: Japan: Kochi | collected 2016-12-09
TTGTACAATGATAAACTTTCATTATCACCAGATCCAAACAAAAAAGGCACGTTAGAATATTGGGCTATACTCAATAAGATCGGTTATGTCAATACAGGAAACACTGATCTTTCCCAATATATTAACACAACTGTGTATAAAACAGCTCTGGATCAGATTGTAAAAGAAAATCCAAACAATGCCAACTACCAAACCTTGGAAACAGAGTACAGCCAAAATGATGCGTGAATTTAATTAATTTACCCTATCTTTTTTTTAAACCGTGAAATTTTTATGAGGTTCTAAAATGGCTAATATAACCATAGAAAATGTTTCAATGAAATTTGAATTAGATGACTCAGAAGTTACAGCACTAACCGGTATAAATCTTAAATTAAACGATGGTGATTTTGTTTCCATTATTGGCCCTAGCGGCTGTGGAAAAAGCACCCTTATAGATATTATAGCAGGACTCAAAAAACCAAGCCAAGGAAAAGTTTTAGTGGAGAATAAAGAAGTTAATAAACCAGGATCAGATTTTGGCATAGTTTTTCAGGATTATTCACTTTTTCCCTGGATGAGTGCTTACGAAAACCTGTACTTCGCAATTGAACACACCAATAAAAAATTAAGTAAAGAGGAGATTAAAAGAAAATCCAAAAAATATCTGGATACCGTGGGACTTTCCAAGTTTGCTGATAAATTCCCTAGAACTTTATCAGGCGGTATGCGTCAAAGACTTGCAATAGCCCGGATGTTTGCCATAAAACCCAAAGCTTTCTTAATGGATGAACCTTTCGGAGCATTAGATGCCTTAAACAAAGTTTATATGCAAGATTTGTTGGTTTATCTATGGACCCGGGGTGATAAACGAGAAACAACCCTTTACGTAACCCATGATGTAGATGAGGCTTTGTTTTTTTCCGACAGAATAGTGGTTATGACACCATCCCCCGGCAGAATCAAAGAAATAATAAATGTTGACTTCCCCAGACCACGATGCAGGGTTGATATTGCAAAATCTGCAGAATATATGAGTTTACGTTCAAAACTCATTTCTCTACTGCATGATGAGATGTTAGAATCCATTGCTGAACAGGAAAAACATTTGAGGGATTTAAAATGAGCTTTCAGGAAAAATCATTACAATGGTTTCCAACCAAATTAAGGACCAACTTACAGCATTTACTTGTGTTTGGTATCTTCTTCGTGCTGTTTGCCATCACATTTGTATTGCCCAATACTTCTATTCCTGTAGGTACCAATTTGTTTGGCGCTGCACTGGGCTTATTAACATTATTATTTGCTATAGAAATATACATCCACAGAGAAGACTCTCAAAAAACCGTGGATCTCTTTCTAGTTCTGGGACTGGTGTTATTACTGTGGGATGTTGCAACCAGATTAAGCCTGATTGATACTATTCTTTTCCCAACACCTGAAGCAGTTTTTGCAGTTTATTCCCAGGATTACAGTAACATAATAACTGGAATATTCAGTTCACTTTCCATACTAGGTACCGGGTACTTATTTGCTGTAATACTGGCAGTGCCCATTGGTTTAGTTATAGGATGGAGAAAACGGGTTTACAATGTGGCTTATCCCATCGCCAAAGTCGCGTCCCCTGTTCCTCCCATAGTTTACATGCCGTATGCCATAGCATTACTCCCCTCCTTCTTCCTTTCATCGACTTTCCTGATATTTATCGGGGCTTTCTGGCCCATATTAGTCGGTGTAATATACGGTGTGTTTAGTATTGATCATCGGATATTAAACTCAGCCAAGACACTGGGATTGGATGAAATAACCATCATGAAAAAGGTACTGCTGCCAGGTTCAATGCAATCAATATTCTCCGGAGCGCTTATTGGTTTGATAATATCATTCATAACCCTAACTGCAGCTGAGATCGTAGGCGCCAGTTCTGGGCTCGGTTGGTACATCCAGTACCAAAGCCAGTTTGCTAATTATGATGGTGTGCTTGCGGGAATGATTGTTCTCGCCATTGTGGTAATCTTTATCACCATCATATTTGACAGAGTGCAAAATTACATCTTAAGATGGCAGAATACCAATTAAACCCAGAAATATCGTATTAAAATTTCTTTTTTATTTTTTACCCAATGATAACTTGCAAAAGATTGTACCACGCAACAAATAACCGAAACTTTTATAAAGGGTTTTCCACAATGAGAATTATAACAATTGTTATATAACAATAGTTATATGATATTATTTTGATGAGTTGTATAACAATAGTTATATAAGTGGAGTTATATAAAATAAAAGGTGAAAAAAATGGTAAAGATACCAGAATTAACAAGAGGAATTGCCAACGATATAACTGAAACCATTGGAAACACACCACTGGTAAGGTTAAACAGAATAAGCGAAGGTTTAGATGCAGAAATTTTAGTGAAACTCGAATCATTCAACCCAATCAGCAGTGTTAAAGACAGAATTGGGGTAGCTCTAATTGAACATGGGGAAGAAATAGGAGCCATAAAACCTGATTCAGTTTTAATAGAACCTACCAGCGGGAACACTGGAATTGCCCTGGCATTTGTAGCCGCAGCACGAGGATACCGATTAATACTCACCATTCCCGACACCATGTCCATTGAAAGAAGGAAACTTCTGGCAACCTTCGGAGCCGAAATAGTCTTAACACCCGGAGCAGATGGAATGCCTGGTGCAGTAGCCAAAGCTGAAGAACTGGCCGCAGAAATACCAAACTCAGTACTACCCCAACAATTCAAAAACCCAGCAAACCCAAAAATCCACCGGGAAACCACTGCCCAGGAAATCTGGAGAGACACCGATGGAAAGGTGGACATCGTTGTGGGAGGAGTAGGTACTGGTGGAACCATCACCGGTCTCGCACAAGCTTTAAAGGAAAAGAAACCTGAAATCAAAGCAGTTGCAGTAGAACCCGCAACATCACCAGTTCTATCCACCGGAGTAAAAGGACCACATAAAATACAGGGAATTGGCGCCGGATTTGTGCCCGAAGTATACGATGCCAACCTTATTGATGAAGTTATTCCCATCAAAGACGAAGACGCCGGAGCATACCTATTAAAACTGGCCAGGGAAGAAGGAATTCTGGCAGGTATTTCATCCGGAGCAGCCACCAGAGCAGCAGTGGAACTGGCCCAGCGTGAAGAAAACAAAGGCAAACAAATAGTTGTCATATTGCCTGATACCGGTGAGCGGTACCTGAGTGTGGGATGGGTTTTCGAAGAAATTTACAAAACCTATGAAGACACAATCCCTCAAATATAAATTAGAATGTCTAAAGAAAGGAGATAATCCATTCAATACTTCGGTGCTGAATGTTATTTTATATTTTCTTTAAAACCCCGTCTGATTTAGAATTTAACTCTAACAGGAGGAAGAATAATAATGTTTGAAAGGATAAGAGAAGATTTGGAAATGGTACGTATGCGGGACCCTGCTGCCCGGAGCACTCTGGAAATATTCTTCTGCTATCCGGGGTTACACGCCATCTGGTGGCACCGACTGGCCAGCTGGTTCTGGAACCACAAACTATTATTTTTAGGCCGATTCACATCAGCCATCAGCCGCCTGTTAACCGGCATTGAAATACACCCCGGTGCCACAATTGGTCGAAGGGTGTTTATAGATCATGGAATGGGAGTGGTTATTGGTGAAACCGCAGAAGTGGGGGATGATGTACTGATTTACCAGGGCGTGGTCCTGGGGGGTACCAGTCTGGAGAAGACAAAAAGACACCCCACCGTGGGCAGTGGTGTGGTCATAGGTTCAGGAGCTAAGATCATTGGTAACATTAAAATTGGAGACGCATCTAAGATTGGTGCTGGATCAGTAGTACTAAAATCCGTACCCTCAGGTTCAACCTGCGTGGGTATACCTGGAAGGGTGGTTCAGGAACAGCGTAAATGCGCCATTGACCTAGATCACGGAGAATTACCGGATCCAGTGGCCGAAGTTATCACCCTGCTTTTAAAACGTCAGAATGAAATGGAAGCCCAGATCAAAGAACTGGGAATTACATCTCAAGTAATGAAAGCTAATGGTTTATTAAATCGGAAAACTGAGATGGAAGAAATTTTCTCAGAAGGAGCAGGGATATAAGAATATCACTAAATTTACATAGATTTATATTAAGAATCACCATTATCATAATACACACATTTAAGACATTACATTTTAAAGTAAAGATAGGTGCAATAAGATAAGGAATTTAAAACTCATAAATTGATTAGAATTGTCAAAAAAAAGGATATATGAATGAAATATTTTATAAAATTAAGATTTTAGAATAAGGGGAATTAGTGATTAAAATGAGACCTCCGTGTGAAATAGTAGTGTGGTACGTTATCCCCACCATCAGATCCGAACTGGCCAAGGAACTCCTGAACCTGGGAATGAAACAGAAGGAGATTTCTGAGCTTTTAGATATAACCCAGCCGGCTGTTTCTCAATACATCAGTGATAAAAGAGGACACGGTATCAAATTCAACGATGAGACCCAAAAACTTATAAAAGACTTTGCCAAGGGCCTGGTGGAAGAAAAGTACAACCAGCGGGACATAATACCACATGTTTGCGAAATATGTAGAAAAGTGAAAACTGATGAAGTTCTCTGTCAGTTGCACCAAGAAAAGGGTAAAATGCCCACTGACTGTGACGCCTGCATGTCATCTCACCTATCGGAATAACCGAGATAATGAGGCGCCACTTTTAAATTTTTATGGGAATATTTTTGCCTTTGGAAAAGTAGAAAAAAGAATTGCTATTTTTTCCTCTTAAATACTTGTTTTTTGTCTTTATATCTGATTTTTGTTATATACAAAAAAAATTGTTTTTTACGTTCCAGTCCCGAGATTTTGTTTGTCATTATTAATATATTAAATATTTTACCTACTATCATTATTAATACATGAAAGATTGCCAGAAAAATTTAATTGTATTTCTTTTTACAGGGTTAATCCCCAACACTAACCATTAAATTTCATGATTAATCACCAAGTCGAGTATTAAAAAATGTAGATTTTCTTTGATTTTAAATGGTTTTTAATTCTTAATTCAAACGCCTATTATCCGGTCAATCAGACCATAAATTAATTTAATTGCAAATATAGATCTTAAAATAGATTATTGTTTTATCAAGGAAATATATGTGCATTCTATTAGCTTAATGAGGATTTAAACTATTTTCAAATAATAATATTTAAATACTATTAGATATTATTCAAACATGATATGCATGATACTTCAGTTAGTATTATGAGTTGCACCAGATATGTAAATTTGAAAGTAACTAACTTCATTTTACTTATCTTAAACTCAAATGCATTATCATCCGAAATAACGGCATTAAAGCAGTTATTTCCATTTGAAACAAAAAAGGAGGTGACAAATGTGAAGTATGAAAAACATGGAGCAGTTCTTCTGACAATCATTTTAGCAGTGATACTTTGCAGTGCAGTTAGTGCTGCAGAGTCTAGTGATACTCCTGTAAATTCTTCTGCAGATATTTCTGGGATACAATCAGATACATCGGCAGGATTTGACGAGAATAACAGTGATTCATCAATGGTAGACCCTATAATATCTGGAACAGTAATTGAAAGCGGTTCCAATACAGGATTAGGTGGAGTTACCATCAGGGTATGGGATACCAGTGACAATCTTATGGCAGAAACAATAACTGGAGCTGACGGCTCTTATCAGGTAAATTTCAACAATCCCGGAACAGTATTCAAGGTGGCGGCGATCAGGACCGGTTACTTATCTTATCTTAAAGAGATTACGGTAACTCCCAATGCAACCAACCCCGCTGATCCCAACCTTTACGGTACTGCCGACTTCCGAGTATATGCTTTACCAGCTTACAGTGGCAATGCTTCAAGTTATGTATTGAATGTAGGTGCAATTCCAGGAATTTTACTGGATGTTTACGCCGGAAAGTCGAACGCATGGGTTGATAGTAAGGTGATACCCTACAGTGAGGGTGTGGGAATACCACTGGAGGTTCGACTGCTTAGTGGTGACTTGCTTGCAGGTTTATTGAATGTTAATTCCACAGGTGGTCAGGGAGTGGTGACTGGAGGGATACTTCCCCAGAATTTACCCGCCCTACTACAGTTACTGGGCCTTGATTTAGGGGCTTTAGTTGGAGTTGCCGATTCCGGTTATCCCCCTGCAGCCAGTGGAGGAAGTAGCGTAATATCCCTGGATTTGAGTTTGTTGAATCTAATCCAGCTTATAAATCTGGGAGTGATCAATGCCAACAGCAGTATAACACCCGATTTTATAACGGGGGCCTTAACCAGTTCTTCCAGTGTTGGCAGCACTGCTAACATAGAAGTTCTGGGCGGATTACTGGAAATTGAAGCCTTTAATGTCCAGGCAACGGCCATTGCCAATGGTGAACAGGGAGGTGCCACTGCCCACTATGACTGGAGTGTAGCTGACATCCGACTTTTAGGGATAAGTATTCTGGACCAGCTTAGAATAACTGGAGTTGTCCAACTTCCAGGAGTGCTTAGAATAGCCTTGGGGGATAAAACCGAAATTACTTCCCCTGACGGAACCTACGCTTTTGCTTCCGGGGATGCATTGAATATTGAGCTTTTAAATCTTATACCCGGCTATGAGTTACTGACTCTAACCTTAGGTCATGCTGAAGCTGAAGCAACTGTACCCCTGGGTGGTTTAGATACAGGCACCGCTGACCTGGGAATAGATAAATCCGTGAATAATTCTCATCCCAACTACCGGGATGAAGTGGTTTTCACCCTAACCGCACATAACTACGGGCCAGATGATGCTACCAGTGTTCAGGTGATCGATCTGTTACCCGCAGGGTTTGAATGGGTATCTGACGACTCTAACAGTTCATATGATCCAATAACTGGCATTTGGACCATTGGTGATCTGGCTAACGGTGAAAGTGTGGTGTTAAATATTGTGGCACGAGTTACAGCATCAAACACCAGCCTAACCAACGTGGCCTTTATCAACGGAACAGAACAGGACCCAGAACCCGGTAATGATCAGGACTCGGTGACGGTAACTGTTGGTCCGGCATCCGATCTGGAGGTTATCAAAGATGTAGACAACCATACTCCCCACTACCTGGACAATATCACCTACACCCTAACCATACACAACAATGGCCCGGACAACGCAACTGGAGTTACATCTGTGGATCTATTACCTGCTGGATTAAGGTACATCTCTGACGATGGTAACGGATCCTACAACCCCATCACCGGCTTATGGACTATAGGAACTTTAGCCAACGGTGCAAACGCAATACTACACATCCTAGCGCAAGTCATTACATCCAACACACAGATTACCAATATTGCTACGGTTAATGGAACCAATTACGACCATAACAACACCAACAACCAGACCAACACCACCATCACCATACCACC
>NPIE01003648.1_pt1 | contig 17386 bp, 12 predicted proteins | sample 8637661 | NCBI WGS metagenome assembly NPIE01 (sample SAMN07420842, study PRJNA396082) | bioreactor metagenome | isolation source: sample BA12 brine-fed electro-methanogenic bioreactor BA | place: Japan: Kochi | collected 2016-12-09
CGCAGCGAGCCTCAACGTCTGAACGTCTGAACGTCTCAACCTCTGAACGTCTCAACCTCTGAACCTTTGAACCCATGAACTCTTGAACCCATGAACCCTTGAACTCTTAAACAGCGAGCGCAGCGAGCCTCAACGTCTCAACGTCTCAACCTTTAACCATCGCTCCCACAAGGTCCCTCTTTGATACAAACAATTATATTGATAAATTTAACAATTGTAAAATTGACAGCATAAAACAGGAAATGTAACACGCATGAAAGAACTGCCGAAAATTTATGACCCTGCTCAGGTTGAGGATAAATGGTATTCTGAATGGACCGCCCAAAATTATTTTCAGTCAAAACCCAATCCGGATAAAAAACCTTATACAATAATGATCCCTCCGCCCAATGTTACCGGCATGCTTACAATGGGACATGTTCTAAACAATACGCTTCAGGATATTCTTGTTCGTAAAGCCCGGATGGAAGGGTTTGAGACCCTCTGGCTTCCCGGTACGGATCATGCCGGAATAGCGACACAGACTGCGGTGGAAAAATCCCTTCGCGCCGAAGGAAAAACCCGTCAGGATTTTTCACGGGATGAATTTCTCCAATTGGTATGGGACTGGAAGACCAAATACGGCGGTATAATTATTAAGCAATTGAAAAAGCTGGGCGTATCCTGTGACTGGTCACGGGAGCGTTTTACCCTGGATGAAGGGCTTTCGAAGGCTGTTCGTGAGGTTTTTGTCCGTCTCTATGAAAAGGGATATATTTACAAAGGGACCCGTATTGTGAACTGGTGTCCCGTTTCACTGACGGCTCTTTCCGATGAAGAGGTGATTTACAAAGAGGTTCACGGCCATCTGTGGCACATTCGGTACAGCCTTAAAGATGATCCTTCCCGGGGACTTACCATTGCCACGACCCGCCCTGAAACCATGCTGGGAGATTCTGCCGTGGCCGTTCACCCTGACGATAAACGGTATAAAGATTTCATTGGCAAAACTTTAATTCTACCCGTTGCAAATCGTGAAATTCCTGTGATTGCCGATCCGTATGTGGAAATGGAATTTGGAACCGGAGCTTTGAAAATCACACCGTGTCATGACCCCAACGACTATGAAATCGGGCTCAAACACAACCTTCCCTTTATTAACATCTTTCATGCCGATGCTACACTTAATGAAAAAGCCGGTTCAGATTATGAAGGACTCGACCGGCTGCATGCCCGAAAGAAAATTGTGGCAGAACTGGAAAAGCTGGGTGTATTAGTCAAAGTGGAAAATTATATCCATAAAGTTGGCTTCAGTGAAAGAGCCGGCGTTCCCATTGAACCGCGTGTTTCTGAGCAATGGTTTGTGAAAATGGATGAACTGGCCAAACCTGCCTTGAAAGTTGTGAATGAAGGTCACATCAAATTTAGCCCGGACCGGTGGGTAAAAACCTACAATCACTGGCTGGAAAATGTGAAAGACTGGTGTATCAGCCGTCAGTTGTGGTGGGGGCACAGGATTCCCGTTTTTACTTGTCCTGAATGCGGCTGGCAAAATGCCCTTCGTGAAGACCCCGCTGTGTGTCCTCAATGCGGATCAAAAAAAATCAAACAGGATGACGATGTTCTTGATACATGGTTCAGTTCATGGCTCTGGCCTTTTTCCACGCTTGACTGGCCTGAAAAAAATGATGACCTGAAATATTATTATCCCACGGATGATCTGGTGACAGCACCGGACATAATCTTTTTCTGGGTTGCCCGCATGATCATGGCAGGACTCGAATTCGCGGGAGATATCCCCTTTAAAAATGTTTACTTTACAGGTTTGATACGGGATGCCCAGGGACGAAAAATGAGTAAATCCCTGGGAAATTCTCCCGATCCCCTTGATCTGATTGACCGTTTTGGTGCCGACGCCCTGCGCTTTGGAATAATGCTTATTGCACCTCAGGGACAGGATATTCTATTTGATGAAAACCGAATTGAAACCGGCCGGAATTTTATGAATAAACTCTGGAATGCCAGCCGTTTTGTAATGATGAATTGTCCTCAGGATTACAATTTTGACGCATATGATCCTCACAGCCCCGCTCTTCAAACACCGGACCGGTGGATACTCGTCAAAATGCAGGCTGTGATTAAATCGGTTAATTCCAATCTGAAAAAATATCGCTTTAACGACGCAGCAAAAGATATTTATGATTTTACATGGGGTTATTTTTGCGACTGGTATATTGAACTGATAAAATCTTCCTTATACGGGAACGACCCGGTTCGCAAAGAATCAGCCCTTGGAACAGCGGTGCATGTCCTCAGGACTATTTTGAAATTACTTCATCCCTTTGCCCCCTTTATTACGGAAGAAATATGGCAGTCCGTAAAAAAGAAGGATGAATCGGATATTATGATCAGTTCCTGGCCGAAATCAGTAAGATTTACGGGAACGGACAAATCGGAAGAGGAAATGAAACTCCTGATGGATGTGATCACAGCGATCCGTACCATTCGAAGTGAAATGACGGTCCCGCCGGCAAAAAAGGCGGATGTGCTCATTCATGGGGGAACAGAGGAACAACGCCGGATTCTTATGGAAAAAAATGAGTATATCCGTGCACTTGCCAAAATTGATGAACTTAAAATTGCGTCCAGACTGGAAAAGCCGAAACTCAGCGCGGCAGCTGTCGTTGAAAACCTAGAAATATATATTCCCCTTGCCGGTTTGATAGATGTGGAAAAAGAACGAAACCGGTTGAACAAAGAAATTGACAGCTTGAAAAAACACCTTGAAGGCGTCCGGAACAAATTACTTAACCCGCATTTTATCGCTAAAGCACCGGAAAATGTGGTGCAGTTCGAAAGGGAAAAAGAAAAATCCCTGAGTGAAAATCTTTCCCTAATAATGTCAAATCTTGCAAGACTGGACGACCGATAGGCTTTGTAAGCGGGCACGGAGGTATCTTATGTTGCGGTTATTTATGTCTCTTTTTATTCTGTGCGGATTGCTTTTGGCCGGCGTTCCGGAAGTTCTTATTCTGCCAAACAACGGTGCATGGATTACTTTTAAAGAAGAACCGGTAGAAATCAATGGGAAATTGTATTTACCATCATTTGGTTTGAATATTTTCCCCGGAACGGTTTGGAATTCTCCCGAAAATGAAGGAATCCTGCGTTATTCCTATCCCCGCCATGGATTGTATGATCTGGAAAAAGATACGGATATTCATCTCGTTCTGAAGGAAAGCCTGGATCTCCGCGGAACGTTTTTAAAATTTGACAACAATACTCTTTTCCTGGAAAAAGATAAATCTGTAGTAATGATTGATGTTTCCAATATTATTTATTTTGAAATTCCACAAATCCCTGAGAACAGGCTGTTGGAATTTTTTCCGCCTCCTGGTTCTTCAAAAAAACGGATTGTTCCTGTGAATTTTGGCTTTCAGACCGGTGACCTTGCCTGGTCTGCCGAATATGAACTTCGGTGGAATAATGAAGAAAAAGCAATTTTTTCTCCATGGTTTCGTCTGATAAATCGCGGCAGGGGAACGTTGAATAACGTAAAGGTAACACTCCTTGCCGGTGATGTAAAAACCGGCCGGAGAATAGGTGATGATGTGACCATGAGAGCACCCAAAGGTATGGGGATGGCATATATGGCAGAATCGGCACCGGCGGCCGAACCGGCTCAAAGTTCGGGAGAAAATTATATTTTTAAACTTAAAGATCCGGTTACTTTTTCCCCGGGGACAGAATTCAGGCAGGCTCTGTCCGATCCGGTTGAACTCACTCCCGAAAAGAAAATTATTGTGAGAGGAAATTCGTTTTCATCCTCCGGAAATATTCCTGTCCATGGTGATCTGGAATTAACACTGACATTAAAAAAAACCGGAAAGGATGATTTGGTTTTGCCGGAAGGACTTCTCAGAATTTTCGATGCCGGGGGGATTTTTAACGGGGAGGTTTCTATCCCCAATACGCCCGCAGGCGAACCATTGGTTGTTTCTCCCGGGAAATCCTTTGATCTGGTTTTTGAACGAACAATCCTTGATTATAAACGGGAACGGGATACAGCAGAGGGGAAAATACGTTATGAAATCCGGAATCAAAGCAAACGCACACTTCCCGTGACAATTAGAGATACATGGCACGGCAACTGGACAGTAAAAAATTCCACGCATAAAACAGACAGGAAGTCTGCAACCGAACTAGAAATTCCCCTGAGTCTGAAGGCCGGCGAAAAGGTAAGTGTTGAATATAGCTGTTATGTGAGTTACCGGTAAAGTTCTGTGCATCCTTTCTTAAACATTTCCGTCGGTAAACTGCCCTTTATCGGCACCTCCCGGGAAGCCCTTCTAAATGAAATGGGAATTTTAACGGCCGAAGATTTACTCTATTATTTCCCCCGCCGGTATCTTGACAGAACCAATATCAAAGCTATCAGTCATTTAGTAACCGGAGAAGACGTCACGGTCGTAGGCGAAGTAATCAATTCAAATATTCAGCAGATCCGTAACCGGCGTATCCTTCATGTAACATTAAGAGATGATACAGGCTACTTGACTTTGAACTGGTTTCAGGGACATCAGTGGATACAGAAGATGCTTAAACCCGGTGAAACCGTTTCAGTCAGCGGTCGTGTAGAATTCTTTCGCGGTCATACTATGACCCATCCTGATTTTGATTTTCTGGATAAAGACCAGATTAACACCGGTATGTTGGTTCCCGTTTATCCCCTGACTTTTGAATTGAGAAGCCGTGGCCTGAGCAGTCGGGTTTTTCGAAAAATATTTAATCGCCTCTTCAATGAATGTCCCGAAACTTTACCTGATCCCCTCCCGGATAATATTTTGGGAAACAACAGGCTTTTATCTTACAGGGATGCCCTTTATCAGATTCATTTTCCCAAGGATGAGACATCCTTGAAAAGCGCATGGTATCGTTTCAAGTTCCAGGAATTGTTCATGCTTCAGCTTTTACTGGCCATGAAAAGACGAACGATTCATAACCAAAAAAGCGCGTTTGCATGTTCAAGAGCAGGCGAAACCATACACAAACTCTATCATTCCCTCCCCTTTGATCTGACAAAGGCTCAAAAACGGGTTATTAAAGATATTTATGAAGACGTGCGTTCAGGGCATGTGATGAATCGTCTTCTCCAGGGGGATGTGGGCAGCGGAAAAACCCTTGTGGCAGCATCCATAGCGGCTATCATGGTTGATAACGGATACCAGACGGCTATAATGGCACCGACAGAAATTCTTGCAGCACAGCATTATCAAAACTTTAACACCCTTTTTTCTCCGCTGAATATACCGATTGCTTTGCTTACAGGTAAGCAAACCGTTTCAAAAAAACGCGATACCTTGCAGGACATTGCCAGCGGGAAAATGCCCATTATCATTGGAACCCACGCACTGATTCAGGAGGGAGTATCCTTTAATCGTCTTGGATTTGTTGTTGTTGACGAACAGCACCGTTTTGGTGTAGATCAACGGGCCACCCTGATTAAAAAAGGACTCAATCCTCATGTGCTTTCCATGACGGCTACACCCATACCCAGAACATTGACAATGACCCTTTATGGCGATATGGACGTTTCTGTGTTAGATGAAATGCCGCCCGGCCGAAAATCCATTCATACCCGTGTAATCCAATCTTCTCAAATCAATCAGGCATACGATTTTATAAAAAAAGAAGTGATGTCTGGACGTCAGGCCTATGTTGTTTACCCCCTCATCAGTGAAAGCGAGAAAATGGACCTGAGAGCTGCAGAAGCCGGTTATGAAGAACTCAAAACCCGAATATTTCCTGATTTAAATGTGGCCCTTCTTCACGGAAAAACACCATCCCGTGAAAAAGAAAAGATCATGAACGAATTTAAAAACGGAAATATTCACATACTGGTCTCAACGACAGTTATAGAAGTTGGTGTGGATGTTCCAAATGCTACAGTAATGGCCGTAGAGAATTCAGAACGGTTTGGTCTTACACAACTTCATCAATTGCGGGGACGGGTGGGAAGGGGTGGGAATCAAAGCTATTGCCTGCTTATTAACAGAAAAAACTCTGAACAGGGAAATGCAAGGCTGAATATCCTGGAAAAAAGTACAAATGGTTTTGAAATTTCTGAAGCCGATCTGAAATTTCGCGGACCGGGTGAATATTTCAGCACCCGTCAACATGGTGATTCCGGACTTAAAATTGCCGATCTTGTGAGTGATATGCCGATCATGATCAAAGCCCGGAAAGAAGCGTTTGAACTGGTTTCAAGAGATCCGCAAATCCTTCAAAACAGGCACAGAACCCTCCGTGAATTCTTTTTGAAACATTACAAGGATAAGTTAGATTATGTCACGGTCGGCTGAAAAATTTCAACCAAACTATACCGGAACCTCTTGTATCGTAGGTATTATAACGATAAAAGAATTTACCCCTGATTAAAAACGGGAAGAGACTCATGACGAAAGATAAAATGAAATTCTGGATGGGCCTGTCGACTCTTGTTGGGTCGTTTATTGTATATTTTATGACGATGGCACCCACACTCTCTTTTTGGGATTGTGGCGAATTCATCGCAACTTCCTATATTATGGGCGTTCCACATCCGCCGGGAAGTCCGATTTATCTCCTGTTAGGAAGAATTTTTACACTTATGCCCCTAAATCCTGATATCGGCTGGCGCGTTAATCTTCTATCTCCCATTGCTTCTGCCGGTGCAGTGCTCCTCCTGTATCTTATCATCATTCAGTTTGTTAATCTTTTTACACAGGAAAAAGAAAACAAGGACAAACGAAGCAGCTTTATGCTGTATATGGCAGCTTTTATTGGGTCTATGACTTTCGCATTCACGAGCAGCCACTGGTTCAATGCCGTTGAAGCTGAAGTGTATGCTATGAGTACTTTCTTTACGGCAATCGTAGTCTGGCTTGTCCTGAAATGGGATGAAGCCGATGAACATAGTATGCACGGTGAAAAATACCTGCTCCTAATCGCTTATATGATCGGACTGGCGCTGGGTGTGCATATGCTGAACCTCCTGGCTCTCCCTTTTATTGCCCTCATCATCTATTTCCGCTATAAAGATTTTAAAATTCTGCCTCTTATTTTGCTTGCCCTTGGAACAGGTCTTTATTATTTGATTATTCAATACGGTATAATTAAAGGGGCTCCAAGAATTGCCTTTTTTTCCGGGATTAATCCGGCTGCCGTTTCATTTCCCATGGCTATCATTTTTATTTTATTGGTTCTTACTGCCCTGTACTTTATCGGGCAAAGTCTGCTTAAAAAGAGTTCTGTATCATGGAAATGGACCCAGATTGCTCTGATTGGCCTGGCTTTGATTACAATTGGTTATTCATCTTATGAAACAATTTTTATTCGCTCCCTGAAGAATCCGAATATTGACGAGAATAATCCGGAATCCATACGCCAGGCAGTCGCCTATCTTGAGCGGGAGCAGTATGGTGCTATCACATCTGACAGGACAGCCCGGTGGCGTGAATCACCCAACAGAAATCAATACTCCGGTCCCATGGATTTCTTCTGGAAATATCAGATTCAAAAGATGTATGTCCGATACTTCAACTGGCAGTTTATCGGAAGAACAGAAGATCACCTGGATCCCACGAAGCTGTGGGGCATTCCCTTTATCATCGGCTGGCTGGGAATGTTTTATCACTTTTTGAAAGACAGGAACAGGGCACTGTCTGTTCTGGCTCTCTTCTTTATGACCGGTATAGCCATTGTTCTCTATCTGAACCAACCCGACCCTCAACCACGGGAGAGAGATTATTCTTATGTCGGCTCATTTTTTGCCTTTTCAATATGGATCGGTTTGGGAGCTTACGGGATTTTGGAATATGTGGATAAAGTGAAAGATAAATTCAAAAATAAAGGTGTTAAGCAAGTTCTTATGCCGGTCACGGCCCTTGTTCTTGTTCTGATACTGCCATTGAATATGTTACTGGCAAACTATCAGGAACATAACCGGCACGGAAATTATGTTGCATCGGATTATGCTTATAATCTTTTGAACACGGTTGCACCGAACGGAATCCTTTTTACAAATGGTGATAATGATACATTCCCTCTCTGGTATTTACAGGAGGTGGAAAAAGTCCGTACAGATGTAAGAGTGGTTAATCTGAGTCTTTTAAACACCCCCTGGTATATTCTTCAGCTGAAACACAATGAACCCAAACTGGATATTCCTCTCCCTGATGAACAGATTGAACAGATGAATGTTATCCCCTGGAAATCCAGACAGGCGTCCATTCCTGTTCCCGAACATCTGAATCCTGATAAACAAATTGTCTGGGAATTGGAACCGACTTTCAGAAACATGGGTTTGCGTGTTCAGGACCAGATGGTTTATGTTCTGGCAATGGCAGCAAAATGGGAAAGACCGGTTTATTTTGCAGTAACAGTGCCTGACGAAAACCGAATCGGCCTGACAGATTTTCTTTCAATGGAAGGTCTTGCCATGAGACTCCATCCCCGTAAAGTAGACCGTATCGATGAAGAAAAAATCTATGAAAACTTCACGCAGGTTTACAAATTCAGAAATTTGAATAACCCGGACGTGTATTACAACAATAACATCAAACGTCTGCTTCAGAATTACCGGACCTGTGCCATGCAAGGGGTGGTAAATTTTCTTGATAAGGGTGAAAAAGAAAAAGCAGCCCATCTTCTCAATTATTTGAATTCTTCTATACCCGAAGACATTATCCCGATCTATCATAATGAACTCATGCTTCAAATGGGACGTCTTTTTTTTGAAACCGGTGATACCGGTGAACTTGTTGACAGAGTAGAAAAATATCTGTCCCGGGATAATTTGAACTATAATGATTATTTTAATGCTGCACAGATTTATTATATGGATATCGGAGATTATGATGAAGCAGCCCGGATTATGGAAAATGCCTATTTGCTGAGACCAAGAGATGCAAGAACGGTAGGCATGTTGACTATGATTTACAGGGCCGGAGAGAAATATGACAAGGCGCTCAATATTCTTAATACATGGCTTAGAGAAGTGGCTCCGGACGATCGAAATGCTGTGGCAATGCGGGATGAAATACTCCGTTTAAAGGAAGAGCAGGAAAACAAACAATAATGATAAAGGGGAGCAGAAATGCTCCCTTATATTTTATATGACAAAAGTAAGCATCATCATTCCACATTACAATGGCAGGGATATTCTTCAGGAATGTCTTGATTCTTTAATGAAATCCACATTTAAAGATATGGAAGTCATTCTTGTCGATAACGGGTCTTCTGACGACAGCCTGGAAATGGCTGAAAAACATCCGCTGAATGTAAGAATAATCAGAAATAAAATAAATCTGGGTTACGCCGGCGGTTGCAATGTCGGTATACGTTCTGCCCTTGGAGAATACCTGCTTATTCTGAATAATGATACAATTCATGCCCCCGGGTGGATAGAACCCATGGTGAACTGGCTGGATAATCATCTGGACACTGCGTCGGTTATGCCCAAAATTCTTTCATATAATCGTCCCGATTATTTTGATTATTCCGGCGCAGCAGGAGGGATGATTGATAAATATGCCTATCCTTTTGCAAGAGGACGACTCTTTGATTACATAGAAAAAGATACCGGTCAATATGATAATCCGATTGAGATTTTCTGGTCGAGCGGTACGGCATTTATGGTCCGAAAATCTGCTCTTGACTCCTGCGGGACCTTTGATGAACGATTTTTTGCCCACATGGAAGAAATAGATCTTCACTGGAGATTCCATCTGTACGGATTCAATGCGTATTGTATACCGGATTCTGTCATCTGGCATCACTCCGGTTGGACGCTTCCGCCGGACAGTTTCCGAAAAAAATATTTAAATCACAGGAATAATCTGATAATGCTCCTTGCAAACTATAGTTTTTGGTCACTTATTTGTATTGCACCTATTCGATTTCTCCTGGATGGTGTATCGGCAATTTTTGCTCTTTCAAAAAAAGATTCAAAGCGTTTTTTTGCTGTTTTTGCCGCTCATTTTTGGATCTTTTTTCATCCGTTTTATCTGATAAAAAAATATCGGTGTCATCAACGTTTGCGGAAAGTGTCCGATCACCTTATACAGAAAAAGATGACCGGATATGCAATCCCAGTTCAGGTATTTCTACGCAAAAAACACCGGTATTCTCAGCTCTGATCAGCAATAAATACCTTCCTTGTGTTGATAAACATAAAAAAATATTGTATAATGTATAGGAAAAAACAATAAGATTTTTTCCTGTGATGAGATGTTTATGAAAAATGATTTCTATGGACTGAAACGGAGCATTAAAGCGTATTGGAAAGACTATTTAAAACAGGCATTACTGTCAGTTTCAGTTTTATTTATCATTTTGATTTTACTTACAACCCGGGATATGGTTGTTATTGCTTCAATTGGTGCAACATCATTTATTGTATTTGCCATGCCCCATGCAAAATCAGCCTCTGCAAAGGCCGTCATTATCAGCTATACGGCAGGACTTTTTTTTGGTTCTTTATTCGGCACCCTTCCTTTTGAAAATATTATTTTAAAAGCACTCATTTATTCATCAGCTGTTGGTTGTACAATTTTTTTCATGCTGGCTACCGATACGAAACATCCGCCGGCTGCCGGTGCTGCGCTGGGTGTGTCTATGACCGGGTTTGAATGGGATCTGGCCCTTGCCGTCATTGGAAGTGCCCTGATATTATCTGCTGTACACTATATGATTAAACATGAACTGCTGGATTTTTCAGGTTCTGAACAATTCAAAGACTCTCCCTTATCGAAACATGAGACGCATTCTCAATAAAAAAATTAAAACGAGAAAAAAATCACGATTTAAGGTTTTTAATCGAGAAAAAAAGGATTATTTCTTGGGTAATTTCATAGGGAATTATACATTCTCTCACGATTAATGAAATGCTTAATAACGTGTTAAATAAAGCGAAGAAAGGGATGGACTAATGATGCAAGGCTCGGAAAATATTGTCCGGAAAGCCGTTAAAACATACGGCCGAAACCGGGAAAACCTGCTTCCTGTTCTTCAGATGGTAAGAAGAGAACATAATTATCTGTCTGAAGATCAGCTAAGAGATATTGCCAAAGAAATGGATCTTTCCTCTGCAGATGTATACGGGGTAGCTTCTTTTTATTCTTTTATGGATATGCAGCCCAAAGGAAAGAATATTATCCGAATATGTAAGACTATTACCTGTTTTATGAAGGGAAAGGATTCAATTGTTTCGGCTATTGAGGAGACGCTTGGAATAAATATGGGGGAAACGACTCCTGATCGCAAATTCAGTCTTCTGGAAGCCAATTGTATTGGTTGGTGCCATAAGGGACCGGCTATGCTGATCAATGATAAGGTTTATACTGAATTAACCCCTGAAAAAGCCGTTCAGGCTTTAGAAGAATACAAGTAAGGAGACGATCATGGTCATGACACGTGATGAAAAACTGGCCAAGATAAACGCCCATCAGGAACGGGTTAATCTGATTTTTGAGCAGATCAACCATCTGGATCTAATGGCGAAGGTCATGAAACTTGATAATGAAACGATATTGGAATATATCAAAGAGTCCGGACTGAAAGGCCGGGGCGGAGCCGGTTTCCCAACCTATCTTAAGTGGAATCTGGCCGCCAAACAGGACAGTGATGTCAAATATGTGATTTGTAATGCAGATGAAGGCGAACCGGGTACATTCAAGGATCGGAAAATCCTGGAAGATCAGGCAGATAAGGTTTTTACCGGAATGGCGATCTGTGCAAAAGTTATCGGAGCAAGTGAAGGGTATATTTATCTTCGCGGTGAATACAATTATCTTGTTCCACTTTTGACTACGAAGATGAATGTTTTCAATCTGGATATGAAAAAACTGGGACTCAATTTTACCCTTTATTTACGAAGTGGCAGCGGTGCCTATATTTGCGGCGAGGAAACGGCTCTGATTGAATCCATGGAAGGGAAAAGAGGTGAAGCCAGAAATAAGCCGCCTTACCCTGTTGTGGAAGGATATCTGGGTAAACCGACGGTCATCAACAATGTTGAAACACTGGTTTACTGTGCTATGATTGTTTTGAATGAAGGCGAAAAATTCAAAACATTCGGAACAGAAATCTCTGCCGGTTCAAAAGTTTTCTCCGTTTCCGGTGATGCGGATGTCGAAGGGATTTATGAGCTTGAACTGGGAATGACAATTCAGGAATTTGTTGACTTGTTCGGAGATGGAGATACAAAAGCTGTCCAGGTTGGCGGGGCATCAGGCTTTTGTGTTCCACGCAAGAACTTTAAAGAAACAATTATCGGGTTTGAAGGCGTTCCGACCGGCGGCTCGATGATGCTTTTTAACAGCACACGCTCAATGTATCATATTCTTATGAATTATATGGAATTTATGGAAGAAGAATCCTGCGGTCAGTGTACCCCATGCCGGGTGGGATGCCAGCAGTTGTTGAAAGGAATACAGGCGATCAAACATAAAAAACGCCCGGCTACGTATTTGGATGAACTGGTAAAACTTGCCAAGTCCATGCGGGTTGCATCAAAATGCGGACTGGGTCAGAGTGTTGCCAATCCGTTCACCTCAATTGTTGAAAACTTTCGCGAAGAAATCATTTATTAAGACCGGAGGTAACCATGAGCACAAATGATTTAAAAATGATCAATGTAATGATAGATAGTCAACCGGTTAGTATTCCGGAAAACACTTCAATTCTTGATGCGGCTAAAATGCTTAGTATTGATATTCCCACTTTATGCCATCATGAAGACCTGTGTGTTGCCGGAAACTGCCGGGTTTGTATGGTTGAAGTTAAGGGCTCCAGAACTCTTCAGGCTTCCTGTGCTACACCCGTAGCAGAAAATATGGAAATCTATACAAACAGCCGGCTTGTTCGAACAGCCCGGAAACATGTTATTGAACTTCTTCTCAGTGAACACCGGGGGGATTGCCTAAGATGTTACCGTAATGGCAGCTGTGAACTGCAAGCTCTTGCAAATGAATACCGGATTGATCAAGGCGTTTTTATTGATCTGCACAAAGCCGATCAGGTAGATATTTCGTCTCCGGCCATACAGAAAGACGACAGTAAATGTATCCGCTGTCAACGTTGTGTCAGAGCCTGTACCGAATTGCAATCCGTCAGTGCTCTTTGCGTGGCTCATAAAGGTGCTGATATGAAAATAACGACTTTTTGGGATAAAGCACTTGCCTATGTCGTCTGTACAAACTGCGGTCAGTGTGTGACGCACTGCCCGACCGGTTCGCTGACTGAGCGAAATTATGTTGAGGATGTTTGGGATGCGATCTATGATCCGACAAAACATGTCGTGGTTCAAACAGCTCCGGCTATTCGTGTATCAATTGGTGAAGAGGTCGGCATGGAACCGGGACAACGCGTAACCCAGAAACTGGTCACGGCTCTTCGCCGCCTTGGGTTTGACAGTGTTTTGGATACGGATTTTACTGCAGACCTGACCATTATTGAAGAAGGCCACGAGCTGATTCATCGCTTGACCAAAGCCCTTCGTGACAAAGAAGATGTGTCCCTTCCCATGATTACATCCTGCTCCCCAGGCTGGATTAAATATGTGGAACATGAATTCAGCGATCATCTGGAACATCTATCCACCTGTAAATCACCTCAGCAAATGTTCGGCCCTCTGGCAAAAACGTACTACGCTGAAAAAATTGGCGTGGACCCAAAGGATATGGTTGTTGTTTCCATTATGCCATGTACAGCTAAAAAGTTCGAGGCAACACGGCCGGAAATGATGGCAAGCGGCTTGCGTGATGTGGATTATGTTCTTACGACGCGTGAATTGGGACTTATGCTTCGTCAGGCCGGTATTAATTTTCAGAATTTGGAAGATGGTGAATATGATTCCATTTTAGGGAAATCAACCGGAGCCGGTGCAATTTTCGGCGCAACCGGCGGTGTTATGGAAGCTGCACTTCGCACTGCCTATGAAGTGGTTACCGGAAAAGAAATTCCGTTTGAAAACCTGAGAGTTACACCGGTCAGAGGTCTTGACGGCGTGAAAGAAGCCACAGTGAAAATTGAAGGAACCTTGAATAAATATAATTTCCTTGAAGGGGCTGAACTCCGGGTTGCTATCGGACATGGATTGACCAATGCCCGGAAAATCATGAATCAACTGGAAAAAGGTGAATCACCCTACCATTTTATTGAAATAATGGCTTGTCCCGGCGGATGTATCGGCGGCGGCGGTCAGCCCATTCCCACTACGGATCAAATCCGCCTGAAAAGAACAGCTGCGATTTACGATGAAGATGAGAAGATGCAGTTAAGAAAATCTCATGAAAATCCTGAAATCAAAGCTATTTATGATGATTTTCTGGAAAAACCGTTGGGACATAAATCACACGAACTTCTGCATACAACCTATGTAAAACGCGAAAAAAATTAGATTTCCCATCCCCCAACCCCAACAAACAGGGGCTGATATCGTCAGCCCCTGTTTAGTTTTATCCGGAATAAATTCTGATTTTACATTTATTTCAATCCGGTCAAACCGTTTTCATAACAATGATTTAAAATTCCAGATATGCACGGAATGCAGCTTTTCCGGTTCTCTGTTCAATTCCTTCTACAATAAAAGAATTCTCTTTTTCCCCCTCGCATCTGAAAAGGTCTATTTTATCATCCCAGAAGACTTCCCGGATATAGTTGATTTCAAGTGTTTTTAATGTGTTTTTATCAAGATAATCATGTGCGAAAACATCCATTATCCAATCAGCATAACGGGTATTATTTACGTGCAGGTTCAAATCAATATCGCTGTATCCCACTTGTTTGCGATAAATTAACGTTGGATATTCGCTTTCAGGAATTTTTCGAGGTTCGACCGATATGGCGTTTAATGCATTATTTTGCGGTAATTCAACAGGCAGTTTTGATGATGCCTGGATTTTCTTTGTTGTAAAATCGAGAATTACCCAAGATGATGTTGCCCTGATTAAGGCTTGCTCATTTGAACTTTTAATCAGGAAATCTCTTAAAAAAACAAAATCGTCTTTCTTCTTTTCATGTCTTGTTCTGGGTGTGTTTTTGATATCATGTTTTACAGCCTTTGGCCAGGTGACTACACGAATGGTTTCATCATATTGTGGCATTCGGTCGATAATAATATGAAAGCGGGTTATAACCCAGAACAGATTGTGTTTCTTCATGTCATAATAACCAACATTCAAAGATTGAGCATGATTAACAGCAGCATCCTGAAAAATTTGAAGAAGTGCCGATGATTTTAAAGACAACCGATAATCAGACTCATGTGTTTTGATTTGTGTCATAAATGAAAATTGCTCCAAGTATGCACCTCCTATTTTGAATGAATTTTTTATGAAAAAACCTGAACGATTTTATTTCATTTGAGATTTCAGTAATTTCCCATGCGTAAAGATAAGGATTATTCATGGAAAAGTTCATTCGTTCATTAAATGTCGGTAAATCTATTGTCTATTTTGGCGGATTCGGTTTTTTGCTCTGGATTCTAACCCGCTGGGGAATCCCGACACTGGAAAAATATGCAGGTATTGAGACTATTTTTGGGTGGTTTATTCTGGGCGGTGCAGGCGTTTTTCTTCCTATGATTATTCTGGCCGTTTATAAAACCTGCAAAGACGGGTTCTGTGAATCCATGCATGCGTTCTTTTTCAGACTCAGACTAGCCGGTTTTAGAATTATGGATTTGTTCTATATCCTATTGGGAACCGCCTTATCGGGATTTTTCATGTGGCTGATCATTTTTGGCACTGATAAAGTAGGTATGCCGCTCACACTTCATCCGTCTTTTATGGAATTTTCCGGGTTTTCCGCTGGAGAAAGATGGAAACTGTTGTATTGGATCCCTCTTTTTATTGTAAATATTTTTGGTGAGGAAATGTTGTGGAGAGGATATATTTTGCCTCGCCAGGTTACGGCCTTCGGAAAATCCGGATGGATTCTGAATGCATGTCTATGGTTTTTCTTTCATTCTGCATTTGGCTTTGACCTGATGGTTCTCATGATTCCTACCTTGATCATTGTTCCCCTCTTTACATATTTTCGCAGGAACACATGGGTTGGTATTGGTATACATGCCCTGATAAATGGACCGGCTTTTATTGGTTTGGCTCTGAATTTGTTCTAATTCTCTGAAACAACAAGTATAGCATTCGTTACGGAACGTTCACCCGTTGAATCTGACGGTTTGTTGGCAACTTTTCCCTTAATGACCATGGTTGTAGAACCGCCGCCGTCAAGGTTCAATGCCTGATATACACCCAGTGCAGACATGTATTCCGCCAGTTCGTCAAGAGACATTCCGACGCTGTGACGCGGCTGACGACCGTCTACAGTCATTATGTATAACGTATCTTTTTCCTTATTAAAACCGATGGCTGTTCGGGGATGACGGGTCGTTCTAAACTCTTCATAAAGATTTTCTTTCATGTGTTCAATAGAGATCTGTCCGTTTCTGATAATCCGCGGGATTCCTCCCACAAGTGTTTGAATTGTTTCATTAACTTGTGGAATATCTATCATGATCCTGAGTGTGTCTTCTTCTTCAACCCGGGTATCAAGAAACCGCTTTGCCTTACCGTGTGCAGACAGAACAAGTCCGTTTTCCGGGATGGCTGTTGGTTTTTGCAGCGGTCCCAAAATCCCTGTTTTCTTTAGTATTACCATACGAAAAAAATCATTGTTCACCGGAGGATCAATATAACGTGCTGTAATCTCTGTTCCCCAGCGATTAGCCGGTGAATCGAGACCGATTCTGGACGTAAACAATACAAGTTCATCCTTATCACGCGGCGTGTTAATGCCTTTAATTTCATATCGGATATTATCAGACGTTAATAAATAAGCATCCAGTTTTACGATATCAATAAACGGTGTTTTGTCTTTTGTTATCCCGAAAACTGAACGATCCACCGGGTCTTTTAGCAATTCCTTATTAATAATTTGAGCCCCAACAGGCATTCCGTCAGCCTGAAAAAAATCAGCGTTAACAGCAGCCATAACAGTTTTCCCGTATCTGCCGGACATGGAGGATGTTTTTTCCAGGGCCCTCAATTGGTCGTTTGCTTTAATGGTTTCAATGGATACAGAGGGTTCTTTAAGATAAACTTTAATCAGGTGAATATCCCATGGGATGGTTTCGTGCCGGTCATGAACGTGCCAGACCCCCGGGGCAATCATTCTGCTTTCCACTGCCCCAAAGGGTGCGGCATAAAGTGAAATAGAGATAAAAACAAACAGGCATATTCTTTTTAAAATCATGGATTGTAACTCCGGCGTTTTATGAAATATAATAAAATTAATTGGGTAGTGTGTAATGTTTGGTTGAAGGGAGAAGGGCAGAAGACAGTCGGCAGTGGGCAGTCCAGTA
>NPIE01002431.1_pt1 | contig 17385 bp, 13 predicted proteins | sample 8637661 | NCBI WGS metagenome assembly NPIE01 (sample SAMN07420842, study PRJNA396082) | bioreactor metagenome | isolation source: sample BA12 brine-fed electro-methanogenic bioreactor BA | place: Japan: Kochi | collected 2016-12-09
TGTTGTATCATAATGCTTGAAACCAATAAGCGATCCATCGTAATCATATATATAAGCAATTTGGTAATCATCAACCCAATTTGCACCATCTTTAATGTAAACAACCTCAGATATAAGAACATCTCCAGATATAGAGTATATATACTTCCTATCCTTGGTATTATTTATCATGTCATCTATTATCTTGGATAAACGGATTCCTGAATCATTATAAGTATACCATATATGAGCTATTATTGTCGACTCGTCTAAAGAAGTATATATTTTTATTTCGACAAGTTGTCTTCCTTCCCACTCCAATATTGCATGATTTCTTTTAGCTCCATCATAATAAAAATTCGTTACTTTTATTGGATTTCCTTGGTTATCATAATCAATTTCGCTAGTTTTTGTTACTCCGTTTATTAACACATCATAACTTTTAAGTTGATCTAGCCATACAGTGTCATAAGTTAATGACACTTTTTCTTGGGGTGTTACCTCTATCGATGTAGGATTTCCTACTTTGAAGATAATCTTAAACGTCAAGTCATAATTACCGTATGTAGCATGGTAAGTTCGGTAGTAGTATCCCTCAACTGATGTGTTTAGATTGCTATAAGTCATGGTTGTTGTCATGCCAAGTATCGGAAATTCATGATTAGTGTCCCATATGTCATAATATATAAACGCTAATGATGGAGATTGACCAATATTCAAGTTGTATATATCCTGATAATCATGATTGCTATTATATACCATCTCAGCCGTATATGACCCATTATTACTTAGATAAAATGATGGGATAGTTATACTTAAACATTCATTTTCCCCATATTTCATTGATTTTATTACAAGTAGATTACCATTTTGATTATAATGATAATATTTAGTATAATTTGCATCTGATTAATCATTTGTCATATATGAGACGTCTCTTGAACTCTCTTCTGAATACTTACTATTATTACTTGGCGTGGTTATTTTTCCTTTCATCTTTGTATGCATATACTATTATAACCACTGTTTAATTTCCATACCAATCCACTTCATACATCGACGTATTTAAATCATAAATTACTTTATTTTTTTGTGGAATTACACTCCCTGCAACCATAAATAAACACAGCAAAACTATAATGGTTTTTCTAAACATTTTAATACTCTCCTTAATATTTATTAAAAAACGCGAACAAAAAAACTTGCACGCATTTACTCTTCTAGTATTATTAAGTTTTAGATTACAATATGAAAAATTCAAAATAAAACAGCGTTTAAGGTGACACATTTAGTCACATAATAACTGTATACTATCAAAAAGGTCTTGAATTGTCAAGGCCTTAAAGCTTTTTAAATAAAAATATTATCTATACCATTTATATTTGGTTATTTAACGAAATGAGTTCGATAAAATCAATCTTTTTAATTCAACTTCTTTAAATATTGATAAAGATCGCTAGGTTTAATTTCAACTGTTAATGATTTATCTAAATCAATATGACTAACATCTAAACTTTTTGTAAAGATTGCTTGTCCACCGATACCTTCCATCAATAAATCAACGGCGTGAACACCCATCTTACTAGCTAATATTCTGTCAAAGGAAGATGGTTTTCCACCTCTTTGAATGTATCCTAAAACAGTCGCTCTTGCTTCATAATCTGAGTTATCTTGTATTTTCTTAGCTAAGTCAAACACATTAGTAATGTTTTCGGCAACCACTACAATTAGATGTCTTTTTCCTAAAGCTTTAGCGTTTTGTACTTGTTTTAATAAATCCACTTCATTATATCCTGTATCTTTAGTAATAACAATTTCTGCACCACAAGCAATACCAGAAAAAATGGATAAATCTCCACAATTTCTTCCCATCACTTCTACAACTGTACAACGTCGGTGAGAAAAAGATGTATCTCTTAATTTATCAATTGCATCAATGGCTGTATCAAGGGCAGTAAAAAACCCAATAGTAAACTCTGTTGAAGCGATATCATTATCGATAGTACCAGGTATACCTATACAGTTGATACCCATCTCATTTAGTGCCATTGCTCCTCTAAAAGTACCATCTCCACCAATACAAACTAGGTTATCTATCCCTAAAGCTTTAAGATTATCAACAGCGATTTGTCTAACTTCTCTTTGCTTAAAAGATTCTAACCTTGATGAACCTAATATTGTTCCTCCCCGGTTTAATATTTGTCCTACATCATATCTATCTAATTGTTTAATCTTACCTTCTACTAAACCTTTATAACCATCATATACTCCATAAGCTTCACAACCATAATTAATCGCTGACCGAACTACTGCTCTAACACAAGCATTCATTCCTGGCGCATCACCACCTGAAGTTAACACTGCTATTTTCATTCTTAAATCACTCCTTTAATTTTTTAATACTTTCAATTATTACTTGAGGTTGTTGGTCTTTATAATCTAGTTTACCTGTTATTAAACAAACTTTCCCAACCTCAAGTCTTACTCGTTCATAAACATTTGGGAATACTACCCCATCAATTTCATTAAATTCGTCCTCAATAACAATAAAAGCCATATCATTACCATTTTTTGTTCGGTATTTCTTCACTCTGGCAATAACCCCAACAAACTGTACTAAACCGGAGTTATTCTTAATTATATCTGTTAATAGTTTATAATTACTTGAGTTTATTACATCTTTAAAATTATGAATAATATGATATTCAAAATTTATGCCTAACAATTCTTTTTCTTTCTGTTGTAAAAAGCTATACTCATACTCATCATATTCAACATACTTAAATTCACCTTGGTTATTAAATGATAGATAACTATAAATGTTACTAATATTATTAACTAAGGTTTTTTTATTTTGAGGGAAATTACCAAACACATTCGCAAATATCAAAGCTTCAATAACGTTGATACCAATATCTTGAGCACGACTAAGGAAATCCACAAAATCATCTACCCTTTTCTCTTCTTGGATAAGGGTGATGTTTTTGGCCATCACTTCACCAATACCTTTTATTCCTTTATATGGAAATCTTAAGCTATTACCTTCAAAATTATAAGTATCACTAGACTTATTAATTCTTGGTGGTAAGACTTCGATATCTAACTTCCGGCATTCCATTATATACTTCTTTGTTCCCACAACTGAACCGATTTGTGAATTAAGTAATACTGCAAGAAAGTATTTTGAATAGTTAGCTTTTAAATAAGCCATCCAATAAGCCACTAAACTATAGGCTACTGCATGCGATTTATTAAACCCATAATTAGCAAACTTAACAATATAATCATAAATCTCATTACCAGTTTCTTCTGTATAACCTTGAGAAATTACTCCTTTAACAAATTTCTCTCTTTCATGTTCTAAGATTTCCTTCTTCTTTTTACTAACAGCTCTTCTTAAAACATCTGCTTCGCCTAACGAATACCCCGCAAACTTATTAGCGATTTTCATAATTTGCTCTTGATAAACAATTATCCCGTTAGTACTTTTCAATATCGGTATTAAATCTGGTTCAAGATAAGTAATCCGCTCTTCTAAATTCCTTCTTCTAATAAAAGCAGGAATGTTTTCCATCGGACCTGGCCGATGTAAAGAGATACATGTAGCGATATCAGTAAACGTATCAATTTGCATCTGTCTCATAAGATTCATCATACCTTCGGATTCTAACTGAAAAACACCAATACTCTTAACATCTTGTAGAAGTTTATAAGTTGGATTATCATCTAAAGGAATTTTATAGATATTAATAGTCTTGCCTTCATATCTTTTAATCAAATCGATAGTATCAGCAATCATCGATAGATTTCTAATCCCTAAAAAATCTATTTTTAATAAACCGATATCCTCTAAATCAACAGCTTCATACTGAGTTTGGAGCATATCTAATAACCCAGACTGAGTTGGAGCGTATTCATGAATATTCTTCTCAGTAATTATTATCCCAGCAGCATGTGTTGAAGTATGCCTAGCTAGTCCATTCAGTTTCTCAGCGATGGTAAGAAGCAGGTTAATTTCTTCGTTATTCATATAATACTGATATTTCTTCGGATACTGAGTCTTAAATTCAGTAATCGAATTATTAGTTTCAGAAATCTTACTAGTAATATCATCGACTATGACATTCGAGATGTTCAAAACTCTAGCTACATCTCTAATCGCTGACTTACCTTGGAATGTACCAAAAGTTATGATAGAAACAACATTCTCATAACCATACTTTTCACAAGTATATCTAATTACTTCATCTCTTTTATCATCAGGAAAATCCATATCGATATCTGGCATTGTAATTCTTTCTGGATTTAAAAATCTTTCAAAATACAAATCAAATTCCATTGGATCAACATCAACTATCCCTAAAACATAAGCAACCAAAGAACCAGCTGCTGAACCTCTTCCTGGCCCTACTAAAATACCTTTTTTCTTTGCATACAAAACAAAATCCCAAACAATAAGAAAATAATCTTCATATTGCATTCTCTTTATCACGCTTAACTCATAATTCAAGCGTTCTTTATATTCTTGATAAGCCGTGTCAAAGATTCCTTTTTGCTTTAATCTTCTCACTAAACCTTTTTCAGTTAACTCAATTAACTTCTTTGTAGATGAGATATTTTTTAAAGGGTATTTTGGCAAATGCCTACTAGAAAAATCAATATCAATATTACATAAATCAATAAAATCTAATGTGTTTTTTATTGCTTCTGGATAATCTTTATATAAATAATCTAATTCTTTTTCATCACGCAAAAACAATTCTTCTTCATTTCTTTCAAAGAAACCTTGATAAGTCGAATCTTTCTGTAAAATGCTTTGTAAAGTCTTTGAAGCTAATTTATCTTCTTTATCTAAGTATAATACATTGTTTAAAATAATCGTTTTTCCATATTTTTTAAGACTTGGAGCTAGTTTAAGTTCACTAGTATAATCTCGTAAATCTAAACCTAAATACATTAATTCTAAGCAATCAGCTATTTCATTACCAATCGCCTTTGTTAAAACCTCATCATCAGCATAAATCGACTTAGCAAAATCACCACGATCACTAATTATAACCCCAATTAATCCTTGGTTATTACTTTCAAGAAAATCTCTATCAATATCTTTATTGCCATACCCAAGATAAGAACTAATTGTAATTAAGTTCTTATATCCATTGTTATTCTTTGCATAAAGCAGAATGCTTTGTTCCTTAAAACTACTCCCTTTTAAAACCACTTCTAGCCCAATCAAAGGTTTGATATTCTTACTAAGGCATTTCTTATAAAACTTAATAATTCCATACATATGATTTATATCTGCTAGTCCCAAAGCTTTAAAACCTAAAGAAGCTGCCTTATCAACAGCTTTATCAATATCTATTAAACTTCCATTAAATGAATAGGAACTTTGTAAATAAAGGTTAAAATTAATCATAGTATTCTCCAAAAATATTATAACATAAACTAAGGGAAAATAACTATTTTTTCCTTAAAATTAATACTCCTCCCACTAATGCTAAGAAGATAAAAAAATAAGGTAAATAATCTTGATAATCACTGATTTCTCGGACAATTTCTTTTTCAGATATAACAAAATTGATAGTTTGATAAACTTCATTATCTAACATCAGCTTCAATTGATAGGTTCCTGGTTGATCTAAATATAGGGAACCAGAAAGATACTGACCATTAAGATAACTATCACCAAAAACAAAAAGTTCTAAACTGTCATATACTTCATTATCAATAACACCAGTGACAGTCGGTACTATTGTAAAACTGATTTTTAGATGATACTCATTACTACCAAAAAGTTCTAACTCATAATACCCTGGCTCACTAATAAGTTCTGAACTGTATAACTCTCCATTAAGAAATGTCGATTGGGAATTGTGATAGATTCTAATAGGAAAATCAATAATCTGTTCATCATAAAGTTGTTCTTGCACAATTCCATCAGAAAAAACAATATCCGGTAATATTGTAAAAAATACATCCTTTCGATAACCTCTTTCTCCCATTATCAATAAGTGATGATTCCCTACCGCGGTAATTGCTTCACCTGATTGATATTCTACACTATCTAAAAATAACTTACCAAAACTATAATACTTAACCTCTCCAAAAAAACCTTCTCCATACTCTATTCCTTCAGCTAAAACATCTGGATGGATAACTACCATAAACTCAAAAACATAATCTTGATCAACAATTTTAATATTATAGTTCCCTGGATAATCTATTTTAATCTCATTAACAAGTATCCCATTAATATAGGCTGAACCTTGATATTGATAAGTAAAACTACCAAGTTTTTGACTTGGTGTTTCAATGAAGTCTTCTGTTTCTAAATCTTGATTATAAATCATTTGATTTTTCTCATAAGCTAAAATCAGATGATAATTGTGATTATAAAAACCTTTTGCTAGTTTACTTAAGTAAACACGGTCAAGTAAATTCAAAGAAGTATCAAACTTCAATAAGACAGTATCACGATACTCAGGTAAAGCAAAAAGCTCAGATTTGTGATAAGTATCACACACTATCACAAACTCCGTTTCGCTGACTACTGCTAAGTAGCGAAAAATATCATAACCGTGATTATCATAAATAATCTCATTAACTAAAGTATCTGTTTCATCCCAAATACGGATGAAACCATCACTATTATTACCATCAATAACATTACCATATTCTACTCTTACATCAGCGATTTGAATTATATTAACTAAGGATGCTTGATATGGAACTGGACTGAGAAAAGCTAAAAGAATCATCTTTAAAAATAGCATAAAAAAAACCTCCTTCACTAGTAAATAATACTAATAAGGAGGTATATTTCTTTTATTACTTATTATAGAAGTGCTAAAGTGTCTCTTGCGATCATTACTTCTTCGTTAGTTGGAATTAAGAATACCTTTACTTTTGAATCATCGCTAGAGATTAATCTTTCTACTCCACGACAATTATTTCTCTCGTCATCAATTTGAACACCTAAAGCGGTTAAACGATTACAAATATTCGCTCTTGTAGTCTGAGCATTTTCGCCAATACCAGCTGTGAAGACTATCGCATCAGCACCACCCATATAAACATAATAACTAGCGATATAATCTGCAATTCTCTTTGCTTGAACTTCAATTGCTAAAGAAGCTTTATGATTTCCTTCTGCCGCAGCCGCAACCAAATCTCTTGAATCAGAAGATAAGCCAGATAAGCCAAGATATCCTGATTGTTTATTTAAATAGTTCGTGATTTCTTTAGCTGATTTATTCTTTTTCACCATCATATACTCAATAACTGCTGGATCAATGTTCCCTGATCTTGTTCCCATTGGTATTCCTTCAAGTGGTGTGAAACCCATTGATGTATCAACTGATTTTCCTTGTTTTACGGCACATATCGAAGCCCCATTACCGATATGAGCGACGATAACATTTACTTCTTGAGGTTTCTTACCCATTATCTCTGCAGCTCTGTAAGATACAAACTTATGACTTGTTCCATGAAAACCATATTTTCTCACTTGATATCTCTCATACCAATCATAAGGAACCGCATAAAGATAAGCTTCTTCTTCCATTGTATGATGAAAAGCAGTATCAAATACACCAATATGTTTAACATTAGGAAGTATCTCTTTAAATGCTTTAATGCCTGTTAGATTAGGGCCCAAATGAAGTGGAGCTAAATCAATAATACTTTCTAAGTATTTTATTTCTTCATTCTCTAAAACAACTGATTCAGCTATTTTATTCCCACCATGAACTACTCTGTGTCCTACTCCAGAAATTTCATCATATGAAGAAATAATGTTATGTTCGATTAATTTATTTAAAAGGATATTTACTGCATCTGCATGATTTGCAATATCACTTGTTTCTTCAATCTTTTTACCATCAACCTTAATCGCAAAAACAGAATTCTTCATTCCGATTCTTTCGACTATTCCACTAGTTATTAATTTTTCTTCAGGCATTTCCAATAATTGGAATTTTAAAGATGAACTACCTGCGTTTACCGCCATTATTTTATTCATTGTTCTCCCTCACTCTATAAAAATCTATTTTTTCAAACCAATTATTCAATTGGTCTATAACCCTTGTCATCTCGCTTTTGTTATTTAAGTCTGGTAATTCTGCAAATAAAAACTTGCTAGGTTTGATAAAGTCTTTACCAATTTTCTGTAAGATAAAAATACTCTTTTGGTTATTCTTGAACAAAACTTTAGGTAAGATAATCATTCCAAAGAAATGCATACTATTCTTCACCTCGTTGATAAAATTTGTAATGTTTTCATTATCAAAAAAACTATTATCAATTACGCTTATTAGAAAAGCATCCTCATTTAAAATTGTGTCTTGATGTTTAATTATCTCATAGATATTATTTTGTTCAATCGCGCTGAAATCAGTAACAATTAAATCCGCTTTAATATTCTTAAATGTTAAAGTGTCTTGGTAAAATATTTTATCTCCGTACTCAAGCATTCCTAATAATGCTTGAGCTAGTTTGTAAAAATCAAAATCATTGTCTACTCCAACGAGATTGACTTCTTTATTAAGATTATTAGCAAGACTAGTGATTAGATTCCCAACTCCAATTAAGGGATCAAAGATCAACAAAGTCTTTTTTAAATACAACTTCTCAACTAAATAACTAAAGAAAAACCCAATACTCTCCGGAGTAATCATCTGATTAGAGATGTTTTGGTGTTTCATTCCCTTCAAACAAGCATACTGAAATGCTTTTCTAATCTCTTCCTTAGAAAATTCAATTTCACTTATTTCATTTATTAGTTTGAGTAAATCCGTCCTTAATACTTCATCCTCAACTTCAACAGAGTTTGCAAGAATATTCTCGCAAGTCTTAACTAGGCCATCTAAAAAGGTTAAGTGTTCTTTCTCATATAACAATGTAGCTGATTGATCAAAGCAATCATACAATTTTTCTACATGTTCTTGGTTTACCATATTATCACCATGAAGATATTTTAACATAATTGTTAAAAATTGACAACAAAAAAACGGCTTAAACCTTTAAAAATCGCATTTTTTGCTATATGAATAATAATTCATATTAAAAAGGCTTATCATCGAAATGAAATAAGCCTTTTGTTTTACTATATTTTATCGTTCGCCTTTATCAAATACCTGACCAGCTGCTTTCGGAGCTCGAGAATTTTTAGAGGTTAAGACGAGAATAATAATTGTTGCTACATAAGGTAACATACTTAATATATTTTCATCTATACCCAGACCTTCTAAAGCAGGGAAGAAAGCAATACCTTTTGATAGTTGTAATAGTGCGGCGAATAGAAAAGCCGCTCCCATAATTCTAAACGGTTTCCAGTTACCAAAGATTAATACGGCGATTGCTAAGAATCCATAACCACTAACATCGGCAAAGAACTTAACATTATTTCCTAAAATAAAGATATAACCACTTAATCCAGCTAATCCACCTGAGATTAAGACCCCAGTATATCTCATTTTATAAATATTGATTCCAGCTGCATCAGCTGCATGTGGATTTTCACCACAAGCCCTTAGTCTAAGTCCGAATTTTGTTCGGTAAACTATAATGTAAGCAGCTATTAGAATAGCAATCCCAATATATAAACCCAAATACGTATTAGTAAAGAATAAATCACCAAGAACTGGTATTTTAGATAACAATGGAACTTCGCCTATCTTATACAGATTGGAAGCAACTGGTAATTGGTCACTACCTTCACCCACAAACATATTTTTACTAGGATCCCATCTTCTCGCTAATGAAAGAGTCATTGTTAAAAATAGTGCTAAAGCAGGAGTGAAAGTATTGATTGCTGTAGCAGAGATAATCTGGTCAGCTTTCATCTTAATTGATGCTAAAGCATGGAGATAACTGACAGCCATACCGGCTAATACTGCAACTAGCATACCGATTGTATAAGTAATTAACGGTCCACCCATTAATTCAGAAAACTCTGTCGCATTTCTAGCAGCTTCTTCTGATACGAACTTACCATTCACAAACAAGATACCGACAAATGCACCAACAACCATAATACCTTCCATAGCAATATTTACAACACCACTACGTTCAGAGAACATTGCTCCTAAAGCGGTTATAATTAAAGGTATAGCTACGATTAATACAAGTGAAAAATAACTTACAAAACTATCATACATCTTTTTCACCTTCTCCCAACTCTGCTTTTAACTGCCTTGCTCGCTCACGTTTGCTTTGGATAAGCTGCCCTAAATAGGCTGAGATAGCTATCATATAAATAATAACTGAAACAACGATATTTGTAATCTCCTTATCAAAGCCAAATAGTTGCATTGATAATGCACCTTGTTTGATATAACTAATTAAAATTCCTGAGAAGATTATCCCTAAAGGATTACTTTGAGCAATTAAAGCAATTGATATACCTTCAAAACCAACCAAATTAATTTGTTCGACTGGACGGAAATAGTCAGGTTTAAAAGGTAAATAGTTCATAGCTGCTGCAAAACCAGCTAATCCACCAGCAATCATCATAGAAGTGATTACACTTTTCTTGTAGTTTATTCCAGCATATCTAGCTCCTTCAGTTGAGTGACCAACTGCTTTTAGCTGATAGCCAAGTGTTGTTTTTCTTAAAATAAACCAAATCAATACAGCAACTAAAATCGCAATAATAATTGATATATCGATATTCGATCTTGGGAATAACTCACCTAAACCTAGTCTAGGTATATGAGCTGTTGGAAAAACTGCATTAACAGCAGTTAAAGAATTATCATAAACCAGTGGATCATAAGCCAATATCAAAGTTGTATACATCGCAATATAGTTCATCATAATCGTGGTAATTACTTCATTAACATTAAACTGAGCTTTTAACAAACCTGGTAAAAATCCCCATAAAGCGCCTGCAATGATACCTGCTAAAACCGCAAGGATAAAGTGCCAAGGCGCTGGCATTGTAACTAAATTAGCTACATATAAAGCAGCGATACCACCAATCATAAACTGTCCTGAGGCACCAATGTTAAACAAACCTGTTTTAAAGGCAAACCCAACAGATAATCCAACTAAGATTAACGGAGCAGCTTTAAATAATACATTACCAAAATACTGTAATGACTGAGAACCACCTAATAATAATTGCTTTAGTCCACCCCTAGCTAAATTCGGATCCCATTCGTTAGTAAACATATTTCTAGCGGTTGCGAACATTACGATATAACCAACAACAATACCAACTATAATAGCGAGGAAAGAGTTTAAGAAAACAGGACTACCAAATATTTTTCCAAGTATGTCTAATACTTTCTTAAAACCTTTGCTGTTTTTAAATGAGGAAAACACTTTTTTAGTTTTTTGCCAGAACTGCTTAATCTTTTCCATGTTTTACCTCCTGACGTTTTGAACCTGACATGTATAAACCTATTTCTTCTACATTAGTTTCTTTAGGATTTAGTTCTGCCATGATTTCGCCTTCATACATAACTAAGATTCTGTCAGAAATATTCATTACTTCATCTAATTCTAATGAAATTACTAATATTGCATTACCTTTATCTCTTTCTGCAACAATTGTTTTATGAACATATTCAATAGCTCCAACATCAAGTCCTCTTGTTGGTTGAGAAGCAATTAAGAAATTATGATTTCTAGAGGTTTCTCTAGCAATAATAGCTTTTTGTTGATTACCTCCAGACATACTTCTCGCTGTTGATTTAGCTCCTAAACTTGATCTAACATCATATTTTTCTATTAGCTCGTTAGTATAACGATATACTTTTTTATAATCAATTAAACCATGGGATTGAAAATCAGATTTATAAAACTGGTTAGATATAATATTCTCAGCTAAATTATAATTTAATATCAAACCATGTTTTTGTCTATCTTCAGGAATATGTGCCATCCCTTCCTCAAATCTGTCTCTAATCGTTGCATGAGTAATATCCTTACCATTCAAAGTGATTTTAGCTTCATGAGTGTTAACTTCTTGTAATCCGGAAATCAGACGAACAAGTTCTGTTTGTCCATTCCCTTCAATACCAGCTATACATACTATCTCACCAGCTTTAACTTCAAAGTTAATATTATTCAATATTTTCTTTGTCTTATCCTTATTAAAATAATTTAAGTTTTCTACTGATAAGATTACCTCTTTTGGTTTAGCTACTTCTTTATCTACTGTAAAAGTAACATCTCTACCAACCATCAATTTTGCTAGTTTATTAACAGATGTTTTTTTTACATCAACTGTCTCAATATACTTTCCTTTTCTAAGAATAGTACATCTATCAGCAATTTCTTTTATCTCATTAAGTTTATGAGTAATAATTATTATTGATTTACCTTCTTTTGCAAAGCCTTTTATAACTTCAAATAAACCATGAATCTCTTGAGGAGTTAAAACTGCAGTTGGTTCATCAAAAATAAGTATATCAGCATCCCGATATAACATTTTTAATATTTCAACTCTTTGTTGCATACCCACAGAGATGTCTTTGATTTCTTTATTTAAATCGATATGTAATCCATATCTTTCACTAAGTTCAATTATCTTTGCTTTCGGCGCTTCTAAATCCAAAAAACCTTTTTGAGTATTTTCTTTACCTAAAACAATATTTTCTAAAACCGTAAATACTTCAACTAATTTAAAATGTTGATGTACCATCCCAATATTAAAAGCATTTGCATCATTGGGGTTATTAATCTTAACCTCATTGCCTTTAATCTTAATAATTCCGCTGTCTGCTTGATATAGCCCAAATAAAATCGACATTAATGTTGATTTACCTGCACCATTTTCTCCTAGAATTGCATGAATCTCTCCTTGCTTAACTTGGAGCGTGATATTATCATTAGCAACTAAAGGTCCAAAGGATTTTGTAATATTTAGCATTTCTATAGCATATTCCATGAAAACCTCCTAGATATTAAAAAGAGGGATGAGTACAACATCCCTCTTAAAAAGTGCACCGAAAATTATGATGCTGAATCAGTTTTAGCAACTAATGCGTCCGCACTAGGATCGCCACATTCTTCTTCTAAGAATGTTGCAAGAGCAGCTTCAGAAGCAGGGACAACGATTGTTCCATCTTCAATTAGAGCATATAATGCTGCATATTCAGTTTCTGTAAATGTAGTGAATCCCCAAGAATCGCCTAAAGGTAAACCAACTGCGTCTTCTGCAGCACCTTTAACTAATGTTGTTCCACCATTTCCTTCTCCATCAAGAATAATAGCTGTTAATTCTTGTTGAACTGCTACAGCTAATTGTTTCATAGCAGAAGAAATTACTGTATCTGAGATATAAGATTGGTCAACGTCAACACCGATAACTTTTGAATCTGTGTTTTCAGCAGCTAACATAACTGAAGTACCAGCTCCACCAGCAGCAGCGAAAATCACTTCAACACCAGCGTCAAACCAGCTTGTTGCTTCAGAAACATGAGCAGGCTCAGCATCGAAATTACCTAAATAAGAATATCTATTAGCGTCAAAAGTAATAGTCTTACTTAATTCTTCAGCTGCATAGAATGCTCCAGCAACATATCCCATACCAAATCTTTGAACAGCAGGAACTTCCATACCACCCATAAATCCTAAATTAGTGAATCCATCAGCTACAGCAGCATAACCCGCTAAGAATCCTGATTGTTCTTCTTTAAATAGAATACAAGTTGTATTGTCTGCAGTTTCATATGTTTGATAATCAGGAGTATGTGGTTCTCCATCGATTAAAATAAAGTATACATCTGGATAATCGAACTGTTTTGTATAGATTGCAGTTTCAAATAAGAACCCAGGTGTAACAACAACATTAGCACCGTTAGCAACTACTAAGTCAATAGCTTCTTCGTAGTCTGCTTGAGTACCAGAGTTTGGACGGAAGTACATATGAGGGATGTCATTAGCTTCAGCAAAAGCTTTAACACCTTCCCAAGTTCCTTGGTTAAAAGATTCATCAGTAATTGTACCAACGTCAGTTAACATAACAATATTCCACTCCATAGGAGCTTCAGTAGTAGTTGTAGTGCCTGTTCCAGCAGTTGTAGTTGTTGTAGTTTCTCCACCACAACCAACAAATGCGAAAGCAAATAATGTTAATGCAAATAAACCTAACAATTTTTTCATTTCATTTCCTCCATTTCATGATTACTTTTATTTTATCACAACAGTATCTTATAAACAAGACTTTATCAATGGTAATAAAGTATTTTTTACAAAGAATAACTCCATTTTTCACCATTAATCAACTTTAGTGACTTAATCGTATAAATATGATATTATTATATTTGTAATAAGAGGGCAAATATGAAAGATTTAATTATAAAAACTATAAAAAAATACCAAATAAGTACCAAATCAAAAAATCCTACTTGCAGGTATCATCCAAGTTGTTCTAACTATGCAATTGATTCTTTTAAACATTATAATGTTTTTAAAGCATCTATTTTATCCCTGTGGAGAATCCTTAGATGCAATCCTTTATCCAATGGTGGTTATGATCCAATACCACTATATAAGAAGCAGTTTAAGAAAAAACAGAAAGAGAACAAGTTCAATCCTTTAAAATAATAAGGCAGCTCAGGTGGGCTGCCTTATTGCTTTAATCATCTTTTTTCTTTGTCATCGAAGCAAAATCAATATATGTTATATACCTAATATTATCGGTGATTGGAGTTATAAGACCAACAAACAGCCATAATAAGATATAAATATCATAATGAGAATAGAATGGAAGTTTTAAAGAAACTGGTTTTTCTGTAATTTTATATATTTCAATTAAAGAAACATACCTATTACTCTCTCTTTGGAGAAATTCTAAGCCTGAATCAGTTATCTTATAACCCACAACTTGGCGAGAAGTAAAATCTTCATCTCTTATAAATTTTTGTGTTTCTAAATGATTATATGAGTTCACTTCCTTGTTTTCAGGATTAATCACAATAACTCTACTATCGGCAAGACTCTTCTTCGCTCCATAAAAGTACTCATTGTCGAAATAGTAAAGTAGCCCTTCATGAAATAAGCCTTTAATAGCAGGATCTTTAAAACTATCAAGTAATTTTACATTACCTGATCCATCGTTATAAAAATAACCCTCATTATTAGCGATATAAAAAGTGAGATTATCTGCATCATAGATTAACTCGCCAAACAAACCAACATATTCGGTTGCTATGCTTAAGTTATCATACAATAAATAAGTTGCTGTATCTTCTTTTACATAAAATAGTGTATTATTGATAACATCCAAACTATCAAAATCGCTTGCTTGTAAATTTACTGTCTCTTCTAAAACTATATTCCCAGAGTTAAAGCGGTAAATCTCATATTCTTTACTAGCTGTTTCAATTAGAAAAAACAAATCACTTGAAAAACTAGAATAGAAATAATGTGGTAATTTATCAAAAACCTTTATATTAGTAATATCTTGACCATCAACAATATAAATTGCTCCTAAAGAATTTAAAAGCAAATAATCTTGATGAACGATAAAGTTACTCGAAAACTCTTGTTGATTAAGTTCTTCTTCAACTACAGCATCATTAAAAAATGCTTGTTCTTCAACTTCTAGAGTATCCTTGTTTAAAATAAGTACTTCATTTGGTTGATAAAGATAAAAGTATAAATCATTATAGAAATAATCATCCCAAGCACCTGATATCCAATCATTTATTTCTAATTGAATGATTTCTTCTTGAACAAAGTTAGTCTGTACATCAGCAGGTATACCATCAAAAACATAATAACCCGAACTATTAGTAAAATTCAACGCTTGTCTCATTGGAGTAGTAGGTATCTTGAAGAAAAATGATAACAATAATATTATAAGTGCTACACTCCATATTATCATATATTTAATCGGACCAGCACTAGAAAAATTATTCGCAACATTACTAAAGAAATTCTCTAATCTATTTTTAAAAACAAGAGAAACAGTAAAGATAGATGCTGTTAACAATAAGCTTAACCCTACCTGAATTAAAACATGATTGAATCTAAAAATTGTCATGAAAACATAGAAAGGTAGAATTGTAATCAAAGTAAATATCAAATTATTCTTTATTGCTTCCAATCTAAGGATTCCATCTAAGTAAAAAACATCATCACTAGTTTTAAAGAAATATATCAATCCAAGAATTAGCATTAAGGGGACTATAATAAAAATGACATATAGATTGAAAATAAATCCTTGGAAAAAAAAGATAAGAACAATTAGATACGTTATTATTGTTTGAAAAAAACTATGATAAATAACTTCTTTCGGCAATAACATCTTTTGATTGAGATTCCTTAGCGCTGAAAACCCTAGAATTAATACTAAAGGAATAATTGCGAAAACATTAAACATTAGTGTCCTCCTGAAAATAGTAAATTTACTATTATATTATCATAAACATTATTCTTGTTCAACGTTCTATGGATATATTACAAAAAAAGTTGAATTATAAAATCTCTATTATTTAAGGATTTACAAATATATTTATAAAACGGAAATAAGCAAAAGTTGGATACTTGTGCTTAAATCCATAATTCCATGACCTATCATCATTTCTTTAATCTTTCTTCTTCGATAATATGCAACACCTAAATATATCATTAAAGGAAGAAAAGATAGAAAGCGAAAAGCTATATATTTAAAATCCCATAACAAAGGAATAAAACTATGTTGAAGAGCATAAAAGAAGACAACATAGATAATAGCTATTAATGGTTTCACTTTATTAGAAGTTAGGCGTTTAAGCGAATAACCGAAATATAGAGGTAACTCAGAAAACACTACAGTTATTGGTAATAAAGCGAAATTTAGAATTGCAAGCCAAGGAGGAATCGGTCGAATCAAGAATTCAGGCAATCCTTGATAAAAAAGAAAAGAGAAACCAAACATTCCTATAGAACCAATCACTAGCATAATAATTACAACATACAAAGTCGCTTTAATTTTTAAGATATCACTCTTATCAAAAAATAAATCTTTAAACTTAATCCCCTCAAAATGACAAACAAGGATTAAAACAAAGATTGTAATTAAATTGAATACAGTACATAATAATGGCCACCATTTTATTAAATCTGAATTACTCTTCTTTGTGAATAAAGCAAATAACACTCCACCAATGATAAATAGAACAGTTCTAAAAGCAGGTAAGATCCACGGCAACTTTCTTTTCATATATTTCCTAACCGAATGATTTTTTAATCACTCAAGACTTCTGTTTAAATTGAATTATATCACTTGAGTCGAGTTAATAAAAGACGAATATTACACAAATGCTAATTTAATGATAGTTTTATTTAAACCATAACTTATCTAAAACTTATATTAGTCGTTTTATCTGATCTTTAACTATATAAAAAGCAAAAATAAAAAGACTCATTAAGAGTCTTAGAATTTTGAAACTGGTGCGGGTGACAGGA
>NPIE01010156.1_pt1 | contig 17355 bp, 20 predicted proteins | sample 8637661 | NCBI WGS metagenome assembly NPIE01 (sample SAMN07420842, study PRJNA396082) | bioreactor metagenome | isolation source: sample BA12 brine-fed electro-methanogenic bioreactor BA | place: Japan: Kochi | collected 2016-12-09
CTACAGATTGTGGGGCAGTCGGATTCATAACGCCTTGCTTTGCGGCGCAGCTTGCTGCGTCCGAGTGAGTTTACGAACGGCAACAGCAGCTTGTTAGGTGATCTTATGAATGGCGTTGACATTGTAATGTCGCTGTACATTATTTTTAGTTTTTTAGCATGGCTAATCATCTTCTTTTCCGATGGTGAGGCCGATTGATGCTGCGAATATTCTTGAAATTTGTATGAGAACAAAAAATAAGAAAATGATTGGCGCTAGTTTGAAAGAACTTTCTGGAGCATATATGGAAATGCAAGTTATACCGATGATGCAAGCCAGCATGAGAAGGCAGAGCGCGGAGCCTTTATATTTTACTGCAATATCTTTCGACTCTAAGTGTAAGTCACTGTTGTCTGACATTTATTCACCTAACAGCTTAGTATACGGATTCCACCTATTGGGGCCACCTATTGGCATCTAAGATGTTTCATCCATGATTTTAAGCTATTGATGTAACGTACTTTCGAATGCTTTTCAAGCCAGCCTCGACCAATAGGTGGCCACAATACACGGAAAAGCTGTAAATAAGTGCAGAATAATGCTTAATACACGGATACCGCTTATAGATAGGATGAGGTGATCCCTTGAAGGACTCAAAGACATTTTGGAACAAAAGCGCGCAGCGTTACGCCAAAAGCGCCATTAAAGACGAGGCGGCTTATCAAAAGAAGTTAACGGTCACACGGGGGTATTTACAGCCGGAGTCATTAGTTCTTGAGTTTGGCTGTGGCACCGGTAGCACGGCGCTATTACATGCACCTTATGTTAAGCATATTACCGCGACTGACATCTCGGATAAGATGCTGGAGATTGCTGAGCTGAAGGCCAAAGACGCCAATATAGATAATGTAATTTTCCAAGTTGGGAGCTTAGATACGCTGGATTTCAGCAAAGAGCAGTTTGATGTTATTTTGGGCCTGAATATCCTGCACCTGCTAGAGGATGTAGAGGGTGATATCCGTAGAGTCTATGATTTGTTGAAGCCCGGCGGCGTGTTTGTTTCAAGTACAGCCCTTATCGATGATATGAACTCCGCTTGGGGATTATTGATTCCGCTTATGCAATTTTTTGGTCTTGCGCCTTATGTGAGTAAGTTGAGCAAGCAACAGCTTGTCTCCCAATTAACCTTGGCGGGTTTTAAGATCGACTATGAATGGCAGCCTGCTAAGGCGTCTGTTTTTCTTATCGCTAAAAAGGTGGCTTGAACTACCTTTGCGAACAAACAGTGACTTGGTTTTTACCTTCTCGCTTACTGAAGTAGAGTCCTTGATCTACAAGGTCAATTTGACCTTTCAGGGGTTCTGATTCCTGTAAGGGAGCAACCCCAAAACTCGCCGTAACCTGCCCTACTTCGGGGAACGGTGTTGCTGCTATCTTTTCACGCAGCCTTTCAGCCAGCATCGAGGCATCTTTTAAGTCGGTTCGTGGACATAAAACCAGAAACTCTTCCCCGCCCCATCGAATCATGATGTCTGATGAGCGCATCTCATCGGATACACGTTTACCTATCTCTTTTAGAACAATGTCGCCGATAGAGTGGCCATAGTTATCATTGACCTGTTTAAAGTCGTCAACATCAAATAAAATCAAAGATGATGTGAACTGGTGCAGGTTCATTCGATCAATCTCTAGCTCAATCAGTTCTGAGCCTTTGCGTCGGTTGGTGATCCCTATGAGCGGGTCGGTGTTAGCCGCTTTTACCGCTTTACGCATATCAAAGTAACGTCTTAACGTGAAAAATAACAGGTAAATTGAAGAAACGGCTATCGTTAAAACAAGCTTATCTAATGGGAATGCTCCTGTGGTCTGAGAATACTCGTTTATCCACTTGAGTACGTCAAAACGATTCAATATAACATTGGTCAAAACAACAAACAGAACTAATAAAACACTATCTTTTAAAACCGATCGATGTTCATACATAGCGCGCCTGACTTTAAATGCTGATATACCTGCTAAGTAGATTGGTACATGGCAAAGTACGGTATTGTCCACTGCTAGGCTTAAATATACCGCACCCTATATTGCTTTCCTTTTAAACGACCTGTGCCCAGCTTTTCTATGGCATGAGAAGAGATTTTTCGTTTCACAGCAACGAAAGCGGTATTATCAAATATGGCTATTTTTCCAATGTCATCACCACTTACGCCCCCCACACCAGTTAAGGCCCCCACAATGTCCCCTGGACGAATCTTTTGCTTTTTCCCGCCACCAATTTGTAGCGTGACCATTGGCGCGCGATAGGGCTTTTCTCCAGACAGGTGAGGTAACGATTCAGGACGTGCTGGCTCCTCAAGATAGGCAGCCAAACGTTCAAGCTTGTAGTCCTCTGAAGGTGTGTATAGCGTGAATGCCATACCATGGCTGCCAGCGCGGCCGGTTCGCCCAACACGATGCACATGTACTTCTGTTTCACGGGCAATTTGATAATTGATAACAGCATCTAATGCCGCTATATCTAAACCGCGAGCTGCCACATCGGTTGCCACAAGCACCGAAATACTATGGTTTGAGAAGCGCACGAGCGTTTGATCTCTATCTCTTTGCTCAAGGTCGCCATGCAAAGCCAGCGCGTCAAAGCCTTGGTTTTTTAGGTAATCGGCTAGCGCTTGCGTCTCACGTTTGGTGTTACAAAAGACAACCGCTGTTGATGGGCGATACTCAAGCAGCAGTGCCATCACAGCACCGGCTCGCTCATCATCACTTCCTACTTCATAGAAATGCTGTTGAATACTAGCCGCATCATGGACTGATTCGGCTTTCACCATAACCGGTGATTGCATAACCCGTTCGGCTATGTGGTGAATCTCTTCAGGATAAGTTGCACTGAACAACAGGGTCTGGCGTTGGTCGGGGGTAAAGCTGATGATTAAATCGAGTACCTCCTGAAATCCCATGTCCAACATACGATCCGCTTCGTCCAGAACCAAGGTTGAGACATTATCCAATACGAGTGTGCCCTTGCGAAGATGCTCTTCTATTCGCCCTGGTGTACCGACAATAATATGTGCACCGTGCTCTAAAGAGCCGACCTGTGGGCCAAACGGCATGCCGCCACATAAGGTCAGCACTTTGATATTGTGGATTGCACGGGCAAGCTTGCGTATCTCTTTTGCAACTTGGTCTGCTAACTCTCGTGTTGGGCAAAGAATCAATGATTGAACCGCAAAATGCCGAACATTAAGCTTTTCAAGAATACCTAATGAAAAGGCTGCCGTTTTTCCCGAACCTGTTTTCGCTTGTGCGATGACATCTTTACCATCCAAAATAGCCGGGAGACTTTGTGATTGGATAGGCGTCATGGACGTATACCCCAGGGTAATGAGGTTATCTTGCAGCGGCTTTTGAAGCTGTAGCGAAGCGAAATCAGTGTTGCTCAAAATCTATATCCTGTCTTGAAGCTCAATAAGAAAGAGCTGATTACAGACTATAGTATCAGAAGCGTGGGATATTATCGCTGATCGTATCTCGTCTGGTGGCCTATTTATTAGGCGCGTAAATAACTGAGCACCTGGCCTTTAAAAGGTTTATCCAGATAATCACTGCTCGATTGTGGAGAGGCTTGCGTATGGCTAAATCCTCGCATGACCATTTGCCTACTAAAACGCGCATGGTTACCCCGACCTGGGTCAACGATCATCACTTCACACTGGGGGTTAGCATGTTGTTCAATGAACTGGGCAAGCAGTTCGACGTGCTCGCTTTCGTATAAAATATCACTACCGATAATGAGGTCGAATTTACCGATACCACTATCTATATCTTCCCAACCTGTTCGCACAAAGGGGATCTCTTTACTTTTGTTAATTCGAACATTTTCCTGCAGAAAAGCACCGGCTTCCGGATGATAATCTGTTGCCGTAATGTCGGCATCGCGCAAGTTAAGCAGCAAACTGGATAAACCAATTCCACAACCGACCTCTAATATACGCTTACCCTTGATATCCTTATCTAAGACTTGATGAGCTAATACCTTGCCCGAAGGCCATACGATCCCAAATAAAGACCATGATGCAGATGAAATACCCAGCGCTTGCGCGGCACCATCGTCGTCCTGAAACTGCTGATTATCACGTAATGTACGAAGGTGGATATCCAGATCACCGATCTCTAAGGTCTGAAAACGTAGGCGTAGCGCACTCATCACAAACAGCTCCTGCATTAAAAGCGGACGCAGCAAGCGATAACACATGATCACCACGTAGGGGAAGCCACTTTACAGCGATTCGTATTATTTAGCGAGCTTTAAACGCCTTAGAGCCAACTACAAATAGATCATATGGCCACCGAAAAATTTCAGTGGTAGCTAGACAACTTTCACTGAACACATAGCTCAATTAATTTAAATCGTTTCTTGCGCATCTTCATATATTCATTTTATGAATTGTGAAAATAACTTAAGATGATGAATATAAAAATCATCAAGTTAGCGAATTTATTCAGATGCATAATCATTTTCTACTACTCGATAAGTATCGAAAGCACGAAAGAACTATACGAGACCTGTTGGCCTCAATCACAACCAGCCTTGATTCTGCAGCACTGCTTAAAAGCGAGCAACGTCAGATTACGACGATCAACGAACTAAGTCGCTCCTATCCTTTTGTCGAGCTCATGTACAGCCTTGATAAACATGGCATTCAACAATTTGAATCAGCCTTGAGTAAAGGAGTTACTGCTGCCAAGAAACATCACTTTAGTAAAGGTGCGGATCGCAGTCATCGTCCTTACTTTTTAGAAGCGCAAAACAGCTCGAACTCAACGGTTGTGACCACCCCGTATTTATCTTCAGCAACGCACACGCTTTCTTTATCATCGGTACAGCATTTAGTCGATGAACAAGGCAATGACCAAGGCTATTTAGTGATTAACTTCAACCTAGCTAAGCTGGTGTCATATTTGCTTGGAAATGTGCGCCAAAACAAGCTACACCCTTTTTTTCAAGCTATTTATGCCGTAATTGGCGCTTCTTTAATAGGTGTTTCTATCTGGCTACTGGGTGCTTCATTTCATAGTTTCTTGAATGTGTTTGATGAGCAGCGCAGTATCCCCGATATATCCTTTGGTATTGTCGTTTTATTGACCTTGTCATTAGCTATTTTTGACCTAGGCAAAACGATTCTCGAAGAAGAAGTACTCTCAAGTAAAGACATTAATCACTATCAATCCTCCCGCAGAACTATTATGAGATTTATGTCGGCAATCATCATCGCTGTGACCATTGAAGCCCTGTTGTTAATGTTCAAATCTGTGCTGAGCTCGGATGTACAGAACATTCAATTCGGCGTGTGGATGTTGTTCTCTGGTGTGGGGCTCTTAGCTGGGCTAGGTGCCTATCTGCGCCTTAGTCGAGATGTGAGTTAAGAGTGATTAGATAAATACACAAACGTGATGACTACTAGTATTTAGCTTCTGATGGGGCTCTTGACCAAGCACGTATTTGCGTAATCTCAGCGTCAGAGATACCAAGAGACTGTAAAAATTGCTGATGGGCGTCTGGCATTTGTACTTCAAACTCTACATGCCAGCGCTCCATATCTTTTTCCGATAAACCTGTTGCAATAAGTAGTTGTACCCCTGATCTTTATTCTTCACGCCCGTGGTTTCATCAAGTACTTTTCTGCCCAGCAGCATTTTAATCTGCTAAGAGAGATACTGGTTCCACGTAGCTCGATAATTTCCAAAAGGTACAACCATGCTAAACGCAAGTGGCCTTTATGCCCAAACTCTTCAGGTGGGAGTGTTTTGTTTCGTATTGCATGCATTTATAAATTTCAGGTCATTCATTAAAGTGCCCTCAATATGGTTTATTGAGGGCACTTTAAACTATCAAGCTATAGACAGGTAAAAGCGTTTTTCTTAATGGACTGGGGTACCTGATCCATCAGCATGCCATTCGTAAATATTGAATTGAAAGCCCTGTAAATCCCCTTTCTCATCCCAGCGAATAGGGCCAATAACCGAGTCAATGGTCATCTGGTGTAACTGCTTCGCAACCGCTGTTGGATTACTTTCATCGGCATGACGCATTGCCTCAGCTAGCGCTTGCACAGCCGCATAGCTTGTCCAGATAAAGGGGCCAACCGGGTCTACACCACTCTCTTTAAGATAAGAGACAACTTCACTATTAGCGGAGTCTAAGTCATAACGCTTAGGCAATGTTACCAGTAAGCCTTCAACAGCATCGCCAGACAGATACGCAATATCTTTATTGCCTAAACCTTCAGGCCCCATAAAGCGCGGGCTAAACCCTGAAGCTTTGGCTTGTCGCATGATCAATGCCAGCTCAGGGTGGTAACCGCCATAATAGACAACATCGGCATTTTCACGCTTCAGTTTTGATATCAAGGCAGAAAAGTCTTTTTCTCCGCTGTTAATACCATCCGTAGAGACGATGTTAATACCACGGGCTTCTAACTGTTGTTTTACAACCATAGCAACACCTTTACCGTATTGTTGCTTATCATGGATCACGGCAACACGGTTCGGTTTAAGGCGCTCTGCTATAAACTGGGCAGCAACCGCTCCCTGTTCCGAGTCGATGCCGATTGTCCGAAAAATATTGTCATAACCTCGACTGGTTATTCCAGGATTAGTTGAACCCGTGATTACCAGAATGTTCTCTTCTTTATAGATATCAGTTGCCGGTTGTGTAGAATTTGAACACAGATGCCCCACGACATAGTTAACGCCATCACGGACAATGCTGTTCGCTACCGTGACTGCTTGTTTAGGCTCACAACCATCATCATACGGTATCGCTTCAAGCATCTTACCATCCACGCCTCCTGCACGATTAATCATCGTGATTGCAGCACGTACACCCTGCTGTTGCATATCCCCATACTGAGAGACAGGACCGCTGAAGGGGCCAGCAATACCAATTTTAATCGTATCTGAGGCTATGGCGGAGGCCGCCATTGTTAAGCTAAGTATCAAACCACACAAGGGGTTCTTTATGAGCGTCATAGTCACTGCTCCCAATATAATTGAACACTTGGATAAAGCGTTGTTTAAATTAAGGCTTTTGGCCTAAAAAGAGGCATCTCAGAGAGATTAAGCAAAGTGAGATCATGCACCTATATCTGTAAAAATGCACTGATTTGAAGCAAGAAATTTAAGACATAAGTATAATGAATATTCAGAAGAGTGCGGGGTGAAATGAGTTCACCCCGCGAGAATTACTTGTTTAAACTTGCAGAGAAATCCAACATACGCTGCAAAGGACGACGTGCATCAGTGATCAGTGCTTCGTCTACCAACACCTCTCCCTCGCCCGTTTCCAAGGCAGACACAATGTTCTGTAAACCGTTCATCGCCATCCATGGGCAATGTGCACAGCTACGACATGTTGCTCCACTGCCGCCGGTAGGAGCCTCGATAAACGTTTTCCCTGGTGCAGCCTGCTGCATTTTATAGAAAATACCACGGTCAGTAGCAACAATGAACGTCTCGTTAGGAAGCTCTGCCGCCGCTTTGATTAACTGCGTTGTCGAACCTACTTCATCTGCTATCTGCACAACCGCATCAGGCGACTCCGGGTGTACAAGTACGGCAGCATCAGGGTAAACATTTTTAAGTTCAAGGATGCCCTTGGCTTTAAACTCCTCATGCACAATGCAGGAGCCGTCCCACATTAGCATTTCAATCCCTGTCTGCTTCTGGACATATTCTCCAAGATGCTTGTCTGGTGCCCAGATAATTTTTTTACCCTGTTCCTCTAAATGTTCTGCCACTTTAAGCGCTATACTCGAAGTCACAACCCAGTCGGCTCTAGCTTTTACGGCAGCGGAAGTATTCGCATAAACCACAACTTCATGGTCAGGATGCTGATCACAGAACGCAGAAAACTCTTCAATTGGGCAACCAATATCCAGCGAACAGGTTGCTTCAAGTGTCGGCATCAAAATCCGTTTTTCAGGGTTTAGGATTTTTGCCGTCTCACCCATAAATTTAACACCCGCTACAACCAATGTTTGTTCGGGCCTAATCGTGCCAAAGCGCGCCATTTCTAAAGAGTCTGAGATACAACCACCGGTTTCTTCTGCGATTTCCTGTACAATCGCATCAGTGTAATAGTGGGCAACCAAGCATGCATCTTTCTCTTTTAAAAGCGCTTTAATACGTGCCTTATAACGGTCAATTTCTGCTTGATCCATTTCATTGGGAAGATGCTCTTGCGCGAAATGCTCCTGCACCAGAATACGATCAGAGATATCCTGTTTGTTTAACATAGTCAGCTATCGCCATGGCTAATTAGATGTAAAGGCATTGTACCATGACAGGAAATTTATCTGCCATGGTACACGTTAGTAGAGTCAGGGGGCGTATTAACGATTGAAGTAGCGTGTTGGATCTAACACACCAGCGTCCTCAAACCCTTTTTCACGCAATCGACAGCTATCGCAGACACCACAAGCTCGGCCATCATCATCTGTTTGGTAGCATGAGATGGTATCGCCGTAGTCAACACCCAAACGGACACCCTCACGGATAATCTCTGCTTTCGTCATTTGCATCAGAGGTGTATGAATGGTAATGCCTTGGCCTGACACGCCGGTTTTCGTTGCCAGATTAGCCATTTTTTCAAATGCCGCAATAAACTCAGGCCGACAATCTGGATAGCCCGAATAATCCACTGCATTGACGCCAATAAAGATAGCTTCAGCCTCTAACACTTCAGCCCAGCCAAGCGCTAAAGAAAGAAACACCGTGTTGCGAGCAGGCACGTAAGTAACCGGTATACCACCGGTTTCGTGATCAGGCACTTCAATCGAGTGATCAGTTAGTGCCGACCCGCCAAAGTCTTCAAGGTGAAGACGAATAACGCGGTGCTCTGTCACACCAACTTGGTTGACGACTGCTTTGGCCGCATTTAACTCGGTAATTGAGCGCTGGCCATAATCAAAGCTTAAAACGTAACACTGAAACCCTTGATCCTTCGCCATCGCTAATGCCGTAGCCGAATCAAGGCCACCTGACAAAAGAACTACAGCCTTTTTAGAAGGCTCACTCATAAATATTTATTCCAAAACACAATTAATTTAATGCACTCTCTGCCAGACGAGCGGCAGAAGAATCAGGATAATCTTTTACTACGCGGCGCATAAAACTAAGGGACTTTTCCATATTGCCCTGTTGTTTATGCAAGATACCCAGCTTATACATCGCATCGGATGCTTTTCGGCTAGACGGGTAGTCAGTGATGACTTTAACAAACGCCTGCTCCGATGGCCGGTGAAGCCCTTGAGCCAAATAAATTTCACCTAGCCAGTAGTGAGCATTGGGTACACGTGGGCTATCTGGATAAGCGTCCAAGAAGCGTTTAAAGCTCTCTGATGCGCCATTAAAATCTCTCTGTCGCACTAACGCGAATGCACTTTGGTAATCTTGTTGATCATTAACACTTGCAGGCTCAGAAGATGTAGCTGGTGCAGGTAGTGCATCACCAACCGGCTTTGAGGGAGTCGGTTGCGATGTTTCAACACGCTGATCTTCACTCACGACACGGTTATCCGTATTCGGCAATGTTGTTGCAAGATCTGTTTCAACACTCCCCATACCACTTTGCATCAATACACTCAGGCGTCGATCAAGATCTCGATAGCGCTCTTTCTGATCAGACTCCATTTTACGCAACTGATATTGCTGAGACTCAACCTGACCTCTGAGTTGCCGCATTTCATCCTGTAACTGCTGAATAATTAAGATCAGCTCACTACTTTGCGAAGGAGCATGTGAACTCTGCTGACCATTAGCCGTATTCACTTCAATAACAGGCACCACCTGCGCAGCTTGCACGGTTACCGCAGATGCGGCAACCAGCAAGGAGACAGTCATAGAGGTAATTAGCTGTCTTTTCATTGTTAGCGAGATACGTATTTCAATTCAACACGACGGTTCTGAGACCAAGAACCATCTCCAGACCCCATAACAGCGGGCTTTTCTTCGCCATAACTAATCGTCTCGGCTTGAGATTGACCAACACCATTAACGGCTAGGAAGCGCTCAATCGCCTTAGCACGGCGTTCGCCTAGAGCCATGTTGTATTCACGAGTACCACGTTCATCCGCATGACCTTCGAGACGAACAGACGCATTAGGATGTGTTGCCAGATACTGGGCATGAGCTTCTAGGTCGGCAATGCTGTCACTGCGTACTGTTGACTCATCAAAATCAAAGTAAAAAACCGTTCTCAAGTTCGCGACATCAACTGAGCCGCCAACACCCGTTCCAGATACGCCAGAACCGTTACCCGCACCGAAAGTGTTTGCCCCACCTGCCGTACTGGTTCCTGTACCAGAGCCTTCACCGCCTTCGGTCATGGTTGAAGGAGAACTACACCCTGCTAACCAAGCAAATGTAATTGCTAAAGAAGCTGCTTTAACCGTTTTGGATACACGCATTATAACTCCTGATTACTATCGGACTGTGCCGGAAATTTAGATTAACTTAATGGTAGATTCTAATTATTGCAAGTAAGGAGACCAAGCAGGCTCCCTAACATCCCCTTGCGTATTTGGCATCGTAAAACGTACGCGCCCATCCAGCGATACTCCAGCGAGAACCCCTCTACCGCCTTTTTTGGTTGCATACAAAATAATGCTTCCATTCGGTGCGATTGTTGGAGATTCATCTAAACTGGAATTAGTCAAAACATCTAAGCGACCTTTTTTCAGGTCTTGGACAGCTATGTGAAAACCGCTGCTATCTTGGTGAACCATAGTCAAGAAACGCCCATCTTGGGTTAGACGACCTCGGCTATTATATTTCCCTTCAAAAGTTAAGCGCTTGAGCTCTCGGCTCGGCAAGTGCAGTGAATAGATCTGCGGCATTCCGCCACGGTCGGAAGTAAACAAAATAGATTGTCCATCGGGTGACCAAGTAGGCTCTGTGTCAATCCCGTAATGACGTGTAATCCGCTCTAATTGCCCAGTTGCCAGCGTCAAAATATAAATTTCAGGGTTACCATCCTTTGATAAAACCAAGGCTAGCTTATCTCCGTTCGGAGACCATGCAGGTGCGCCATTCAAGCCTTTAAAGGATTGGATACGCTGCCTTTGGCCTGTAGCCAGGTGTTGAATGTAGATAGAAGGACGCGTGCTCTCAAAAGAAACGTAGGCCAATTTTGTACCATCTCGGGACCATGTCGGGGATAAAATGGGCTCTTTAGACTCCAGAATAGTACGAGGGCGCGCGCCATCAGAATCTGCCAGCTGCAAGCGATAACGATAGTTATTAGTGCCTAACATCTCTGCTGTGACATAAACAATGCGTGTTGAAAAAGCACCTCGCAAACCGGTTAATTCTTCAAAAATACGGTCTGCTATATAGTGGGCAACATCACGCAAACCATCCTGACGACCTTGGACGGTCTCCCCCCATACGCGTTGTTCTTTTAGTACATCATAAAGTTCTACCGTAGCGTTAATCTGCCCATCACCACCAGGTGCCATACGACCAATAACGATATAGTCGTTTCCTGAAATACGCCAGTCACGGAAAAATATCTGCTCCTTCGTGTGGGGTGTGCCAAGCATATTTTCCCGCTTCATCATCTTAAAAAAGCCACTGCGCCCTAAATCATCAGAGACGATTTTAGCAACATCTTCCTGCAAGGCATCCCCTGTCCAATCGAATGGAACGACGGCAACTGGCGTTGGCGCATCAACACCTTGTGTCACTTCAACGACTAGTTCTGCTCTTAGGGTTGTTGCCATCAGGAATAATGTAATCCCTGTTAAAAATGCTCTAAACATGCCTTACCACCTTAATCCTTCTGGACGAAACTCAATAATCACTTTTCGTAGTTCCCGCTCGAAAAATATGGGATCTATTTCTGCAACCCTAGGGAACTTCTCCGCACGGTAAACGGCTTGTTCTGCCGACTTATCAAATGCAGAGTCTCCGCTACTCTTTAACACTCTAACGCTATCTACTTCCCCAGAAGGGAATAGTCTGACTTCTACTTTTGCCGACATGCCATTTCGGGCTGTTGAAGGGATACGCCAATTCCTTTGGATTAACCCTTGTATGTAAGCGGTTATGTCGCCTCTTATTTTTTCAGATCGCTCCGCGGCTGCTAAGCGCCGCTGCTCGGCGGCCTGTTCTTTTGCTAGCTTTTCAGCCGCTGCTTTCTCTGCAGCCTCTCGCTTCGCTTGGGCTTGCTTAGCTTTTTCCGCCTCCAGACGTTTCGCTTCGGCTACACGTTTTTTCTCTGCTTCGATTTTCTTCTCTTGTGCCCGTTTCTTTTCTTCTGCCTGTTGCTTGGCTAACTCTCTTTTCTTTTGCTCTTCCTGTTTCTTCTTCTCTGCAAGCGCCTTTTCAGCAGCAATTTTTAATCTAGCTTCTTCGAGAATTTTCTGTTCGGCCAGCTTTTTTTCAGCCTTTTTACGGGCTTCTTCGATGGTTTTTTGCTTCTGCGCTTCTTGGCGTGCTTTTTCTTGCTGCGCTTTCTTTTCAGCTTCCGCTATCCGAGCTTTCTCAGCTTCCTTCTGTTTCTGTTCCTGACGCTGCTTTTCTTCTTGAAGACGTTTTTTCTCAGCAGCGTCTTTTTTCGCTTGCTCTGCAGCAAACTCCTTCTGAAGTGTTTCCTGATTCATTAGCGCTTTCAGGTCGATCATTTCCGCTTGGATATGCCGTGGCTGACGTTTTTTATAGGGATCATCTTGCTGGAACCAGTGAGGTATCAACAGTAGCAACAATCCACCGTGCAAGATCAGCGCAAGTAAAATAGGGATGATATAACTCACAATACCCACGCTGATCTATTCCGTTACCAACCCAACACGGGTAGCACCCGCCTGCTGCAGCAACGACATCAACTTAACCACCTTGTCATAATTAACATCTTTATCGCCTCTAACAAGCAACAGCTGCTTCGGGTTTGCATTGAGCAATTTATCAACGCGCTTAGATACTTCCTCCTGATCAATCGCTTCCTGCTCGTCACCGCCAATGTTAATGTAGTAAGCACCATCTTTATCCACCGTGACTATCACCGGTTCTTGGTCTTGTGCATCCACTGGGTCTGCCGTTGCTTGCGGTAAATCGACGTTTACACCTTGAGTTAACATAGGCGCCGTAATCATAAAGATGACCAATAACACCATCATTACATCAATGTATGGCACCACATTGATATCTGAATTTAATTTGCGCCTATTTTTTTGCCGTCTAATCATTATTTACGTTGCTACTAAATAGAGTTGTGGATACGACGATGCAAAATACTTGAGAACTCATCGGCAAAGTTTTCGTAATTGTTCATTAACCATTCTGTTTTAGCTGAGAAGCGGTTATAAGCAATAACGGCCGGGATCGCGGCAAACAAACCTATCGCTGTGGCCACCAGCGCTTCAGATATACCTGGAGCTACTGAAGCCAACGTCGCCTGATGAACGTTTGCCAAGCCTCGGAAAGAGTTCATGATACCCCAAACTGTACCAAATAAGCCGATATATGGGCTTGTCGAACCCACCGTAGCTAAGAAGGGCAGGTGCTGTTCTAGCTTTTCTTCTTCACGAGCCAAAGCAATACGCATGCTACGCTGGACCGCTTCCATAACCGCATCAGGATCATAGTTTTTCTGCTGCGTCATGCGGGTATACTCTTTTATTCCCGCACAAAAAATATTCTCTGCGCCTGTCGTATTTGAAGACGACTCAGTGATCTCTCGGTAAAGTTGTCCAAGATCTACACCCGACCAAAATCTATCTTCAAACTGGCGTAGCGCATTTCTAGCACTGCGAATAACACTGAAACGCTGGAAAATCATGACCCACGAGATAAAAGAAGCCAATACCAAAATTGCCATAACGGCTTGAACGACTAAACTGGCATGAACCACCAAGCTCCAGATCGACAACTGTTCGACCACTATATACTCTCCATTACTTTTGCGAACGTTCTACAGCGCTCGGCAAACTATTTGAATTGTGTATTACATCCAGCCGATCTGAGGTGACTGAGCCAGTTCAGATGTTTTTTCATCAAAAAAGTTCCTGAATGCTCAATATAGCCCCTGAAATACAGGCATAAACGCCCTAAAAATCAGCAGAGCAAACAATAGCAGGCAGGAGAATTTATACAAGGTGAGAGGCACCCGTAGAGAAGAATATTTCCGCTCTGGGTTAACCAGAGCGGCTTGCTATTCATAGGGAGGCGTAGTGAACTTCAGGATGCTGGTGTTCTTCATGGGATTGGCACGCTAAACACCGGGTCGATATAGGGTTTGCCTTTAAACGGTTGAGCTCAATTTGCTCGCCACAGTCACTGCAAAAACCGTAATCACCCGTTTCAAGGCGATGAAGGGCTGCCTGACACTCCCTTATCTCCTGAAGGTGACGAGAGATATTAGCTATATTTATAGAAGCGTCCAAATCCGCTAAAGCTTCGTCTCCAAGATCATGTGTGCTTGCTGGTGAGATCAACCCCCGTTCGCCATGCTGATCAGCCAGCTCCCCTCTCACCTCCTCTCGAAGATGACCCAGAAGATCCAGAAGCTCTGCCTTTATCGTTTTTATTTGAGTCAGAGTCAGATTGGGTGACATATTTTTTCTCTCGTTGGTTGGTTTCGTTTCATGCTACTGAGCTTACTGCGCTCAAACTATGACCAACATCACGATTAAAAAAAAACATACACTTTATTGAAAGTTTATTGATCCGAGTCAGGCTTCTGGATACCAAAGTGTAGGTAAGCATGATCAGTTACGACTCGACCACGCGGTGTTCGCATCATATAACCCTGTTGAATAAGATAAGGCTCCAGCACATCCTCTATCGTATCCCGCTCTTCGCTGATTGCAGCTGCAAGGCTGTCGATACCAACCGGCCCACCTGAAAATTTCTCAATCATAACCAATAAAAGACGTCGATCCATATGATCGAAGCCTTGCTCATCAACACTAAGCATATTCAGTGCAAGATCTGCAATATCCCGTGTAATCCTTCCCTGCCCTTTAACTTCGGCATAGTCTCTCGCACGGCGAAGAAGACGATTAGCTATACGCGGCGTACCTCGGCTTCGCTTAGCAACCTCTTTTGCCCCCTCTTCGTCAATATGGGTACCAGACAGTTCTGCCGAGCGCATAACAATGTGGGTCAGGTCTTCAATATTGTAGAACTCTAAGCGCTGGACAATACCAAAGCGGTCACGTAGTGGCGAAGTAAGCGAGCCTGCTCGGGTTGTTGCGCCGACTAGAGTAAAAGGAGGCAGATCCAACTTAATGGAACGCGCAGCAGGGCCTTCGCCAATCATTATATCGAGTTGATAATCCTCCATAGCGGGGTAGAGAACCTCTTCAACATTCGGGCTAAGCCGGTGAATTTCGTCAATAAACAGAATGTCGCCCGGTTCAAGGTTAGTTAGTAACGCCGCAAGATCACCCGCCTTTTCAAGAATAGGGCCTGAAGTTGTTTTAATATCTCCGCCCATTTCATTAGCAATGATATTGGCTAACGTGGTTTTACCTAAGCCTGGTGGCCCGAAAATCAGCGTATGGTCTAAAGCCTCTCCACGATTTCTTGCTGCATGGATGAATATCTCCATCTGCTCTTTAACGACTGGCTGACCTCGATAATCAGCGAGCTGCTTAGGGCGTATAGCCCGATCGTGTTGTTCTTCGACGGGGGAGCTTTTAGGCGCAATAAAACGATCCGCTTCTATCATCGGTTATTGCCCTGAAACCATAGAGCGTAGCGCCAAACGAATGAGAGACTCAGAACTAACATTCGTTCCTAGCTCTTTCTCTGCTTGCGCAACCGCTTTGGTTGCCTGCGCAGGCTTGTACCCCAGCGCCAACAGCGCGCTTTCAGCCTCATCTCTATAGTGATTTACCGATGGTTGTTCGATAAAGTCACCGCCACTTAAAGAGAAATCGGCAGGCGCTTCTTGGTGAAACTGCTTTAACTTGTCCCGCAGTTCAACGATCAGTCGTTCAGCCGTTTTTTTCCCAACGCCAGGAATACGAGTTAGAGCAGTAGCATCATCACGCTGCACACATCCGATAAAATCTTCCGTAGTCATGCCTGATAAGATAGACAAGGCAAGCTTAGGACCAACACCATTGGCTTTGATCAGTGCTCGAAAAAGACTGCGTTCCTGCTTATCAATAAAGCCATAAAGCAACTGTGCATCTTCTCGAACAACAAAATGCGTATGGATCAGAACTCCCTGACCAACCTCAGGTAACCGAAAGAAGGTATTCATAGAAGCTTCTACTTCATAACCTACTCCCTGTACATCTACCATAAGGTGCGGAGGTTGCTTTTCTACTAACTCACCTTTTAAACGTCCGATCAAAGCTTTTGCCCTATAAGGATTTATACATGGTTAAATATACAGTACTTTATTCAGATTACCAATCCCTAGCACACCTAATCAAACAGCGCATTAACGAACTCTTCAGCCACAAATGGCCTTAAGTCATCAACCTGTTCTCCCACACCGATAAAGCGAATCGGTAATCCCAACTGTTTAGCAATGGCAAAAATAATTCCACCTTTTGCGGTGCCGTCCAATTTTGTAAGTGTGATGCTGGTAACACCCACAGCGTCTTTAAATATTTTGGCTTGGCTCATGGCATTTTGGCCTGTGCCCGCATCTAAAATGAGCATCACCTCATGGGGCGCAGATTCATCAATCTTTTTCATGACACGCACCACTTTTTCCAACTCTTGCATCAAGTGATCTTTGTTTTGCAAACGCCCCGCTGTATCGGCTATCAGTACATCTATATTTTTGGATTGAGCCGATTGCAGCGCATCGTATAACACCGATGCTGAGTCAGCCCCTGTATGTTGAGCAACGACTGGCACATTATTTCTTTCACCCCAGACTTGTAGCTGCTCAACTGCTGCTGCACGGAACGTATCCCCTGCCGCAAGCATGACTGATTTACCTTCACTCTGGAATCGCTTGGTCAGCTTGCCAATGGTGGTGGTTTTACCAACACCGTTAACACCCACCATTAAAATCACATAAGGTTTATGCCCAGAGATCACCAGGGGCTGCTCAACTTGATCAAGCAAAGCCGCTAGCTCTTGTTTGAGGGCCTGATGAAGCGCTTCAGCATCGGCAAGCTGCTTACGGGCAACCCGATCCGTTAGGCGATCGATAATATCTGTAGTCGCCTCTACACCAACGTCTGCGGTCAACAGCAACGTTTCAATATCTTCTAGCAATTCATCATCAATCTCTTTTTTTCCTAAAAAGAGGTTACCTAGCTGCTCTGATAAGTTCGCTTTTGTTCGGCTTAGTCCGGCCTTAATACGCGCAAACATACCTTTCTTTTCTGGCTCTGGCTCTGGCTCTGG
>NPIE01004142.1_pt1 | contig 17330 bp, 16 predicted proteins | sample 8637661 | NCBI WGS metagenome assembly NPIE01 (sample SAMN07420842, study PRJNA396082) | bioreactor metagenome | isolation source: sample BA12 brine-fed electro-methanogenic bioreactor BA | place: Japan: Kochi | collected 2016-12-09
GGGCCCGGCATTGGCCATGGACAGTATCCCCGGCTTGTCGTGTTTGAGATCTTTTTTGCATTCATTTTCAAATTGATATCCGGGTCCGCCCATGCCGTTGCCGTAAGGACAGCCGCCCTGAATCATGAAATCACTGATCACCCGGTGAAATTTGAGTCCGTTGTAATACTGCCGTTTGGCCAGGTTGGCGAAACTGCCGCAGGTGACCGGGGTTTGATCGGCAAACAGTTTCAGGCGGATGGTTCCTTTGCTGGTTTCCATGACAGCGGTTAAATCAGGCATTTGTTTCTCCTATTTTGAATTGAAAATTTTATTTATCATAAGAACTGGGTTTGAATTGTCAATTGACCTTGTGTCCGGATCAAAAATAATTTTTTTGCATTATGGGGCCGTTTGATATAATGTTGACGGTAAAAATGTTAAAAACCGCAAGTAAAAAACCGAATGTCACAAATGTCAGCGACGGATACAAAATTCAAAGCCATTGTGGAATCTCTTGAGGCCGGATATTTCGAGGTGGATCCGGCCGGGAACCTGGTCGGTTTTAACCAGGCCATGTGTGACCTTCTTGGATATGCGCCGGACGAACTGACCGGTTTGAACAATCGGTCCTTCATGGATAAAAAATATGCCGAAATGGCGCTTGCTGCCTTCAATCAGGTGTACCGGACTGGAAAAAGCCGCAAAGAGACAGGCTGGCAGCTGATCAGAAAAGACGGTACTATCCGTTATGTCGACATCTGTGTTCATCTTTTGACGGAAGGGGACGGCACCCCTGTTGGATTTCATGGTATTGTCACAGATATCACGGAACAAAAAGCGCTTGAACAAAGGCTTCAGCAGTCTCAGAAACTGGAAGCCTTAGGCACCCTTGCGGCCGGCATCTCCCATGATTTCAACAATATTCTTTCCGGTATCTTCGGATATGCCCAGCTGGCGAAAACCAGCCTGGACAATCCCCGGAAAACCATGGAACATATCGATCAGGTGTTGAAAGCGGCCCAGCGGGCCGCTGAACTGGTCCAGCAGGTGTTGGCCTTCAGCCGGGGGACCGGGGATCGGAAAAAACCGTTCCGGATTTACCTGATCGTCAAGGAATCCATGAAGCTGCTGAGATCTTCTTTTCCAGCCTTCATCGAAATGGACACCCGGCTGGATTCCCGGCAGATGGTGATGGCGGATCCTGCAAAAATTCATCAGGTGATCATAAGCCTGTGCCTGAATGCCCGTCAAGCCATGAAAAAAACGGAGGAAAGCTGACGGTGTCCCTGACCGATGAAATCATCACCCGGCCGAAGCAGATTCAAGGCAGTGAGATTGCTGCCGGAAACTATCTGAAACTGTCGGTGGCCGACACCGGGCACGGCATGGATGAAAAAACGCAGGCAGTCCTGACCGATCCGGATGCAGGGGCGGGAATGACCGGAAAGGCTACTGCATCGGGTCTGAAAACGGTTCAGTCCATCGTCAGGGAGCATGGCGGTGTGATGGCCGTCCACAGCCGCCCGGGCAAGGGAACTCTGGTCGAGATTTTCTTTCCGGTGGCCGGCGCTGAAAAGAAACCGCCTTTGGTTACCCCGGCACCTGCAGAGCTGCCGGGATCCGCCCGCACCGGCCGGAAAACCCTGATGCTGGTGGATGATGAAAAAGCGATCCGACAGATTTATGAAGAATTTTTCAAGGGCAACGGATATGAGGTCCGGCTGTTTGAAAACGGTATTGACGCATTGAACGCGTTCGAGACAGATCCGCAGGGAGTGGATCTGGTGATTACGGACATGACCATGCCGGCGCTGACCGGTGACAAACTGGCACAAAAGATGCTGGAGATCCGTCCGGATATTCCCATTGTCATGTGGTGCGGCTTCAGTGAAGACATATCCGAAGACACGGCCATCCGGATAGGCATCAGAAAATATATTCAGAAACCGGTCAGCCCCCGGGACCTTCTCCAGACCATCCGCCGGATTTTTGATGAAAAATAACGGCATTTCATCACCGGTCCCTGTTGCTGAAATATCCCGCCGGATTCAAATCCTGAAGATCCGGATGGAAACTGCCGGCATCCATGCAGTGTTTCTGACCCATAAACCTGATATCTTTTATTTTTCCGGCACGGCCCAGGATGCCTATCTGTATGTGCCGAAAGACCATGATCCACTGCTGTTCGTCAAGCGGTACCTGCCCCGGGTCCTTGCGGAAACCGGGATCGGTCAGGTGGTCCCGGTGGACTCCGTTACCCGGATACCCGGGCGGATCCGGTCTCAGCACGGCCAGTTGCCCGCATCACTGGGTCTGGCCTTTGATGTGGTGCCGGTAAGGGATTTTCAGTTCTTCGAAAACTTGTTCAATCCCGCGGTAATGACGGATGCCACTGATTTGATCATGGGCTGCCGCATGATTAAATCGGACTGGGAGATCGATCAAATGGCGGTGGCGGCCCGGCTTTCCAGAGACACGTTTTCCTTTGTCCGGGAGCACATGACCCCCGGCGAATCGGAGATCGCGTTCTGCGGCCGGGTGGAAGCCTTTGCCAGAACCCATGGACATTCCGGCAAACTGCTGGTCCGGCATTACCGGGCCGAAGGGTTTTCCCATCACCTGCTGAGCGGGGTTTCCGGCGGCACGGGCGGGGCTCTGGACAGCCCGGTGTGCGGCACCGGGACTTGCAGTGCCTATCCATACGGGGCCGGGCCCAAACAGATTCAGAGAAACGAACCTATCCTCCTGGATCTGGGTACCATGGTCAATGGGTATCACATGGATGAAACCCGGATGATGGTGATGGGGATGTGGCCTCCGGACGCGGAACAGGCCGGTCAGGCGGCCATCGATATCCTGCACCATGTCCTGGAGCGGATGAAGCCGGGTGTCACGGCAGGAGAGGTATTTGACGCTGCCGTGAACCGGGCGGAACAACTGGGCCTGGCAGGCCCGTTCCTGGGGCTGCCAGGGCTCAAATCCCGGTTCATCGGGCACGGCGTGGGCCTGGAACTGGTGGAAACTCCCATTCTTTCCAAAAGCAATCCACAGGCACTGATGCCTGGCATGGTGTTTGCCGTGGAACCCAAGTTCATTTTCAAGGACCGGTATGCCGCGGGCATTGAAAGTGTCATCCAGGTGACAGAGAGCGGGGCCCGGTTTCTGAGCGTCACGGAAAACCGGATGTTTGTTCTCTGACATGCTGGTACTCAACACCCTGTTCCCCCTGTTTTTTCTGCTGCTGCTCGGATGGGGCCTGAAACGTTTCGGCATGACCGATGCCCGGTTTCTGGCCATGTCGGACCGGCTGGTCTATTACGTGTTTTTCCCGGTGCTGCTGTTCTGGAAAATCGGAAGCGGCACGCCGGAGCCGGGGGTGAGTGCCGGACTGTGCCTGGCCGGGCTGTCCGGCGTGATCCTGGCATTTGCCGCCGGTCTGGCCGCGATCCGGTATTTCAGGATTTCCGCGTTTCAGGCCGGCTCGTTCTGCCAGGCCAGTTTCCGGTTCAACACCTATATCGGCATGGCCCTGGTGCTGACCGTGCTGGGAGAGGACGGGGTCCGTCATTTCGGGATTCTGGCGGGCGTGGTGATCCCGGTGATCAATGTGCTGTCGGTGTCTGTGCTGGTATGGTATTCTGGAGGAAGGCCGTCCATCCGGGAAAATCTGAAATTTTTTGTCCGGGCACTGATCTCCAATCCGCTGATTCTCGGATGTGTGGCCGGGTTTCTGTTTTCCCGGTCGGATCTTATGTTTCCCGTGTTTGTCAGCAACAGTTTTTCTTTGATGACATCGGTGACCCTGCCCCTGGCCCTGATCTCCATCGGCGGATCGCTGCGGTTCAGGGGGCTGGCCGATCATGCACGGGTGTCGCTTCTGGCGGCCGGCATCAAGCTGATGCTTCTGCCGGTGACGGGATTTTTCCTGCTCAAGGGGTTTCAGGTGACCGGCGCCGCCTTTACCGTGGGCATGATCTTTTTCTCTTTGCCCACGTCCACGGCCATCTATGTGCTGTCCGGTCAGTTGAATTCCGACACGGACCTGGCATCCGGGGCCATCATGATGTCCACGGTGCTGTCGTTTGTCCCGCTGACCCTGTCTCTTCTGATTTAAACGGTTTCTGTTTCCTGTAACTGAAGATCGGTTTCCAGGCACACGGCTCCGGCGCCCAAGGCCTCCAGGGCGCTCTGGCGCATGGACCGGGCGATCTCCTCCAGGGAATCCAGATGGGTCAGTGAATTGCGCAGGATGCCCAGCCCCTCGGACAGGGCCAGAATGGTGGCGGCCGCCTTTTCCTTGTCCGGCACTTTGACCAGGCCGGCCTTTTCCCAGGCCGTGATCTCTTTGATGCCAAAAGCGATGAATTTTTTCTGCATGGCCTGGATCCGGTCCCGGATATCCGGATTTCTGAACCCCATGGCGTAGCAGGACCAGAACACCGCGTCCCGCTGGGGGCCTTTGCCGCTGGTGGAGAACAGGATGCGCATCAGGCAGTGGAAGCGATCTTTGGGGACGGTGAGTTTTTCCAGTTCCGCGTGATAGGATTTCATGGAAATTTTGAACAGATAATCCACCATTTCCATGATCAGGCCTTCCTTGCTCTTGAAATAATGGATCAGCAGTCCGGAGTTGACCCCCATGCGGTTGGCGATCTTGCCGATGGTCATGCCCATGAATCCTTCATCTTCCACCACTTTGTAGGTATGGTGAAGGATTTCGGGTTTTCGGATATGAGAGATGCTTTTGCGGCCCATGCACAGGATCCTTGATTTTGATTGTCTGTCCGCTTATTTATATAAGGCTCTGGATGGGATGTCAATTTTTTTTCACCGGACGGCAGGAAGCGGTTGCCAGAGATGCTGGGAACCGCTTCGGTAAAGTGCCGCCCCTGGCGGGGTGCCTGGCTGGCGGACTGGAATCCACAGGGTGTCTCCGACAGTCCGCCAGCCAGGCACCCCGCCAGGGGCTCCGCTGTGGGAAAAGTATAAGCCCGGCTGCCCAGCCGGATTCTGGGATGGGGTGGCTGCGGTTGGTATTTGCAGCCGCCCCCGTGGATATCAGGCCAGGGCCCGGCGGTCGTTCATGTCCACCAGGACGCGTTCCCGGGCCTTGTCAATGCCAAGCTGCCTGCGTTTCTTGTCGATGTGCGCGATCATGAGTCTCGCAATTTCAATGGGATCGGCGGCCGAACCCCATTTGCCGTATCCCTGTTTTTCCAGTCCGTTGAACAGCAGATCATGGAACCGGGTGCCGGCCAGAACTGGAAATCCCACCCCGAACACGGTGTAGACCCCGGAAGCCACAAAATACTGACCGATGGCCAGGGCTTTTTCACTCATCCATTCCGGCGCGCACCCGGCTGCGGGCAGGTCGGCAATGCTGTTGCCCAGACCCCCGGCCCTGACCATGGCGGAAGCCGCAATCAGTATCCGGGTGTTGTCCACGCATGATCCCATGCCCAGCACCGGGGGCATGCCCACGGTTTCACACACTTCGGACAGTCCCGGTCCGGCCAGGGCCGCCGCTTCCGGTGTCAGAAAACCGGCCTTGGCCAGGGCGATCTGGGAGCATCCGGTCTGGAGCACCAGCACATCGTTTTTAATCAGTTCCCGGACCAGTTCCACATGCACGTAATCCTGCTGCACCTTGGGGTTGGTGCATCCCACCACCCCGGCCACACCTCTGATCCGGCCGTTGATGATGTTGTCGTTCAACGGGGAATAGGACCCTCTGAAAGTGCCGCCCAGCATGTATTCGATGTATTCATGGGAAAACCCGTGAATGCCTTTCTGAACCTGCTTGGGGATCTGGACCGGTTTGCTCCGGGACCCGAACCGGGCAATGGCCCGGGTCAGGACCTCATCGGTGCAGGCCCGGGGATCGGTTTCGTCGAACTGAATATGGCTGGCGCCCTCGATGTGGGCCCGGTCGCTGGTGGTGATCAGGTGGGTGTCATAGCACTGGGCCACCTGGGCCAGTCCCTGCTTGATGCACTGGATATCCACCACCATGGCATCCACGGCCCCCGTGACCAGGACCGCTTCCGTGGACGAGAAATTGCCGGCATGGGGAACCCCGTGGCGGGACATCATCTCCGCACCGGAGCAGCACATGCCCACCAGGTTGATGCCGGCAGCCCCCTTGTCTCTGGCGGCCTGGATAAAGAACGGATCATTCACCGCGGCCAGCATGCCTTCGAACATGGCCGGTTCGTGCCCGTGGACGATCACGTTCACATGGTCTTCCTTGAAGATTCCCATGTTCACTTCCGCCACAATGGGAGAGGGCGTGCCGAACATGATGTCGGACAGTTCTGTGGCCACCATGGAGCCGCCCCAGCCGTCGGCCAGGGCCGTGCGGGTGATCTGTTTGATCAGGTGGGTATGGTCCTGGTCGCACCCGATATGGGTCCGGCTCATCATCTCCATGACCTCTTTCATGGCGCCCCTGGGCACGACGCCGTCCTTGCGCCACAGCTCCAGGGTGGCGGGCGGCACCCGTTTCATGAACGGCATCTCGCCGTCCACATTGGAAAAGGTTTTTTCCAGCTCGGAACACAGGTCTTTGGCCACATCCTCCAGGGAGCGGTCTTCGGTCTCGATGTCCAGCTCTTTTGCCAGTTGACGCAGCTTCAGGGGATTGGCAATGGAAAAGTCGGTGACGTTTTTTTCGACAATGCCTTTGAACAGGTGGAGAATGTGCTGGCCGTGGTCATTGTGGGATGCCGACCCGGTGGCCACATTCCGGGCCAGGTTCCTTGCCGTGATGGTGTCGATGGTGGCGCCGCAGATACCGACTTTCTTGTACGGGTCCCGGGGATTGAGACGGCAGGGTCCCATAAAGCAGTGTTTGCAGCAGGCCGATTCCACGCCGATGGGACAGGGTTTCATGTCCACGGCCCGGTCCAGGTTGAGAACCACACCGTCTTGTCGCGCTTTTTCCAGCATCTGGCGGGTGGCTTCACAGGTGGTCCGCTCCGATGCCGGGACCTGTTTGGTGACAGGGATATCCTTGGGCATAATCATCTCCTCTTAAAATCAGGTTATTATCGATTCTTTTTTTACGAAAATTCAGGAAGTGACAATCGGCCCTTCGATTGCCGGTTTATCTTCCCCCTTGTGATACCTATGATGCAAAAGGGGGAAGATTTATTCCTTGATTTATATCAAGAGGATCAGAAAATGTTACGGAAAGTTCAGAAAAATCATGCGCCGATCACGTCCATGGCCGCGAACCGGGGCTCGTGCAGAGGGATCAGAATGTCTGCCTGTTTTTTCACGGCTTCCAGAATATGGTAGGCCTCATGGACATCCACGTGGGTGCCCGGCGGAATCACCGTCATTTCCATGCCCAGGATCTCCGGCGGGGGATTCAGGTTTTCATCGATGATGCAGAAACCCGTGATGGCGGCCCTGCCTCTGGGCGTGTCCACCAGCACGGTCATGCCGCCCCGGGTATGGGCGGGCGTATGGACCATCCGGACGCCCGGAACGATGTCCGTGTCCCCGGTCAACACCTGGATCTGGCCGTTGTCTTCGATCTCTTCGATATAATCCTCCAGATACCGGTAATCCAGGGGATGGGGGTTGTGTACCGCTTCCAGCTCTTTTTCATGGACAAAGAACCGGGCGTTTTCACATTTGTAATCATTTTCGCAGTGATCCGTGTGCAGGTGGGTGTGGATCACGATGTCGATGTCGGAGGCGGTGAGCCCGTGACGGGCCAGCCCGTCCTCAAAGGTGTAAATTTTACCGTTGATGGCGGCTTCCCGGTCTTCGGACTGAATGGGGTGCATCTCGCCGGTGTCCACCAGGATGGTCCGGTCACCGCCTTTGATGAGCCAGGCATAGATGGGAATGGTATAGGTCTGTCCCTGGCCGTGCTGATAGGTCATCATGCTTTTGTCAAACACTTTGGTTCCCATGACAATGGGGTGAATGGTCAGTGATCCGGTCATGACGGGGTTCCTTTTACGTTGAAAGAACAGCGGACAGTTTCTTGTTCAGGGCCTGGGCTCCGGTCTGTTTCAGATTCCGGTGCAGGGAGGTGAAAATTTCCCTGACAATGCCGGTTTTGGGTTTGGGAGACAGCAGCTGGACTTCCATGGTCTTGATGTCCATGACCACCTCTTCCACCCAGCCATAAGTTTTGATTTCCTTTTCCAGCACGGTCTTGATTTCCACCAGCAGCCTGGCGACCATCTCCTTTTTTTCAGGGTCGAGCACCGGGTCCCGGCCCAGGGTCAGTGCCGGTTCCTGAGATGCGCCGGGCAGGGATCTGCCCAGGGCTTTCAGGCCGCTTTCGGTGATGGCGATGCCGCCGGACAGGGTTTTGAGCTCGGCCAGGTCCTGGATGAACAGGGATTCGGCCAGACTCCCGGCCTCGGATTTTTCCAGGCCCAGAGCCGCGCCGATGTCATACATGGACACCTGACTGCCGGGATCTCCCTGGGACATGGTGTACAGTTGATTTAAAAAGGCATGTTCTTCCGGATTTTCCATAATCTCCTTTACCGGGTGCATCCATTGATTCGTGCCGGTTGTCACTGAAAGGACGTCAATGATGGTGGCCGCATCCGCCCTGTTTCTTGTTTTTCTTTCCCTGGCACAGGTCGAACATGTGGAACAGCTGGAGATCACCGGATTTCATCAGATCCAGGTTTTCCCCCACCGTTTCCTTCTGTGCCGCGTAAACGCGGATATTGACATTGTGCATGTTGCGCTGGCCCCCGTCTCCGATACATTTGGTGACAACCGCCTCCACGTCGTCCGATTTGTCGAATATTCCGGTCTTGCAGCCGGCATCCGGGTTGTCGATTTTCCGGTTGGTCCGGGTCTGGATCTCACCGGTGTCAAGGTCCACCACCAGAAACAGCGCTGCCGTTCCGAAATGATCATTGACGATGCTGTCCAGCCCCTTGTCTTCGGTGACCGGAAATGCGATTTTCATGGGTTCCTCCGTGCATGTGGTCATGATTGTGCCGGGACGTAACGTCCGGCTATGTGGATTAAGAATAACGCATTCACGGACAAAATCAACCGTGAACCCGGTGTGCCCGGGAAAATTAAATGACAACCGTTCGGGGCAGGGGTTTGATAAACGATTGTCTCAGGCTGTAAGTGTAGGCCCCCTGGAACGGGATCATCAGGATATCCCCTTCCTGGATGCCGGAACCGAAAAACGCGTATCCCCAGACATCATGCGGGGTGCACAGTGATCCCAGGATCCGGCAGGGCTGTTCGGTCAGCCCGGGCCGGGTCAGGTTCAGGACCGGGAAATAATCGGTTTCATACCGTTCCCAGCCCACGGTGTTGGTGCCGGCATCCGTGATCACCAGGTCCGGCATTTTTTTGTCCACGACCCGGACGATGATGTGCACGGCATCGTGACAGAGCCACCGGCCGGGCTCAAAACAGATGACCGGGGACACATGGGGCAGCACATGGGCGGTCAGGGCGTCGGACAGCGCTTGTGCAAAGGTGTCCAGGGGGGCGGCCGGCAGGTGATAATGGCACAGGGGATCGTCCGACACCAGCCATTCGCCGGTTTCCGGCCAGTACCCGCCGCCGATGTCGATGAACCGGCACCCGGTGAGAAATGCCGCGGGCAGGCGCCCGAGCAGTGCCCCCAGGCCGGAAATGATCTCCTCCTGCCGGTCCGGGGTCAGGTTCCAGGAGGAATGAAACTGGATCCCGGTGCAGGTCAGAAACGGGTGATCCAGAATCTCCTGAACCAGGGCCGGGACCTGGTCCGGCAGAATGCCGAATTTCTGCCACAGCCCTTCCGGCTGGCAGTTGAGCCGGATCCCCGCGGACAAGGGCTGTTTTTTTTCCGACAGAATCGCCATGAGCCGCCGGCATTCGCCGATACTGTCCATGAGCAGGGTCACGCGGTCCGGATGGGCAGCGGCCGTCATCAGCTCGTCCCTGGTTTTTCCCGGACCGCTGAAAATGATATCCCTTGCCCCGGTCCCCAGGGCCGCCGCCAGTTCCAGACCGGAGGACACATCCAGGCCGAACCCCCGGGCGGTCAGAATCCGGGAGATTTCCGGCATATTGTTGCTTTTCACGGCAAAGTAAAACCGGGTCTTTGGCAGCCGGGATTCGAACGCGGTCTTGAACCGTTTGGCCTGGTGGACAAGCTTTGCCGAATCCACCAGATACAGAGGCGAACCATGGGTGTCGACCGGGTCAAGAAAGCGTTCCGACTGATCGAACAGCGGCCCCACCTGGCCGGCGAGAAATTCCGTCGTCATCACCGGATGGGGATGACTTGTCTGCAACGTCATGGCTGGATGTCGATCTCCAGGCGCCGGATCAGCAGGGAGCACCGGGTTTCAGGGAAATTCCAGCCAAAGGTGTCGAAGATGACGTGTCCCAGCAGCCAGGAATCATACTCATCCGGCGGCAGGATGATCCGGTGGCCGGGCTTCCGGATCAGATGGATCTGTTTGACCCGGGGTTCCGAAGCCAGGTCCCGGGAATGGATGGCTTTGAGGGTGCCGCTTTTCCGGGCATGAATCCGCAGGGCCATGTGGGGGGAGAACCGGACCCCGGAAAGGTCCCACGGCCGGTTTCCGGCTACATCCAGGGTCAGTTTCAGGATGTCCAGGTGCCCGGAGATGTCCAGCAGCCAGGGCAGGCAGTCGCCGCCGGGCCGGGGCGTGATTTCCAGCAGATACGGCTGGTTGTGTTTGATCACGAAATCCACCATGCAGATGCCCTTCTCCAGTCCCAGGGCCCGGGCCGCTTTTTCCAGTACCGAAGACAGGGTGCCGGCGCTCAGTTGCGGGGGCAGAATGCCGGGGACTTCATAACCCGTGGCCGTGCCGAAGGGCATGCCCGCGGGGATCAGTTTCCGTGCCACACGGATCAGGGTCAGGCCGGTGTCCGTCAGAATGAAATCCGCACTGTATTCCGGTCCGCAGATCCGTTCTTCCGCCAGAATCAGCTGATCCGGGTGCGCGAACAACGGATTTTTCTTTCTTTTTTCCAGGCCGTCGGTCATGGCCTGCCATGCGGTTGCCGCTTCTTTTCTGTTCCCACAGTAAAACACCAGTTCGCTGCCGCTGCCCCAGGCCGGTTTCAGCACCAGGCCGCCGGTCGTTTCCTTGAGGAGCCGTGTCAGGTCTTCGATACCGTGAACCGGCCAGACCCGGGGGCACGGAACCCCACGGGCCTGCCACAGCTGCTTGGAAATCAGTTTGTCCCGGCAGTTCAGAATCGCGGTTTCATCGGGGTAGGGCAGCCCCAGGGCCGCGGCCAGCCGGGATGCCGGTATCATGGATTCACAGTCAAAGCAGGCGATGCCTTCAGACGTCTGGGAAAAGGTTTCCATGTGGGTGGTCACCGCGTTCACCAGGGCGGCGGTGTCGGACAGGTCGCAGACCACTTCCTCGGAAGGAGCCGGCCTGGGTTCCGAAGCGGCCTGACGGACAGAGGGATCGGTGATGAAAAGCGCCTCATCCGGGCACCGGGACCGGATCCATTGGATATAGTCGGCAGTGGTACCCGTTACCAGCACTCTGGGGGTTTTATGCGCACCGGATGTGGCGGTCTTCTGCATGAATGCCCTGCTCCTGAACCATGGACTGTGTGAAAAGTTTATACAAAGGTACGGGGGTTAACCGGAACCGTTGTTTCCAATTGAAATCTCCGCACAGAAAATCCACGCATTTCAGTTTCCGCCGGCACGCCCATTGTAAATGATGGCGGTTGATGAGCTTGGCCACCCCGGGGAATTCCGGGCTGGTGCCCCCGGCCAGCAGGGTATAGGTGCCTTTCCACAGAACCCCCATGTCCACGGCGGCCAGCCTGCCCTTGATGTGCACGCAGGTGATGCGGAGCATTCCCATTTTGTGGAAAAATTCCGCCAGCAGTTCAAACGAGCGGAGGAACCGGGCATCGTAGAAATAGGCATCCGGCCCGAACGCGGCCAGGTTCAGGCGGAACAGATGATCCATGTCCGATACGGTCCCTTCGGAAATGCAGACATCCTGTGATTCCAGCTTGCGGATGTCCGCATTCAGTTTTTTCCGGGTTTTGCCGGGGATGGACTGCCAGTAGGTATCAAAGCTGAACCCGAAAGAAGCCGGAAAAAACAGGTACCGGGTTTCGTCCGGATGCAGCAGACCCGTCCGGTTCAGACCGGTCCGGTATTTGAGGTACCGCAGATGAACCGGACCCGGCACGGCATCCAGAAGCGTTTCCAGGATGTCCGGGGTGGGTGCGATGATCCGGTTCTGTTCCAGCCAGGTCTTTCCCTGCCAGGTTTCTCCGGGAAACTGCACAAAGGTGCCTTCGTCATCATTCCGGCACAGGGCCAGCAGTCCCACTGGGCGGCCGGCCTTTTCGGCGACATGAAACGCCAGGGGCCGGTCAAAGGCCTGGTGAAAGCACCACCGGACCGGCCACAGGTCAAACAGGACCCGGCCGGGCCACAGGCTTTCCCACAGTTTTCTGCAATGGGCCGGGTCCTGATACAGGACAGGGTGTACGCCCTTCATTCAGAGACGGTGGGTGACGGAAATCCTTGAAAAAGACCCGCCGAAACTGGTTTGGGAGAACTGCCGGACCACTTCCGGATCATAGGTTTTGCAGCTGAACACATCCAGGTACACCGTGTTGGTCAGGTTCGCGAAATGGGCGGATATCAAAGAGGTTTCAATCAGCTGAACCATGGAAAATCCAGCCACTTTCTCGTCTTCTCCGAAATGCACCACCTGGGTCTCTCCAAAGCGTTTCATTTCGATGAGATCGCACAGCTCTACCACAAAGGATTTGATATAGTCGGCATCCCGGATTTTTTCGGGATTGCAGTCATAGATGTCGATGGCGGATGCAATGCCCCAGGGTTCCGGGACGGTTTCCAGTGTGACGTTTGAACGGATGACGGGTGATATGTTCATATGAGGTTCCTTTACCATTTTTGTCTGGTTTTGTTTTTCTGGTTTGATTTTTTGTCTGATTGTTTCCGGTGGTCGAGGTGTTCCCGGCGGTCTTCCCAGCACAGATCGTCTTCCCTTGTTTCCTTGAATTTCGGTGCCTTGTGCCTGGAATGCCGGTTGCTCTCTCTCTGACTCATGGGATACCTTCCTGTTTTTTTCTTTTTTAGTCCCGGTGTGTTTCCGGGGTCTGGTCCAATATTTTATCAACGGAATCGGGTAAAAGCAGAAAGTGTGCCATGGGTTGATTTATTTTTAATTTCTTTTAAAATCAGATAGTTGCGATAAATTTCCCGGCAGAAAAGAGTGGGGGTTTTCGGTATTTTTTTGCTTGAATTTCGATAGTTCGGATCAATAATACCGAAAATGTGTCAACCTGGATACCGGATGCACCGTCAACCAACCGGGTGCCGTATGCAAGAACTTGTTTATTCTGGACTTTGCTGGTGAAATGCCGTATGGTCATCCTGCCGGCATGACACCGGAAAAGCGGTAAAAATCGGTATTCATTTGCCGGAAACGGTTAACTGAGGAGACCCTGTTCGTGCTGACCCGGCTTGTGTGTGCCGTAAAGGAAAAAAAATTGGCGGCGGCCATTGAAAAACGGCTGGTCCATGCGGATGTCCGGCTCAATATTTTTCATCCCCCCGGCAACACCTGGCAGGATCTGGTGCGAAGCTGTGCCGATGTGTTTCTGGTCAGCCGGACCCTGATTCCGAAACCGGTGGATGCCAGTGTCGCCATCCTGAACAACCTGCCGGAAAAACCCATCACCATTGTTCTGGATGACCGGGAGTCGTCCAAAGCCCATGCCGATCTTCTGGGCGCCGGGGCGGACATGGTCCTGTACGCGGGACTGCCCCCGGACCGGCTGGTGGAAGCCATTGAAACCACCCTGGCTTCCCGGCAGCAGTTCTATGAGCTGAACCGGTTTGACCACCGGGGCCGGACCCAGCCCCGGCTCCACGATTTCGTTTCCGGCAGCCGGGACATGCAGCTGTTTCTGGAAGAGGTCCGACAGGTGGTGGCCACGGATGCCACGCTGCTGCTCCAGGGAGAGACCGGTGTGGGAAAAGAACATCTGTCCAAAGCCATTCACATGGAAAGTCACCGTGCCAAAGGGCCGTTTATTGCCTTGAACATGGCGGCGATTCCGGATCAGCTCATGGAAAGTGAACTGTTCGGTCATGAGCAGGGGGCGTTCACCGGTGCGGTCCGTTCCCGGAGAGGCGCGTTCGAGATGGCCCACGGCGGGACCCTGTTTCTGGACGAAATCGGAGAGATGCCGTTGAAAACACAGTCCAAGCTTCTCAGGGTGCTACAGGATTTCGAGTTTACGCCGGTGGGCGGAGAATCTTCCGTGTGGGTGGATGTCCGGGTCATTGCCGCCACCAACAAGGACCTGACCCGGGAGGTGGAAAAAAAACGGTTCCGGCAGGACCTGTATTACCGGCTGGGGGTCATCACCCTGACCCTGCCGCCGCTGCGGCAGCGCAAAGAGGATATCCCGGCCATGGCTGAACAGTTCCTGATCCAGCAGGCCCAGCGCATGGGGCGGGATATCGAAACCTTTTCAGATGATGCGGTTCACGCCCTGTGCGAATATGCCTGGCCCGGCAATGTCCGGGAACTGATGAACGTGATTGAACGGGCGGTCTTGCTTTGCCGGTCGAATCGGATTACACTGACGGATCTTCCATCCGGATTTCATGCGGCAAAACAGATGTCCGGCAATGGACACTGGGGGACTGCGGTGGAAACCGATCCAGCCCTTGCCTGGGAAGGCCGGACCCTGGAACAGGTCAAATCCCGGGCCATCGAACGGGTGGAAAAACAATACCTGGAAATGGTGCTGCAGAAAACCCGGGGAAGAGTGGGAGAAGCCGCCCGGATGGCAGGCATCCATCCCAGGGGCCTGTATGGAAAAATGAAAAAACTGGGCATTGACAAGGATCGGTTCAAATCCGGCAATAAAAGGAAATGACCCATGAGTCTGGGGGGAGGGAAAACAAAAACAGGATCCGGTGCATGGGTGATTCCGGTCCTTTGTCTGATTGCCGCCGTTGTTCTGATGTATGTCAAACCGATTCTGGCCGGCCGGATATTTCATTTCTCCGGGGCGATGCCGGTCCTTTCCGAGAGCCGGTCCGAATCCGCCATCACCGTCATGTATCACGAGCGGCCGCCATATTATGTCACAGGACCCCTGGGCATTTACGGCCTGTGTGTGGATCCCGTCAAAAAAGCGTTTTCAGCCGCCGGTATCGGCGTGGACTGGATCAAGGTGCCGGCCGCCAGACAGATGGAGATGTTGAGAGCCAATGCCCCGGGTATCTGTGCCGTCGGCTGGTTCAAAACACCGGAACGGGAAAAATTCGCCGTGTATTCCCATGCCATCTATCGGGATACCTCCATGATCGCCCTGGCCCGGGCCGACAACCCGCACCTCGTATCCGGCCGTCCCCTGGCCCGTACCCTGGAGAACCGGGAGGTGACGTTTTTACGTAAGGACGGGTATTCCTACGGCCGGTACATCGATGACATGATCCTGACATATGCCCCCCGTCAGGAAATCACCACTGCGGAAAATATCGGGATGCTGAAAATTCTTCATGACGGACTGGCGGATTATTTTTTCATATCCAAGGAAGAAGCGGTTGAACTGATCCGGACCTCCGGCCTGCTGGCAGACACCTTTCAATTCATCCGGTTTCCGGATGTGCCCGAGGGAAACAAACGCTATCTCATGTTCAGCAGATCCACGGACAAAGATCTTATTGACAGGGTGGATGCGGCCGTCATTCGTGTGCGTTCCGCCGGTCCGGCAAAGGGTGAATGATATGAAAAGAGGTCTGTTTTGATCCGTAAACATGTCACCGTGATAAACACGGGAGCACTGCTGTTTCTGGTCTTGTACGTTACACTGGTGACCGTTCACGAATACCAGGTCCGGAAAAAGGCCCATGACAGAATAGCGGTCCATGCGGACATGGTGTCCAATCCCCTGTGGAACTATAATGAGCAAGGGGCTTCCCAGTACCTGTTTCTTGCCGCGGAGCTGGAAAATTATGCCTCTGTCAGGGTGATGGATACCCGGGGCAACGTGTTTCAAAAAGTGTATGGTGATCCATTGACGAAACTGGAGCGGGTTTTCTCGGCCATTGGATTGAACCACCTGCATCCCCTGGAGTCACCGGTCCGGTACAACGACCGGATCATCGGCACCCTGAAGGCGGAGCGGATCTGTAAAAGCATCTATTTTGACGTCATGCTGCTGCTGGTGTTTGTCATGGTGTTCATGATTTTTCTGCTGTATACCCGTCTGGTGAATGAAAAAAAAGTGCTGGAAAACCGGGTCAGCCACCGCACCAAAGCGTTGTCCGATCTCAATGCGAACCTGGAAAAAGAGATCCGTCAGCACAAAGCCGCCAGGCAGGCCCTGGAAAAAAGCGAAGAACGGTACCGGGCCTACTTTGAGGAAAACATTGCCGGGGCCTATATTTCAACGCCGTCCGGCCGCCTGATCGACTGCAATCAGCAGTATCTGGACATTTTTGGATTCAGGGACAAGGATGACGCTTTGAACACATCCATCAAAGACATTTACGACCATCGGGATGAGCGCCGGCAGTTTCTGGATGCCCTGGTGGAGAACAAAAAAGTGTCCGCCTATGAAACCGCATTCCGGAAAACCGACGGCACCAGAATTCATCTGATCGAAAACGCCGCGGCCGTGTTCGATGACAACGGCCGTCTGGATCACATCCGGGGGTTTCTGCTGGATGTAACGGAAAAACACCGTCTTGAAATGCAGCTGGTCCAGACTCAGAAAATGGAGTCCATCGGGCGGCTGGCCGGCGGTGTGGCCCATNNCAACAACATGCTCAATGTGATTCTCGGCCATGTGGACCTGGCCCTGGACAAGGTCGATCCCTCCGGACCGCTGCACAACCATCTGCAGCAGATCCGGGATGCCGCCGGGCATTCAACGGACATCACCCGGCAGCTGCTGGCATTCGCCAGAAAACAGACCATCTCTCCCAGACTGCTGGATCTGAACGAAACAGTGGAAGGCACGCTTAAAATGCTGCGCCGGCTCATCGGTGAAGACATCGATCTGGTGTGGAAACCGGCGGATCATCCCGGAACCGTGAAAATGGATCCGTCCCAGATCCACCAGATTCTGGCCAACCTGTGTGTGAACGCCCGGGATGCCATCGAGGGGGTGGGCCGCATCACCATTGAAACCCGCTGGAAACGGTTTTATGAACCGGAGGATTCGGACCTTCCGGAAGTCGTTCCGGGGGAATTCATGATGCTGCGGGTCTCTGATGACGGATGCGGCATGGATCAGCACACCCTGGACAATCTGTTCGATCCCTTTTTCACCACCAAGGAGGTGGG
>NPIE01002858.1_pt1 | contig 17324 bp, 18 predicted proteins | sample 8637661 | NCBI WGS metagenome assembly NPIE01 (sample SAMN07420842, study PRJNA396082) | bioreactor metagenome | isolation source: sample BA12 brine-fed electro-methanogenic bioreactor BA | place: Japan: Kochi | collected 2016-12-09
GGAATTAAAACGTTGGTTCCAAAATTGTCATTCCACCCAAGTTCTTCGTTGTGCAATCAAATGTTATCCTCTGAATATCATCTATGTTTGCGGTCAATTTTTCTTGCGCCTCGATCATGAACGACATTACGAATCTTTCAAGCTCTCCATTAAGCTACTGTCTGGCGGCAATTGACCAGTCGATAGAGCAGACTGACAAAACTCTCCCGCGAAACATCTATCTCCCCTGAATTGTCGAACGGAATCAATTTTCTCGCCCGTACCGGCGCAGTCGCCCGCAGTAATCGCTGCCTGACCGCTTCAGCGCTTTCCCGGCCCCGACAGCGCAACCGCTGTGCGAGCACCTCGACTCTGGCCCAAACCTGGATGGTAATCACGTCATCGAAGCGGGCCTCGAAATCTCCGATGACCGAACGTGACACTGAGGCGAGAACCGCTCCGGCGCCGCTCTCCGGAAAACAGTCGTCCTGGGCGATACCATAACAGAGTCCATGCGCCCGCCAATTCGACAGGAAAAATCCGGCCGCCTGCAACACCAGAAATCCCTCCCGACTGATATAATAGTTATCCTCATGATCACCGGGAGGCCGGGTGATATACCGACGGGCAAAGAACAGTTCCCGGTCGAATCGATTCCGAGCAGCCTGGATAAGCGTATCCTTCCCGGAACCGCTCGCCCCGACCAAGAGGATGATCCGCATCGTTCGTGTTCGGATCTGGGGGACAGCTCTGCTCCGAGCTTCAGCTGCTCCGATCGATTCGGCAGGACGCATCGGCCACCTGTTCAATCTTGCTTTGGTCATGGAAAATAGCGATCATCGCAATTCCTCGTTTTTTCAGATCGGCAAGAATATCGAGCACCACGTTCGAGCTGTGATGATCGAGCGATGCGGTCGGTTCATCGAGCAGGATCAATTCCTTCGGCGCAATGACCGCCCGGGCGATATTGACCCGCTGCTGTTCCCCACCGGAAAAGGTCAGCGGCGACAAGGCCAGCAATTCCTCGCGGATACCGAGCCGACCGAGCAGATCGGCGGCTTGGTCCCGGGCCCGTTCGGCTGGCTCCCCGAGTTCGACGAGCGGCTGGGCGACGACGTCAAGGGCACTAATCCGTGGCAGGGTCTTTAAAAACTGAGTGACGAAGGCGACTTCCCGGCGCCGCAGATCGAGCACCATACTCTCTGGACAACAGGCCAGATCGACGACGCTGCCGTCCTGCCGGTTGAACCGGACACTGCCGGACTGGGGGCGATAGGTGCGGTAGATGGACTTGAGCACCGATGACTTGCCGGCCCCGCTCGGCCCATACAGGGCGAGTAGCTGACCGGCACCAACCTCCAGGTCGAGATCACGAAAGCCACAGACCTGTGCGCCGCCACGATGGTGCAACGTAAACATCTTGGTGAGCCCACGGACCTGCAATTTCCAACCATTGAGCTGCTGTTTGTCCGTCATCTCGTAGAATCCTAAAGCTTGCTCGACACGAGCAGCTGGGTGTAGGGATGCTGGGGATCTTCCAGGATCTGGTCGGTCAGCCCGTATTCCACCAGGGTGCCGTTTTTCATGACCACCGTCAGGTCGGTCAAGTGATTGATGACGCCGAGATCGTGGGAAACGACGATCATCGAAAACCCCATTTCATGTTGCAGGACCCGGATCAGATCGAGAATCCTGGCCTGGACCGAGACATCGAGCCCGGTCGTCGGCTCGTCGAGCAGCAACAGCCGTGGCGAGTTGGCCAGGGCCTTGGCGATCTGGATACGCTGCTGCTGGCCCCCGGAAAACATCTCGGGGTAATCATCAATCCGGGAGATGGGCATCTCGATCTTACCGAAATAATGGAGCGCGCGATCCCGGATCACCGCATATCGCCGCTCGCCGGAACCAAGGATTTTCTCGGCAATATTACCGCCGGCCGAAAACCTGAAATTGAGCCCGAGATGCGGGTTCTGGTAAATCATCGACATCTCGTGGTTACGCAGCCAGGCCACCCGGGCCGATGGCAGTTCGAGAATACTCTGCGGCCGGCCCCGGCGATCGCTGATGCCGTTAAAAAAAATCTGCCCGCCGCTGGCCTGCTGGTCCTGGTAAATCAACTGCAGCAGTGTCGATTTGCCGCTCCCCGACTCACCGACTACCCCGAGGATCTCGCCCTCGCCGAGCCGCAGGTCGACCCTGTTGACGGCCACCAGTGCCCGGCAGCGCGGACAGATGCCGTTATCGCCGGCTGCTCCGGTCAAGTCGAGGCAGTGTTCGCAGCCGCCGCCGTAGATCTTGCTGAGGTTTTCAATTTCAAGAAGCATCGGTCCGTCCTGACAACCTGCTGTCGCAATAGAAAGAGTCACTGCAGAAATAGAGCGTCGTGTTGTCCCGGTTGACTTCATCAAGGAAGACACCCGTGGCGCCGCACCGCGCGCATGCTTTGTCGTCGAACCGTTCGATGGAAAATGCCCGATCACTGAACTTGAGCGGTTCAATACCGGTATAGGGAGGAATTGCGTAAATCCGCTTTTCCCTGCCGGCACCGAACAATTGCAAGGCCGGATTATTGGTGAGCCGCGGAATGTCATACTTGGGAATCGGCGACGGATCCATCACATAGTGATCATTGACCTGGACCGGGTAGCGGGCCGAAATCCGGCTGTCACCGAATTGAGCGGTATCCTCGTAGAGCAGCACCCAGAGCTTGGCGTAATCGACGTTGGCGTGCATGGCCTTCTGCCGGGCGGTATCCGGTTCTACCGTGGTCAACACCTCCGGGTACGGCACCTGGAAGACCAGGGTCTGCCCCTCTTGCAGCGGGTGCTCCGGAATCCGGTGTCGAGTCTGGATGATCGTCGCCGCCGTGGTGTCGGTCGTCTCCGGCACCGCCGTCACCGAGCGAATGAAATCGCGAATATTGACGGCATTGACCGAACCGTCACAGCCCTGGTCGATCACCTTCAACGTGTCTTCCTCGGTGATCAGCGACAGGGTAATCTGCAAGCCGCCGGTGCCCCAGCCACGGGCGATCGGCATCTCCCGCGAGGCAAACGGCACGATATAACCGGGCAACGCCACCGCTTTGAGCAGGGCCCGACGGATTTCCTTTTTGGCATCTTCGTCAAAAAAACCAAACGTCACCCCGCTACTCATCACCGCGCTCCCTGGCCGCTCCAAACACCTGCAAATCCGCCTGGAAGGTCACATAGTGCGGCAGCTTGAAGTGATTGGTAAAGCCCATTGACTCGATCGCATCGACATGGTGAATGATCATTTCCGTGCTGGTGGCAACACCCGGACCACCCACCGAATAGCCGGGGTGGTTCATGGCCAGGTCGAGGATGGACATGGCGATCGCCTTGGTCTCGTTGAAACCGAAACACAGCCCGTAACCGACGGCCAGTCGCAGCGCACCGTCACGCCGGTCACGAACAAAGGTCCCGACCGTTTCGCAGGCGGTCAGGCGAAGTTCACCGACCGTCACCTGCTCTTTGCTGAATGGATGGGTAAAACGTAGATCTGCCCACCCGAGGCGCAAGTCACCGATGGTCGGGTGAACATCGCCATAACCACGCATCGATGTATAGGCAAAAGCGAGCAGCGAACCGGTCTCGCCGCGGGCCATGACCTGCATCACAGCGCTGCGCGGATAGGGAGGCAGCGGGAAACTACGTGTCACATCAAACGGCTCGCTGTCAGGCTCGGCAAGCATTACCACCAGATCGTCGTCGCGCGGCAACTGCAGGGCGCTTGGCGCAAAGATATCGCCTTCACCGGTTACCGTGCTGTCGCGCTGAGTCGCCGTTTCGGGAGCGCGGCTGACAAATAGACGGATGACGTAATCGCAGGATGGACCGAGAATCTGACCGCCTTCGATATCCTTGAAGGCCGAGGATATTCGTCGCAGAATGCGCAAATCACCGCTGTCGAGCCGGCTCACACTGCCGATCCGCTGACAGGTAGAGCGGTGGGCGCGGAGGTAGAACGCCGCCTCCAGCAGATCGCCACCGGACCGTCGAACCGCTTCCGCCGCAAGCCTTTCACTGTAGAGCGCACCTTCGGATATGACCCGGTCGCAGGCAAAACGCAGACCATGAATCAATTGCTCGTCACCGATGTCCGCCGCCGCCTGCACCTCATCACGCAGGAATTGCTTGGAAGCGCGAATGGCCTCGGTGCCACCTTTGATCGCCACATAACTCATGACAATACCTCTATTCGGGTCGTGCGCGGCAGGCCGATCAGGCCGTCACTACCAACGAGCAGAAAGCAATCGATGCCGAGTGGAAAACCACTGTTCTTTTCTTCCAGGTCTTCGAGCAGTTCCCGCGACAGCGGCAACTCGAGCCGCCTGCTGCCGTCAATACCGGGGCCGGTCAGTACGGTTTTGATCGACCGCGTCCCAGCCAGGCGGTCGATTACCAGAGTGGCACCGAATTCCGGACTATCCTGCGTACCGACCCGAGCCTGTGCGAGTAGCTCCGGAGATTCACCGTCGCTGAACAGATAATCGGCAACGGCCGCATCAGTCGAACGGGTACCGGTGAGCGCCTCGATCAAGTGGATATCACGCCCGCCCTGGTAGTGGTAGGTCACTTCGGCATACAGCAGCACACTGGCCAGGGCCAGCAGGCCCGAGTCAAACAAGGGTGTCACCCGGTGCAACCGGCCTGGATAAGCCAGAGCGTTGAGGGCGCTACGAAAATTCATCCGGTTGATCCGTTCTATATCCTGGCCCGTCGACATGGCCCCATCTCCTATCGTTTTCGTATCATCGATCACGTGAAGGCATTGATCAGAGCAGATCGAACGATACCCGGGTGGCACTGGACCGGCGATTCATCTCGCTGTTGTTCTGCGCCAGTACACGGCTTCCATTTCCGGCCAAAGCGGTGATCTCTGCTATCCTGATCCCGGCGGCAAAGGCCGCATCGAGGGTCGCGACAAGACCGGCCAACTCGGGACGATCATCCATAACCATGGCCCAACCCGGCACCTCGTTCACTCTGACGATACAGCTGGTCACGAGCACTTCTCCGGCAAAGAACGTTCCGCCGGTAATTGGATCGCGCACGGGTACGAGCAGGGTTTGCGGGGTGGCCTTACCGACAAATTCGACGTGCGCACACCCGGCAACAGCACCACACTCATCCTGCAATTGTTCAATAGGCACGTGCTGCAAATAATAGTTCAACGCTTCCCGCTCCATGATAGCTCCTCGCCGTTTCTCTCCGCTGATCGATTATCCATTGCTATCAAGCGTACTCAGTCACAGATCGCAATGAACTCGGGACAGGTTAGAAACAGATTACCAATTGATGAGATTTCCATTGCCTCTCCGCCATCCGGCAGCCCCACCCTCCGCTTGGACCTGGCAGAGATCGGCCCCGGGTGGTAAGGTGGCTCGTCGGCGGGCCTCGCGCTCTCGTCACCGTCCAGTCCGGCACCCCGACATCAGGCAGGGGGACGGCGAAACAAGAAGCAAGGCAGCCGGGCCTACCTCGACAAGGATCATCGATGAAACCATTTTGCGAAATGCCGCTGTCGATCCGCCGGCAGATCAGGTTCGTACTCACCGATATCGACGACACACTGACCCTGCACGGCAAACTGCCGGCAGCTGCTTTTCAGGCCCTGGAGGATTTGCAAGCCGCCGGCATCAGGGTCGTGCCGATTACCGGCCGGCCCGCCGGCTGGTGTGACCACATCGCCAGGATGTGGCCTGTATTTGCGGTGGTTGGAGAGAACGGCGCCTTTTATTTCCGCTACGACGAGACACGGAGGAAAATGATGCGCAGCTATGCCTGCGACGAAGAGTCACGCCGTAACAACCGGCACCGTCTGGAGCAGCTGCAAGACGATATTCTTCGGTCGGTTCCGGGGTGCCGGGTCTCCGCCGATCAAGGCTATCGGGAGGCGGACCTGGCCATTGATTTCTGCGAGGATGTGGTACCGCTGGCGCGGACCGCCGTCGATCGTATCGTTGCATTGTTCGAAGCGGCCGGGGCGACGGCCAAGATCAGTTCGATCCACGTCAACGGCTGGTTCGGCAGCTACGACAAGTTGACCATGACCAAACGGCTGTTCATGGAGTCATTGGCCATCGATGTTGGCAGACAGCGGGAAACCTTCATCTACGCCGGTGATTCACCGAACGACACGCCGATGTTCGGCTTTTTCCCAAACTCGGTGGGTGTTGCCAACATCAGGCCGTGGCTCGACGAATTGACGCACCGGCCCGCCTGGGTGACCGATAGCGAGGNNCCCCATGACGGGGCGTCACAACGAACAATGAAACTGTGCAGTTTCATATAAACATCCATAACCGAAGGTCACAACGAACGACGAAAGTCGGCGCCGTGGTCGGAAGATCTGGTCAGTAAAAGTGAGCGGGGACAGGTTGAAACCCCTCCCGCCGTTGGTAGTGATCGGGGGACAGGTTAAAACCTGTCCCCCGTTGGTTTAGATTATCCGTTTGCGGATATTGGTGACCACCAGTTCGGCGATAATGACCACCGAAAAAATGCTGAGCAGCACCAGAGCGACACGGTCCCAGTGAAACAGGTTCATCGCTGTGTCCAGCACCATGCCGATGCCGCCGGCGCCGACCAAGCCGATCACCGCCGATTCCCGAACATTGATATCCCAGCGAAACAGCGCGATCCCCCAGAAAGCCGGCGCTGCCTGCGGCCAGAATCCCTTGAGAAAGACGCTCGGCCACGGAGCACCGGCAGCGGTGAGGGCTTCGATCGGTCCTGGATCACATTCCTCGAGGGCCTCGGCAAACAGCTTGCCGACAAAGCCGATGGAACGAAAGGCGATACAGATCGTGCCGGCAAGCGCTCCGGGACCGAACACCGCGACGAAGAGCAGCGCCCAGACGAGGGTGTTCACCGACCGCGACGACACCAGAATCAGCTTGGCCAGCCAATTCAGCGCCGGCACCCGGACGATGTTGCTTGCCGCGAGGATCCCTACCGGGATAGCCATGACAATGGCCAACAGGGTGCCGAGCGAGGCGATATGCAACGTCTCCATCAACGCGTGATGCACCCCCTCCGGATAGTAGCTGTATTCGATCGGCCACATCCGTTTGAACAGGTCGAGGACCTGGGTCGGGGCATCGTAGAGGAACTCGGGAATCACTTCGACCGTCCGCATTGATGCCGCCAGGGCGACTGCGAACCCGAGAAAGACGGCAAAGCGCGCCAGCCGCTCGCGAAAAGTGAAGCGCTGCCAACGATAGTGGTCTACCGGCGTCACTGAAACACCCGTTTGATCCGTATCGAGATGAACTCGGACAGCATCACCAGCCCGATGATGGAGATCAGGATGGCTGCCAGGAAATCGTAGTCGAAGCGCTGAAAAGCGGCAAACATCGTGCCGCCGATACCGCCGGCTCCGACGATTCCGACCATCGTCGAGTTACGCAGGTTGGCGTCGAACTGGTAAGACGCAAAGCCGATAAAGCGGTTGAGCACCTGCGGCAGGACCGCGTAGATGATGACGCTGATGAACGGCGCACCCGAGGCGCGCAGGGCCTCGACCGGTTTGAGCGAAATCTCCTCGATGGCCTCGGCGAAGAGTTTGCCGATAAATCCGATGGAGGCAAACACCAGGGTCAGGATGCCGGCCAGTGGACCGAAGCCGACCGCCTTGACGAACAGGATCGCAAAAATGACCGGGTGAAACGAGCGGCAGAGCGCAATAAAGGTCCTGGCCGGCCAGGTGACCCAGGAGGGCAGCAGATTGCGGGCGGCGAGCAGGCCGATCGGCAGGGAAAAGAGCACTCCGAAGGCGGAGGCGATAATGGCGATCTCTACGGTCTCGATCAGGTTATCGATCAGCAGCTGCCAGCGGGAAAAATCGGGCGGCACCATCTCTGCCAGAAACGTCGCCCCGTTGCCGAGACCGACGACGAAGCGGGCCCAGGAAACATCGAGATAATTGGCCGCGTACAACGCATAGAGGATGGCCGCGAACCAGGCACAGCGGACCGGCCAGTTGGCCTTGAACGGCCGCTCCCGGCAAAAAGCTTCGGCACCGCTCATTGCAGCCAGGCCTCGCCGCCGTAGATAGTTTTCAGGTGATCATTGGACAACTCCGCAGGCGGTCCGTCAAAGACGATGCCGCCCTGAGACAGGCCGATGATGCGCGACGTGAATCGTCTGGCCAACTCGACGTCGTGAATATTGATGATCAACGGGATCTGGTGAGCCTCGGACAGCTGCACCAATACCTCCATGATTTCGACGCTGGTCTTCGGATCGAGCGATGAAGTCGGTTCGTCGGCAAGGAGCACGTGGGGCTCCTGCATAATCGCCCGGGCGATACCGACCCGCTGCCGCTGTCCGCCGGACAGACTATCCGCCCGCTGGTGGACAAAATCGGCAAGCCCGATCGACTCGAGCAGAGCGAAGGCCCGGTCGATGTCGTCCTGGGGATAGGTCCGACGCCAGGCCTGCCATACGGAAACGTAGCCGAGTCGACCGCAGAGCACGTTTTCCATGACGGTCAATCGCTCGACGAGGTTGAACTCCTGGAACACCATGCCGATCTTGCGCCGGGCATGACGCAAGGCCCGGCCGGACAGACGAGAGATATTCTCACCGCTGACAAAGACCGCACCGGAGGTTGGCGGAATCAGCTTGTTGACGCACCTGATCAGCGTACTCTTACCGGTACCGGACGGCCCGATAATAGCCACGCTGTTTTGGCCTCGCACCTCGAAGCTGATATCGTTGAGTACCGGCTTGCCGGGCTGATAGGCCTTGACCAGATGTTCGACGCGAAGGGACCGTTCGGGCTGGGCTGCGAGAGCGTTGCCTGTCCTGGTTGTCATGAAAAACCGATGCTAGAGTTTCTACTGTTCCGAATGCAGCGCGGCGCCGGTGCCTGCCCCTGAGCAGGAAAGCACCGGCGCTTGCCAACCAGTTATGCTACTTCTTTTTCGCTTTGTCGGCGGCTTCTTTCTCGATCATCTTTTTCAGGCCGTCCTGATTGTAGGACGTTTCGGTCGCCGCAGCGATGTCACGGATAACCTCCCAGTCTTTCAGGTAGGTGACCGGGAAGAAACGGTCGGCACCACCGAAGGTTTCCTGCATGTCCGGCGGAAAGCGATAGGCGTAGAACGCATCGACGATCTTCTTGACCAGATCGGGATGCAGGTTATGGGCGTAGCCGAAGGAAGAAGTCGGGAATCTCGGGCTGGTGAAGACGATCTTGAAATCATCTCTGTTGATCCGGCCCGCTTCAGCCATCCGTTCAAAGACATCCGAGGCGACCGGCGCGGCATCGTAATCGCCGTGGGCGACGCCGAGAACTGATTGATCGTGCTTGCCGGAGTACATGACCGTGTAATCCTGATCGGGCACGATGCCATGCTTCGGGAAAAGAGCCCGGGGAGCAAGGTTCCCGGAGTTGGATGAAGCTGAGGTATGAGCGACATTCTTTCCTTTCAAATCTTCAAGTGAATTAATATCGCTGTCTTTCTTGGTAACGACGATCAGGTTGTAGCCCTGGAAGGAATCTTCGTACCCCTTAACGGCGATCGGAACATAGCCGGCGAGGTTGACGGCAAAGCCGGTCGGGCCGGTGGAGAAACCGGCAATGTGCAGGCGACCGGAACGCATCGCCTCGACTTCCGCCGAGTTCGACTGCACGGTATAGTAGATGACTTTCTTGCCCGTCTGCTCTGCCAGATACTCTTGGAAATCGGCAAAAGCATCTTTATAGACCGCCGGATCCTCGACCGGGGTATAGGTAAAAACCAGGGTGTCCGGGTCTTTCCAGTCATTTGGGTCTTTTGGCTGATCGGCAACGAGATCGTTGTTCTCGTCGCAATACATTTCATCGAGGGTGCCACGATTCGTGCAGTCGTCGGCCAACGCCACGCCCGCCATTATGAAGCCCGCAATCACGCCCGCCAGCATCTTCTTCACCATGTTCGACCTCCCACATTCAGGTTTGGAGAAAAACACTCTCGGTACCACGTCTTCCCGACACAGCTCCTGCAAGCTATCGGCCGGGCCGGCCCTTTCTGCCGACCTGTCCGCAACCCGTTCTTTTTAGCGGTTTTCCGTCACCACTGTCAAGTGCTATGCTGCCGTTCTCATCATAATTGGGGGCCTACTCCTGCACAAGCGGAAGTCGTGCTCGTCTTTTTTGGTCAAACCGTCAGCCACGCTTCCACGCACACCATGGCAGCCAAAAAGCACAGCCCTGTATCCGGCAGGACTGGCAATTCTCTCCCCGCCGTGCTACATTCACCGGCCTCGCCCCGGCCATTTCGCCGTCAGGCATTTCCGGCCGATTCGCCGCTAACAGGAGACCCGCATTGTCGCCGCAACAAGCCAGATGGCTGCCCGTCCTCAGCCTTTCCTCCGCCATGTTGCTCTGGGCCAGCTCGTTCATCGCCCTCAAAATCGCCTTCACGGGCTACGACCCGATGCTGGTCATCTGGGGCCGCATGCTCGTCGGTAGTTTCTGTTTTCTCTTTCTGATCGGCAAGCTGCGTTCGATCGTCTACCGCCCGGGCGACGGCAAGTATCTTTTATTCATGGCAATCTGCGAGCCATGCATCTACTTCATTTTCGAGGCCAAGGCCCTGCAGCTGACCTCGGCTTCCCAGGCCGGGCTGATCACCGCCATGCTGCCGCTGCTGGTCGCTTTCGGCGCCAAAGTCTTTCTTAAAGAAACCGTTACCCGCCAGACCATGATCGGCTTTGCCGTCGCCATTACCGGCACCTGCTGGCTCAGCCTGGCCGCCGACTCCTCGGCCGACGCGCCGCAGCCGCTGCTCGGCAACTTCTTCGAGTTTCTGGCGATGGTGGCCGCCGCCGGCTATACCTTGTCGCTGAAACATCTCAGCGCCCGCTATTCGCCGTTTTTCCTGACCGCCGTGCAGTGCTGGGTGGGAGCCGTCTTTTTCGCTCTCTTCCTCGCCTCGCCGGAAACCAACCTGCCCCGCGAATTCCACCCGCTACCGGCGCTGGCCGTTTTTTATCTCGGCAGTTTCGTCACCCTGGGCGCCTACCTGCTCTTCAACTACGGCGTCAGCATGATTCCGGCCAGCCAGGCGTCGGCCTACGTCAACCTGATCCCGGTCATGGCGGTGGCCCTCGGCTTCATCGTTCTTGGCGAACGCTTCACGCCGGCCCAATACTTCGCCTCGATGCTCGTCCTGTTTGGCGTCTACCTCAGCCAGAGACGGCCCCGGCCACTCTGATGGGGGCCTTGATCAATAGTCGATCCCCGGCTGCGGTTCGATATCGCGGCGATACGCGTGTTTGATCTCGTCTACCCGACTCACCGTATCGGCCTGCGCCACAACGTCGTCATGGGCGTCCCGGCCGGTCAAAACCAGGTGTAGCTGCTCGGGCCGCTGAGCAAGAAGGGCCAGCACCTGGTCGCTATCGACCAGCCGAAGATGAACAGCGTTGTTGATTTCGTCCAGAACCAGCAGATCGAACCGGTTCGAGTTCATCTTCGCAAGCGCCAGGTCGATCGCATCCTGAGCGTTGCGACGATGCTCGGCATGGGGAAAGGGATTGCCCTGGATACCGCAGAATCCCTTGCCGGTGACATGCAACTCGACCTGGTCGCCGAGGAGTTTGACGCCGTCCCATTCGCCCGTATAGAGATCGCCCTTCATGAACTGGATCACGCAGACCCGCATACCGTGTCCAACCGCCCGCAACACCATGCCCATGGCACTGGTCGTCTTGCCCTTTCCGTAGCCGGTCAACACCACCACCAAGCCGCGGCGCTGTTTCGGCACCAGTTTCGTTATCTCCATAAAGCCCCTCGCTGGTGATTCTGTCGTTTACGCCCGCCCCTACGCTGCTCGTTCAAAATGACGCGTCGGCACCGACGATATCCGCATGACACGGCAGACCGCACAACGGCGTCGCCCGGACAACTGCGGCAATCACCGCCCGCTCGACCACCCGGGCCGCGAGCATGCCGACCGCGCTGAGGTCGGCCGCAACATCTCCAGTAGACAGCGCAAACAAGGTGTCGCCGTCAAACATCGAATGGGCCGGCCGCAACGTCCGAGCCAGGCCGTTCTGGGCCATGGACGCCATCTTGGTCAACTGCGCCTTGCAGAACGAGCCGTTGGTGGCGACCACGCCGATGGTCGTGTTGGCGGTGAACAGATTGGTCGGATTGGTTGCTCCGGCGAGCATCACCGCTTCGGTATCAGCAAGATCGCGCCGATCCTCGTCGAGCAGTCCGGCAAGCGTGCGACCCGCCTGTGGATCGATTACGTCGCCGAGACAGTTCACCGCAACCAATGCCCCAATACGCAGGGCACCGACGGCCATTGCAGCGGCGCCGATGCCGCTTTTCATGGCCCGCTCCATGCCCCGAATCTTGCCGACCGTCGCTCCGGCCCCGGCCCCGACACAGCCCTGCGGGACAATCCCGGCACCGGCGGCGCGACAGGCCTGCCGCCCCATGTCCCGATCGGGCCGGACCCGATGATCGCCGATCGTCAGGTCGAACAAAGCGGCGCCGCAGACGATGGGCACCCGGGTAACACCAACATCAAAACCGACGGAGCGCTCCTCGAGAAATTCCATGACACCGGCTGCCGCGGCAAGGCCGAAGGCACTGCCGCCGGTAAGCAGCACCCCGTGCACCTGCTGGACGAGGTTTTCCGGTTTGAGCAGATCGGTCTCGCGGGTACCCGGCGCGCCACCGCGAACGTCAACGCCGGCGGTGGCGCCTCCCTCGCACAGTACCACCGTACAGCCGGTAGCCGCCTGGAGATCATCGGCATGGCCGACGCGAAATCTGCCGACCTCGCTGAAATCAATTTCATGATCCATGCGCTTTATTCCCTTTTTTTATTCAAAAATCAGTCTCTCCGGACTGTCCGGGTTCTACCGGAGGCTGCATCGTAATAGTGAGCGGAGGACAGGTTGAAACTTGTCCCGCCGTTGGTCGAGATTCAGCCGGACTGGCCGCCAGAACGATTAGTGTAGCCGATAACCCGTCAAATCACGATGCGAAATCGACCGACCTGCCGACCATCTTCTTCTTGCCAAAGCGGTAGCTCTCTGTTAGCAATAGGAGCAATTATTACCAGATGCCCTACTTTTGCCACCTTCACGTTCATTGTGCATGAAACAATCCGTTATTAACGACTCCGTATCCCCCGACGCTCCCCATAACCCGACGTCCCGAACAGCCGCCCGCATCTCTTTCCTGGCGGTTGTCTGGTTGATATCGCTCGCCGCGACGCTGCAAGCGCAGACACCAGAGGACGACCTGATTGCCGCCGCGCTGGCCGAACGGCTCTCCTGCCGTAACGTCGAACTGGTGACGATCAAAGAGCAACAGCCACTACTGCAGCAACGCGATATCTGCCTGGCCGCCATCTACCGGGAAACGGGCGGCAAGCCCCTCTGGGTCAGCGCTGCCGGGCCCGGATCGGCAGCCGGCGTCATCATCGACCGACTGCGCCGCTGCCACCTGGACGGGCTGGAACCGGAAGAATACGAAGTTTCCCTGCTCGAATCCCTGTGGACCGCAACCAAGCCGGACGATTTGGCCCGGCTCGACACCCTGCTGACTTACAACCTGGTCAAATACATCCACGATATCAGCTTCGGCCAATTGAAACTCCACCTGGCCGACCCGGAACTATTCGCGGAGGCCGGCAACACCGGGTTCGACCCGGTCCAGTCTGTCCGTATCGCCCGTTCCGTGGTCGATCTCGGAGCCTATCTCGATTCCCTGCCGCCCCAGCATCGCTACTATGTAGCCCTGAAAGAGGCGCTGGCCCATTTCCGAGAGTTGGCCATCACCGCGGACTGGCCGAATATTCCATCCGGACCTCTGATCAGGCCGGGCGACAGCGACCACCGACTGGCCGCGATTATTTCCCGGCTGACCGCCACCGAATTGATCGAAGGGGTCGACGCCGATGCCCCTGAACGCTACCATGAACCGTTGGTAACCGTCGTCCGGGCATTTCAGCGTCGCCACGGCCTCGAAACGGACGGGATCATCGGTCCGCAAACGCTGGCCATGCTCAACCTGACCCCGGCCGAACTGGCCGCCATCATCAGGGCCAATCTGGCCCGGTGGCGCTGGCAGGATCACCATCTGAGCGATACCTACCTGATGGTCAACATCGCGGCGTTTCACCTCAAAGCGGTTCGGGAAAACCAAGTGGTCCATGACCTGCCGGTAATCGTCGGCAAGTTCCAGCACCAGACGCCGGTGTTTTCCGACTCCATCCGCTATCTCGATTTCAATCCGTTCTGGAATGTCACCCCGAGCATCGCCCGCAACGAGGATCTGCCCGCCCTACGGAAAGATCCCCACCACCTGGTCGATCGCCATATCCGATTATTCTCGAGCTGGCAGCCGGACGCCCATGAACTCGATTCGACCGCCATCGACTGGCACAACGTCAGCCGTTCGCAGATGTCGCGCTACCTGCTGCGCCAGGATCCCGGCCCGTGGAACGCATTGGGGCGGGTCAAGTTCGTCTTTCCCAACCATCATAACGTCTATCTGCACGACACCCCGGCCCGCGATCTGTTTCAGCAGACATCACGCTCCTTCAGTCACGGCTGCATCCGGGTCAGTCAGCCGCTGCTTCTTGCCCTGTTCTGCCTGCAGCTGAACGATGAAAGCTGGACCATTGCAGCCGTCGAAGATATCGTCGCCAGCGGTCGCCGCAAGGTTATTTCCCTGCGGAAACGTCTGCCGATTTATCTGACCTACCAAACCGCCTGGGTTGACAAAGACGGAATGATCCATTTTAATGCCGATATTTATCAACGCGACACAAAACTATTACAGGTCCTTGAATCGAGATAAACCCACAAATGCCAGGCTGCTGCGCACGTCAATGACGCAAACCGCCGCCACGCCCCGTCTCTCCCGCCGCTCCTTTCTGATCGCGGCGACCAAGCTGGCTGGTGCGGTGCTGGTTGGCAGCCTGCCGGCCCCCTGCCCTGCCGCCGCAACTGCCGGCCAACGGCTGTCTTTCTATCATACTCACACCGGCGAACGGTTGCAGATCGAGTTTAACCCCTCTTCCTGCTCCCCGCGGACAATTCGGCGAATCAACCGTTTCCTGCGCGATCATCGCACCGGAGAGGTCTGCCGGATCGATCTGCGTTTGCTGGAGATGCTCTGTCACATCAAGAAAGATGGGCGCAGCTCAGGTATCATCGAAGTCATTTCCGGCTATCGTTCGCCGAAAACCAACGCGATGCTGCAGCAGAAAAGCTCCGGCGTCGCCAGCAAGAGCCTGCACCTGCAGGGCCAGGCCATCGATATCCGTCTGACCGACCTGAAAACAAGCAGGCTTCGCGATATCGCCCGGTCTCTGCAAGCCGGCGGTGTCGGTTATTATCCCGCCTCGGATTTCGTCCATCTCGACACCGGCCGGGTGCGCTTCTGGTAGCGGCAGGCGTTGCCGCCGGCTGGAGCTCAGCGATCGATAAATGCCTTCTCAACCGGCCTCGTGTGTCATATAATCGAAGCACCATGATCTCGCCGGCACCATGAGCGTTCGCTCTTGCGCCGACTGGACTGTCTTACCCAAAACCTCGACAACCGGATACCATGGATCACCGTCTGCTTTTCAATCTGCGAAAATTCCTCGTTCCGGAAATCGTCTATGGTGTTGGGTCGCTGGAGTTGGCCGGGCGACATGCTCGTAATCTCGGTGCTTCCCGGGTCCTGCTCGTTTCCGATCCGGGCATCAGGGCCAGCGGCTGGCTGGAACGCGTCGAAACCAGCCTGCGGGAAGCTGACCTGGCCAGTGCCACCTTTACCGACATCTCACCGAATCCGCGCGACCACGAGGTGATGGCCGGCGCCGAACGTTACCACAGCGAAGGCTGCGATTTGATCGTCTCGGTCGGCGGCGGAAGTCCGATGGACTGCGCCAAGGGAATCGGTGTCGTCGCTACCAACGGCGGCCATATCACCGATTTCGAAGGTGTGGACGAAGTAGCCAACCCGGTGCCCCCGCTCGTTTTTATCCCGACGACGGCAGGAACATCCGCCGACGTATCGCAATTCGCCATTATTTCGGACACCCGGCGCCGGGTGAAAATCGCCATCGTCAGCAAAATGGTGATTCCCGATATCGCCCTCGTCGATCCGCAGACCACGACCACCATGCCGCCGGAACTGACGGCCGCCACCGGCATGGACGCACTCTGTCATGCCTTCGAGGCAGCTGTCTCGACGGCCTCCTCGCCTTTGACCGACATGGCTGCCGAAGCGGCAATAAAACTGGTCTTCGACAATCTTCCCGGGGCCTGCCGGGAACCTGACAATATGCCCTATCGCGACAACATGATGATGGCCAGCCTGATGGCCGGCCTGGCCTTTTCCAACGCCAGCCTGGGCATCGTTCACGCCATGGCGCACAGCCTCGGCGGCAGGATGGACCTGGCGCACGGCGAGTGCAACGCGTTACTGCTGGAAAGAGCGATCGTCTTCAATTACCCGAAAACGCCGGACGTATACGATCGCCTGGCAGCCCGGATGGGCCTGGAGATCGACGCCCTGCCGCCGGAACGGCGGGCAGCGGCCATTGCCGACAGCGTGGCCTCTCTGCGCCGGACCATCGGCATTACCCAGCGCCTCGGCGACTACGGGATTCATGTCGACGACCTGGGCCAGCTGGCGGCAATGGCCGTTCATGACCCCTGTCTGGCCACCAACCCACGCGAGGCAGACACTGCCGATATAGAGACCCTGTATCGACAGATACTTTGAAACCGCTGGACACACTCCTCTAACTACCCACCATGGCTACATCCCCGAAAGGTCCACGTTTCAAATCGGCACGCGAGAAGTTTCTCGGGCTGAGCCTCGAATCGACCCGCAAGAGCTATTATCCGCAGCTCAAAGAACAGCTCGATTCGACCCGGGAGAACGAACAGCGATTGCAGTTGCTGATCGATTCGCTGCCTGCGTTCATTTCCTATATCGACGCCGATCAGCGCTTCATTCTGGCCAACCGGCGCTACGAAAAGGCCTTCAATCTCCGCAGGGATCAGATGGTCGGCCGAAGCCTGCAGACAATTGTCGGAGAAACCAATTATCTCCGATTGGTACCGTACATAGAGCAGGTTCTCGCCGGCGGCGAAGCGCACTTCGAACGCCGCACCGTGCTGCCCGACAACTCCGAACAGTGGTGGGAATGCTCCTATATCCCAGTAACCGACCGTGACGGTGCAATCGCCGGATTCTATACCCTGGCTCTGGATCTCACCGAAAAAAAGAAAGCCGAGGAGGAGCGCTTCCGGCTTGAGGAAAAATTGCGGGAAGTCGATAAACTGAAGTTTCCTAAAAAAGTT
>NPIE01006918.1_pt1 | contig 17324 bp, 15 predicted proteins | sample 8637661 | NCBI WGS metagenome assembly NPIE01 (sample SAMN07420842, study PRJNA396082) | bioreactor metagenome | isolation source: sample BA12 brine-fed electro-methanogenic bioreactor BA | place: Japan: Kochi | collected 2016-12-09
CATCCTCATAGTCGTCCAGCTTTGGCAGAAGTGGAAGCGGTTAACCGTATGATTTATCTGGCGAGAGTTTCCGGCACCCATTTATATCTGGTGCATCTTTCCACGCAGGGAGCAGTTAAGGCGGCTACGAAAGCATTGAAAGTTGGGCAAAATCTGGTGGCTGAGACCTGCCCACAGTATCTGTTACTCAATCGTGAACGTTATCAGGATGAGGATCCAGCAATAGCAGCTGGTTTTGTTTGCTCACCACCTTTACGAACCCCGAACGACCAACAAGCCATCTGGCAGGCACTACGTCAGGGTACAGTTCTGAGCATTGGTAGTGATCATTGCGCTTTTAACATCGAGCCGCAAAAGCGAAAAGCACTCGGTGATTTCCGCACCATTCCGGGTGGCATTCCTGGCATCGAACTCCGTTACCCTTTGCTTTATCATTTTGGGGTGCGATCCGGTATGCTGAGTCTGGAACAGTGGGTCTCAATTTGCAGCAGTAACCCGGCAAGGTCTTTCGGTATCTGGCCACAAAAAGGAAGTATGGCAATTGGTGCTGATGCGGATTTAGTGTTGTTTGATCCAAATAAAGACTTTGAAGTAACCGTAGAAAACTTACACGAAAAGGTGGACTATAGTCCTTATCAGGATTTTGCACTGAAAGGTTTCCCGGTGATGACCTTATTAAAAGGAAGAAAGCTAATTGAAACCGGTAAATTATTGGTAGACAAACCATTTGGAGAGTACCTAAAATGTGGTCTCCCCGTAATCCCAACCTAAGAAAGGAACCCAGAAGAGGATAGATGATGAACACAAAAGGCTTATTAATATTCCCCCAATGGTTGGTGACCGCTGCATTGGAAACCCCGAAGCGGGGTTATGGCATTCGGGTGGTGGATGACAAAATCAGTGATGTGGCACTAAAAGCGGACCTGCTCCAGCAGTATCCTGAAGATGAAGTTTGGGAACGACCGGACCAGGTCTTGTTGCCTGCATTTGTGGATGCCCATACCCATTTATATGGTGTGCTGGCACATGGTATTCCTTTGAGCAAAGCACCGGATGGATTCATGCCATTTCTGACAGATTTCTGGTGGCCTTTGGTGGAAGATCAGCTTGATTCGGATCTGGTCAATGCTGCTACTGATTGGAATTGCGCACAGATGCTACGCTCTGGTGTGACCGCTTTTTACGATTGTACCGAAGCCCCTTATTCCTTACCAGGAGTTTTGATGAAACAGGCCGAGGTTGTGAAGAAATGGGGTATGCGCGGGATTTTATCCTTTGAAGCCACGGAACGGGTTAGCCAGGAAAATGGTGAATTGGGCTTGCAGGAGAACCTGGATATGATCACCTGGGCCAGGCAGGATGGCGGTCTGGTGCAGGGTCTGATGTGTTTTCACACTACCTTTACCTGCTCGGATGAGTTCATCCAGAGAGCCTTTGCATTGGCAAAAGAACAAGGTGTGCTAACGCATATGCATTGCTCCGAAGGACATTATGAACCGAATGAAATGCTGAAAAGGAATGGCCGCCGCACGATCGAACATTATGATGCGTTAGGTGTATTGGGACCCGATATGCTGGTTTCACAGTGTGTACAGATCAGTGAGAATGAGATCGAATTACTGGCAAAACGAGGAGCACGCGTCACCAGCATGCCGCTCTCGAATTGTGAAGTGGGTGGGGGCATTGCTCCCTTACCAGAGCTGACGTCTGCTGGTGTCACGGTTGGACTGGGGTCGGATGGCTATATCACTGATTTCTTTGAGGTGATGCGTGGTGCTTTCCTGATCCATAAAGCAGCACATACCGACCCGCGGGTGATGCCAGCCAATCTGGTTTGGCATCTGGCAACCGTCGGAGGTGCGAAAGCAATTGGAATGGAAAAACTGGGCTGTGTGAAGCCGGGTTGGAACGCAGATTTTATGCTGGTGAAACCAACTTTACCAACCCCAATCAGTGAACACAACATTTATGAACAACTTTTGTTGTATTGCAATGCATCCCATGTTGATTCGGTTTTTGTCGCCGGAAAGATGAAAAAAGCAAATGGGGTGGTTTTAGATGCAGATATTGATTCCCTACGAGAAAAGTCACAATTGGCAGCCGAACGGCTGTGGCAAAAAGCAAATTAAAAAAACAGAGGAAATATGAGAATTGGACCTGAAGCGAAAGAAATGAAAGAATTGTATCCAACCGATGTGCTGGCGGAGTTCTTCCGTCGGATGACATTGGTGCGCGAATTTGAACTTCGCGCGATTGAAGAACGCCGCGGTGGTTTGATCCCTGGCTTTATCCACTCTTGTGTTGGTCAGGAAGCTACCGCTGTGGGTGCCTGCATGGCATTAAGCCAGGAGGATGTGATTACCAGTACCCATCGTGGACATGGCCACCTGATTGGTAAAGGTGGTGATCCCAAGTATATGATGGCGGAACTGGCTGCGCGCAGCCCCGGTTATTGTAATGGACGGGGTGGCTCTTTACATATTGCTGATTTTTCGTTGGGTATTCTCGGCGCGAACGGGATTGTTGGGGGAGGACTACCGATGGCAACCGGTGCAGCATTGGGTTTTCAGATGCGCAAAGAAGAACGTGTTGCATTGGCTTTCTTTGGGGATGGCGCAACCAATGAAGGTTCCTTCCATGAAGCTGCCAACCAGGCGGGTGTTTGGAAGCTACCGGTGATTTTCTTCCTGGAGAACAATCTCTATGGAGAAGGTACTCGCATGCAGCGTTGTACCGCGATTGAAGACCTGGCAATACGAGCAGACGGCTATGGTTTCCCTGGCGTGATCGTGGATGGTATGGATATTCTGGCAGTCTACGATGCCGTAAAAGAAGCTCGCGATCGTGCGATCGCCGGTGAAGGACCGACCTTTATCGAAGCCAAAACCTATCGTTATCGCGGTCATTATGAAGGCGATCCGCAGGTTTATCGTACCCAGGAGGAAATCAAAGAGTGGCAACAGAAGGATGCAATTGTTCGTTTTCGCACAAAATTGATTGACTCGGGTCTTTTTGATGATGGTGATTTGGAAGAAATGCAGGGATCCGTGATTGAACAATTGGATGAAGCAGTCTCTTTTGCGGCATCCGCGGAAAAACCTGCGGTTGAAGATGCATTGGCTGGCGTTTACGCCGATACTCACAATGGGCTCGTATTTTAAAGGAAGAAGGTGGCTTAATATGCGTGAAATTACATACTCAGAAGCAATTCGTGAAGCAATGGCGGAAGAAATGCGTGCCAATCCTTCTGTCTTCTTAATGGGCGAGGATGTTGGTGTGTTTAATGGTGTTTGGGGGGTATCCGCTGGTATGCTGGAAGAATTTGGTCATGAACGGATTCGTGATACTGCCATCTCCGAGATGAATATTATCGGAAGCGGATTGGGTGCTGCTCTTGTTGGGATGCGTCCGATTGTTGAAATTATGTTTGGTGACTTTTTGATGTGTGCGGGTGATCAATTGGTGAATCAGGTTGCCAAAGCACGCTTTATGAGTGGTGGCAAGGCCAATGTGCCTTTAACGATTCGTGTCACCACCGGTGCACCTGGCTCATCCGGAGCGCAACACTCGCAAAGCCCGGAATCCTGGTTTATGAATGTGCCCGGATTGAAAATTGTTGTACCGTCAACTCCTGCGGACGCAAAAGGATTATTGAAAACAGCCATGCGTGGCGAAGATCCAGTGTTATTCTTTGAGCATAAAATGTTATATGCATTGACAGGGCCGGTTCCGGAAGACCCGGACTATATGGTGCCTTTTGGCGAAGCTTCCATCCTGCGGGAAGGAAAAGATGTCACCATTATTGGCGTTGGCATCATGGTGCAGAAAGCACTTGCAGCTGCCAGACAATTGGCGGAGCAAGGTGTGGACGCTGAAGTGATCGACCCGCGCACATTGGTTCCAATGGACAAAGATAGCCTGATCAAATCCGTGGCAAAAACGGGACGTGTGGTGATCGCGCATGAAGCCCACAAACGGGCAGGTCCCGGGGCAGAGATCGCTGCGATGTTAGCGGAAGAAGCCATTGAATACCTGGATGGGCCGATCGTGCGCATCGGGGCGATTAATGTGCCTTTGCCGTATAGTCCTGAATTGGAAAACCATGTATTACCAAATGAAAAAGATATAGTTCAAGCCGCTTTGCAATTATGCGGTAAGGTATAAAGAAGGGTTGGTGTAATTCGATGAGTGATCAGGAATTTACCAGCAGTTACCAGGTTGTGATGCCGCGCCTTGGTTTGACCATGGTGGATGGCAAAATTATTGAATGGTACAAAAAAAATGGGGATTGGGTTGATAAGGGTGAACCTTTATTTTCAATTGAAAATGAAAAAGCAACCCTGGATATTGAGTCGCCAGCCAGCGGGAAACTGGAAATCCAGGTTGAACCGGATATAGTTGTGCCGATCCTCAGCCCGGTTGGTTTGATACATACCAAAGACAAAGCAAGTTCACATCATGCTACACTCAAGGAAGCACAGCCTTTAGCAGCTTCGTTAAAGAAGGAACGTGAGAAAAAAACTGTAGCGTCAACATCTGGTGAGCGTATGCAGCAAGTACGCATATCGCCCAAAGCACGCAAGGTTGCCCGGGAAAAAGGATTGGATGTGAGCCAATTAACGGGTAGCGGTATGCGGGGAATGATCGTTACGGCTGATTTGCCAGGTAAACCTGCCAAAGCTGAGGGAGTAAAAGCAACCCCGGTCGCACGCAAGTTTGCCGATGAAGCAGGGGTTGATCTGGCGACTGTTACCGGAACGGGTCCACGCGGAATGGTACGCAAAGAAGATGTCGAAAAATGTCTACAATCTGTTCCTGCGATTCCTGAACCCCAAGCGCCAGTGCCTCTGGAAGGTATGCGGAAAGTGATTGCCGAACGGTTAGGGAAGAGCTGGAATGAAAGACCACAAGCCAACCTGACGACGGAAGTGGATGCCAGTTTGTTTGTAAGAGCGCGCAAACAGATTAACCAGGAATTGAGCAAAAAAGGTGTGAAAATTTCTTACAACACATTGTTGATCAAGCTGGTTGCGCAGGCAATTTCGGAATTCCCCTATATGAATGTGACGCTGGTACCCGAGGGATTGGTTCAACAAACCCATATTAACGTCGGTTTGGCAGTGGATACCGAACGCGGGTTGATGGTGCCAGTAGTAAAAGATGCCGATTACAAGAATTTTGAGTGTATTCAAAAAGAATTAGATGATGTGATTCAAAAGACTCTGGCTGGCAGTGCCAGTTGGGATGACCTTACCGGTGGAAGCTTTACGATAACCAATTTAGGAGCATTTGAGATTGACGCCTTCAGCCCGATTATCAACCCACCAGAGTGTGCCATTTTAGGTGTTGGTCGCATTCACGAGAAAGCAGCGGTGGTGGATGGTCAGATTGTGGTGCGGGAGATGATGGCTTTGAGTATCTCATTCGACCACCGTTTGGTGGACGGTGCCCCGGCAGCACACTTTTTACAACGCATTAAGCAGTTTATTGAGCAACCATTTTTATGGTCGTTATGGATAAATAATTAAAGGAAGGATGACGGCATGGATTTAAGGGGACGATGTGTGTTGGTGACCGGTGGTGCCCACCGAGTGGGTAAAGCCATTACGCTTACCCTGGCTAAGATGGGGGCAAAGCAAGTGGTTTTTACCTACAATTCATCAACGGAAGCTGCTGAAAAAACCGCTGAAGAAATCCGTGCTTTGGGTTGTGAAGTGCTGGCAGTGCGTTGTGATCAAAGTGATATTTCCCAGATTGACCAGGTAATTGACGAAATTAAGGAAAAATTTGGTCGTCTGGATGTTTTGATTAACAACGCCTCCGTCTTGTTCGAAGCCGATTTCTTCACGATAACGCCAGAAAGTTGGGATCAGGTGTTCAATATCAACGCCCGCGGTCCTTTTTTCTTCATGCAGCAAGCAGCACCATTGATGCAATCTGTTGATGGTGGTGTGATTATTAATATTATCGATGAGTCCGTTTTAAAACCTGCTTTACGATGGGTTCACCATGGTGCTTCCAAAGCTGCCTTGTGGAATATCACCCGCAGCGGAGCGATGGCACTTGCTCCGAAGATTCGGGTGAATGCGGTGTTGCCAGGTGCGGTGTTGAAACCACCCGATTATACCGATGAACACTGGCAGGGGTTGGTTTCTGGAATCCCCTTGAAAAAATTAGGTTCAGCCGATGATGTATGTCAGGCAGTAGAATATCTAATAAAAGCTGATTTTGTCACCGGGCAAATGATCGTTGTCGATGGTGGCGCAACCGTACAATAAGGAGAAATTATGAAAATTGAAAATTCCGTCATACTAATTACCGGAGCAGCAACACGGGTTGGAAAAGAAGTTGCTTTGTACTTTGCCAGCAAAGGTGCCCATATCGCTTTCAGTTATTATGAAGATAATGAACCCTGGCAGGAAACCAAACAAGAGATTGAAGCATTGGGTGTTAATTGTTTTACGAAGAAAGTCGAAATTCGCGATCGCACAGAGATTAATACTTTTGTGAATGAAACCAAAGAAGTTTTGGGTCGAATTGATGTATTAATCAACAATGCTTCAGTTTGGTTGCGCACACCATTTTTGAAAATTTCAGAAGAGGAGTGGGATCTGGCAGTGGATGTTAACCTGAAAGGACCGTTTCTGTGTTCACAAGCCGTATCCCCGATTATGATAGAACAGGGACAGGGTGTCATTATAAATATTACCGATCTGTCTGCCTTCCAGGTGTGGAATGATAATGCGCATCATGCAGCCAGTAAAGCAGGCTTGGTGGCGTTAACCAAAGCAATGGCTTATGAATTAGCACCGAACATCCGGGTAAACGCCATTGCCCCCGGAACAGTCTTGCTACCGCCTGATCCTTCGCCAGCAAAAGTGGAGTGGGCAATAGAAAATTCATTATTAAAGCGAGTAGGCTCCCCGGAGGATGTTGCGAAATTGATGGAATTCTTAATCGATAATGAGTTTGCCACGGGTGCGGTCTATTTCATCGATGGCGGCAGAAATTTGGTTTAAGAATGACGATGACGGAAAAAATTCTTATCTATAATGCGAATATCTATCAATCCGAAGGTTGGCTAACGCCGGGTTTTCTTCAAATTGTCGATGGAAAGTACAAGACAGTTCAATCTGGCAATCCTACAAATGAAATGCTAGGGTCGGGTGAACAGGTAATTGATGCCAATGGGATGGCTGTCCTGCCAGGTTTGGTGAATGGACATTCGCATTTCAGCCAATCCTTTATGCGTGGTCTGGCAGGTGGGCGACCACTTTTGCGATGGTTGAAAGAATTGATCTGGCCGTTACAATCATCATTTTCTGCTGAAGAGATGTACCTGGCTTCCTTGTTGGGTCTGGCAGAGAATCTGCGTGGAGGAGTGACCTATGTGGTGGATCATCACAAGATCACGCATTCTCGCCAGCACACCGAAGCGGTGATGCGTGCAGTGGAGCAAATTGGGTTGCGTTGTACGATTGCCAGAGCCTGGTCAGATCGTGGAAATAACCCGGAAGATGGAAACGCCATTCTGGATGAGATGGAACACTGGTATAGCCTTACTAAGCCAGGTAGTAAAGTGAATTTTGCTTCCGGGCCCTTAACCCCCTGGCGCGCAACAGCTGTATTATTGCAAAAAACACACGAACAAGCTGTCAGGCATGGCAGTTTCACGCATATCCATGTTTCTGAAACAGATGAAGAAGTACAAATGACCCTTTCGGAATCCGGAGTGCGTCCTGTCACGTGGCTTAATCAGCTAGGTATTCTGGATGAGAACAGCCATATTGTCCATGCCGTTTGGGTGGAAGAAAATGAAATTGACCTTTTGGCTGAGAAAAATGCATTGGTCGTGCATTGCCCGGTCAGTAATGCCGTTCTTGGTTCTGGCATTGCCCCGATTGGTAAAATGTTGAAGAAAGGCGTGCGTATCCGTTTGGGCACCGATGGATCTGCCAGCAATGACACTCAGGATTGTATCGAAAATATGAAAATGTCGATTTGTTTGGCTCGAGCAGGATTTCAGGATGCTGCAAACCTGACCAATGATCAGGCTTTGCGGATGGCACTTGCTGATCAATCTATTCGTGTTGGTGAGGTTGCTGACCTGATGATGATCAAACTGGACACGTTGCGGTCTGCTCCTGTCCATGATTTAACATCGGCAATTACCCTTTGTGCGCATAGTGAAGATGTGGATACGGTTATGGTAGCTGGTGAGATTCTGATGCGGAATGGAAACCTTACCACAATTGATGAAGAAAATTTGATCAAGGAATGTAATAGTGCTTTGAAGAGCTTAAAGAGACGGGCAGGTATTGATTGATGAACGGAAAAGAACGTGCATTAACGGCATTCAAACATCAGGAAGCCGACCGGGTGCCAATTTTCGAATTGACGATTGATAACCCAACCGCTGCTTTTGTATTGGGTCGGGAGAATCTGTGTGGTTTTGGCGGGAAAGTCAGAGGATTGGCATATAACCAGGCAATTGCCAAGGGACGTGTGAAAGAATATTTCCTGCAACGGAAAACAGATGAGATGGAATTATGGGAGAAGCTGGACCTGGATGTTTACCCGCAATGCGATCCGCTACCAATGGAACCTGCTAAACCCGATCAAATATCTGATCATCAGTGGAAAATTACGGATCCGGTCACCGGGCAGTGGGTCATTTACGATTATTCAGAAGAATCCGATGTTTATGATATGGTCGACTCCTCCTTGAGAAGAGGGGGCTTGCCAGAATTGGAAAAATTGACCATCCATTTAGAGAGCCAACAGTTTGACCCGGATGCCTGGGACTTCTCCTATGTAGATATGATTTTAGCAAGAATGGGAAATGAACGAATGGTAGTTGGATCAGCGGATGTTGAAATTGGCTCCACTTTTGATTGGGCGGAGACCTTTTTAATTGGTTTGGTGGAAGCACCGGATTTGATCCATCGTTATCTGGATGCTCGATTGAAAACAACCCTGAAATTATCCGAGATGTTGCTGGAACGGGGTGTGAATGGCTTGCATGGCGGTTACGATTGGGCAGCCAACAAAGGACCCATCTTTTCTCCACGCCATTTTCGCAAATTTGTGTTCCCCCGCATAAAACAAATTACAGATCTCTGCCATCGTTTTGGTGTTCCTTATATCAAACACACCGATGGAAATGTCAACACGCTTCTGGAAGATATGATCGAAAGTGGCATTGATGCCTTTCAGGCAATTGAACCACGTGCTTCTATGGATATTGCGGAAATTAAACGTACTTATGGGGAGCGGTTAACCTTGATCGGGAATGTTGATTGTTCAACGGTTTTGGTGGATGGACCGGTTGATGCAGTGGTGAAGCAAACCAAACAGGTTATACGGAATGCTGCGCCAGGAGGTGGATTCTTAATTTCCAGCAGCAATTCCATTCATCCCGGCGTGAAGCCGGAATATTATATGGCAATGTTAGAAACTGCAAGGCAAGTTGGAAGTTATCCAATTCAAGCAGGAGGTGATTGATGCGTAAGATTAATGATTTGAGAAGTTATATTACCGTTTTGGAAGAGGAATCAAGGCTGACCCGTGTGGAGCAACCCGTTGATCTGGTTCATGAATTAGCCAACGTCGCAGCCACGCTTGCCAGGATGCAGGGTAATGGTGCTTTGTTTCAAAATACGAAACGAAGCGAGGATGCATTTCCATGGCCAATTTTCGCCAATTCGGTGATCAACCCGATCACTGCAGCCTTGGCCTTGGGATGCAAACAGGAAGAGATCATCAGCAAAATGAATTTTGCCCTGGATCTCAAAAATGGTGTGCAGCCAAAAAGAAGCGAGCAGGAACCTGCCTGGAAAGAAAATGTGATCACTGGCAGTGAAATTGATTTACACAAAATTCCAATCCCTACTCATGGATTGCATGATGGCGGTCCCTTTATCACCGGTGGCGTAATCGTCACCAAAGATCCCATCTCCGGTCGCGGTAATCTCTCCTATAACCGGATGCAGGTGCTCGGTGACCACACCTTTGGATTCAATGTCAACGAGTGGCGCCATGTGATGCAATTTTATAAGGTGATGCAGGAAAAAGGTGAGGGTTTACCGGTAGCAGTAGCTATTGGACTGGATCCGGCGATTATGATTGCAGCAGGAGCCCGTTACGACGATGATGAACTGGCAATTGCTGGTGCGATTCGTGGTGAACCCGTGCCGGTTTCGCGTGGGGTGACGGTTGATATTGACATACCAACCCATGCGGAGATCGTGATTGAAGGCTATTTACCCCCAAATATTCGTCAACCGGAAGGACCACTGGCGGAGTTTCACGGCTATTATGGCGAAATGTGGGAGTCGNNCCCAATATTCGAAGTGACGGCAATTTGTTATCGCAACCAACCGATCTTTCAAACGATTATTCCTGGCTGGGATGAACATATTTACATCGGAAATGTATTACCACGTGAGCCATTATTATTACGTTTTGTAAAGCATGTCAGCCCGAACGTAACCGGGTTGCACATTCCCCCTTATGGAAATGGTTTTTCGGCGATTGTCCAAATTCGCAAGAGTAACCCTGGAGAACCTTATAATGCTGCCATGGCAGCCTTCACGGCACATGTCAATATCAAGCAGGTGATTGTGGTTGATCCGGATGTGAATATATATGATCCAGCGGATGTCTCCTGGGCGTTAACCAACCGGGTGGATTGGTCGAAAGATATCTTCCTAGTGGAAGGTGCACAGGGGCATGAAATGGACCCGACAGCTGATATCCGTGGTGTGCATACCAAGATTGGTATTGATGCCACCTATAAACCTGAACGGAGGAATTACGGAGATCGAATCCGATATCCAATGGTTGATCTCAATCTCTACAAAAAAGAAAAGGAGAACTAAATGACACAACGAGTAGCATTATATTTACAAGATAAACATGATATCCAATATGAATTGGAAATGGCACAATATGCTGAAGAAAGAGGATTTAGTGAAATCTGGCAGGCTGATACCCGCCTGGCACGGGATTGTATCGTCATGATGAGTGCTTTACTAACTAAAACCAAGAAACTTCGTTATGGATCCGGTGTGTTACCGATCTGGACGCGTAACCCGGCAGTGATTGCCGCCAGCTGGAGCACGATGTGGGAACTGGGTGGAAAAGTTGATGGAAGAGGGCGTGTGATGTTGGGCTTAGGTGCCTGGTGGGAACCGATTGCCAGCCGCGTAGGGGTAAATCGCGTCAAACCACTCAAAGCGATGCGTGAAAATGTGGAAGCGATCCGCCAGTTGTTCACCATGGAAGAAGTAACCTATCGGGGTGAATTTGTAAATTTGGATCGTGTCAAATTAGATGTGGCTTTTGGCGACACCAGCCCACGTGATATACCGATTTATATTGGGGCGACCGGTGATAAGATGCTGGAAATGGCTGGTGAGTTGTGTGATGGTGTGGTGTTGAATTATGTGGTTTCTGTGGATTACATCAAGCATGCCGTATCACTGGTGGAAAAAGGTGCCCAAAAAGCTGGCAAGAGTCTGGCAGATGTGGATCGCCCTGAATTGCTGGTTTGTTGTCTTTCAGACGAAAACCCAGCGGCAGCCATGGCAGAAGGCAAAAAACTGGTCGCTTACTATCTGGCAACTGAACCGCACATTATGAAGGCATCCGGTGTCAGTGAAGAGTTGTTGGAAAAAGTGCAAGCCATTATGAGCTGGCCGGCTACCGAAGAAGACTATATCAAAGCCTCTAAAGTTATTCCGGATGAGGTGGTGCGTGAATTGATGGCTGTAGGAACTTCCGATGAATGTCGCAAAAAAGTGCGAGAATATGTGGATGCAGGTGTGACCTGCCCGATTCTTTACCCGATGATGGATGATATCAAACCAGTGGTCGATGCTTTTGCGGATGGTTTCTAAAGGATGATGCGAAAAAATGCTTAACAAACGAGAACTCAAAGCAAAAATTGAGAAACTGGCTGAGGAAATGAACCAGGATATGGTCGAATACCTGAGTGATCTGATACGTATTCAGAGTTATACCAGTCAGGAAGGACTTGCTGTACAAAGAACACTCAAAGAATTACGCAAAATAGGTTGTGACGAAGTGTGGATGGATCGTGCCGGGAATGCGATGGGTCGCATTGGTAAAGGGGAACGGGTCGTCTTATTTAATGCCCATCTCGATACCAATGAAGTCAGCGATGCCAGCAACTGGCCACACCCGCCATTGGAGCCGGTGATTGAAGATGGGATTCTATACGGATTAGGAGCTTCAGATTGTAAAGCTGGTGTTGCTGCCATTGTATATGGTGCTGCCATCCTGAACAAATTAGGGATGTTGAATGATGTTTCCGTAGTTGTTATGGGTGCAACGCTGGAGGAAGATGCGGAAGGCTTTGCTTTCCGGTCGCTGGTTGAAAGAGATGGTCTAAAGCCGGAATGTGTTTTATTGGCGGAAGCGACCGACCTGACCCTGCGGCGGGGTCATCGTGGGCGCTGTGAGGTACATATTCGCACCGAAGGGAAGGCTGTGCACGCCAGCACACCGCATCTGGGTGAAAATGCGATTGTCAAAATGGCACCTGTGATTGAGGCGTTGGAAAATATGAATGGCAGCCTTCCCGAGCATCCAATATTTGGGTCGGGAACACAGGTGGTTAGTTTAATTTCCGGTCCACATACCCCCAATTCAGTCCCAGATTGGTGCGAAATAGCTCTCGATCGCCGGTTAGTCCCCGGTGAGACAGCAGTCTCGATTGTGGAAGGAATTAGAGAAGTTGTTGAACCATTAGGTGCCAAAGTTGAGATACCAATTCAACCTGTTATTTCCCATACTGGGTTAAAATTGGATGGCCCTGCGTTTTATCCAGGATGGTTGATTGATGAAGATGCTCAAATTGTCCAGGTAGGTAAAGAAACCTATGAAGCTTTATGGCAGCAAGCTCCAATGGTAGATGTCTGGAAATTCAGCACAGATGGCACTTATTCAGCTGGTGTAGCCGGTATCCCCACCATGGGATTTGGTCCACAGGAAGAACCGTATGTGCACACGACTATGGATCAGGTAAACCTCGGAAAACTTAAAAAAGCTGCCATGTTCTATGCGCTTTATCCGGTCATTTATCAAGAAATGACTGGTGCGAAATAATTAAAACAAAATACTAAAGGAGATTTAATATATGCAAACAACACTTTTTGGGAAAGATTTCATCACCACCGAAGATTGGACGAACGATCAACTGATCTCGATGATGGACATGGCTGGTGAACTCAAACGACGTTTCGCGATTGGAGAACCACACGACCACATTCTGCGCAGCAAGACTTTATTCATGTTATTCTTCGAAGAATCAACCCGTACCCGCAACTCATTTGAGTCCGGAATCACCCAATTAGGTGGACATGGTGTTTACCTCACCCCATCTGCCACACAAGTTGGGCATGGTGAAAACTCAAAGGATACCGGCGGTGTATTGCAGCGTTATGGCCATGGTATTTCCGTGCGTGACTGCCGCACCGGCATGGGTCAGGCTTACCAATATGACTTAGCCAATCATGTTGATATTCCTGTAATTTCCATGCAGGATGATGTTGACCATCCATGCCAGGCAATGGCTGACTTAATGACCATTCGTGAGAAATTTGGCAACGATCTTCGTGGACGTAAATTTGTGATTTCCTGGACTTATGCTCCGAAATATGTACGCCCTCTCTCGGTACCACAGGCTTTGGTGATGTTGATGACTCGCTGGGGTATGGATGTCACCCTGGCTCACCCTAAGGGCTTTGAATTAATGCCGAAGTGCCTTGAATCTGCTCAGGCACATGCAGAAGAGAATGGAACAAAATTCGAAGTAGTTGATGATATGGATGCAGCTTTTGAAGATGGCGATGTGATTTATGCCAAAAGCTGGGGTCCAATCATGGAAACTGAAGAACCAGCAGCCGTCCAAGCAATGTGTGACTTACACAAAGATTGGATTGCAGACGAACGTAGAATGGAACTTGCCAAGAAGAAATCAATCTACATGCATTGTATGCCGATTGATCGTGGTTATGAAGCCACCGATGCCGTCGTAGATGGTCCTCATTCTGTGATTTACGATGAAGCTGAAAATCGCTTGCACATCCAAAAAGCTTTAATGGCTTTGACGATGGGTGGTCGTCTCTAATTTTATCTGTTTTAATAGATAATCAGGATGTTTGTGATCATTGATCACAAACATCCTTCCTTGAATGAAATGAGTAATGAATTGAAAGAAGATAAATCCAAATTGGCACATTTGATTTTGGATAAACCGCTGGTAGCTGAGAAAATTGATACTTATATTGCTACTGGCAAAACGTATACAGAGGTTTTAGCGGACTTCATCACCAAACCCGGTGTTGCTTATGTTGCGATTNNATGTGAATGGGGTGGTGGTTGACTTAAAAGAGAAGGTTCAACCAGGTGATGAAATTCGCTGTGTTCCACAAATTATTGGAGGTTAGATAATGAAAACAAACCAGGGCTTAACCCAATTTGAAATGCGACCTGAATTTATTGAAGGAAATTCCCCGTTCAGTGGAAAGGTGCTACGCGTTAATTTGACTACTGGAAAAATTTGGGTCGATGAACATGACGATGCCTTCTACCGCAAATGGATTGGTGGTCGTGGTTTGATTGTTTATTATTTATTAAAAGAAACACCTCCAAAAATTGACCCGTACGACGAGCAGAATTTATTGATCTTTGCACCGGGTATTCTGACAGGAACCGTTTTACCAGGCACTGGACGACATGCCGTGGGTGGAAAATCCCCTTTGACAGGTGCTTTAGCATCCGGTGAAGCTGGCGGTTGGTGGGGAGCGGAATGTAAACAAGCCGGGTTTGATGCGGTCGTGGTCCAAGAGAAAGACGAAAAACCGGTTTATTTGTGGATCAAAAATGGCGGGGCAGAATTACGCGATGCAAGCCATTTGTGGGGATTAAAAACAGGTGATAGCCAGGAAGAAATCCGGAAAGAGCTGGATGATAAAAAGATTCGGGTAGCCCAGATTGGGCCAGCAGGAGAAAATCAGGTGCGCTTTGCGGCTGTGATGCATGATGTTAATCGTGCGGCAGGGCGTTCCGGATTAGGCGCATTGATGGGCAGCAAGAACCTCAAAGCTGTTGCGGTTCGTGGAACTTACAAAGTTGGTCTGGCTGATAAAGAAATGATGAAGATTACCCAAAAGTGGATCACCTCCAATTATAAAGACATGATGGGCTGGGCTACACAGTATGGAACAGCCGGATCGGTGAAAGGAAATCATGATTCGGGAACCACGGCAATAAAGAATTACCGGGAAGGTAGTTTGGAAGGCATTGAAAAGCTGGATGCAACTTCTACTTTCACCTGGTTAATTAAAGACAGGGATACCTGTAACCGCTGCCCGGTTCGCTGCAAGTTGGTGGCATCGCATGAAGGTGATGTGAATGTTGATCCGCGTTATGGTGGGCCGGAATATGAATCCACTGCTGGTCTCGGGCCGCTATGCCAGATCAATGATCCTCTAGTGGTATCGAAAGCAAATGAATTGTGTGCAGCCTATGGGTTGGATACCATCTCGACCGGTGGAACCATTGCTTTTACGATGGAATGTGTCGAAAATGGGTTGATTGAAGGCTTTGATTTCGTTCCGAAATTTGGTGATGGGCAATCCCTGTTGACCAGTATTGAGAAAATCGTGGCAAAAGAGGATTTAGGCGAGTGGATGGCAGAAGGTAGTGCCCGCATGGCTGAAAGAATCGGTAAGGATTCGGATCAGATGCTGGCAGTGGCACGCAAGCAGGAATTACCCTTCCATGATCCACGCTTGAAAAATGCGATGGGCATGGGGTATGCCGTATCCGCCACTGGAGCTGACCACATGGCAAACCTGAATGATACTTTTGCCACGTGGGATGGCTCAGATGTCAATGCACGCTTGCGAGAAGTGGGATTAGAAACGCCACTGGAATTGTGGGGTATTTCCGATCATAAAATTGACGCATTTTACTATGAGACGGCCTTTAAAAACTTCCTGGATAGCGCAGTGATTTGTCATTTTTATCCGTATGAATATAAACATATGGTCGATGCCTTGAATGGTGCTGGCGGGTGGAATCTGGATTTGCATGAGATCAATGATATTGGCGCACGGATTATTACCGCTGCCCGTTTGTATCTCATGCGAGAAGGATTCACAGCCGAGGATGATATGTTATCTGTAAGGACATTCCAGGCAACCAAAGAGGGACCAATTGCTGGAAAAGCGATGACACCAGAGTACTTGCGCGATGCGCTGCAACAGTATTATAAGCGCATGGGGTGGGGAGAAGATGGTGTGCCGGGGGAGGAAGTGTTGCAGCGGTTGGAGATAAAATAGGTAGAAGTTCGAAGGGACAAGGGCTAATGTACAAAGGAAAGAGATATGATTGTACTGGTGCGATGCACTTTTGGTGTTTGAATAATGGGACATAACTAGTTTTTATTGTGTAGAGTTTTTATCTCTTAGTGCATCGCACCAAAAATCCTAAATACTGAATCCTCCTGGTGAATTCCTACTTCCTAAATCTGGGAAAATTCCGATGGGTTCCATCACAAAGCGGTTTAATTGCCGAACGGCCACAATTACACAAAGTAACGCGGTTGCGGGTTTCCAAAATACTGCCGTCGGACTGCTCAATGATTACGTTTCCAGTCACCCAAAGCGGGCCAATGATTGCTCCATCATCCGTGATCTCGGTGGTATCGGCTACCTGCACTGGTAAATCTGGTTCGATATCTTTTTCTTCTGGTGGTATGGAGTAGGTGAGAGCCCCAGAAGGGCAGCGTTCCACCATAGCGATGACCAGAGAGCGCATTTTAGTGTCATCCGTGTTTGGAACAATTTTTTCAATTGGAAGATTCAGTAACCCACAGAATCCAGATTCCATACATAAGGTTGTATCTTTACGAACAACCAGATTCGTTCCCCCTGGAAATTCAAACCTTCTATGCTGGGATGATTGATTTTGGGGCGTTTCGGTGCCGTCAAAACCAACCCGGCGGTGAGAGCCATCACAGAATGGTACATTCTGGCTGTTACCGCACCGGCAAAGATAATACGCATCCGCGTCAGGTTCCAATGTTTGCTCTTTATGCCAGGTGATTGGCTCACCGTGTTCTGAAACTACCTGTGATTTTCTTACCAAAGGAATTTCTCCCAAAACCTGGTATGGTCCGTTTTTATTGATAATGATCTGACTTTCTTTTTTCTCATTCATCCTGGTTTCCCTCTCATATCGTTATTATGTTTATTTATCGAATTATGGTTTTTCTTCTCTACCATCCGAAT
>NPIE01001888.1_pt2 | contig 17312 bp, 17 predicted proteins | sample 8637661 | NCBI WGS metagenome assembly NPIE01 (sample SAMN07420842, study PRJNA396082) | bioreactor metagenome | isolation source: sample BA12 brine-fed electro-methanogenic bioreactor BA | place: Japan: Kochi | collected 2016-12-09
CCGTTTCTGGACGGTAACGGCCGTTTGGGACGTCTGCTGATCGCGCTGCTGTTGTGCGAGCAGAAGGTGCTGCGAGAGCCGATGCTCTACCTCAGCCTCTATTTCAAGACGCACCGGCAGTACAACTATGAACTGCTCAACAACGTGCGCCTGAACGGCGACTGGGAAGCCTGGCTCGATTTCTTTGCCGAGGCAGTCATCGTTACTGCTTCTCAGGCAGTGGAAACCACCCAGCAGCTTCTCGACCTGTCGAACGAGGATCGCGACAAGATCAGTGGCCTGGGACGGGCGGCGGCGTCCACTCTTCAGGTTCACCGAGCGCTTATGGAACATCCCATCGCCACTTCGACCTCGCTGGTGGAAAAGACCGGCATGACTCCGGCCACTGTCAACAAGGCGCTCGGCCACCTGGAGCAGCTCGGCATCGTCAAGGAGCTCACCGCCCAGAAACGCAACCGCCTGTTCAGCTACGCGGGCTATATCGAGATCATGCATTTTTCACCATGATGTCGAGGGGAGGGCGGATGATGTCCTTGATCGGATAGAAAGAACTTTTGAAAGTCTGACAGAAAACCCCTTGTGGGGAGCTTATCCCAAAGAATTACTCGATATCGGGATTCAGGAATACCGGGAGGTTTTTTTCAAGCCTTATCGTATTGTTTACAGAATCATCGATGATGTTGTCTGCGTACTTCTTATCGTGGATGGGCGTCGTGATATGCAGACGCTTCTGCAACGCAGGCTTCTCCAGGCTTGAATCATTCAACGCGGGACAAACCATCTCTTTCCAACCGCGAATGATCATGCCTGAAGGCCGGTTATCAAGAAACTTTTCCAAGCAAAGATTCTTTCATGTCACTCGACTACACCACTCTTGACCTGCTGCGTAAAAACCATCCCGCCTGGCGACTGCTGCGCTCTGACCATGCCCCTCTGGTGGCGAGCTTTCTACACCGGGTTTTTATCGCTCCCAATGTGCGCACCATGGCGCAGGCCGATCTGGTCGAGGCTCTGGAGGATGAACTTTTCGCCCTGCGCGATCGGCACGGCGAAGAGGCGTTTCCGCGTTCCGCCGCAGCCTATCTCAACGACTGGGCGGATAACGAGAAAGGCTGGCTGCGCAAATTCTACCCCGCTGGTTCCGATGAACCCCATTTCGACCTGACTCCTGCGACGGAAAAAGCCATCGCCTGGCTGGAGAGCCTGACCGAGCGTGCTTTCGTAGGGACCGAGTCGCGGCTGCTGACACTGTTCGAGCTGCTGCGCCAGATGAGTGAAGGCAGCCAGACCGACCCTGAGACGCGCATTGCTGAACTGCACAAACGCCGCGACGAAATCGATATCGAGATTGCCCGCATCCTCGATGGGGATATCCCGCTGCTGGACGACACCGCTTTGAAGGATCGTTTTCAACAGTTTCTGCAGCTGGCGCGAGAACTGCTCACCGACTTTCGCGAGGTGGAGCACAATTTCCGCACTCTTGACCGGCGGGTACGTGAACGTATCGCCCTGTGGGAGGGTGCCAAGGGCATGCTGCTGGAAGAGATCATGGGGGAGCGTGACGCAATCGCCGATTCGGATCAGGGGAAAAGCTTTCGCGCCTTCTGGGATTTTCTCATGTCCCAGAGCCGCCAGGAAGAGTTGAGCAGCCTGTTGGAGCAGGTTCTCGACCTTGGACCCATTGCCGAAATGCGTCCCGATGCACGCCTGCGCCGGGTTCATTACGACTGGCTGGAGGCCGGCGAACACACCCAGCGTACCGTGGCGCGCCTGTCGCAGCAGCTGCGGCGCTTTCTCGATGACCAGGCCTGGCTGGAAAACCGTCGCATTATGGACATCCTGCACGACATTGAAGCGCGCGCTCTGGCAGTGCGGGACGCGCCGCCGTCCAAAGATTTCATGGAGCTGGCTGAAAATGCGCCGCGCATTGAATTGTCCTTCGAGCGCCCTCTTCACACCCCTCCAGTCAAGCCGGTTATCGCTGATGTGCCGCTGGAAAGCGGTGAGGCCGATGTGGATACGGCGGCTCTTTATGCGCAGATCGTGGTCGATCGTGCCGAACTGCTGCGCAACCTGCGGCAGGCACTGCAGGCGCGCTCCCAGGTCACTCTTGCAGAAGTTGTGGCCTCCCACCCTCTGCGCCACGGCCTGGCGGAACTGCTGACCTATCTGCAGCTGGCGGCCGAATGGGGCGAAACGGTTGTTGACGAGCAACAGCCGGATCTGATCGAATGGCGCACTGAGGAGGGGACGGTCCGTCGCGCCCGTCTGCCGCGTATTGTTTTTTTGAGGAAGAATGGATGAACGGAAATAACATCGAACAGACCCCTACGGGCGAAACGGATAATGACCTCTCTCAGGTGGTCATCCCACTCCTCAAGGGCGTCATCTATCAGGATGAGAATCCGACCCTGTGGAATGCACTCCTCAATCTACAGCCCCGGGTGCGTGATTATGTCGCCGTCCTGGGGCTCGAACTCATGCTTGACGAGGCGGAAGGATACGCCTTTCTACGCTCGCGCCCCGAGGAGGATGAGGAGCAGGGGACCAAACTGCCGCGGCTGGTGGCACGCCGTCGCCTTTCTTTTCCCGTCAGTCTGCTGCTGGCGCTGCTGCGCAAGAAACTGGCGGAATCGGACGCCGGAGGCGGCGACACCCGCCTGATTCTGTCCCGCGACGAGGTGGTTGACCTGATCCGGGTTTTTCTGCCCGCGGGCAGCAACGAGACCCGCTTGATCGATCAGGTGGACACGCATCTCAACAAGGTCGCCGATCTCGGTTTTGTCCGCCGCCTGCGGGGGCAGGAGAAGATGTTTGAGGTGCGCCGCATCATCAAGGCCTTCGTCGATGCCCAGTGGTTGTCGGAATTCGATCGGCGGCTGGCTGAATATCATCAGGAACTGACAGGGCAGCAGCAACCGGCAGGGGAAGACGAGGGCAACGATGAGTGAAACCCTGGAACTTGAATTTATCGGCGATGACAAGCTGGCCGGATTCCGACTGCAGCGGCTGGAAGTCTTGAACTGGGGCACCTTTGACTCCAAAGTGTGGACGCTGGGCCTCGACGGCAAGAATTCGCTGCTGACCGGAGACATCGGTTCGGGTAAATCGACCCTGGTGGATGCTGTTACGACTCTGCTGGTGCCGAGCCAGCGCATCTCCTACAACAAAGCCGCCGGCGCCGAGGCACGCGAGCGTTCTCTGCGGTCATACGTACTCGGATATTACAAATCGGAGCGGCAGGATATTCTCGGCAGCGTGAAGCCGGTGGCCCTGCGCGATCACAACAGCTACTCGGTGATCCTTGGCGTCTTTCACAACGCCGGTTACAACAAGACGGTGACTTTGGCGCAGGTGTTCTGGATGAAGGACGTCCAGGGGCAGCCGGCCCGCTTTTATGTCGCCTGTGAGCGTGATCTCTCCATTGCATCTGACTTTTCAAGGTTCGGTACGGATATCGCCCAGCTGCGCAAGCGCCTGCGCGGCGACAGAGTGGATCTGTTCGACAGCTTCCCCCCTTACGGTGCCTGGTTCCGGCGGCGTTTCGGCATCGACAATGAGCAGGCCCTCGACCTGTTTCTGCAGACCGTTTCTCTTAAATCGGTAGGCAATCTTACTGACTTCGTCCGTAACCACATGCTCGAACCCTTTGATGTGGCGCCGCGCATTACTGCTCTCATCGGACATTTCGACGATCTCAACCGGGCCCATGAGGCGGTTCTTAAAGCCAAGCGCCAGGTGGAGATGCTCGACCCTCTGGTCGGCGACTGCGAGCGGCATGCGGAACTGGTGCAGTCCAAAGAGGATCTGCGCGCCTGCCGCGAGGCTTTGCGACCCTGGTTTGCCGGTCTCAAAATGGTGCTGATCGACAAACGCCTTGAATCTCTGGAGGATGAGCTCCAGCGCCACCAGACTCACATCACCCGGATAGAAGCGCAGCGCCGCGAACAACAGGAGCGCGAACGTGAACTGCGGCGCACCATTGCCGAGCAGGGCGGTGATCGCATTGAGACCCTCGCCGGAGAGATCCGCCGCAAACAGGGGGAGCTGCAGCGTTGCCGGCACAAGTCTGAGCGTTATGCCGAATTGATGGCGGGGCTGGATCTTGCCCCCGCCGACAACGAAGATGATTTTCTCTCCCTTCGGCGACAGTGCGTCGAGCTGCGTGAACAGACCCTGGAGAATGAAGCGCATATACAGAATCAGCTCAATGAAGCAGGGGTCTCTTTTGCCCAGCTGCGCAACGAATACAATCAGCTGCAGGAGGAAATTCGCGGTCTGAAGGCGCGCCGCAGCAATATCGATGAAAAGCAGGTTGCGGTGCGTCGCGCCCTGTGTCAGGCCCTTGATCTGGCCGAGGACGATATGCCATTTGCCGGCGAGCTGCTCCAGGTGCGCGAAGATGAGCGCGACTGGGAGGGAGCCGCTGAGCGTCTGCTGCGCAATTTCGGACTGTCGCTACTGGTGCCTGATCAGCACTATCTCCGCGTAGCCGAGTGGGTGGATGCGACCCACCTGCGGGGGCGGCTGGTTTATTTCCGGGTGAGGGAGAGGGCGCCTGCGGAATTGCCTTCCCTGCACCCTCAATCCCTTGCCCGCAAGATCCTCGTGAAACCCGATTCTTCTTTTTACGACTGGCTCGAACGGGAAGTGGCCCATCGCTTCGATCTGGCCTGCTGCACCACCCAGGAGCAGTTCCGCCGTGAAACGAAGGCCATCACCCGGGCCGGTCAGGTCAAGGCGCCGGGGGAGCGCCACGAAAAGGATGACCGTCACCGCCTCGATGACCGCAGCCGCTATGTGCTTGGCTGGAGCAACGCGGCCAAGATTGCCGCCTTGGAGGAAAAATCGCGCCACCTTGAAACGGATCTTGCAGATAGGGGCGCACACATCTCCACTTTGCAGAAAAAGCAGTCCTCACTCAAAGAGCGCCTTGGAATTTTGTCCAAGCTCGATGAGTATCCCGATTTTCGCGAACTGGACTGGCGTCCTCTGGCTTTGGAGATTTCACGGCTGGAAGATGAGAAGCAGCAGCTGGAAGCTGCCTCCGACGTTCTGAAAACGCTCGCCACCCAACTGCAGGAAGTCGAAGGAGCGCTGTCCGAAACCGATCAGCAGCTTAGAGAACGATACGACAAGCGCTCCAGGGCCGAGCAGAAACACAGCGATGCCCAGGATCTGCGGCAGCAGACTCATGCAGTCTGTCAGGAGGCGACCGCGGTGCAGACGGCTCGTTTTGAGCAGTTGGCGGCGCTGCGCGACGAAGCGCTGGGCGAACACCAGCTCACCGTGGAATCCTGCGACAACCGCGAGCGCGACATGCGCGACTGGCTGCAGGCGCGCATCGACGCAGAGGACAAAAAACTGGGGCGTCTGCGGGAAAAGATCATCGACGCCATGCGCCGCTTTCAGACCGATTACCCGCTGGAAACCCAGGAGGTGGATGTAGCGGTGGAAGCGGCCGGCGACTATCGCGCCATGCTTGATCAGCTGCAGGCCGACGATCTGCCCCGTTTCGAGGCGCGCTTCAAAGAGCTGCTCAACGAAAATACCATCCGCGAAGTGGCCAATTTTCAGTCGCAGCTCTCCCGGGAGCGGGAAACCATCAAGGAGCGCATTGCGCGGATCAATGAATCGCTTATTCAGATCGATTACAACCCCGGCCGCTACATCGTGCTGGAAACCCAGGCTGCCCCCGATGTCGATATCCGCGATTTTCAGTCCGAACTGCGCGCCTGCACTGAAGGAGCTCTGACCGGCTCCGGCGATGCCCAGTACTCCGAGACTAAATTTTTGCAGGTGCGGCGGATCATCGAGCGCTTCCGTGGGCGGGAAGGACAAACGGATCAGGATCGGCGCTGGACCGCCAAAGTCACCGATGTGCGCAACTGGTTCGTGTTTGCCGCCAGCGAGCGCTGGCGTGAAGATGACAGTGAGTATGAGCACTACGCGGATTCAGGCGGAAAGTCGGGCGGACAGAAGGAAAAGCTCGCCTACACGGTACTGGCGGCAAGCCTTGCCTATCAGTTCGGACTCGAGTGGGGCGCGGTGCGTTCGCGCTCCTTCCGCTTCGTGGTGATCGACGAGGCCTTCGGGCGCGGTTCCGATGAATCGGCCCAGTATGGTCTCAAGCTCTTCGCCCAGCTCAACCTGCAACTGCTTATCGTCACGCCACTGCAGAAAATTCATATTATCGAGCCCTTCGTCTCCGGCGTCGGTTTTGTGCATAACGAAAACGGCCGCACCTCGGTGTTGCGCAATCTGAGCATCGAGGAGTATCGGGCCGAGAAGCAGAGACAGCAGGCATGAATTGGACAACTCCCGCCGAGGTGCGCGCCCAGGTGCAGAGGTTGTGGGACCGCGGGCTTCTGCCGGCCCAAGTAGCCGGCGGTGAGGAGCTTTTCCCGCGGCGACTGACCCTCAAGGGGCCCGGCTCGAAAGAACTGGCGGAGCGTTTTGACGAGGTGCGTAGCTGGATCGCGCGCCTTGACCGCGAGGCGAAGCACTACCGGCTGGTGTGGCGCAATGTCAATCACCGCATTCTCGGTGCCAATGCCGTGCCGGCGGAAATCTGGATCGATTCCCTGGACCATGCCCTGAATCTGATCGGCAAACAGCGGGACGCACAGCGTCTTGTCGCCATGGCGGAGGAAACCCGAAAATGTCTGCCGCAGCTGATCCCCTGGCTGACCAAACGACCGTTGCGGGCATTGGATCTCGCCGATGACTGGTCGCGTCTGCTGGCACTTGTCCAATGGCTGCGGGAACATCCCCGCCCGGCGATTTATCTGCGCCAGATCGATCTGCCGGCCGTCCATACCAAGCTGATCGAAGGGCATCGCGGCGTCCTGTCGGAACTGTTCGATCTGATCCTCCCGGAAGATGCGGTTGATCCTGTCTATACCGGTGTTACAGGCTTCTGCCGCCGCTACGGTTTTCTGGATAAACCTTCACGAGTGCGTTTTCGAGTGCTCGACCCCACTCTGAGGCTGTTGCCAACCCCAGGCGAGCAGGACATCACCCTGACCCAGGCCTCCTTCTCATCGCTTGCATTGCCTGTCTCGAAAATCTTCATCACCGAAAACGAGATCAACTTTCTCGCTTTCCCTTCTGTGCCTGAGGCGCTGGTGATTTTCGGGGCCGGGTACGGTTTTGACAACCTCGCCTCCGCGTCCTGGCTGAATCAGAAAGACATCTATTATTGGGGCGATATCGATACCCACGGCTTTGCCATTCTCAATCAGCTGCGCAAATTCCTTCCTCGGTCGCAATCTTTTCTCATGGATCGCCAGACCCTGCTGGCCCATCGGCGACTCTGGGGCCTGGAGTCCAGGTCTGAAACGGCAAACCTGGGCCGGTTAAGCGACGAAGAATCCGTGCTTTACGATCAGTTGCGTGACAATCATTGGGGGGAGCGGATTCGCCTGGAGCAGGAGAGGGTCGGGTTTGTTTACCTGTGTGAGGCCTTGGATCGTTTGTGACGGTAAAAAAGTATGGATTCCGGCCCCTCTGCCCAATTGGGGACTAAATTTACGCCTGTTCAGTCTGCAGAAGGATGGTATCATGGCCTGAGAGTGACATGGAATCAGAGGAATCTGCTCTTTTGAACTGTGAGAAGGTCATGCGAATTTTGGTCATCGAAGATCAGGAGGACATCCTCCAGAACATCGCGGATTATCTTCAACTGCAGGGCCACGTGGTAGACTGCGCCCAGAACGGCCTCGGCGGCCTGCACCTGGCGGTCACCCTCGAACTGGACCTGATCATCCTCGACATCATGCTCCCCGGCATGGATGGCCTGACCCTCTGCCGCAAGCTGCGCCAGGAGGCCGGGGTGCACACGCCGGTGATCTTTCTGACGGCCCGAGACAGCCTGGAAGACAAGCTGGCCGGTTTCAAGGCTGGCTCCGACGACTACCTGGTCAAGCCCTTTGCCCTGCCCGAGCTCCAAGCCCGGGTGGAAGCGGTGCTGCGCCGCAGCCAGTTTGGCCAGGGGCAGCGACTGCAGGTCGCGGATCTGTGTTTCGATCTGGAGACCCTGCAGGTCACGCGCCAGGGGAAGAGTCTCAAGCTCAGCCCCATCGGACTGAAACTGCTCGAGAAGCTGATGAAAAGCAGTCCGCATGTGGTGCGGCGCGAAAGCCTGCAGGATATTCTCTGGGGAGACGATGTGCCCGACAGCGACAGCCTGCGCAGCCACATTCACCTGCTGCGCCAGAGCGTCGACAAGCCCTTTGCCACCCATCTGATCCATACGGTTCACGGCATCGGCTACTGCCTCAAGGCTGATGACGATGGCCTTTAGACCCCGGCTGTCGCACCGCATCATCCTGTCCGTTGTCCTGCTCACAGCCGTTGTGAGCGGACTTTTCACCCTCGGCCTCACCGCCACCATTCACTACGTCGAGGAAAGCCTGCTTACGGACGAAATGCAGGAGGATTTCGCCCGGGTCTTCGAAGACTATCGGCATGGCCGGGATCTGCGTCTTGACGAGGGGGCGGCCTTTTTTCCCACCGGCTCGAACCTGCCCGACTATCTGCGCTCCATCCCGACGGGCTATACCGAGATCGTTCTGGATGAGGGCGATCGCGCCTACTATGCCTATCGTCATGTGGAGGATGACACCTCCTACTTTCTGGTCAAGGACCAGACCTCCTTCGAAAAGGCGGAGATCCTTCTGCAAAGGGTGGTTTACGGCGGCTTTGCCCTGTCGGTCCTGGTCTCTTTCGTGCTTGGCGTGAGCATGGTCAAGCAGGTGATCGCCCCGGTGCGCAAGCTGACCCGCCAGGTGGCCGAAGGTGACGGTGTGCAGAACGAGTCGCGCGCACTGGCTGAGGGGTATCCGGACGACGAGGTCGGCGCCTTGGCCGAGGCCTTCGATGCGACGTTTGCCAGATTGCAGCGGGCCCTGCGCCGGGAAGCCCTTTTCACCAGTGACGTCAGCCACGAGCTGCGCACGCCGCTCATGGTCATCCAGAGCACCTGTGAGATTCTGGTCGCCAGGAAAGGTCTCGACGGCTACACTCGGAAGAAGATCGAATCAATCCGCCGTGCCGTGGCTGAGATGAACGATCTGGTCGAGGCATTTTTGGCTCTTGCCCGGGGAAATGAGATAAATCCGGAGACGGCGACCCTCGATGCCATCGTCCGCTCGCAGCTTTCGAAGTGGGAACAGGCGGCGGGGCAAAAGGGCAACCGCCTGCGTCTGCAGGAAGAAGCCGGAGACCCGGCGCAAAAGACAGTGGAACACCCGGCGGTTCTGCTGCGCACGGTGATCGCCAACCTGATCCAAAATGCCATCCATCACACCGCCGACGGCGAGATCGTCCTGGTGCTGCGCGCCGGAGGGTTCGAAGTGCGGGATACCGGGACGGGAATTGCGGTCGAGGACCTGTCCAGGGTATTCCAGCCCTACTACCGCGGCACAAGCTCCCACCGCGAAGGGCTCGGCCTGGGGTTGTCCCTGGTGCAGCGGATCTGCGAACGGGAGGGGTGGACAATCGCGCTGGAGCCGAACCAGCCGAAGGGATGCCGCTTCCGGATAGATCTTGAATGAATCGGCTGTTTTGACATTTTTTTGATCTTTTTTTTACCTTCCGAAGACATCTGACCCGCTAATCTGCCTGCATCTCTAAAAATAAGGAGTCGCAGGCATGCATCCGTTCATCACCGACAAATTTCGGCGTCCCTCGCTCAGTGCAACCTCGGTCGCATTCGCCGTCGCCCTGTACATTGCTCTGGTCGACAACCGCCTCTTCTGGCGTTCCTTCACCTCCAGGCTCGGTCTCGATTCCCTCGAGCACTGGACTTTTGTGCTCACCGTGGCCGTGGTCTATGTCCTGCTGTTCAACATCCTGATCTCCATGTTTGCTTTTCGCCCGGTCTTCAAGCCCTTTTTGATCATCCTGCTGCTGACCACGGCCGCCGTCAGCTACTTCTCCGACATCTACGGCGTGATCATCGACAAATCGATGGTCCACAACATCCTTGAGACCGACACCAAGGAAGCTGCCGAGCTTCTGACCTGGCCGCTGCTGCGCCACCTGCTGTGGTTTGGCGTCGCTCCCGCGGTCCTGGTCGCGCTGACGCGCATCCGCACCCGCTCCAGGAAGAGAGAAGCGCTGGCCAGGATCGCCGTTGTCTGCGCCAGCCTGGCCGTTATCCTGGCGGCGGGCCTGACGCATTACAAGCAGTTCGTCCTTTTCGGCCGGGAAAACCGCGACCTCCAGATGTTTCTCAATCCTTCCTATCCGATTTACGCAGTGCAGAAGGTGATTCGCAAGACATACTTCGCCCGGGACGAAGAACCGTTGCGCGTCGTGGCGGCCGACGCGATCAAAAAATCGGTGAGCTCCAAAACAGCCGTCGTTCTGGCGCTGGGCGAAACGGCCCGGGCCCGGCAGTTTTCATTCAACGGTTACGAACGTGACACCAACCCGCAGCTGTCCCTCCGGAATGTTGCCAATTTCCCCAATGTTCAGGCCTGCGGCACGTCCACCGCGGAATCTTTACCCTGCATCTTCTCCTCCCTCGGCCGGGAGAATTACAGTCGGGACAAGGCCGGCCGCCAGGAGAACCTGCTCGACATCCTTCAGCGTGTTGGCGTGACGGTCCTGTGGCGGGATAACAATTCGGGAAGTAAAGGTGTGGCCAACCGCATCACCTACGAGGATCTGTCCCGGCAGGTCGACGCCGAACTCTGCAAGGGGGACAACTGTTTCGATGAAATCCTGCTGCGCGACCTCGACCAGCGATTGGCTGAAGCCAGCGGGGACATTCTCGTCGTGCTGCATATGAAAGGAAGCCACGGTCCTTCCTATTACAAACGCAGCCCGGATGCCTTCAAAACCTTTACCCCCGAGTGCACCCTGGATAATTTGCAGGACTGCCCGCAGCAGACCATTGTCAATGCCTACGACAACACCATCGTCTATAGCGACCATGTTCTGGCGAAACTCATCGATCTGCTGCAGGCGCAAAATTACCCCACCGCGATGCTCTATGTCTCCGATCACGGCGAATCGCTGGGAGAAAACGGCTTGTATCTGCATGGCCTGCCTTACGCGCTGGCCCCTGAGGAACAGAAAAATGTGCCCATGATCTTCTGGGCCTCGGATAAGTTCATCGCCCGCAAATCTCTGGATGTCGATGCCCTCAATGATCGGCGGACAGCCCCGTACAGCCATGATGTCGTTTTTCACAGTCTTTTCGGAATCTTCGACGTCGACAGTGACATATACCGCCCTGAGCTCGATATTTTCTCCGACTGCCGTATCGTAGAGCGGGTGGCCAGGAACATGCCGACCGCTGCAGGTCAATAGCGACAAAGTAATATTGAAAAATAAGATTGCATCAAAATAGTTAGGATGCTATCTTATTTCTCATGTCATTACACAATTCTGAAAGCATTATTCGCAGCAATCTCCTTTTTCGGCTTTCTCTGATGGCTCGGCGCTGGCGGCAGATTCTTGACGCCGAGATCCAGGCTTCAGGGCTGACCGATGCGACCTGGCGCCCACTGCTTCACCTGCATCTTCTTGGAGATGGGGTCCGCCAGAAAGATCTGGCCCATTCCCTTGGGATCAAGGGGTCTTCCCTGGTCCGGCTTCTCGATACTCTTATGGCAAAAGGATTCGTCAGGCGGTTTGAGGATGATTCCGACCGTCGTGCCAAGCTGTTGGTTCTGACCCCACACGGGCAGGAGCAGGTTCGCCGGATCCAGAAAACCATTTCTGCACTGGAAAACGAAATTTTTAAAAAGTTAAGTCATGGCGAAATCAGCCAGATGGGAAATTTTATTTCACGTCTGGAATCAGCCATGAACGAGATCGATCTCCAGGGCGAACAATGATTCATCGAAAATTCTGCAGCTTCCTCCTCCAGTCGCGTCCACAATTCGCTCTTGCTTTCCGCAATACCGCCGCAGCTCTTCTAGCTCTGCTGGTTGCCGCATCCTTGCAGTTGGAGAGCCCTTACTGGGCAGCCATGACGGCAATCATCGTCATCCAACCAACGCGTAGCCTGTTGTTTCAAAAGAGCTTTTACCGTTTGGTCGGAACGGCAATCGGGGCTGTGGCGGGCTTGCTGCTTCTGATGCAGAGCGGATCCCCCATCGTGGTGACCTGGGTGCTCTCTTTGTGGATCGCCGTATGCGTTGGCGTCGGCAATCTGCTATATGGTCTGCGTTCCTATGCCTGTATGATGGCAGGGCTGACCTGCGCGGTTGTCGCTATGAGTGGATATCAGGACCCGCCCCATCTTTACGGAATCGCCTTCGGCCGCATTGCCGACGTCTTTGTCGGCATCGTCGTGGCGACAGCAGTGACGGCCCTCTTGACCCCACGCCGGCCAGGGAATGAAATCGAGATTCGGCTGCGCGGTGTTGCCGCGGAGACCGCGTCCTGGTTGGGGTTGGTGTTGCGTCAGGTACGGCGAGACGATTTGATTCGTCACGAACAAGAGCTGCTGATTTCGATCGCGGAGGTTGAAAGCCTGCTCGATAGCTCCTCCGCGGGCTTGATTGAGGATAAAAAATTAAAGCGCCGTCTGACCAGCCTCATCGCTTCTCTCCTGGGCCTGCTGGCTATCGGACGTTCGGTCTATGAACGCCTGAACCGCAGCCACCCGCCGGAGCAGCCTCACGCGCCCTGGCAGTCTAAGCTTGTCGGGCATCTGGAAGAGGTGGCCGCTCTGCTTGAGCAGTCAAAGCGGGTGAATTGCCTCTCCGAAATGACGGGGACGGTTGCCGAAATCAAAACTCGCCTTCCCTTTCTCGGACAGGCTCTGGAGGAAGTTGTTCTGTCCCTTCAGTCCACCCTTGTCACTTCCGGGACTCTGGGCGATACCCAGGGGCGTGAACCGATGCCGAAGTTCATCCGCCACCGGGAGTGGCGTCAGGCTGGGCGCGCTGCCATCCGAGCCGCCCTGGCGATTGGCGCCGTGGGAATAACCTGGGCGGTCTCTGGCTGGACACAGGGGCCGATGATGATTATGGCGATGTCCATTATGCTCAGTATCTTCTCCAGTAAAGACCATCCCGCTGCATTTGTCGGCCAGATTTTCATTGGTGCTGGAATCGGGTCAGCCACGGCGGTGATCTGCCGGCTTGTGCTCTTGCCGGAGATTCATGATCCGTTTCTGGCGGGAGTCATGTTGGCCCCCTTTATTTTGCTTGGCACCTTCGCCATGACTCAGCGGCGATTTGCGATTGCAGCGACCGATGCTACGCTTTTTTTCATATTTGTGGCCCAACCGGGAGTTTCGGTTGCTATTGTGCCACAGGATCTTGTTTTGGCGGCCATCGCTATGGTGATGGGGGTGGGCAGTGCCTGGCTGGCCTACCGTTTTCTGGTACCGATCAATCCCATTATCCGCATGCGTTCTCACCTGGCGGCTATCACCCGAGACATCGAAGCGCTGGCCGCTGCGAATGACCCGTCAAAACAGGAAAGACTTCAAGCGCGAATGCAGCACCGCGTGATCCGCCTGGTCTCTTTAGCGAGCCGCTACGATCCAGATCATCTGCGGCTGATTCAGGGAGGGCTGGCCGCCCTGGCCATTGGCAGGGCCCTGAGGGAAACTCACAAGCACGTTAATCTTTTGCCCGCCGCGACACGGCTCATTAACGATAATTTTGGGCCGCTTTCCACCTCCGCCAGGCATACGCATGAATTCCTGCGCGCCCTGGAAACAGTCCTGATCGCCCTGCACCGGTTGCTGGTCCCCGGTCTGGAAAATGACTGTTGCACCCAGCCGGTCGCCACCGCTTACGTGGGCACTGCAAACCTGCTGGATTTAAAACAGAATAGCGGCCCATGCCCTTCCTGAGATTTAAAGGAGGGAGGAAGAGAGGCTGCTGCATCTGTTTCATTCTCCGGCTGTCGTGAAAGTCCAGAAAATCTGGCCGGGGGAGCCTTGAGAGGCCATCAATTACCGACAGAAAGGAATCAATTATGAAACTCAACGGGAAAAACATTCTGGTGACGGGAGCCGGCGGCGGAATTGGCACGGCGCTGATCAGAGCTCTGCTTGAGCAGGGCGCCGAGAAGATCTACGCTGCGGCCCGCAATGTTGCGGCCCTGGAGCAGATGACCCAACAGGAGCCCCGGCTCATTCCGGTGCAATTGGACATCACCGAAGCCGCCAGTGTCGAGGCTGCCGCCAGACAGTGCGCCGATGTGGATGTATTGATCAATAACGCCGGTGTCAACCGGTGCGTAGGGCTGCTTTCCGCTGACGCCATGGCGGCGGCTCGCGAGGAGATGGAGGTCAACTACTTCGGCACCCTGGCTATGTGCCGGGCCTTTGCTCCAATCGTGGCCAGGCGCGGTAGCGGTCTGATTGCCAATGTCTGCTCCATTATCGGCTTGGTCAATTTGCCGGTCAACGGCACCTATTGTGCTTCCAAAGCTGCCGGCCATTCGCTGCTGCAGGGGTTGCGGGCTGAACTGGCGCCTAAAGGCGTTTCGGTGGTGGGAATCTATCCTGGCCCGGTTGACACCCCCATGACGGACGGCCAGGAGATGCCTAAGGCCACGCCGGCAGAGGTCGCAACCGCCATCGTCGCTGGTATCGCCAACGGCGATGAGGAGATTTTTCCCGACCCCATGTCGCAGGATGTCCACCGTCAGCTTGTCGCCGATGCCAGGCAGGTTGAAAAACAGTTCGCCACCATGATCGCAGGCGAGTGAAAGACCCCATTTCACTGAAGTGCCAGGATCCTTTTTACCGATTGAGACAACAGACAGGGATTTGGGGTAATTCAGCAATGAAAGGCCTTAGCAAACCATGGAGCGGTTGCAATGAAACAAATTTCTGTAGATCTAAGCGGTGATGAGGGGTGGACTCCATTCAATGCGCCCTCATTGGTTGGGGCTTCGCTGCGTTTCGTCTCAGGGGAGTCGGATGGAAACCGTTATCGAGTCCGTTATTATAAAACCGCCGATCAGCAGCTGCGGGCGCGCATTTGGTTCGGCCCTGAAACTGAAGGTCCTTCGGGGCATCCCCACGGCGGCGCCATGGCGGCGGTACTCGATGAGGTGCTCGGTCTTGCCGCCTGGACGGCGGGTTATTCCGTTGTGACGGGAAATCTCAACATCAGCTTCCGCAATCTGCTGCCCCTGCAGGAGGTTGTGACCGTGGAAAGCGAGGTGGTTTCGGCTGCAGGGCGCAAGGTGATGGTGCACGGTCGAATCTGTTTGGGTGAGACGGTTTTTGCCGAAGCCGAATGCCTCTGCATCACTATCCCTGAAAAATAACCGCTCGGGTGCCCTAAACATGAGTCGAAAGACCGCCGCTCAGACTCCGTCAATCTGTTGCTGATGACGGAATATTGCCCGATTATTGCGGCCAGATGACTCTGGCTGTTCTCTTCTTTGGTTTCTATTTTATTCGAAATCTCACCGGCGCAGCCCCAGGGTCCTGGTGTCGATGCGGCCCTCTTTACTGAAGGGGAAGGTCCTGTTGAGGATTTTATAGCCGCCGACGCGTACTTTGCCATTCAGAGTAAAAGCCATTTCATCCGTATCCTGCAGCCTATTGACCAGACTGAGCAGGTCCCAATAGGCGGTGGCGATGCGCAGCTGCACCTGACCGCTCTCTTTGGCGCCGATCTCAACCGGGGCCAGCGACCGGCCCTCGGCCACGTTGACTCCTTCGAGTTGCAGGGTGTAATCGACCTCCTGGACCGTCAGTGCGATATCGTTTGGATTAAAAACGCTCAGATCCGCCACCATGTTGAGGTGGCTCAAGGTCGCCTCGCGGATCTGCAGGCCGGTTAGATTGACCTCGGGTTTTTGCGGACTGATCATGGCGCAGGAGGTCAGCAGAACCGGAATCAGGAAGAAGAGCAGCCCGCTTAATCGTTTTCTATACATAAAATGCACCCATTTCCCCTTCTGTAATGTTTCCGTTAAGTTTACACCGTCTGGACCGTTAGACAAAAAAATATGGGATTTTATTGTCTGCCGGCGTCTCGTCTCCCGTGCGGTTAGTTCCTCTCATTAATTATGGTCCTTTTGCCCGCTGCCTTCTTTGGGCCTCCTCGGCTTAGCTTCGGCCGGCCTGCGTCGGTGTGCCTTGCCAGCAGGAAAAATTGCTCAGAATTATCTGAACGAACTAACCGCACGGGACATGTGCTTGCCACTGTTCTGCATTCTGGTACTGTTTTCTCTGTAAGTGACCCATAAAGTAGAAAAGGAGAATTAACATGGCTGAGGTTAAGTGGATTACATCTTTTGAGGATGGCCTGGCACAGGCCGAAGCAAGCGGCAAACTGGTTTTGGTCGATTTTTTCAACCCTGACTGAATTGGCTGCAAACGCATGAACGCGGTCGCGTTCCCCGATCCTTCCGTAATCGATTTTATCAATCACAATCTGGTGCCTGTGCGTGTCGCGGCAGATGACCCCGAACTCGGATCACGCTACACGGTCAAATGGACTCCGAACCTTTTGATTCTTGATGCGCAGGGCAACGAACACTACCGTACCCTTGGGTTTTATCCTCCGCAGGAACTGATCCCCTCATTGCTTCTGGGGATGGGCAAGGCCGGGTTCAACATGGCGGATCGCGCTGAGGCCTGTGATTGCTTTGAAAAAATCCTTGCGCAATATCCGTCCAGCGACTTTGCACCTGAAGCGATTTATCTCAAGGGTGTTTCCCGCTACATTGAAACACACGACGGGGCCAACCTGATTGATATCTATGACCGCCTGGCCGCCGATTATCCCGACAGCCCCTGGCTCGTCCGGGCTGATCCCTACCGGTTTCTGAAAAAATAAAACAGTGCGATCAAAGGTCAAAACAAGCGAAGGATAGAGAATGTTGACGGATCACAAACTTCCCAGGGTGATCATTATTGGCGGCGGTTTTGCCGGGCTCAATGCCGCAAAAGGCCTTGCCGGGGTGCCGGCATCGCTTCTGCTGCTCGACCGGACGAATCATCACCTTTTTCAGCCTCTGCTCTATCAGGTGGCGACCTCGGTTTTGTCTCCATCTGATATCGCCTCGCCCATTCGCCAGGTTCTGAGCAAACAGAGTAATGTTCAGGTCGCTCTGTCGTCCGTCGACAGAATTGACCTTAAGAACCGCCGTGTCCACCTGCCGCACCAGGATATCGATTACGACTATCTGGTCCTGGCTGCGGGGGCAACGCACTCTTATTTTTCGCATGACACCTGGCCCCATTTTGCCCCAGGTCTTAAAACGGTAGAAGATGCCCTGAAAATCCGCAATCGGGTGCTGCTCGCTTACGAAGAGGCAGAATGGGAGACCGATTATGAAGCGCGCCGGGCCAAGCTGACCTTTGTGGT
>NPIE01003176.1_pt1 | contig 17301 bp, 11 predicted proteins | sample 8637661 | NCBI WGS metagenome assembly NPIE01 (sample SAMN07420842, study PRJNA396082) | bioreactor metagenome | isolation source: sample BA12 brine-fed electro-methanogenic bioreactor BA | place: Japan: Kochi | collected 2016-12-09
GGCGGCGGAGGTGGACGTCGAGGCGACGCTGCGTTGGCGATCCGGACGTGAGGCGGCCTCGCACGAGGTCTATCTGGGGACGGACCCCGAGGCGCTGGCGCTCGTTGCTACGACTGACGAGGCGAGCTTCACGCCGGACGATCTGGTCTTTGGCAACGTGTACTACTGGCGCGTCGATGAGGTCAATGAGGTTGCCAGCCCCGCGATGTGGGAAGGCGACCTGTGGAGCTTCACGACGCAGGAATACGCGACGATCGACGATATCGAGAGCTATACGGACGACATCGATGCGGGCGAAGCGGTCTTCCAGACCTGGATCGACGGTTGGACCAACGAGACCGGTTCGCTGGTCGGGTATGACGAGTCGCCATTTGCGGAGAAATCGACCGTTCATGGCGGTCGCCAGGCGATGCCGGTCAGCTACGACAACACGGTCGGCCGGTTCTATTCGGAGATTTCGCGGACCTGGGACGATGCGCAGGACTGGACTGCCCACGGCGCCAATACGCTGGTGCTGTACTTCTACGGCGCCGAGGACAACGCCGCTGAGACGCTGTACGTGGCGGTCGAGGATAGCGCCGGAGCGATAGCAGTGGCGACGCACCCGAACCCCGAGGCGCTGACGATCGCTGCCTGGCAGGCGTGGACGATTCCGTACAGCGAATTGGCGGGCGTGAACCTGGGGCGCGTCGAGACGATGTATATCGGGCTCGGCGACCGCGCCGATCCGAGCGCCGGCGGCAGCGGCCTGATCTTCCTCGACGACCTCGGCTACGGCACGCCTCTGGCCTACCACGTTCCCTCGGATGTGACGGGGGCGGGCGATGCAGTCCAGGGGGTTCCGAACGATGGTGATTGGCCCGGCGCTGAGACGCCGGACCTGGTGATCGACAACGACGTCAACACGAAGTTTCTACACTTCAAAGGCGATTTCGATCCGGATGCCGGGCCCAGTGGGATTCGCATTGCCCCGAGCCTAGGGGCGACGATCGTTACGAGCCTGACCTTCACTGCAGCCAACGATACGCCCGGTCGCGATCCGATCGCCTTCGAGTTGTATGGTTCGAATGAAGGTATTGACGGGCCGTATACGCTGATCGCCGGCGGGGATATTGTGGATTTCGCGCAGGAAACGGAATGGCCCCGCCTGACCACGACGACCACACCGATTTCGTTCGACAACGATGCGGCGTACACGAGCTACCAGCTCCTGTTTCCCGCTATTCGCGGCCCGGTCGGCGGTCCGGTCAACAGCATGCAGATCGCGGAGATCGAGTTGATCGGAGTGATTGCGCCCTGATCGTTCGACGATGCCGCATCTTTCCGTGAGTCTCTACCGTGGCTCCGGCGCCGTGCGCCGGAGCCACGGCTCATTTTGGCGATGCGCTGGATCGCTTAATCCCACTCTTACGGCAAAGGTCTTTGACAAGCCGGCGCGGAGGCGTTATACTCCGAGGCAGCTTGCAGGGCGATTCAGGCCTTCGACGGTGTTCCCGCCGTTACGAGTACCAGACGCCTGATGGCGGACATTGCCGACCGCCGCTCTCGTTGCCCAGGCAGACCCCGTCTACAGGGACTGCTGCAAGCATAATCGAAGGAAACAGCAAAGACCTGTATTGAAGGAGACATGCCTATGAACGCGCATAAGGAACCGTTTGGACAAACCGCAGAGGGCCAGGAGGTCTTCGTCTTCACGCTCGCCAATTCGAAAGGCTTGCGGGCGCGAATCATGAACTACGGGGCGACACTCGTTTCCTTATACGTGCCGGATCGAGACGGGAACCTGGGCGACGTCGTGCTGGGATTCGATGATTTGCAGGGCTATATCGAGCACACCGCCTATATGGGCGCCACCGTCGGACGATATGCGAACCGCATCGGCAAGGCCAGGTTCACTCTGGACGGCGCCGAGTACACGCTGGCGTCGAACCACGGTCCGCATCACCTGCACGGCGGCCTCAAGGGTTTCGATAAGGTCGTATGGGACGTGAAGGAAGTGGTGGCGGCGGAGGACGACGCCTGGGTCAAGATGAGCTATCGGAGCGCGGACGGGGAAGAAGGCTATCCCGGGGCCCTTCAGTGCACGGTAACGTATATGCTGACGAACGCCGACGATCTGCGTATCCGCTACGAGGCGCAGACGGACAAGAAGACGGTGGTGAACCTGACGAACCACAGCTATTGGAACCTCGCGGGCCAGGGCAACGGGGATATCCTGGGTCATGAGCTGACGCTGAACGCGGAGAAGTTCACGCTGATCGACAAGGAACTGATCCCGACGGGCATCATCGCGAGCGTGCTGGACATGCCGCTGGACTTCATCCGGACCAAGCCGATCGGGTCGCGGATCGGGCAGACCGGCAACGGTTACGACCACAACTACGTGCTCAAGGGAGAGCCGGGGGAGATGAAGGCGTGCGCGACGTTGCGGGATCCGGGTTCGGGTCGGGTGATGGAGGTTCACACGACCCAGCCAGGGGTGCAGCTCTACACGGGCAACTTCCTCGACGGAACGCCAGCGGGCAAGGGCGGCGCCACGTATGACAAGCACGCCGGGCTTTGCCTGGAGACGCAGCACTATCCGGATTCGCCCAACAAGCCTGATTTCCCCTCGACGGTGCTGGAGCCCGGGCAGACGTTCACCAGCGAGACCGTGCACAAATTCACGACGAAGTAGCTTGGCAGGCCTGGCATGGGCAATGGTGTGCCGTGCACACCCTACGCGAGATAGACCCGGTCCCCCGGCTCGATCGGCGGGATCTGGTCTGTTTTCGTTTGGAGGTCCTCCGGTTCGAGGGCGAACGATGGGGCGATCTCGAGCAGGCAATCAGGCGAGCCGTCGGGCTTCCTCGGGACCTGCACGCCGGCCGATTCGAGCCACTTGGCGGCACGGTCGACCATCATCCGGCGGGTCGATTCGGCGCTGTCCACTCCGGTGGCGTTCTTGGTGGGGGCGAACTGTTCGCTGCGGTCGATTTCGAGGATGATCGACCGCTCGGCGATCGGCACGGCGTCGAAGATGAAGGATTCGAGCTTGACCCCGTTGGGCTCGTCGGGCTCGACGGGATGGCCCTCGGCGTCGATGTGGGGGATCTTCTTGACCGCGCGGTGCAGCGGCAGCGAGAAGCCCTCGGTGTTGAGCTTTTCGATGAAATCAGTACTGATAACGTGGATGGCGATGCTGCCCAGGTGGAAGGCCAGGGAGCCATCCGGATTCCGCTTTTCCGCCAGATCATCCGACAGATCGCTGTACTCGATGATGGTGATCTTGCCGTCGACCAGGCAGAAATTGCCCACTTTTTCCTTCGGATCGTTCTTGATGACCGCTTTCGACGACATCTGGGCACGGTCCAGGGCGTGGAGACCGATAAACAGCGGATCGAAGAGCTTGACCAGGGGGTTGTCCACCTGCCAGTAACTGAGATATTCGACGCCTCGGTTCTTCATGTCGTCGAGGGCGCCGCTGCGGGCCAGGGCGCGGATGCAGCCGCCGTGGCCGTCGGGCGAGCGGGCGAGGGAGGCCTTGTCGGTCATGAGGATTCTGCCGTCGAAGGCGAAATTGGGCAGCGTTCCCTGCTGGAAGATCAAAACCCGGTCGCTGTCGAGGCCGTAGAAATGATTGGATTCGAAGATCTCGACGGTGGCCTCATGATTCAGCGGACTCGTCATGATATACCAGGGACAGACGGCATTATACCGTCGGGAGACCGCCTGAATCGTTTCCGCGAAGACCTGGAAGAGGGTCTTGTTCTCGATGGGGCTGATGGGGAAGTTGCCCTTGGGTCCGTCGAAACCGAGGCGCGTTCCCTGGCCTCCGGCGACGACGAAGCCGGCCACCTTGCCTGCCGCGATCAGATCCTGGCCCAACGTGGCCGCCTCGGCATACTTGCGCCGCTCGGCGTCGCTGCTCGGCTGGGTCCCATAGGAGGGGGCGGGTTCGAAACCGTCATGGGGGACCGGGGCCTCCGGGCTCCGCTTGACCAGGGTCTCGACCCAGGTGGCGATCCGGTCCAGGTCCAGATCCTCGATCTGCTCGATGAGCCCCGCCTGCTGGGGGTCGGGCAGTTCATCCCAGAATCGCAAGAGGTGACTTTGCCCACAGGCGGAGAGTTTGTCCCGAATAGGCCCGATATTTTTCTGGTCTGCGCCCTGCATGATCCACTCCAAAAGCGGCAAAATAGCCAGATTCTACGGGGTGGGCAAAAAAATTCAAGCGGATCGCCGAAAAATGCGAAAAGAGATTGACAGAGATCGTGGTCTCTGGTACGATTCGATTGTAGACAGGTAGGTTTGCAAAAGGCTCTATATCATATTCCGACTGTCATCATATTTCTTGTCAGCATCTTCATATCAAAGCCTGCCTGCTGCGGAACGTTTGGGAAAAGACTGTTTTTCCTGTGGTGAGGAGTGTGGGGCCCTGGTGCCCGCGAGTGAATGTTCCGATAAAACAGGCGTTTGAAACCAACCGGCCGACTCTTTCTGTCAAAACGTACGTGCTTGATGAGATTCGCGGCGCGAGTTTTTGCCGGTCGGGTGGCAAAGGATTCATCGTTACGATCGCCGAAGTGGCCTCTTAGAAGAGCGGCCGGTCTGCGAATCTCGGAAGCAACGAAAGGAGAGCACCATGAGAAGAAAAGGTTTTACCCTCGTCGAGCTGTTGGTCGTGATCGCGATCATCGCTCTGCTGATGGGCATTCTGATGCCGGCGCTGGCCCGCGTTCGGCAGTTGGCTTTCAGAATGACCTGCGGCACCAACCTGGCAGGTATCGGCAAGGCCATGCTGATCTACGCCAATGACTATGAAGATGAGCTGCCGCGTGCCGGTGGCCGGCTGTCCCAGTGGAACGGCCCGGTGGTCTGGAATGCCGACAACCGTTATACGGCCTATGGCGTGAGCCAGTCGGACGGCAGCGGTGGCAAGGCCACGATTACGTCGTGCTTCTTCCTGCTGGTCAAGTATGCCGAAGTGACCCCGAAGTCGTTCGTTTGCAAGGGCGACACCGGGACCACGGAGTGGCAGCTGGCGGATGAGACGAACGTGCAGACCAACTTCGAGATGATCGACGCCTGGGACTTCGGCAACGACCCCGTGGACAACTGCAGCTACACGTACCACCTGCCGTTCGGGCAGTACGCTCTGACGACGTCGAGCGAGCCGGGCCTGGCGGTGGCTTCGGAAAGGAACCCGTGGATCACGAGTCCGGCCGGCGAAGCGGGCGATTTCAGCCTCTTCAACCCCGACGTGAATCCCTACAACGGGACCACCGAAACGGCCCTGCGGGGCAACGCGATCTCGCACCAGGGCGACGGCCAGAACGTGCTGTTCCTGGACAGCCACGTGGAATTCGCCAAACGCTCGTTCTGCTCGCTGGAAGATGACAACATCTTCACGCGGTCGGCGAACCAGACGAAGGGCGATGCCAAGGGTACGCTCCCGACGTACTCGACGAGCCTGGCTCCGATGAACCGCAAGGACAGCCTGCTGGTTCACGACCCGGACAAATTCGCGACGACCACCCGGTCGCGCTAATCCGGGGCAGGACCCTGAGTTCGTAGTTTGAATTCGACGGCGGCCCCGGAAATCCGGGGCCGCCTTTTTTCGTGCAGCGTGCTCTTTGATAATGTGCCTGGCATCGAACGAAGCAGGAGCAGGGCTCGAAGGCTACGGGCAGGCATCTGGATCGCAGGATCGCGCCGGACGCGAGATGGGTTCGACCGATGTATTCTCATATTTTTCGGCTATCATCCATATCGGTTTCACATCTTTCGGATCTTCATATCGTCGTCCCGTTTGCGTCGGCACAGAGGTCTCGCTTGGTCGGGTAGTGCTGCCATTGCTGAAGTTGCGCCACGCGGAGGGCGGATCCCTCGAGCGATGCGACGTCTCACCGTGCGGGAACTGACACTCCATCTTCGGTCATCATTCCTTTCATCTCGTCCTGCATGGGCGACGGTGCGTTTCTGCTGAGGGACCCCAGGGGTTCTGTGTTGTCGGGTGTCGTTTTGCGCCCGAGGTGCGTCGTGCGCGCTGATGTCACGTATCGATCTTCTGTGCATCGTTAGCGTTCTCGCGGCTCGGAAGCAGGCCGTGCAGTCCACTAACCCCCCTGACGCTGAAGATTGGCGGGCAACAAGTCTCCGAGCCGGCAGGCGAGGGCATTGCGCATGTCCTCGCGATCGGCGGCACCGGTCCATGCGCCGGCGCCGAATTGCATTCATCCATCAAATCTATAGTGACTTGCCAGAGAAACGGCCGGCCCGCCGATCCGACGCGTCGTGAAAGGAGAACGGAAATGAAGCGGAAAGGTTTCACATTGGTCGAGCTGCTGGTCGTGATCGCGATCATCGCTCTGTTGATGGGCATTCTGATGCCCGCACTGGCCAGGGTCCGGCAGTTGGCGTTCCGGCTGACGTGCGGGACGAACCTGGCGGGGATCGGCAAGGCGATGCTAATCTACGCGAACGACTACGAGGACGAGCTGCCCCGCGCAGGCGGGCGGCTGTCGCAGTGGGGTGGCCCGGTGCAGTGGGCTGCCGACAATCGGTATACCGCCTATGGCGTCCAGCCGTCGGACGGCAGCGGCGGCAAGGCGACGATCACGTCGTGCTTCTACCTGCTGGTCAAGTATGCGGAGGTGACGCCGAAGTCGTTCATCTGCAAGGGCGACACCGGCACCACCGAATGGCAACTGGCGGACGAGCAGAACGTGCCGACGGGTTTCGAGATGATCGACGCATGGGATTTCGGCGCCTCGCCTTACGATAATTGCAGCTACTCGTATCACGTGCCGTTCGGGCAGTACGCGCTGACGACGTCGAGCGAGCCCGGGCTGGCGGTGGCGGCCGATCGGAATCCCTGGCTGACGAGTCCGGCGGCGGAGGCGGGCGACTTCAGCCTCTTCAATCCGGATGTCAATCCGTACAACGGCAGCACGGAAACGGCGCTGAGGGGCAACGCGATCTCCCACCAGGGCGACGGGCAGAACGTGCTGTTCCTGGACAGCCACGTCGAGTTCGCCAAACGGGCGTTCTGCTCGCTCGAGGACGACAACATCTACACGAAGTCGGCGAACAGCATCAAGGGCGACGCCAAGGGGACCGCGGCGGCCTATGCCGCGGCGTATGTGCCCATGAATCGCAAGGACAGTCTGCTGGTGCACGACCCGGACAAATTGACGCAGAGTGTACGACCGAGACCGTAGTTCCCTGCGGTGCTTTCGCGTGCGGGTTTACCTTTTCTTCGGAAGGCGGCCCTGTGCGATGTCGGCGCGGGGCCGCCTTCAACCTCGCGGCACGCTCTTTGAAAATGGATTCGAACACGTCGACGGCGTCAGCGCGCCAACGTTGAAATGCAGATCTCGCTCGTGCGATGGACCAGGCGGTCAGGCGGATCAACGAGGCAGTTCATTTGCCATCATTCATTCTCGTTTCCCTCGAATCTCGTCCTGTCGTGGCGCCATTGGTGAGAGGGCGTCTGCCTTCGGCATTGGGTCGTACCGCTGTCGCGTGTGGCGGAGCGGTTCCGTGGCGGGACCGCTCCACAACGGCGCAGGGGCCGCAGCGCGAACCGACCATGGCAACCGATGGGATCGGTGGGTGTTCGGCACGCGGGTCCTGCACGAGGGCGCCCGCGCGCCCGAAACCATCGCGTCGCTCGGCAACGGCGGCGCGAAGGCGGCGTTATCGATTCGATTGCCACAGGAACGGTCGAACCCGCCGATCTCAATGACATGAAAGGGGACGAAAATGAGACGCAAAGGCTTTACACTGGTCGAGCTTCTGGTCGTGATTGCGATCATCGCTCTGTTGATGGGCATTCTGATGCCCGCGTTGTCGAGGGTTCGTCAGTTGGCGTTCCGTCTGACGTGCGGGACGAACCTGTCGGGGGTCGGTAAGGCGATGATGATCTACGCGAACGACTACGACAACGAATTGCCCCGCGCGGGCGGCAAAGAGGGCCAGTGGGGTCCGGTGGCCAACTGGGCGGCGGGGGACCGGTACAGCGCCTACGGCATGTCGGGCAGCACGGCCGGCAAGGGGAGCATCACGTCGTGCTTCTACCTGCTGGTGAAGTATGCGGAGGTGACGCCAAAGTCGTTCGTCTGCAAGGGCGATACCGGGACGACGGAATTCACGCTGGCGGAAGAGGACGCGGTTCCGGCGGGCCTGGAACTGATCGACGCCTGGGACTTCGGGAAGACGCCGTGGGATCATTGCAGCTACTCGTATCACGATCCGTTCGGCAAGTACCATCTGACCACGTCGAGCGAGCCGGGATTGGCGGTGGCGGCCGATCGGAATCCGTGGATCAAGAGTCCGGCGGCCGAGCCCGGGCCGTTCGCGGAGTTCATGCCCGATATCGCTCCGCACAACGGCGATACGGACGCGGCGATCAAAGGAAACGCCATCGCCCACCAGAGCGACGGTCAGAACGTGCTGTTCCTCGACAGCCACGTCGAGTTCGCCAAGCGGGCGTTCTGCTCGCTGGAGGACGACAACATCTACACGATGTCGAATTCGACGGTGGGCAAAGGGGCGGCGCTGGGGCTCCAGCCGACCATCAGCGGACGGACGGGGGTCGAGCCGGCCAATCGGAAAGATTCGCTTCTCGTGCACGATCCCGACAAGTGGCGGTGAGAGGCGTAGAAGCAGGGCTTGAGGGCACTGACTTCCCACGTCGGGGCGGCTCCACGATGCGGAGCGCGGGGCCGCCCTTCTGGAAGAAATCCGAAGATCGAAGCACGAAATCCGAAACAAGCGCGACATTGCAGGGGGTCGTAGTGACCCGCCTGGGCGGGCTACTTCTCCCGAGGTCGGTATCCCGGCGCGCCCGGACACTACGAACGCAGCGCATAGGCGTGACTTGGACATTGGGGTTCTGTGCTTTGGAATTGTCTCGGACTTCCGGTTTCGATATTCGTGCTTTTGCACTGTTGCCCACGTGAGCAGCGTACAAACGGTCATGCACGCGATGTGGGTGGGGTTTGTGTTTGGTCGGGGTTTCTGGTAGAGTATCGGCTTTGGCTCTATCAGGAGTACCGACTTGGGTAAGACGCTGATCTACAAGATTTTGGAGTCGCACCTGGTGGAAGGTCGTCTGGCGGCGGGCGAGCCGATCGGGATTCGCATCGACCAGACGCTGACGCAGGACGCGACGGGGACGACGGCCTTTCTGCTGTTCGAGTCGATGGGCGTGCCGCGGGTGCGGACGGACCTTTCGGTCAGCTACATCGACCACAACATGGCGGGGTTCGGGCCGGAGAACCACAACGACCACCTGTATCTCCAGACGGTGGCGGCCAAGAGCGGGGTCTATCATTCGCGGGCGGGCAACGGGATCTGTCACCAGGTTCACCTGGAGCGGTTCGGCAGGCCCGGCGCGACGCTGTTGGGCAGCGATTCGCACACGCCCACGGGCGGCGGCATCGGCATGGTTGCGATCGGCGCCGGGGGGCTGGACGTCGCGGTGGCGATGGCGGGCGGGCCCTTCTATCTGCAATGCCCCAAGGTGCTGGGCGTCAAGCTGACGGGCCGACTGGGCGAATGGGTAGCGGCCAAGGACGTGATCCTCAAGCTGCTGAGCATCCTATCGACCAAGGGCAACGTGGGCTGGGTGGTCGAATACTTCGGTCCCGGCGCCGAGAGCCTGACGGTGCCGCAGCGGGCGACGATCACGAACATGGGCGCCGAACTGGGGGTGACGACCAGCCTGTTCGCCAGCGACGAGCAGACGCGGAGCTTCCTGGCGGCGCAGAAACGCGAGAAGGACTATCAGCCATTTGCGGCGGATGCGGATGCCGCATACGACCGGGTGATCGAGATCGATCTGTCGAAGCTTGAGCCGATGGCGGCGTGTCCCTCGTCGCCCGACAACGTCAAGACGGTCCGCGAGATCGCGGGCGCCAAGGTGGGGCAGGTGGCGATCGGCAGTTGCACGAATTCGAGCTATTCCGATCTGATGACGGTGTCGCAGGTGCTCCAGGGCCGGCGTACCGACCCGATGGTGGAGCTGGCGATCGCGCCGGGGAGTCGGGAGGTGCTGAACATGCTGGCGGAGAACGGGGCGCTGGCCGATCTGATCGGGGCAGGGGCGCGGATCCTCGAATCGGGGTGCGGGCCATGCATCGGGCAGGGCTTCTCGCCTGCCGACGACGTGGTGAGCCTGCGGACGTTCAATCGGAATTTCGCGGGACGGACGGGCACCCGAGGGGATCGGGCGTACCTGGTCAGCCCTGAGACGGCGGTGGCCTCCGCTTTGACGGGCGAGATCACCGACCCGCGCGATCTGCCCGAGCGGATGGGAATCGCGTTTCCGCAGATCGAGATGCCGTCGGAGTTCCCTATCGACGACAGCATGATCGAGGGGCCATTGGACGAGGCGAAGGCGAAAGACGCGGAGGTGCTGCGGGGTCGGACGATCGTGGTGCCCGAGACGCCGCCGGGACTTGCCCAGACGCTGCGCGGGCAGGTGCTGCTCAAGTGCGGCGACAAGATTACGACGGACCACATCATGCCGGCGGGGACGTTTCTCAAGCTGCGTTCGAACGTGCCCGAGTACGCGAAGGTGGTGTTCAACTGCTTCAACGAGACGGGCGAGCCGACGTTTGCCGAGCGGGCGCTGGAGCTCAAGGGCAAGGGCGTCGGGGGCATCATCGTCGCGGGCGAAAGCTATGGGCAGGGGTCGTCGCGGGAGCATGCGGCGCTGTGCCCGATGTACCTGGGCGTCCGCGCGGTGATCGCCAAGACGATCGAGCGGATCCATCGGGCCAACCTGATCAACTTCTGCATCGTTCCGATCCGCTTCGCCGACCCGGCCGACTACGACAAGCTTGAAGCGGGCGATGAACTGACCATCGAGGGGTTCAAAGCGGCGGTCCAGGGCGCCGACAGCGTCCAGGTCGTGCGTGCGAGCGACGGTTTCGAATTCGTCGGGCTGCTGGAACTGTCGAGTCGGGATCGCGAGATCCTGCTGGCGGCGGGCCTGCTGAGCTATACGCGAGAGAAGGCCCATGCGTGAGAGGGTGGTCAGCGTATTCGGCACCGGTCGGGTGCCTGAGGACGATCCGATCTTCACGCTGGCCGAGCGGTTGGGACGGGGGCTGGCGCAGGCGGGTTTCGCGCTTGCCAACGGGGGCTATGGTGGTACCATGCTGGCGACGGCCCGAGGGGCCCGCGCCGGCGGCGGAACCGTGATCGGCGTGACCTGCTCGGCCTTCAGGAACAGCGTGGCCAATGAGTATGTCAGCGAAGAGGTGACGACCCCCTCGCTGGATGAGCGACTCGGCACGCTGGTGCGCCTGGGCAGCGGATATATCGTTCTGCCGGGCGGGACCGGGACGCTGCTGGAGTTGGCGATGGTGTGGGAGTTGAAGAACAAGAAGTTCCTGGACCGAGGCAAGCCGCTCGTGTTGCTGGGGGACTTCTGGAAACCGGTGGTCGATCTGGTGTGCGAGGACGACCCACGCGGCGCCCAGCACGTGGCTCTGGCTGCCGAGCCGGAAGAGGCGGTGGCGTGGATCAGGGATGGTCTTGGGCAGTGAGCGCAGGATTGCAGAAGTCCACTTGGGGAAGATAAAGGCGAAACAGATGAAGGTTTCATGGATGATTCTTGGGATGATCTTGCCGGCGGCGGCCTCGGCGCAGGCGGTTGAATCGGCGCCGACTCGACTGATCCCCGACGGCACAGTGCTCCAGGCGGTCGACGGCTCGCTGACCTACAGCGACGCCAACGACCTGTGGCTGTTCCGGTTCGCCCGCGACGTCAACGGGGTCCGCGACGCACTGCCGGCGGGTTCGGGACTCGAAGTGCTCCCCTCGGCCATTCTCGACAGCATGATCGCCGACGCCAACGACCGGTTGTTGCCCCGCTATCGGCTCAGCGCCCTGGTGACGCGATACCGAGGGACGAATTACCTGTTTCCCAGCTACTACCTTCCCTTGAGCAAGCTGAAGGACGCCAACGAACCAACGGAGGCTGAGGTGGTGGAGGAGCGTGGAGAAGCAGAGCCGGAGATGGAGATGGTGCCCAATGGCGGACTGGAGATTCCGGAAGAGGTGCTCGAACGGATGCGGAACCGGAGGCTGGCGCGCGGTCCGCAACGCAGGGGGGGCGAGGACGCGCCTGTTACCGAGACCGGTCGCAGGGCGCGAACGCACGTGCTGGTGGACCGCATCGGGTTCATCGAGTTCGTCAAGGGCCGTCCGGCGTTCGTTCCCGACGGCCTGGGCTGGACTGTCTCGCAGACGCGGTACGAATTGCTGCCTTGTGCGGTGCTGGAGCAGGCGGAGCAGAGGCTGGCGGGATTCCCGCAGCCGATCCGATTCAACGTTGCGGGACTGGTCACCGAATTCAAGGGCAGGAAATACCTGCTGCTGCAACGCGCGATTCGCGTGTACGACTACGGCAATTTTGGTGGATAGGATCCGATGAGCGAAGGACTGGAAGAACTGCTGATTCTGGGGTCGCAGCCTGAGGACCAGGCGAAGCTCGCGAGGCTGCGCGTCGAGATGCTGGGCGCCGCTCGGTCGAGCGGACAGGACAGCGAGCAGAATCGAACGGTGGTGGAGGTCCTTCGTAATATCATCGAGCGGGGCGACGAGGCGGTTGCGGATTACACGGAGAAGTTTGACGGGGTCGGGCTGCGTCCAGATCAATTCCGAGTCGGCGCCGATGCACTGGCGGCGGCTCATGCTTCGATAGATGCGGACCTGCTGGCGGCGCTGCGCAAGGCGATCGAAAACGTCCGCGCGTACCAGGCGAAGATTTTTCTCGGTCATCATTCGGCGTTTTCGGACGGGACAGGGATTCGTTACACGCCGATCCGTCGGGCAGGGGTGTGCGTTCCGGGGGCTTCGGCGCCGCTGCCTTCGACGGTCATCATGACGGTGGTTCCGGCCCAGGTGGCGGGCGTGAAGGAGATCGCGGTGGTCTCACCTCCGCGGTACGAGGGCAGCATCCATCCGGTGATCCTGGCGGTCTGTCACGAGCTTAGCGTGAACGAGGTCTATCGCGTTGGCGGCGTTCAGGCGGTGGGCGCGCTGGCGTGCGGGACGCAGAGCATCCCGAAGGTGGACATCATCGTCGGTCCCGGCAATTCGTGGGTGCAGGCGGCGAAGAAGAACGTTGCGGGCGACTACGCGGGGATCGATTCGATCGCGGGTCCGAGCGAGGTCTTCATCGTGGCCAACAAGGAGGCCGATCCCGCGTGGGTGGCGGCCGACATGCTCAGCCAGGCGGAGCACGCGGCGGACAGCAGCGCCGTCGTGGCGACCGATTCGGAGGAGCTGGCTCGCGCGATCCTCGCCCAGCTTGGCTCGCAGCTCGAGGACCTGCCCCGCGCCGACGATGCGCGGGCGTCGCTGGTGCGGTTCAGTCGGGTGGTTGTGGTCGAGAACATGGACGCGGCTGTCGCGTTGGCCGACGAATTCGCGTCCGAGCATCTGGAGATCCAATGCGGAGCGCAGAGTCGGCAGGTCGCCGAGCGAATCCACAATGCGGGGGCGATCTTTATCGGTCCGCACACCCCGGTAGCGGTCGGCGATTACTGGGCGGGACCGAGCCATACGCTGCCGACCGGGACACGGGCGAAGTTCTCCAGCGCTCTGACCAGCAATGATTTCATCAAGTCCATCAGCCTGATCGAGTACAGCGCCGAGCAACTGGGCGCTTGTGCCGACGATATCATTCGCTTGGCCCAGGTCGAAGGGCTCGATGCTCACGCGCGCAGCGTTGCGATCCGTCGGCGTTCGTCGTGACGCAGTCGGACGATGTGTCTCATTCAGCTTACAGGCCCCAGTCGAGTTTCTCCGCGTTTCGCCAGTAGAAGCGGCCCAGGATGTGCGCCAGTATGAAGCTGATGTAGGTGGAGGCGACGAGGCCGACCACTTCGAGCCAGAAGGGGCGGGGTCCGTCGCCGGTGACGGTTTCCGAGACGAGCCAGTAGAGCACGCCCACTGTCAGGAAGATCAGCAGCAGGCCTGCGTAGGAGAAGAACACGCGGGAGATCGATCCGAGCAGGAAGAGGGGATTGAGGGCGCTGATCGAATCATCGACGACCATGGCCAGCAGGGCGATGGGGAAGAAGACGACGGTATAGGCGAGCAGTGCCCAGAAGATTGCGTCGGCTCGCTGGGCAAACATGGCGTAGAGGATCGTCGGCAGCAGGTAGACGACATAGACCACGATCAGGTAAGCGACGCGCGACCACATGTCGGCGATTCCGGCGCCGACGAATTCCGGGGCGCGGGTGCCGCCCAGGGCGCTGTTGTAGATGCACTCGGCCAGGTACCAGGCGGCGTAGAGGGCGAGGATGGCTGAGGCGAGGAAGGACACGAAGCCGATACGCCCGACCAGGGGAAGAACGGACTGGATGAGAGCCAGCAGCAGCGGCGCTACGACGAGCACCGCCATGACGATCAGGCCCGAGGCGGTCAGGGGATACAGCAGGACGTCGAGGGGCCAGGGGAAGCGGCGCTGCCCGGTGTATTGCGGTTTTCGCGTGACACCAAGGCTGGTCAGGAGCTGTTCCTCTTCCCGCCGGCGCTCGGCGGCCCGTTCGAGGAGCTCCTGCTCGTCGGGCAGGTCCAGCATGGCTTTGTCCAGGGGCTTGGGTTGCGCGGGCGTGATGAGCGTCAGCTCCTCCTCCTGCTCGACCGCTGCGACCGGCTCCGGCTGGGACATCTGGGGGATCGTCAGTTGGGCTTTGCAGCGGGGACAGCGACTGACCGCGCCCCGGCGGTCTTCCCGGGCGGTCAGCTTCTGCGAACACTCTGGGCAATGGAACTCCAGCATGGCGGTGTTCGGTCCACTCGTCAGTCCAGCCCCTGGCGGAGCATGGTGTCGCTACGAACGGGTGCTACGAACCGAGTCGGGTCTTGACCAGTTCGTTGGCCTTGGCGAGCGCTTCGTTGAGCTTGGCGGGGTCCTTGCCGCCGGCCTGGGCCATCTGGGGTCGTCCGCCGCCACCGCCACCGACGATGGGGGCGATCTCCTTGATGACGTCGCCGGCCTTGAGGCCTTTCTTGACCAGGTCGTCCGTCACGCCGGCCAGCAGGGTGACCTTGCCGTCGTCTTCGAAGCCGAGGACGATGGCGGCCGAACCCGCCTTCTTCTTGAGCATGTCGACGGCTTCGCGGGCCCGCTCTATGGAAGTAGACGTCAGACGGCCGACAATAATCGATGCGTCGGCGATTTTTTCGCTCGCGTCGAGCAGATCGCGGGCCTCCGCCATCGTGTCGGGTCCGGCGGCCTTCGAGGCGTTCTTGAGTTCCTTCGCCAGCTTCTTGTTGTCTTCGGTGAGCTGGGCGACGCGGTCGGCGAGCTTGTCGGCGGGGACCTGAAGCAGGGCGGCCAGGCGATCGACGATCTCGCCGGCCTGTTCGAGATGGGTCATCAGCGCCGTTCCCGTCATGGCGGTGATCCGGCGCACGCCCGCGGAGATGCTCTCTTCCTTGATGATCTTGAATCCGCCGATCGAGCCGAGCTGATCGACGTGGGTGCCGCCACAGAACTCGCGGCTGAACGCCAGGTCGAGCTCGTCGTGCGTGCCGGCGCCGACGGCGACCACGCGGACCTCGTCGCCGTATTTTTCGCCAAACAAGGCCATGGCGCCGAGCTTCTGGGCTTCATCCTTGGGCATCACCGTCCAGGTGACGGGCAGGTCGGAGGCGATCTTCTCGCGGACGAGCGTTTCGACTCTGGCCAGTTCCTCCTTGGTCGGGGCCTTGGGATAGGTGAAGTCGAAGCGGAGGTAATCGGGTCCGACGTAGCTGCCCTGCTGCGAAACGGATTTGCCGAGCACCTCCTGCAACGCCCATTGGAGCAGGTGGGTGGCGGTGTGGTTCTTGCGCGTGGCGCTTCGGTCCTTGCTGACGGTGGCGGTCACCACCTGGCCTGCGCTCAGGGTGCCGGCGCCGAGCTTGCCACGATGGATGACGCAGTTGGCGATCTTCATCGTGTTCTCGACGACGAATCGGCTGCCGTCGGCGGCGACGAGGCCGCAGTCGCCGACCTGGCCGCCCGATTCGGCGTAGAAACAGGTCTTGTCGAGGATCAGGCCCACTTCGACGTCGGAGGGCACCTGGCCCTGCTTCTTGAGGCCCTCGGGATCGATCCAGCCGACCAGCGTCGCCTCGCAGCGGTCCGCTTCGTATTTTGGCTGGTCGTCCGTCGTCGGCAATTCGCTGTCGGTGAGGTTGGCCAGGAGGGCGTCGCTCTTCTTGGCGGCGCGGGCGCGCTCGCGCTGCTCGGTCATCAGCTTGTCAAATCGCTCGGTGTTGACCGAGAGGCCTCGCTCCTGGGCCATCAGTTGGGTCAGGTCCAGCGGGAAGCCATACGTGTCATAGAGCTGGAAGGCATCGTCGCCACTGATGGCCTTGGCGCCGCTGGCAACGGCGCGGTCGGCGGCGCTGCGGAAGATCTCGAGCCCCCGGTCGAGGGTGCGACCGAAGCTGGCCTCCTCGGCCTCCACCACGGTCGTGACGTGCTCGGACCGGTCTTTGATTTCGGGGAAGGCGTCGCCCAAGACGTCGATTACCGTCGGAATCAGCTTATACAGGAATGGTTCACGCAGATCCAGTTCGCGACCGAAGCGCGAGGCCCGACGCAGGATGCGACGAATGACGTAGCCCCGCCCATCGTTCGAGGGGGTGGCGCCGTCCGTGATGGCGCAGACGAGCGTACGAATGTGGTCGGCGATCACGCGGAAGGCGTTGTCGGTCTTGTTGCCGAGCTTGGATGTATAGGCGTGACCGCTCAGTTCGCTGGTTCGCTGGATGATGGGCATGAACAGATCGGTGTCGTAGTTGCTCCGCTTGTTCTGGAGGACCGCGACGATGCGTTCGAGCCCGGCGCCGGTGTCCACACCATGCGCCGAGAGCGGGACGAGGTTGCCCGAGGGCTGGCGATTGTACTGGATGAAGACGAGGTTCCACAGCTCGATGAAGCGGGCGCAGTCGCCATTGACGGCGCAGGTATGGTCCGGTACGTTCTTCATGTCGCAGGCGTCGGGGCCCTGGTCGATGTGGATTTCGCTGCACGGCCCGCACGGACCGGTGTCGCCCATCTCCCAGAAGTTGTCCTTCTTGCCGAAGCCCAGCACGCGCTCGGGTGGGATCGGCGTGACCTTGGTCCACAGTTGAGCGGCTTCTTCGTCTTTGGGCAGTCCATCCTTCTCGTCGCCCGCGAAGACCGATGCCCAGAGCTTGTCGGCGGGGATGCCCCAGACCTTGGTGAACAGTTCCCACGCCCACTCGATCGCCTCGGCCTTGAAGTAGTCCCCGAACGACCAGTTGCCCAGCATC
>NPIE01029353.1_pt2 | contig 17300 bp, 12 predicted proteins | sample 8637661 | NCBI WGS metagenome assembly NPIE01 (sample SAMN07420842, study PRJNA396082) | bioreactor metagenome | isolation source: sample BA12 brine-fed electro-methanogenic bioreactor BA | place: Japan: Kochi | collected 2016-12-09
CAACGTCTCGCCCATCAGATCATTCAGCTGGGTGATGACCGGCTGCGTGTCCTCGACGGTGTCCGCTGTCGTGCTTAGCATCTGCGATAGAGCCTCGAGGCTCGTAACCGTGGCCCCGAGAGCCCCCTGAGTGGTCACCAGCGTCTCCTGGCTGACGTCCACACTGGAGGTGAGGGTCGCGATCGTGGCATTCATCGATGCGGTCAACGTCGGTCTCACCATCCAGAGACCTGCTAGTCCGGCCAAGCTCAGCAGCAGGCCGATGATCCCAGCGATCATCACAAACAGGCCCAGCAGACGGCGCAAGATGCCCATCGTGATCCTCCTTCTCTTCGCTTGTCCAGGTACGCCACTCGGATTATACATCCGATGGCGCAATAAGCCGATAGAACCATAGGGCCCCGCTACGAGGCGGAAGCGACAACGAGAAGCCGTCGCGCTGTAGATCACTCCCCTTGAGGGATAGCGTCTCGCCGGTCTCGAGGTTCTCAAACGTATAGATTGCACTCGGCTGGAGGGCCTGCGGGTAGATGGTCAAAACCGCGTCCGGGCACGCCGGCAGCCGGATGCCCTGGATCAACCCACAGCCCGCCTCCGGTCGGTCGAACTGCCAGGCGACCCAACGATCTGCATCGCGGTGATCCGGTGTGTGGGGATAGTAGTCACCGCGGAGCAGAAGCTCGGACGCCCGGCGCCAGATGTCGACCATCTTCGTTGCGAGTGGGAAATCGTAGTCGTCGCGCCGGATATCCAGCGAGATGAAGAGCATCGGCGCGAAGGCACAGTGGAAGCTGAAGCTGTCGACGCGATGGTCGAAGCGCGCCGGGCCTTGGAGATCCCAGGAGAGAGTTGCCTCTTTGAAGTAGGGGATCCACTGGTATAGCGTGCGGTGGAACGCTAGTTTGATGGGATGGTCACCGTAACCGTAATCCGTGTAGTNNCAGCGTCTCGAGGTCGTTGCGGCGCCCTCCGCTGGAGCATGAATCGATCCACAGGCCCGGATTGTGCGCCAGCAGGTCGTCCCAATACTGCAGGTAGCCCTGCACGTGCCGGTTCTCGTTGATGCCCTGGCGATCCTCAGCTTCATTCTGGTGCCAGTGGGCCTGCGGGGCGAAGTTGAAATCCTGCCGGTAGATGCTGATACCGTTCTCGATAATCAGTGTGTTGACGTGGTCCGTTAGCCATTGCCGGCACGCGGGATCGCCCAGATTTAGGAGCCGGTTGTCGTCGTCCTTGGCCCGGAGCAGCCACTCGGGGTGCTCCAGATCGAGACGCGTGCCCGGGCGCACGCGCTCCGGCTCGAACCACAGGAGCAGACCGGTGCCGCGACGGGCCGCATGCTCGGCGATCGGTTTGAGGTCGTTGGGGAAGCGTTCAGCATCGGGCTCCCACGTCCCGGTGATCCACCAACGTCGCTCGCCCTCCTCATTGAGACACGGGTACCATCCGGCATCGATCCACCAGACGTCGGGGTGCAGACCCCGTTGCTCGAACCGGTTGATGTAGCGGATCTGGTTTTCCTCGGTCGCTGCGGTGAACTCCTCGCCCTCATCCGAGCCGGCACAGGCCAGAAGAGGGCGCATGGGGCGTCCGTCGGGCCGTGGCAGGATATGGGCTAGATACCAGCGGCGCCAGAGATTGATGGCCCGTGTTGTGTCCCCCGTCCACGACAAAAGCGTTATGCGGGGCGTGCAGATGCGCTCCCCCGGCATCAGGCGTAGTGTTGTGGTCTCCTGCCCTGCGCGGATGCGAACGCCGTCAGCCAGGCCGGTGAAGTCGACCGCCCACTGCGCGGGCCAACCGATGGCCATCGAGAGACCTCCGTCGGCGAACGCCACGCGATAGTAGGGGAAGGCGCCGTCGCACGGACGTCCCAAGTTTGGCGCGAAGCGCAACGTCTGCCCTGCACGGAGAGAGGTCTCCTCAGCTCGATAGCCGTCGGCGCTGTAGAAGTCGCCGTTGCAGTGATGCACTACGGGTGCTGTACCCTCAAATGAGCTATCTAGTGCCAGGATGTCACGGATGATCGGTGTGGGCGTGGAGCCTGCGTTGGAGAACCATGCGACCCATTCCACCACCGGGAAGTCCTGATATTCGGTGAGGCCCACTCGGACGGTGAGCCCCGTGTGGGGATCCGTGCCCTCAAAGATAGTCTCGATGAGGTTGGCGTCGATGCGGCGCCGTTGGATCGTCGGCTGCCACGCTGCCGGGATGCCGTGAAGGGTCTCGCCATCGAGGTCGAAGGAGATAGGGAGGTCCCCGGGGTTACCGAAGTTCGCCGCCGTCCAAGCCCTGCTCCTCTTCATATCCTCTGGGACCGTGATGGGCGTTGTGTCAAGGGGGTTCATGACTTACTCCTATCGGATGGTTGAGTTAGCCTAGTTCATACAACTCCAGATTGCTGACTTCGGCGACGCCACGGTCGACGAAGAACTCGATGACCTCGGCACCGATGCCCAGATCCGCCGTCTGCCAGCCGGTTTGGGCTTCTCCGTGGTAGGTGCCGTCCTGCAGTTGCCAGGTGCCTCCGTTAAGGGCCCAGAAGAACTGGGTAAAGGGTAGTTGGGTGATGCTTGGCGTCTGCCCCGGTGCGATCAACACCCGTTGGCGCCGCCCTTTCGCGTGCTCGGAGAAGCCTAGCCGCAGCCTCTTACCTGGGAGCGTTCGCAAGGCCATCGGGGGAGAGACGGTCGCCGGGCCCTTGGGGACGGACTGGGTGTAGAACATCACGCGCTCTCCATGGAACTCCATGGTCCGACACGTGTAGCCTGAGTAGGTTTGCCCGCCCAGGAGGACGTTGTCATCGGAGTGCATATGATAGGGCCCCTCAGCGCGTTCGGCGACGGCGTAGATCGTCCCCAAGATCACCGTGGGGTCGGAGAAGAAGCCGCGATTGCCGTAACGGTTGCCGGTCAGACAGGTGAGATACCAGGTGCCGTCAATCTGATAGACATCGGGCACTTCGATGGCTGAGATGTTCCCCGGAACGAAGATCGGGGGAAACTGCTCCCAGTGGATGAGGTCGGTGGAACGGGCCAGGCCAATCGCTGCAGTCTCGGGGGCGGTCCCCGGATGCACCCGTGCGGCAAAGTACCCCAGCCAGCCGTTGCCGTCGGGATCGGGGATCACGACCATATCGCGGCAGTCAACGGTGTGCTCGGCTAAGGGGCGCTCGTAACTAACGTACCAGCGATCGTCCGGCACGAGCACAGGGTTGCCCGGGTAGCGCTCCCAATGCTCCAGGTCCTGGCTGGTCGCCAGGCCGATCTTCTGACCATAGCCTCCGTCGACACTCGAGCGCATCGTGTAGTAGAAGTAGAAGGTGTCGGCATGTTCGACCAGGCTGCCGGTCCAGGGCTGCATATCCTCCGATCCACCTGCCGGTCTCGGACCGATCGCTAGAGGCCTCTCGGTCCAGTGGAGCAGGTCGGGGGAGGTGGCGTGACCCAGCCAGTCGGCATCCGCAGGATCGCGGGTTGAGTCCTGTCCGTAGAACTGCAGATAGAACATGTGGGCCAGGCCGTTGTGCGTCAGCCCCCAGGTGTCCCACATCGACATGCCGTCAGGATAGTAGTCGATCTTCACAGGTAGCTCCTCGTTGCATGGGTGGTGTCGTTCGGGTCCAGTATACACCCATCTCCTATCAGACGGACTCACACCGCTAGCGGGAGCACGCGATGGCCAAGTACGCTCATAGCAGCACCGTCACGGCGGATCTCACCCTCGACAACCAGGAAGCGGGACATGACGGCACGCTTATAGGTCTGGATCACCTCGGGATAGAGCATCACGTTGACGATACCGCTCTCATCCTCCACGGCGAGAAAGGCGATGCCGTTGGCCGTGGGGGGGCGCTGGCGGGCGACTACAACACCGCCGATGCGGATGCGGGTGCCGTCGGGCCAACGGGCGAGCTCCTCCGTGGAGGTCGCGCCCATTTGGCGTAGTTGGCGGGCCACCAACGTGGTGATGTGTGTGCCTGCGATGGCGCCGGTATAGGCTTGCTCGAATTGAAGGCGTTCGTGATGCGGCAGTGCGGTGAAGGAAGGCTCCTGAGTAGGGCGCAGCCCCAGCGCGGGGGCGGCTTTAGCGGCCTTCAAGGCTTCCTGAAGCTCCCAGAGCAACTGCCGGCGCGGACGCTGCCAGCGATCGAGTGCCCCCGCCATGATCAAAGCCTCCAGCGTCCGGCGGCCCAAGGCGGTGCGATGACAGAGATCCTCCAGGGATTGAAAGGGGCGTTGCTGCCGCGCTGCGACGATCGCAGCGCCGGCTTCGGCACTCAACCCTCGCACCATCTCCAGTCCCAATCGAATCGCGCTTTTGTGCTCGTGGGAGTGATGATCTGAGGGGCCTTCGGCCTCGACGGTGGCCTTTCCCTCGGATATCTCAAGATCTACCTTGCGGATCTCGACATCATGGCGACGGGCCTCGGCAACGATGACGTGTGCGGCGTAGAACCCCATCGGTTGGTGACGCAGCAACGCGGCGAAGAAGGCGGCGGGATGGTAGCGTCGCAGCCACGCCGACTGATAGGTGAGCACGGCGAAGGCCGCGGCGTGGCTTTTGGGGAAGGAATAGCCGCCGAACGCCAGCAACTGCGCGAAGACCTTCTCGATGACCGGTTCGGGGACCTGCAGATTGCGCGCCCCTCCAAAGAAGCGTTCTTTGAGGCCCAGAATTTCGGCCTCTCCTCGCTTGTGACTCAACGCACGGCGGAGTTGATCGCCCTCGCCTGGCGTGAACCCCGCCAGATCCCGTGCGACCTTCAGCACCTGCTCTTGAAAGACGATGACACCTAGCGTCTCCGCCAAGGCAGCTTGGAGTCGGGGATGGGCATAGCGCACCGGCTCCAGGCCCTGTCGGCGCCGCAGGTAGGGCCGTACCATCTGGCCCTGTAGGGGCCCCGGACGGATCAGGGCAATTTGGATCGTCAGGTCGGTAAAGGAGGTCGGCTTGAAGTTGGGGATCAGACTGGCCTGGGCGCGGCTCTCCACCTGGAAGACGCCCACGGTTTCGCCCCTGCAGAGCATCGCGTAGACTTCGGGATCGTCTGGCGTGAGGGCATCGAGATCAGGACGTGTGCCGGTTAGGGTCTCTACGATGGTCACGGCGTCCTCGATGGCGGAGAGCATTCTAAGACCCAGGATATCGACCTTGATGATCCCAGCCTCTTCGAGAGCATCCTTGTCCCATTGCGTCACGGTGCGTTCGGGCATGGTGGCGGGCTCCAAGGGCATCAGCGTAGCAAGAGGCGGCCCGGAGAGGATCATGCCGCCGTTGTGGATGCCCAGATGGCGGGGAAGACCCTCCAGTTTCGGTGCCAGGCGCAGGAGATGCCGGAAGAGCGGCGCATTCAGGTCTGCGCCGAAGTTGTTTGCCAGCCCCGCGGCCTCGCTCACGCTGGTGGCGTCGTGGGTATCGAGGATCTCTGCAAGACGCTCGACGAGCGCCGGCGGAAAACCCAGCGCCCGCGCCGTGTCCCGTACGGCTGACTTGGTCCTGAAGGTGACCAACGTACAGGCCATGGCAGCGTGATCGCGTCCGTAGCGCTCGTAGACGTATTGGATGACCTCCTCTCGTCGGTCGGCCGCGAAGTCGATATCGATGTCGGGCGGTTGAGGGCGTTCGGTGGACAGGAATCGCTCGAAGACGAGATCGACTGCGACGGGGTCGATCGGCGAGATATCGAGGAGATGGGCCACGAGGGAGTTGGCGGCACTGCCCCGCCCCTGACAGCGTATCCCCTGCGTGCGGGCAAAGTGGACGATATCCGCGACGATCAGGAAATAGTTCGCCAGCTCAAGTTGCCGAATCACGCGCAACTCCTTATCCAGGAGTGTGACGGGTGGGTGAGTGGTATAGCGCAGTCGCAGCGCCTGTTCACAGAGGCGCCGGAGGTAAACGTCCGGCACCTCTCCCCCCGGTGTCGCGAAGATCGGTAGGATCTGGTGCCCTTCCCTCAGAAAGGTCGCTGCCGAGGCACAGCGCGCGGCAATCCGGACCGTGTTGGCAAGCGCGTCCGGATGGTCGGCAAAGCGTTTGACCATGGCCTCCGGCGGGTGGAAGCGATCGTCGTCGTTGGAGCGCAGGTGATTTCCCGCCTGGTCGAGGGTCGTGTGCAGCCGCGTGCAGGTGAGCAGGTCGTGGATCTCACGTTGTTCCGGTTCGAGGTAGTGGACGTTACCGGTTGCGACCGTGGCCACACCGAGCTCTGCCGCCAGTGCGCAAAGATCCCGCACCAGGTGGGCCTCGCCTGGACGGTAATGACGTTGAAGCTCGATGAAGAAGTGGTCATGCCCGAAGATTCTACCGGCCCATCGAGCGGCGGTCAGGGCGCCCGGTGCATCGCCCGCGAGGATCGCCCGCGCTATGGGACCGTGACGGCAGCCGGAGAGCGCAATCAAACCTTCATGGTGTGCAACAAGGTGCTGCGGATCGAGCCGGGCGGTACCCTTGGGTTGGTCGCGGTGCGCTAGGGTGATCAATTGTGCGAGGTTGGCATAGCCTGTGGCGGTTTCGGCCAGCAGGGTGAGGTGGGCACCGCCGCTCAGGGTGATCTCCGCGCCCAGAATCGGCTTGATGCCGGCAGCCTCCGCAGCGCGGATGAAGCTCACGGCACCATAGAGCCCGTCGTGGTCCGTGAGGGCCAGTGCCGGCATCTCATAGTCCGCGGCGCGCGCCACCAGCTCCGCGGGTGAGGCGACGCCGTCGAGCAGACTGTGGTTGGAGTGGGCGTGCAGTTCGATGTAGTCTGGAGGTTTCATAGCATCCTCTGCCGATCAAGCCACCAGGCGTGGGTGATGAGGTCCAGATAGATCAGGCGGACGTGACCCCCACTGTCCTCCACGCGATAGTAGTCACGCGCAATCGGTCGCGCCCACCAGAAGCGGCGCTCGCGCCAGTGTTCGTAGATACGGAGGACCCTGTAGGAGCGCTCCTCGTAGATCAGGAGGAGCGGCGCGCCCCCTTCGGTCGTCCTGACGTCGATCGGGCGGGGCTCGGGTGGACGGATCAGCGAGGCAATACGCACGACCGCTTCACCAAAGCGTGCCCGCAAGCGGCGCAATGTCTCCTGCAGGCTGCGCCGGCGTTGATCGTGCGAGGCGGAGAAGAGGGCCAACTGTGTGGCCCCCAGATAAGTCGGTCGTAGGGGATAGACGACGATCTCCAAGGCCTCTACCGGGTGCTCCAGACCGATGCGTTCGATCAGTGATCGGGAGCGCAAGCCCAATCGCTCCGGATCGGAGGTGGGGGGCTCGACGGATGTCGTCGTGGTATGGAGTTGCTCAACCGTGTCCATGAGCTCAATGCGCAGTCCCTGCGCCTGATAGCCCTGCCGGTGCAGTGTCTCAGCAAGTGCGCTCACCATCTGGTGGGTGGCGGCGAACAGGGTCGGCTGATCGGCGATCGGGGGCTCGAATGTGCGTTGGTGCCGCAGTTCGAGCGGCGGGGCGTCGGGGAGGACAGGACGGGGATCGACCCCCGCCGCCAGGTCATGGAGGAGGCCTGCCTGAGCGCCGAACTGACGCATCACCGCCGCGCGCGGCAGGGCTGCCAGCTCGCCCAAGGTGCGGATGCCCAGGAGATCGAGTCGCCGCAGGATCTCCGCTTCGGCAGGCAAGGTGGTCAGCGCCAGCGAGGAGAGGAAGTACCGCCCACGGCCCGACGGTACAATCATCGCGTGGTTACATCGTGCTGCCAGGGCTGCCTGCTCCGCCGTGAAACGCGCTTCGGCCAGGCCAAGCTGCAGGTCGAGGTCGGTCATCTCGCGGACGGCGGTGATCATGGCGTCGGCGAGCGCCGCATTCTCCGGGTAGCGGCGGGCGAGCTGGGCTGCTTCAACGAAGAAGAGCCCTAGGTCATAGGTCTCGACGAGATCGGTGAACTGGTGCAGGGTTGCCACAATCTCTTCCTGTACCTCCCGGTAGGCCGCGTGATCGGCAGTGATGAAATCAGCTTCGGGGCAGCGCAGAGCCGCCCGCGCCAGGGGCATCCCCGGTGTAACGCCGGCTGCCTCGGCTGCGGCGCAGCAGTCCAGCACTACCGAGGGATCCCAGGGCCGTCCGCCGATGACCAGGCCCTTGGGGCTTGCCTCCGGGCCATGCTTCCGGTGCTCGACCTGCACCGGAAGATGGGGTATGAGCATATGGATGATGTTCATCGTAACACGAGAATAGAATATATGTTCTATTCCATGCTAACCGGTGATGTGGTGCTAATCAAGTCCCCAGCTCATGATCTGGACAACAGTGACGATCAACCATCTGCCGGTTCTCCTCTGCCGGACACTGATCTGTTTGATCTGGTGGGATTCGGGTATAGCCTAGGAGGTATGCTCTCCTACACTTGCAACGAGCATGGGATACTCGACAAGGGGCGGAGGGCAGACGACTGGTGTTGTAAGAAGCGACTGGACAATCTCAATCTAGTAAGGAGACAAGCAATGCCGACGATTCTCAGCAGACCGGAGTATGAGAGGCAAGTCGCCGCAACCCGTGATGAACGTATGGCGTGGTGGCGCGATGCCCGCTATGGGATGTTCATCCATTTCGGTGCACATACCCTCCTCGGGCGTAACGAGTGGGTGATGGCTATCGAGAACTGGGACATCAAGGAGTACGAGGAGGTCGCCCGTCAGTTCAGGCCTGAACCCGGCTGCACGCGTGAGTGGGCGCGACTGGCTGCCGAAGCAGGTATGAAGTACATGGTCCTCACCACCCGGCATCATGAGGGATTCAGTCTCTGGGACAGCAAGGTCAACCCCTACAACGCAGTAGCGCACTCGGGCGGCTTCGACATCGTGAAAGAATTCGTGGAGTCCTGCCGTGAGTTCGGGCTCCGCGTCGGCTTCTACTTCTCCCTGATGGACTGGCATCACCCGGATTCCTGGCGCTGTGCCTTTGATCCCGAGGCCCGCGCCCGGTTCCAGGATTTCCTGACCGGCATGCTCAAAGAGCTTCTCGGTGGAGACTACGGCAAGATCGACATCCTATGGTACGATGTTTCACGCCCGATGGAGTCCCATGAAGGATGGGGATCGTTGCAGATGAATCAGATGGTGCGCGAGCTCCAGCCGGATATCATCATCAACAACCGTTCAAAGCTGGACGAGGACTTCTCCACTCCTGAAGAGCACCTGACGGCTATGGAAGGTAAGGATTGGGAAGCCTGCATGACCTTCAACCGCATCAGTTGGGGGTATCTCGACAGTGCCCAGGCCGAGCCCTACAGCTACAACGCACACGGCATCCTGAGGATGTTGCACACCGTATGCGAGTCCGGCGGTAACCTCCTGTTGAACATCGGGCCGAAGCCGGACGGCAGCGTGCCATCAGAAGCCATTGAGCCGCTTCAGACCGTGGGTCGTTGGCTCCAGCTCTATGGCAACGACGCTGTCTATGGACGCTTGACCCCCTGCCAGGTAGGTAGGGCCAGCGGGACGGGACGCTTCACGCAGCGTGGGAACAAAGCCTACTTCTGGCAGTTTATCCGTAGCGATCAGCTCATCTTCGGTGGTTTCGAGACGCAGCTAAAGTCGATCCGTGTGCTGCCCAGCGGGACGTCCCTTGCCTTCGAGCAGACGGAGCGCCAGATTGTTGTCGAGCCGCCGCCGGCAGAGCTCTGTGATCCGGTCGCTAACATCACCGTCTTCGAGCTGGAGTTCGAGGAGACGCCCGTTCAGACGCGTTGCAGGGCTTACCCTCAACTACATCTTGGGGAGGACCTTCTTGCGTGAGGTGTGGCTGATCATCTCCTGACTTTGAGTTGATCGCCGTGAGAAACACGTACGAAGTGCTCATACGGTGACTGTGCTTGATTACGCGAGGGTCGCTCTCACAGGATGTGTGTCTGTGTGAGAGCGACCCTCGTAGACGAAGTATGAGTGCCCCACCTGTGCGTAGGTGGGTAGATCATTCGTTGTGATGCGGGTTCTCGACAACCACGGGGTCGCCTGGTCGCACCCAGCCACCCTTCAGGATGCGGGCGAACATCCCCGCGTTCCGTCGGGGCTGTCCATCTGCGTCGGTTGACACGGCCTCGAGCAGAGCCGGGTGGCTACCGTTCAGCTGACCGCATGGATCGCGGACCTCGGTGAGCTCCACCAACGCAGGGCCGAACGCAAGTCGGGTGCCGAGCGGTAGGGCCATCATCGAGATGCCCTCCACCACGATGTTCTCGGCCAGCATGCCCGGTTCGAGGTCGATGCCGCATCGCGCAAGGTCGGCGTAGATGGTGGTATCGGTGATCAGCACGTGCCGATGGTTCGGCTGGGTCGGGTCCAGTTTGGCCAGGTAGCGGTGGCGGACGAACTGGCCCGCGTGATAGTCCCCGNNGACGAACTCAACCTCGTCTACGGCGTATTTCGGCACGCCCGGTTCGGCCTTTCGGCAGACCGCAACAACGGATCCGCGATTCAGGGTTAGGTCCATAGGTGTCTCCTCTGCCGGGTGGTCGATCGCCCATCTCTAGAGCCCTTCTCACCCGGGACCGTGCCTAGCTCGTGGGCAGGATGGTTGGCGCGCTCTACATCCGAACGGCCGGTCGGAACTTGTAGCCATAGACGATGGTGCCGTCCTCGCCATGCGTACGTAGGCGGCGGGTGACCATCTCGACGGGCATCCCGATCCTGACGTCTTTGGGCGCGACGTCGGTCAGCTGGGCTGTGACGACAGGTCCCTCCTCAAGTTTGACTAACGCAACGGTGTAGGGCGTGTAGGGCTCAAAGCCCTCGGGTGCGCTGTGGATCGTGCTGAAGGTGTAGACCTCGCCGCGTCCACTCAAGGGCGCGGGTGTCTTCGCCGGTTTGTTGCAGGCGGGGCAGATGTCCCGCGGCGGGAAGATCGCGACACCGCAGTGATCACAGACCTCACCCTCCAACCGATAACGTTGTCCTCTCAACCGCCAATCGTTGACGACTTTCGCTTCCATATCTAGGAGCTCCTTTCCGGTGCTACGTCATCCGTTCCAGGATGTGTGTGATAATCGTCGCGCCGCTGCCGCCGATGTTCTGGGTCATGCCGAGGCGCGCGTTGGGAATCTGATTGGGTCCGGCTAGGCCGCGCAGTTGCAGGACCGATTCGACCACCTGGTAGATCCCGGTAGCGCCGACCGGGTGTCCACGTGCCTTGAGCCCGCCCATCGTGGCGATCGGAACGCGACCTTGGCGCGAAATCTCCCCGTCGAGCGCCAGCTGCACGCCTCTGCCGCGCTCGGCGAATCCCGCGGCCTCCAGACTCAGTGCGGCCATGATCGTGAAAGCATCGTGAAGTTCGAAGAAGTCGAGATCGTCGGGCTCGATTCCTGCCTGCCGGTAGGCCTTCCGGCATGAGGCAATTGCGGCCTCGAGTCGTAGCGGATCCTTACGGTCGTGGACCGCCAGTGGGGCCATACCGATTGCCGAGGCCCGAATCTTGACCGGGGCGGGGTTCAGGGTGCGCGCGAATTCCGCCGGCGCCAGCACGACCGCGGCGGCGCCATCACACACCGGCGAAGCGTCAAGGAGTCCTACCGGCGTGGCGATCATCGGCGCGCGTGCGTAGGCCTCCGCCGAAATGGGCGATTGGAACATCGCGTTGGGATTATGCGCACCATTGGCGTGGGCGGTGACCGCAAACGGTGCGAAGTCCTCACGTTGCCAGCCAAACTCATGCATGTATCGCTGCATCAGCAGTGCGTTCAGGGCGACGAACGAAATGCCCTGGCTGACCTCGTACTCGGCATCCGCTGCTGCGGCCAGCGCTGCTGTGGTCTCACGTCCCGAAGTGTCGGTCATCTTTTCGACACCCAGCACCATAACCATATCGACCAGGCCGCTGCCGACCGCCATATAGCCGACGCGCAACGCCGCTGAACCCGAGGCGCAAGCGGCCTCCACCTTGAAGGCCTCGGCGCCGTTCAGCGCCATAAAGTCGACGGCCAACGCGCCGAGATGTGACTGCCCTGCGATCTCACCGGAGAGCATATTACCCACGTAGACCGCATCGACCGTCTCGATGTTCGCGTCGTGCAACGCGGCAAGCCCCGCTTCCAGCATCAGATGCCGAATGCCAACGGACCAATGCTCGTCCACCGGCGTTTGTCCGACACCGATAATCGCTACATCACGCATAGATACTCCTGTGATCTTCCGGTTCCCATACGTCCTGGTCCCCTAGTCACGCAACTTGCCGCGATAACGAGTGTAGAGAGCGTAATCGATCTCAACACGGCGACGGATGTAGTCAGCGACGGTGGGAGCTTTGTCCTGTCGCGCCGTGATGTCCTCGGTGACCTGCCAGGCAAAGGCATCGGAACCGGCGCCGGAGCCAAAGCTGACCAACAAGATCCGGTCCTCGGGGCGAGCTATGTCCAGGACCGCTGAGAAGCCTGTCAGAGAGGCCCCGGCATAGGTATTGCCGATGACGTTGCTGACCAGGCCCGGTTCGATCTGTGCCGTGGTAAATCCCAGGCGCTTAGCGGCACGACTGGGGAACTTGATGTTGGGTTGGTGGAAGACGGCATAGGTGAAATCGCTTGCGGTCACGCCCAGCTCATCCATCAGCGCCGCTGCAGCAGCCTGCGTGTGATGGAAATAGGCGGGCTCTCCTGTGAAGCGCCCGCCGTGGCGTGGATAGTGTTCGTCGGAACGCCGCCAGAAGTCAGGCGTGTCGGTAGCGTAGGAGAGTGATCCGAGGAAGGTCGCTACAGCCTCCTCTGCCGGGCCCACGATGAAGGCACTGCCGCCACTGGCTGCGGTGTATTCCAACTCGTCGCCGGGTCGTCCCTGCGCCGTGTCCGCGCCGATGGCTAGGGCATACTCGCCCATGGCCGAGCCGACAAGGCCCAGCGCCGACTGCAGCGCCTCGCTGCCGGCTTTACATGCAAACTCGAAGTCCGCCGCTAGCAGGTAAGGTGTCGCCCCAAGCGCCTCGGCGACCAGAGTCGAAGCAGGTTTGACGGCATAAGGAGGCGACTCGCTGCCGATCCAGATCGCACGCAGGGCACTCGGCGAGATCTCGGCGCGTGCAACCGCGTTGCGTGCTGCCTCAATGGCGATGGTCACCGTGTCTTCATCAAGGCCGGCGACCGCTTTCTCGCGGATCGGTCCCCGACCTCCACCGGACCAGACCCTGGCGACCTCGGTGCTGGGTAGACGGTACATAGGAATGTAAGAGCCGTAGCCCGTGATTCCCACCTCCCGCTGTGGCTTCATCAGACGAACGCTAGGCACACACCCCTCCTCTCATTGTCCCTGCCGTCGCTTGAGGAGCTCTCTGGCGGCGTCGATCCGGATGTTGCGCTTCGCAATCATCGCGCCGGCGATGTCGTTGATCTCAGGGCCCTGCGCGCCGGCAGCCATCGCCACCTGGCGGGCATGCAGGCTCATGTGTCCCCGTTGGATGCCTTCGGTGGCGAGTGCGCGCAGGGCAGCCAGGTTCTGAGCGAGCCCCACGCTCACGACGATCTCGGCCAATGCGCACGCCTCCCGAACCCCTAGGATCTTGAGCGCTACCTGAGCCGTGGGGTGGACGCGGGTGGCGCCACCGACCGTGCCCAAGGCCAGCGGAAGCGTCAGCTCGCCGATCAGATGCCCTTGACCATCGCGCTGCCAGCTGCTCAGACTGGTGTAGCGTCCCTCGCGGGCTGCGTAGGCATGAGCCCCCGCCTCCACGGCGCGCCAATCGTTGCCGGTCGCCAACACGACGGCATCGATGCCGTTCATAATGCCCTTGTTGTGCGTTGCGGCACGGTAGGGATCAGCAGCAGCGAAGGCCCACGCTAGCTCAATACCCTCGGCAACTTCGGCGCCCTCAAATCCGTTGAAGGCGAGAGCCGTCTCCGGGATCGTGACCCTGGCGCGTGCCAATCGCTGATCGGCCAAGTTGCTCAGGATGCGCAGATAGGGCCTACCTCCGGACAAAGCCGCCAGTTCAGGAGCCAGGCGCTCGCAGGCGGTGTTCACAGCATTGGCGCCCATAGCGTCACGGACGTCATAGAGTAGGTGCACGATCAACATAGATCCCTTGGGCGTATCCATGATACGTACCAGGAGATCGCGCGCCCCACCGCCGAGGCTCACCAACACCGGATCAACCTCGTCGGCCCGCTTGAGCAGCGCGGCCTTGTTGACGAGGATCGCTTCGCGTCCGGTCTCGACGTCGACCACGTCGACAAGTTGGATCTGCCCGATCATCACCGGCGCGTCGGCCTCTGCTTGGAAGCCGCCACCGGTGCGCGCCAGCTTGGCGGCCAATGAGGCGCCGGCGACGACGGAGGGCTCCTCGACCACCATCGGGACGAGGACATCGCGACCGTTGATGGTGAAGTTCGTGGCGATGCCCAACGGAAGCGCATAGAGGCCCACGGCGTTCTCGACCATATGGTCGGCCTGGTCGAGACGCAGTCCGAGCCCTGTGCCCAGAACGCGGGCCTCATCGTCCGAAAGGGAGATCTGGTCCCGGATGAGTTGGATGCGTTCCTCGATTGAGCGTTGGTAGAATCCGCTGAGCCGTGAGTTGATTTGTTCAGGTCTGACAGGCATGGTCTCTCTTTCTAACGTGCCCATCATAACATGGACGCTCTCTCAAAAGCTATCAGAACGCGAATTCTAACCGTTGGCATACGTCCGGCGCCATTGTAGTGGTGCGGATCTGACGCTAACCTTGCTTTCTTTGGCGATTTGGGTTATTCTCGATGAAGATCTGTTCTATCATCCTGGGGGCCGGCGTTAACGTGTTGCGTGAACTGCACATTCAGGATTTTGCGATCATCGACGAGCTTCATCTTACTCTGGAGCCGGGCTTCAATATCCTGACGGGTGAGACCGGGGCGGGGAAGTCGATTCTCATCGATGCGGTGACCCTTGTGCTGGGCGCGCGCGCCGACACCGGCATGTTGCGCCAAGGAGCAGAGAGCGGACGGGTCGAGGGGATGTTCCTATTGCCCACCCCCCTGCAGGCAGCCGTGGCTCCGATTCTGGAGCGGGAGGGTCTGGAAGGGGATGTTCCGGACACGCTCTGGTTGGCCCGCGAGCTGCGCAGCTCCGGACGTACGGTCGCGCGGGTTAACGGTCGTGCGGTGTCGGTGGCGCTGCTGCGTGAGATCGCCGAGTTGCTGGTGGATGTCCACGGGCAGAGCGAGCACCTCAGCTTGCTCAGGGTCAGAGAGCACCTCAACCTCTTGGATCGTTTCGCTGGTTTGGAGCCGTTGGCGGTGCGTATGGCCGACCTGGCCCGCAGCCTCCGCGGCATTCGCCGCGAACTCAGCCAGTTACTCAGTAACGAACGTGAGCGCATGCAACGGATGGACCTTCTTCATTTCCAGGTTGAGGAGATCCGCAACGCGGCCCTCAAACCCGGCGAGAAGGAGGCCCTCGAGGCTGAGTTGTTGCGACTGACGAATGCCGAGCAGTTGGTCGCGCTGGCGTCGGGAACCGTGGTGCGCCTTGAGGAGGGCGGCGAGCGTTCACCGGCTGTGTTGGATCTGTTGGGGCGCAGTCAGAAAGATATGGCGGCCCTCGTGCGCGTTGATCCCGGCATGGAGCCGCATCTGCACACGCTGGATGAGGCGGTCTATCAACTCGAGGATCTAGCGCGGGTCTTGCGTGACTATACGGGCGAGATCGAGTTCAACCCACAGCGACAGGCATGGGTAGAGGAACGCCTGATCCTGCTGCGCCACCTTGAGCGCAAGTACGGTGGTGACATCGAGGAGATCCTGGCCTATGCGGATCGCAGCGCGAGAGAGCTAGAGGCGCTCGAACACAGCGATGAGCGAATCGCGGCGCTGCAGCAGGACGAGGCAGCGTCGCTGGAGACCTGCAGTGAGCTTGCCGTCGAGCTGTCCCAGCGGCGGCGTGAGGCGGCAGCACACCTGGCTGCCGAGATCGAGCGTGAACTCAACGATCTGCGGATGGAAGGGGCGAGATTTGGCGTGGCGTTCGAGTGGGAGGTGGATGAGGCGGGCCTTTGGCTTGCCGACACGCTTCCCGCTGCCGTGGCGGTGACCAGCGATGGTGTCGAGGTGCTTGACGAGAGCGAGATGGGTCTCAGGCGGGTTGCCTTCGATGGCACCGGGATGGACCGTGTGGCCTTCCTCGTGGCGCCTAATGTGGGTGAGGGACTCAAGCCGCTGGTCAAGACGGCGTCCGGTGGAGAGACCTCGCGGCTGATGCTGGCGTTGAAGACAGTTCTATCGCGGGCCGATCGTACGCCTACCCTCATCTTTGACGAGATCGATCAGGGCATCGGTGGTCGCGTCGGTACGGTGGTGGGCACGAAGCTATGGCGGTTGACTCAGACCGGGGGCGACGAGGTATCGGGTCATCAGGTGCTCTGCATTACGCATCTGCCGCAATTGGCCGGCTTCGGCGATGTTCACTTCAGGGTGGTCAAAGACATCGTCGGGCAACGCACCGTGACGCATGTCTCGCGTCTGGACGCCGAGGAAAGGATTACGGAGTTGGCTCAGATGCTGCTCGGGGATACCAGCGGCGCTGCGGCAGAACATGGTGCGCACGAGATCCTTATACAAGCCGCGCGGATCAAGGCTGAGCTGCCGACCCGCCCTTGACGAGGTGTTTGCTGATTGTTAGAAGACCATTATAATCTATGGGCAGTTGTTCGGGCTCTGCCTGTCTCCTTGTGTAGATCAAGCTAAGGACGGTCGCGTATGGCACTAAAAGGTAAGCTTGAGGATTTTGGCATCACGCAGTTGCTGAATCTCATCAACTTGGCCCGAAAGAGCGGCACGCTCTATCTTGAGGGGTCGGATGAAGAGGCTTATCTTTGCTTTCGTGAGGGGAAACTGATCTATGCGGTGAAGGCGGGGGTCGATGATTCTCTGCCGGTGGTTCTGCAACGTGCAGGTGTGTTTACCTCCGAGCAGGTCCGCATGATCAGGGATAACATGCCCGGAAAATCGGATCAAGACATCGCGAGAGTCCTGATCACCAGCGGACGCCTCAAGCAGCAAGCCGTACTACGCCACGTGCGTGAGCACATTCTGACCCTTGTCTATCAGGTCTTCTCATGGAATCGCGGGGGTTTCAGGTTTGAGCCCGCCGAGTTGCCTGTGCAGGGTAAGATCACGACGTCGATCGCGCTCGAGAATGTCATTATGGAGGGCAATCGGCGCCTCAAGGAATGGGAACTGCTTCGGGATGAGCTTCCGGATCTGAATATAGCGCTTAGGTTTGCCGAGAGGCCCACGACGCCGCTTCGCGATATCAACTTGAACGTGGAGGAGTGGCGTGTGATCTCATTTATCAACCCACGTAACACCATCCTGCAGATCGCTGATAGTCTCCCTCTTGAGCGTTG
>NPIE01000939.1_pt1 | contig 17295 bp, 13 predicted proteins | sample 8637661 | NCBI WGS metagenome assembly NPIE01 (sample SAMN07420842, study PRJNA396082) | bioreactor metagenome | isolation source: sample BA12 brine-fed electro-methanogenic bioreactor BA | place: Japan: Kochi | collected 2016-12-09
CCGGCGGGTTTCCCCACCGGGGTGTTGCGGGGGGTATATTTGGACAAACCCACCCTCCCAGTTTCTGAGTCTCAAGCAAAGGTGCGGTTACTTATCAGCTAACTTCTCCAACACCAGGTGATAGGTTTCCGACACCGCGTCAATATCAAACCCATCCACGAAGAATACGATCATGGTGTGATCACGCTGACCAACGAACCAGTAGCAGATATTTCCCTCAGAACCTTCAAGAGATTCGAATCGCTCCCCTCTCAAACTATGCTCATCTATTGGAGATTCACTTATAATCTCCGGTTGAGGAGAGACTACCTGCCGAAAGTCATTTTGCAGAATCTCGACCGCTGCAGCAGCTTCAGATGGAGAAGGGTAGTCATATACAAACTGCATGACAATCACTCCATTGCCCAAAACCTCGCTGGCAGCCCCGAAAGTGTGCCGGCTATGATAGGCAGAGAGTTGTCGCTGTTGTTCGGGTGTATAACCATGCAGCTTCAAATTCGCGCTATCAATAATGTGTCCCTCCTCCTCATGTTGATCACCCCTGGTATAGCTCTTTGCTTCTGAAAAGATCACAGACCTCCCGGGTAAATCACTGAGTTGGAGCAGCTGCGAGGTTTGTGCAAATCCAGGAAAACGGTTCAGAAAGAAGGCGCCTACCACAACGGCTATGAGCGCAGCTCCTATCAACCACTCTTGTCTATTTGCATTTCTGAACATCTTGTCCTCCTTATCTGAGTTATAGCGGGATTTTCTCTGGACGGATCTAGTAACCAACCATAAAGGCGTGGTGATTCGCCGGATTCCACCGTTGCGGATAAAGATCAGGAAAGATGGTCAACCAGCTTTTCTCTAGCAACAGTACTTTATAACCATCTCCCCACCAATCCCAACTGCTATAGTTTTCGGGCTCTCCATCAGAACCAGTATAGTATTGGGCTGTACCGTGACTACCGCTGAAGAAAGCGCCATAATGAGGGTAGATGATGTGAGTACGGTACGCTACTCTAACATCGTAGGCCGTTTGCCAACCCATGCCGGCAGATACTCGCTGCACCCCAAGCCTCCCCACTGCTCCCAGCAACAGTCCAATAACAACCAAACTGAGTAGCAACTTCCGTGTTTTCATAGTTTTTCCCCTTTCATGTGATTGGATTTCTATCCACCGGACGATCCGGCGACACTTCCAGCCTATCACACGCACAAGCCCATGTCTATGGGGGAAATCCCTACTTTTTTGGAAATGGGTCAGCCCCTTCCATAGTGCTAAAGTACTATATACTCCCTCGGCAATTGCCAAAAATCGTTACGTGACCACGTGCGCACGTTCACACGTTCCCCGCCTCTCATGGCGGAGCTCCCCCCTTCATCTCCGGCAGGGGATTCTGCAACGCCGCTCCAGGCGACCCGTCCCCTGCAAACAGAGAGCGGTCAACAAAACTGACCGCTCTCCGCGTCCTACTCCCGCCCTGACAGCAACCCTATCGCCCTACCCCGCCCGGCTCCGAATCTCCGCCGCGCGATCTGTCATAGCGTCCCGCAGATTCTGCGAATCGCGGGGATAGGCCCAGTAGAAGAGGGTGAAGAGGAGACAGCAGATGACCCAGGGGACGGGGATTGTCCAGACCATGGCGCGCGTAAGACCGATGCTGTCGGCGAGACGTCCGGCAATGAGGGCGGCGATGGCTGCGAAACCGCTCTCGATGAAGGTCACCATGGAGAAGGCCGTCCCCCGCAGCTCCGGCGGCACGACGCTCTGCATCATCGGCTCTTTCGCCCCCTTGCCGGGCCAGCTGATGAGCAGCGCCGTGCCAAAACAGAGGAAGAAGAAGGGCCAGAAGCTCCAATCCTCCGTCCGCGTGAGCATGACGAAGCTCAAGGGAATGCCGAAGAAGACGGAGAGCTGCCCGATGAAGGGCCGTCCGTACTTGGGATTGATCCCCTCGGCCCAATCGCCCAACACCCCGCCGATGATGTTGCTGAGGGCGGTGCCCAGCACGATGCCGGCGAAGGCCATCGTCGCGCTCCCCTGGGGATGACCAAAGACGATCTCCTCCGTCATGCCCCGCTCCCGCACCAGCCACGTGATGAAGTAGAGGCCCATCACCACCCAGGGCATGGTTCCCGCCAGCCCTTGCAGAATGGCGATCCAGATGGTGGGAATGGAGAGGACCTTCGGCACGTCGCTCAGCCGGACGGCGTACTGCTCCGCTGCCTCTGCGGTGATGGCGCCCGCCAATTCCGGCTCCGCCGCGCCCCGCACGGGCTCCTTGACCAGCAGCGCGATCATCAGGCCGCTGACGACGCTGGAGCCGCCGAGTAGGAAGAAACCCCACCGCCAAAGCGTGGGCGTCGCCAGGAAGCCCAGCCCCACGGTGCCCACGATGATCCCCAGCACACCGATGGCCTCCAAGAGTCCCAGGGCCCGACCTCGCCGCTTCGGGGGGAAGATGTCCGCCATCAGGGAGAAGGTGGCGGGCATCAGACAGCCCAGCCCCAGGCCGGAGATGGCCCGGACGGCCAGCAGCTGGCCGAAGTTCTGCGTCAACCCCACCGCGACAGTCCACAGCCCCCAGATGCCGGTGCCGAAGATGAGCACCTTCTTACGGGAGAGTTTATCGGCGGCGAAGCCCCAGAAGGGTGAACTCAGCGCCTGGAGCAGGCTGCGAACGGTACCGATGGTGCCAAGATTGGTGTAAGTGAGCCCCCAGAGGGTCTGCAAGGTGGGGAAGAGCACGGACATGGCCTGGGCCTCCCCCTGATCGATGAAATAGCCGAAGGCGAGGGCGAAGAGGGTGCGAAGGCGACCTTCCTTCCCCAGGGTGGGGGCAGCTGACGCTTCGGTCACGGGGACAGCGGGTGAAATTTGAGCAATTTCTTGAGCCACGGTTTTCCTCCAAAAATAGGATGATGAGTCAGTGGATAAAGGTGCGCCGTAAGCGTAGACTAGGCCGTGAGACGACGGAGAGGCCCCGACTACTCACGGCTCCCTAATCACTACGTTGGGCCTCACAATGAAGAAAGAGTCTTGAGCAACCGGCTCACGTTGTCGGGATCGACCCCGGGTTGCAGGGTCACCTCCGCGCGGGATTCGCTCCCCGCCTCCGGCTGCTCCTCCGCGGGCGTTGCTTCCGGCTCCGCCCGGGCCATAGACGGTTTTAGCTGTCCCAGCACCTGCCGGGCCGGTTCGTTCCCCGGATTGATGCGCAGCACCTGCTCCAGGCAGTAGATCCGCTGCGCCACCCCCTCCACTGCATTCACCATCCACAACCACGCGCTCTCGTTGTGGGGATCCGCGCGCAGGAGCTCCGACAGCAGTCTCCGGCCCTCAGGCTTGTCGCCCTCCTTGATCAGCCGGACGGCCTGAACCAACGTAGGATGCATCGCCCGAGATTCAGCCATATCGATACTTCCTCCCTATGTCCTTATTGGCCGCGATGGGGTCAGGGTAAGGTTACCGGGATAAAGACCCGGAAGGGCAAAACCTCCAGCGCGTAGGTGCGGTTGAGATAATCACCGCTCCAGCCCCCCACAGCGTAGAGCGAGGTTTCCCATCCCACCAATCCCAGATTGCGCCACTCACCCACCACCGGGGTTTCCAGCACCCTCCAGAGACCCTCATTGGGATTATAACGCTCGTTAAAACCCAGGTAACTCTCCCAACCTCCGCCCACAGCGTAGAGCTGCCCACCCAGAGCCGCCAATCCCAACCCACCCCGAGGTTGGAGCAGAGAGGGGCAGAGCTCCCACGCATCCTGCTCGGGCGTGTACACCTCGCAGGTGGGCCGCTCCATGCCGTCGTAGCCGCCCACGTAGAAGATGCGCTCCGCCAGCGCTGCCGCTGCTCCGAAGCCGCGCGCTTCCACAGGGGGCGCGCCCTCGCTCCAGAGATCCGTCTCGGGATCATAGCGATAGGTCACAGCCCGGTACCGGCTGCCGTCCCAGCCACCGAAGAGATAGACCTGCCCCCCCTCCACAGCCAGCGCGTAAGCACAGAGGGGCTCCGGCAATGGGGCCCGCTCCTCCCAGCTCTCCGTCGCCGGGAGGTAGTGATGCACCGTCGCCAGGGGTACCCCTTGCGCGTCACAGCCCCCGGGGACGAGCACGCCGCCCCCCACCGCCGCCGCCCCCACGTTCGCCAGCGCCAGTGGACGGGACGCCGCCACCTCCCACCGGTCTTCCTCCAGCAGATAGACGTCGGTACGATCCGAGGCTCCCTCCGGCGTCAGACCACCGATGAGGTAGAGCCGCTGGTCGAGGGTCGCCACCCCGAAGCGCGTCCGACGCACCGGCAGCGGGGCGAGATCCGCCCAGCGGTCCTGCCCGTTGGCCTGCGGTGCTTCGCCCCCGAGGCCGGGCTCGTCCACCAGCCCCGAAAAGGCGCTGCCGCTCGCCGTGGATTCCGCAGTACGGGGCGGCAACACCAAGGTCAGCAGCGCCAGCAGCACGCCCAGCGCCAGCCCGGCCCAGCGCAGTCGGGACCACTTGGGCAGAAGGGAGGGGGTGTCCACGACGGCAGTTGCGACCTCCTCAGACGCCGGCTCCCCTCCTGCCGCCACCTCCACCTCCAGCGGCGCCGACTCCTGCTCCGCCTCCGGCACCACGATCCAGCCCTCCCGCACGGCGAGGATGGAGAGCTCCGTGCGCGAGGCGACCCCCGTCTTGACGAAGACATTCCGCAGATGCACCTTGACGGTGTTGGGACTGAGATAGACGCGCTGGGCGATCTCGCGGTTGGTCAGGCCCTCCGCCACCAGCGCAACGATCTCCAGCTCGCGATCGCTGAGGGGTTCGCCGTAATCAGCCGGCATGAGAGACCTCCAACCGGAAGACCCGCTCGGTGGTGGGGCGCACGCAGGCACGCTCGCTCAGCCGTTCGCCGACAACCCAGAGGATCTCATCGCCGGCGACGAGCAGGGGGAGATAGTCCCGCCAGCGCCGGGGGACCTTCACGTTGATGAGGAAATCGCTCAGTCGCACCTCCACGCCCCCCATGCCGTGCGGGCGGAAACGATCCCCCTCGCGGCGGGTCCGCAGAAGGGGCTCCGGCCCCACGGCAGCCGCGTCCAGCCACGCCACGTGAGGGTTCGGATTGGAGGCAATCAGCCCCGGTTGCCAGCGCTCCAGAGCCACCGCATCCAGCGCCCATCCGTCTGACAGCGCCGTCCGGCCCGGCAGCGTCACCGGAAGCTCGCGCCCCGGCTCCAGCCAGGGGCGATGGGCGGGCAGGGCCACCGCCTCCGCCTCGCGGACGTCGAGGGTATCGTAGCCCACCTCCAGCAGCAGCCGGCGGGGAAGGGTCGCCTGCGCTCCTGTCTCCCCCGTCTGCCCGACAGCGACCGCGTCCTCCACGTGAACGAAGCTCACATCGCGCAGGGTGCGGCGCAGCCGGTAGGCCGCGCGGCGGACGAGGGCCCGCTGCACCGCCAGAGGCTGCGCTCGCCAGCCCGCCAGCTCGAAGGCGATGAGCTGCTCCTGCTCGCGGACCAGCAGCGCGCGCCAGGCCGTGTCGAAGATCTGCTCCAGCAGATCGTAGTCGGCGCGCACCACCTCCGCCAGATTACGGAGACGATCCCCAACCTGCGGGCTGACCGCCTCCAGTTGGGGGAGCAGCTCGTGGCGCAGCCGGTTGCGGAAGAAGGTAGTATCGAGGTTCGAGCGGTCGAAGCGGGGGCTCAGCCCCTCGTCCTCGCAGTAGGCCTCAATGGCGGATCGGGGCGTGCTCAAGAGGGGCCGGATCAGGTGCAGCGCCGGCGCGTCAGGCTCCTCCCCTTTATCAATTCCCGACAGGAGCCGGTAAGCCGAAAGGGGCGTATCAGGCAACATCCCCCGCAGCCCGGAAAGCCCGGCCCCGCGCAGGAGATGCATCAGCACCGTCTCAGCCTGATCGTCGGCGTTGTGTCCCACAGCGATGCGGCGGGCGCCCAGCCGCCGAGCCGTACGCGCCAGGAAGGCGTAGCGCACCCGGCGGGCCGCCTCCTCCAGCGCCAGCCCTTGCTCCCGCGCCAGATCGGGTAGGGAGACGCGCTCCAGCGTCCACGGAAGTGCAAGGCGCTGCGCCAGTGCCCCGACGTACTCGGCGTCGGCGTCGGCATCGAGGCCGCGAATCCCGTGATGGAGATGAGCAACGTGTAGCCGCAGCCCCCACGGCTCCACCAACTGGTGGAGAAGGTGGAGGAGCGCCACCGAATCCGGCCCGCCGGAGACGCCCACGACGACGGCATCGCCCCGGTCCAGCAGCCGATGGCGCTCAATGTAAGCGCAGACTTCAGCCAGCAGATCCATGCAATTTAGAGTGAGACCACCCGCCCACAGTACTCACAGCTGACCTGGTGCATACCCTTGTAGATGGTGGGCAGGCCCGCGCCACAAGCAGGGCAGGTAGTGGGCAACGCGGCATCCACGGCGATCTCCGCCTCCGCGGCTTCCTCCTCCAGTACGACCACCTCTTCGATCAGATCGTACTTACCTTCGACGGCGCGGCGGAGCACCTTGACCCAGTCCTCGTTTCGCATCCCCTTGAGATTCAGAGTTACCTGGGGTGGGCCGTCGCCATCCACGCGCAGGGTCACCAGCTCCTTACGCGCCTTGAGGAAGCCGCCCTCGTCCTGCATATCCAGTAACTCGGTGCTGCCGATGGGCGCCTGCCAGAGGAGCTCCTGGACGGTTTCTTTGGCGGTCTTGATGAAGAGCACCCGCTTTGTCACCACCTCCTGGCGCTGCTCAAAGAGCAGGCGGCTGTTGGTGATGAAGAGCTGTCCGGGAATGGGATCGGTGCCGGCAGGCAGCCACTCGGCCTCCACGGCGGAGACGGGATGCTCGTCGGGGAAGAGGCGGAACTGGGCCCCTTCGAAGACGTCCAACATGCGCTCCACGCGGCGCAGGTCATGCTCGAAGCGCGCGACCTCATCGCTCACCTGATTAAAAGCGTGCTCCACCCGTCGCTCGGCATCCCGCACCTGGCGCTCGAGGTCGTTCACCTGCCGTTCGGCGGAGTCGATGAGCGAGGCGTTGCGTTGCGCGCGGTTGAGAAGGTCGCGGGTCTGGTCGACGGTGAGGTTCAGTTGGGTGCGCTCCTGCTGCAGAGCTCGGGTGGCGGCGCGATACTGGTTGGGCCATTGCTGGCGCAATCTCTGCGCCCGCTCCTCCCACCCCTGCTCGTAGCTGTATCCCCGCGCGCGCAGCTGCCCGATCCGATGTTCGAGGCCGTTGATATCCCCGTTGACATCCTCCAGACTGCTGAGGATTCCGTTCAGCGCCACGATGCCGGCGACGCGGTTCCAGCTCGAGTTGAGGCGGGAAAGCCGGGCCTCCCGCTCCTGACGGGCTGCTTCGGCGGGCGAGGGGGAGGTCGCTGCGCCTGAAGGGCGCGGAGTCGCCGGACGCACACTTTGTGTTTTCGAGGGAGTGCGAGCGGGGCGTGACGAGGAGGGCTTGCTACCTTTGCTTCCTCCCCTTAGATTCGATGAACTCTTCTGCTTGCTCATAACCGTCTCCTTCCCTGACTACGAAATCCAACTAGGCGAACACTCAGTCCTTCTGCCCTGACCCCACGCTCTGGCGCAGGTAGGCCTCCATAAAAGGCGTCAACGTCCCATCGAGTACCGCCTGAACGTTACCCGTCTCGTGATCGGTACGGTGATCCTTGACCATCTGATAGGGATGGAGCACATACGAGCGGATCTGGTTGCCCCAACCCGCCTCCACGTGCTCCCCCTTGAGGCTCTCGATCTCACGGCGGCGGCGCTCCTCCTCCCGCTGGATGAGCTGGGCCTTGAGCACCCGCAGCGCCGTCTCCCGGTTCTGGGTCTGCGAGCGTTCGTTCTGACAGGCCACCACAATCCCCGAGGGCAGGTGACGAATGCGCACCGCCGTCTCATTCTTCTGCATGTGCTGACCGCCCGCCGAGGAAGCGCGGAAGGTCTCGATCTCCAGCTCGTCGGGATTGATCTGGACCTCGACCTCTTCGGCCAGGTCGGGCCAGACCTCGACGAGGGCGAAGGAGGTGTGGCGCCGGTGGGCCGAATCGAAGGGGGAGAGGCGCACCAACCGGTGAACACCCCGTTCCGATCGGAGGTAGCCGTAGGCATATCTGCCACTCACGGCGACGGTGGCACTCTTCAGCCCCTCTCCCTCACCGGATACGGAATCCAGAATCTCGGTCTTGAAGCCCCGCTGCTCCGCCCACCGCAGGTACATTCGCAGGAGCATCTGGGCCCAGTCCTCGGCGTCGATGCCGCCGGCGCCAGAGTGCAGCGCGAGAATGGCGTCGCCCCGATCGTACTGCCCGGAGAGCATGAGCCGGAATTCCGCCCGCTCCACCTCCCGGGCGAGGCGTTCCCCCTCGATCTCCAAATCGGGCAGCAGCTCCTCATCCTCCAGGGAGAGAAGCTCTCGGGCATCCTCCAGCTGTTGGCGGAGTTCGGTCCAGTATTGCAGCTCCTCCTGCAGCTCCGAAAGCCGCTGCATCGTCACCCGGGCCGAGTCGGGGTCGTCCCACAATCCCGGATCGGCGGACTGCCGCTCCAGCTCCTTCAGCTCCTCCTGCTTGCCAGGCAGGTCAAAGACGCCTCCAGATAGATTCCACCCGGGAAAGTAAGTAGTCGAGACGGTCATTTAATTCAGACATGGATTCTCCTCTTAGGGCCGAAAACTTAATAACTCCCCGATTTGGTTGGCTTGCAACACTCGTTTTCGGCTTGCTGACGGTAAGTTATAGATTTACAGATCCTTGGCATGGATCAAAAGTCTAAAGTCCAAGGTCGAAAGTCGTTAGGTTGAGACGTTCCCGCGTTCTACCCTTCAGGAATCGGTCAACAGCCCCTTGACGAAGGCCCGGCGGTCGAAGGGAGCCAGGTCCTCCAGCGTCTCGCCGGTGCCGACGAAGCGAATGGGCAGCTCCAGCTGGTGTCCGATGGAGAGGACCATACCGCCCTTGGCGCTGCCGTCGAGCTTCGCCAGGACGACGCCGGAGACCTTGACGGCTTCCAGGAAGTGGCGGGCCTGGGCGAGACCGTTCTGCCCGGTCGTGGCGTCGAGGACGAGCAGCGTCTCGTGAGGCCCCCACGCCACGCGCGAGGCGACAATGCGCCGGATCTTCTCCAGCTCTGCCATGAGGTTGTGCTGGGTGTGCAGTCGCCCGGCGGTATCGATGATGAGTGTGTCCATGCCACGGGATCGAGCCACCTGGACAGCGTCGTAGACCACGGCGCCCGGATCGCCTCCCTCCTGGCCCTCCACCACGGGAACACCGACCCGCTCGCCCCAGATGCCCAGCTGTTCCACGGCAGCGGCGCGGAAGGTGTCGGCAGCCGCCAGCAGCACCTTGCGTCCCTCGCCCTTCAGGCGGCGGGCCAGTTTAGCGATACTGGTCGTCTTGCCCGATCCGTTGACCCCCACGACGAGGATGACCGCCAGGGGCCAATCCAGGTTCATCGGCTCGCCCTCGGGCAGCAGCGCGTAGAGCTCCTCTTCGAGCGCCCGCTGCAGATCGGCGGTTTTGTAGAGACCCTCTTCCTGAACCCGCTCGCGCAGGCGCGCTACCAGTTCTAAAGCCGTGTGCACCCCCACGTCGCCCTGAATGAGCAGCGCCTCCAGGTCCTCCCAGGTCTCGTCGTCGATCTCTCCGGCGCCGAGAATACTGACCACCTGCCCGAAGACTGCATTCCGCGTCTTGCGGAGACTTTCGAAAATGCCCTTCATCCACACCCCTCTGAGAACGATCCCGCAGCTAACATCAGAAATCGAAACCTTTCACGTGCGCTTGTGCGGCAAGCGAACATAACATCACCGGCAACCCGGCACACCGTACGCGACCGCCCCAAAATTATAGTCCAGGGAAGGATGAGCGTCAACCACGCGTACCCCTGGAAGTATCACAGGGAATGCTCCCAGCCCCCCGCCTACCACCAGCGCTCCTCCCGAATGGCGACCCCCCACTCTGCCAGCAGGTCGACCGCCTCCTCCCAGCGGCGCTCACTGACGATGGCAAGCGCCCCCTCCTTCAACAGCGGGCGTAACCAGCGATGGAGCTTGGTGTCAGACTCGCGAAGCTCGGTGAGCACCTCCTGGCTCTCGAAGCGCAGCAGACGCACCTCCGCCGTCAACGCCTCCCCGTAGTGCCGGGCCCAGGCCTTCAGGCGCTTCTCCCACTCCACTGGCACCGGCTCCCCCGTCATCTGCTCCAGCAGCGCCGCCATCTCGTCGGCGTCCAGCCCGGCGCGCGCGCCCTCCCGCACGCTCTCCGCTGTGAGCGCCCACTTTCCATCATCCTGTCGCTGCGCAAAGCGGCGCAACGTACCGACGACGTAGAGGCTGGGCAGAGGCACACGCGGAACGAGGGCGTCTTCCTCCCAGCGCAGACTATGGGGCAGATCCTCCCCTGGACCCGAAGAGACGGCCGGCAGCAGCTCCAGATCCCAGAGCCGGCGGGAGATCCGGCGTTTCTCGGCGACGGGAGCGTAGGCCGTCCGCTCGTCCACGGGCTGCAGCAGCGCACCCAATACGGAGTCGGCAAGGAGCCGCTGCATCAGCTCCGGGCTTTCGACGTCGATCACCATGATCTGGCGATGCACCGTGATGCGCTCGTGCTGCGCGCCCCATTCATACAGGGTTCGAGCGACGTTCTGGGGGACGGGCTGTTCCGTTACGTCCTGCAAGAAGGCCAGAATCTCCTGAACGGTGGTCCCGTGCAACAGCGCCTGATAGACACTATCGCGGGTAAGCCGATAGCCGATAGAAGCAGGTTGCACCTTTTCCCGCACGGTCAGCCTCTCGATCTGCAACAGTCGGGGCAAAGGCACCGGCCCCAGCGCAAAGAGCTGGAAATCGGGCTGCAAGACCACCTGTCCCGTCCCGGCGGACAATTCCGGCAGGGGCGCCTGCGCCAGCACCGCAGCCCCTGCTTCCGTGAGACGTACGGTGGCGGGCAACGGCTCCTGGTCGTTTCGGTATCCCAGCTCCACCACACCCACGTCCAACAGCCGCAGCAGGAGCCGGTTCAAAGCCTGACGGTCGGCCTCCTCCAGACCCTTGACCAGGCGCCGCTTGCGGAGCTCCTTACTCTCGCCCCAGCTGTACCAATCGAGACGCCGGTACATCTCCGCAAGGGTATCAGGGGCGTAGAGAAAGCCGCCGGTCTGTCCGGCACTCAGCACCACCAGCATCTCCTCAAATCCCATCCAGCGCTGGTGCCCAACACTGCTCAAAAAGCCGAGCAGCTGGGACCAAAGTTCCATGGTGGAATTCCCCTCGGGGACGCCGTAGACGTAGGCTTGCTGCAACGCCATCGGGGGTTGCAGCAGCACCCCGGCGAACAGCTGGCCATAGCCCCGCACGATGCGGCCCAGCTGAACGTCCAACGGCTGCTCCCAGAAAGTGGAGCCTTCGTCCCGGGCGCGCACCTCCTCCCGCCCGTCAACGATGAGCTCCAACTGGCTGAGCGTGTCCACCAGCTGATCGATGCGCGTCTCGGATTCGGCAAGCGTCGTTCCCAGGCTCTGGGCGATCCGTCTCCGATCTCGTTTGTAGAGCCCCCCACTCTTGAGCGCGCGTCCGGGCTCCCGGCGCAGCTCCGCCCAGACGAAGAAGAGCTGGCGCACGAAATCCTCGGCATCTTCCCGTTGCACTCGCTTCGGGGGCTCGACCTCCAACGCCGTCTCTACGGGCGGGGGATATGCTAGAAGATCTTTGGGGAGCGCTTGGAGCACCTCCGGTGCCAGCCCCACAACCTCCACAAAACTCAGGTCACGTTTGGTGCGCGCCCCTCCCGGTTCGGTGAGGTTAAGGAGCAGACCGAGGGAGAGCAACTCCTCCAAAATCTCGCTAAAGAGGGGCAGCCGGAGATCGCCGCCGGGCACGCCCTCCACGCGCACCATCCGGGCCATCATCAGCGGTATGACCAGCTCGGTCCGGGAGCAACGTCCCCCCTCTTCCAGAACCACGGCCAACATCGCCCGGGAGGGCCGAGAGAGGCGAGCGATGAATTCCCGCGAAGCCGCCAGATCGGGCAGCTTCTGAGCCACCTTGGTGATGGCTTCCTCCTTCGTAATACCCACCACCGAATCGATCAAACCGAGTTCTGTGGCGATGGTCTTGACAACCTGTGCCTGGTAGGCATCCAAGGAAACGGCCAGAGCTTCCATCTACTCCTCCACCTTGGGCAGGTATCCCTTCTGCTCCATCGCCGCTATCGTCGCCTCTACCCGCTGAGGATCAATCAGCGCCGTGCGGGGATTGACGATGCCGAGTAGCGCCGCGTTCAACGCGGGCACGGCTACCTGGAGTTCCTGCAGGACGAAGGCGTCTTGGGCAATGATCGCGGCCTGCTGGGGATAGAGACGCACCCGCCCGTAGCGTCCCCACCAGTGCTCCCACCACCGTCGTACCGGATCGGGCACGGGATAGCCGGCGCCGGCCTGCCAGCCCGCCGCCAGGCTTTCGGGCGTCTCTCCCGCCTCAAAAGCAGCGTGCAGCCGCTCGAGATCGATGCGATAGAGCAGACTCTCATCCCGCACCCCCGCCGGGCGGGACCACAGCAGGAGCTGGCGCGTCAACGCGCCAGGTAAAGGGGGAGCGAGGAGCAACGTCCGCTCCTCCTCCATCCACTGCGCTCGCCTGACCTTCCCCTCCCGCGCCGGCAGGGGATAGGTCTCCCGCTGCTTCCACAGGAGCTCCCGCAGATGAAGCAGCCGGAAGGCAGCCACGCTCTCCCGACCGTCGGAGACCACGTCGGTCAGCCCCAACCAGTGCAGGGGGCCGCTGATGACGGCGTGCAGATAGCGCTCCACAAACCCTCGCCAGCCCGCCGTCGCCCCTTTGAGTTCCAGATTTCCGCCCGGAAGCTGTAGCGAGCCCTCGGGGAGAAGGCGCGCCAGCGGCTCCGCGACCTCAGCCGTCGCCAACCACTCCTCGTGAGGCAGAAAGGCCAGATACTCCAGCACGACGCCTCGCAACACCCGCCACAACCCCTTTAAATGCGCCTGTAGCGGCACGTAAGGGCGATACTGCCAGACCACCTTCACCCGCTCCGCCCGCCAATCGGGGAAGAAGGCGCTCCACCCCTCCATGGAACGATACCAGGAGAAGAGCAAGGCCAGCTGCTGCTCAGAGGAAGACCCCACTAGCTGCTCGGCTACCCGCGGCTCGAGCTTGAGCGGCGAACCCGAGCGTGCAACACCGCCCGCGAGCAACGTATGATAGAGAAACTCAGCTGCCGGTTCGGGCAGATCGAAGGCAGTGCTCCAGGTATGAAGGCTCTCCGCGGACAGCTCGGGCTCCGGAGCGAGAAGTTCCAGAGAGAAAGTGTTCCTTTGAGAAGATCCCCGTAGCTTGCGCGCACTATGCGGCTGAGGCACGACGTACTCCATCCGCCCGTAGTTGTCGGAGCGCTCTGCCCACTCACGCACGGGGCGCAAGACGAAGGACTCCACTTGCAAGCTTCCGAGGAGCTGCTGCAAGCGGGTCAGCAACCAGAAAGGGCGTGCCCTCTGCACCGTCTGGGGCCGGGGGGATTTTGCTGTGACCCTTACGGGCAGTTCAAGAGGGGGAAGATGCCGGATAAGGCTGTGGGGAAAGGCGTAAATTCCCTGCGTGGCACTGAGAAGTAGTCCCTTCTGGATGAGCTCCTCGTAGAGCTCCTGGGGAGGCCCTTGGAGGGGCGTGAGGAGCAAAACCTGCTTCCGGCCCGGCAGGAGATCCATCACGCGCAAATTGAATACCAGCTCTTCAAAAAAGCGTTGCACCTCCGGCTGGAGCCCGGCGAACACCGCCGCAATGCGATCGGTGTCATAGAAGGTTGCGACCAGCTGCCGGGCCAGATCGATCCGTGCGCGCCCGTGGGGCTCACCGCCCATCTGCTCAATCTGCTCGCGCAGGAAAGCCACGGGCCACTGTTGCTCGACGATCTCCGCCACCATCCCCTGGCTATCGTCACGCCCTCCCCCCTCGATCCATCCTGGCAGGTGAGGCCAGGGGCGCGTTGGCGAGGGCGACCGCATCCGGTAGCCCAATTCCGCCGTCGCCTCGGACAACCGGCGCGCATAGATATCTTGCTTGTTCTTCATACCCGCTCCTCCAGCCACACAGGCAGCATCTCCAACGGCGCCACCCCCTCCACCGTCACCCGGCAGCGCAACGCGTGCACCTCCACTCCCCTCCGGGCCACCGTTCGCAGCAGCGCACCGAACTCGGGATCGGTGCTATCGTGGGGGGCGAAGCGCTCAGCGTCCTCCCGCTGCACCACAAAGAGCACCCCGGCGCGCTCCCCCTGGCGGACTGCGGCAAGGAGCTCGCGCAGGTGACGCCGTCCCCGTTCCGTCGGCGCATCGGGAAAGGCTGCCGTGCCCTCCTCCACCAACGTCACCGATTTGGCCTCCAGCCAGTAGGGTGTTTCCTGCCCCTCCAGCCGAAAATCGATGATACTCGTCCCCAGGCGCACCTCCCGCCGCACCCGCTGGTAAGCCTCGAAACCCGGCAGCCAACCGCGATCCAACAGCTGTGCCACCAGAGCGTTGGGCAAACGAGAATCGAGGCATACCCAGTGGGCTCCGGTCGAAACGAGCACCAGATCGTGGGCCGTGCGCCGCCGGGCAGCGGCGCTCTTCGTCACCGGACGCACCATCACCTGCCGTCCGGGGACGAGCAGCTCGCGCAATCGTCCGGGATTGGGGAGGTAAGCATCCACCTCGCCTTGCGTCAAAGCCACGCGAGCTCGAAAACGGTTGTCGCGAGCGACAAACCGACCGGGAAGTAAGGCCTCGAAGGTAATCTGCGGCGGGTCCGCCTCAGGCACGGTTGCTCTCGACGGCCAGCGTCGGCAGCGCCTCGGGCACCTCATCGTCATAGAGAATGACGTAGCGGTACCCCTGCTCCGTCAGAAAGCGCTGTCGGTTAGCGCTGAACTCCTGGTCCACCGTCTCCCGGCTCACAATACTGTAGAAGAAAGCCTGCCCGCCGTTCTCCTTGGGGCGCAGAATGCGTCCCATCCGCTGCGCCTCCTCCTGGCGGGAGCCAAAGGTCCCGGAGATCTGAATGGCGACGTTGGCATCGGGTAGATCGATGGAGAAGTTGGCAACCTTGGAGACCACCAGCGTCTTGACCTCCCCCTCCCGGAAGGCTTCGTAGAGCCGCTCGCGCTCCCGATTCGGAGTCTTGCCGGTGATCAGGGGCAGGTCATACCGCTTGGCGACGGTCTCCAGCTGGTCCAGGTACATCCCGATGACGAGGACGTGATCGTCCCGGTGGTAGTTCAGCAGCTGATCCAGAATCTCGAACTTGCGCACACTCTGCGCGGCGATGGGATACTGCTGCCGCCGCTCCGCCATGACGTACTCCAGCCGCAGCGCCTCCGGCAGGGGGGTGCGCACCTCGCAGCAGACGGCAGGCGCGATCCAGCCCTGATGTTCCAGATCTCGCCAGGGCACGTCGTACTTCTTCGGCCCGATGAGGGAGAAGACGTCCTCCTCGCGCCCATCCTCCCGCACGAGGGTGGCCGTCAGACCGAGCCTTCGCCGCGCCTGGATCTCGGCAGTGATGCGGAAGACGGGCGCGGGCAGCAGATGCACTTCATCGTAGATAATGAGGCCCCAATCCTCCTCGTTGAAGAGGGCGAAGTGGGGGAATTCCTGTTCCAGGGGCAGGTTCTTGCCCCGGGTACCCCGCTTGCGGTGGGTGAGGATCTGGTAGGTGGTGATGGTGATGGGGCGGATCTCCTTCCGCTCGCCGGTATACTCCCCGACCCACTCGTCGGGGACGGTGGTCTTGTCGCGGAGCTCCTCCTGCCACTGGCGCGCAGCGACGGTGCTCGGCGTGAGGATGAGGGTGCGGGCCTGCACCTTATCCATCGCGGCCATTCCCACCATCGTCTTACCGGCGCCGCAGGGCAGGACGATGACACCCGACCCCCCCGCCTCCGATCCGCCGGCCCAGAAGACCTCGGCAGCCTGCCGCTGGTAGTCGCGGATGATGAAGGGCTCCCCGTCGAGGGTCTCGGCGCGCAACCCGAACTCCAGCGGCGCCCCGGGCACATACCCCACGAGGTCGGCGGCGGGATAGCCGGCCTTGAGCAGCGCCTGTTTGACGTGCCCCCGGCGCGAGGCGGGAACCTGCAGCGTGTGCGGCCCCAGCCGGTCGAGCACGTAGGGCCGCAGATGACGATTTCGCTCCAGCTCCAGCAGGAGGAGCGCGTCGTCGGAAGCCAGCCGCAGGCGGAGGGGATCGAGGGGATCGGGCAGCAGACGCACGCGCCCGTAGCGCCCGATAGCCTCGCGGATCTCCACCTCCACGTTCTCCGGCAGGGGATATTTCGCATAGCGGGCCAGCCCTTCAAGGATGGCGTCCGCCGTCAAGCCTGCCGCCGCCGCATTCCACAGTGACAGAGAGGAAAGCCGGTAGGTGTGAATGTACTCCGGGCTCTTCTCCAGCTCAGCAAAGCGCGCCAAGTGATCGCGCGCCTCCTCGTAATACGGGTTATTCACCTCAAGGAGTACCGTCCGATCTCCTTGCACGATAATTGGCAGTTCTGCTTGATAGTCCATATCGGAGATATTCTACCGCTTCCTATTATAACTGTCAATGGTTCGAGAAAGAGAAAAGTTCATTTTGCGACTTGACAAAAGATATAGCCTTATGCTATAGTGTTTAAAGTAGCAAGGGCCTTTAAGGATCGGTAGCGATCTGGGCCGCTGGACTGGGCAACGGCATACTATCCGGCATGGAGCGAGAGCACAGATGGGCAAGGTGGCCTATCGGTGCTCTTTTTTCGGCTGAGTAGAGCAGTGCGGAGCGGATTTGAGTATTTTTGAAGATTGCGTTACACTAAAAGAGAACTCTTAGGGTCTGTAAGGAAATAAGTTCCCATCGAACGCCCCCGGGGACGGGGGCTGAGCGAAAAAACGAAAAGTTATCCTTCTCCGAACCCTTAGGGTCTGTAAGGCTATAATTTACCGTCAGCAAGCCGAAAACGAGCGTTGCAAGCTGACCCGGTCGGGAACACGTCGAGTTTTCGGCCTTTAGTGAGAAGTGGTTAAGGATTGGATGGCTGAAACAGAAGCATTGAAGACCAAAGTATATAACGAAATTGGTGTGAACCGCCTGGAAGAAGAGGAGTCCGGGGAGGAATATCTCCTGGCTCTGGGCAGCCAGCGCGGGTATGTCACCTATGACGACATTCTCCGCGTCTTCCCCGAAGTGGAGGAGGACATCGAGCGCCTCGACAGGATCGTCGCCAACCTGATCGAAAACGGAATCAGCGTGGGCAAAGCGGGTGAGGTGGAGGAAGAAGGCGATCTCCCGCCCGGA
>NPIE01005132.1_pt1 | contig 17289 bp, 32 predicted proteins | sample 8637661 | NCBI WGS metagenome assembly NPIE01 (sample SAMN07420842, study PRJNA396082) | bioreactor metagenome | isolation source: sample BA12 brine-fed electro-methanogenic bioreactor BA | place: Japan: Kochi | collected 2016-12-09
GCATCTTCAACTGTAATAAAATCATGCGGTGACTATTTTCAATATCTGTATAAAAATATTGAAAATGAAGAAGATGATCAAGAAAGTATAAAAATCCAAATGCAATTATTATCAAAAATCATTAAAAACATGAGAAAAGATTTAGGATTAAAGAATTGCAATCTTGGGAAAAATGGTGAAAAAATATTCAGGGTAACAATTAAAGATTACGATCAATATTTTTGATTATGCTGCCAACCACAATCTCCACTCCAATGAAATACCGTTGACAATAGTTCGAAGTTCGTCACGATGGGGGAGCATACCCGAACGAGTTCGAACTCCCATGATCTCCGGATCCAGCACAAACGAGTATGGACGGTTCCAGTGAATGGTGACCGAATCGGTTACCTCGATGTAGTCAACCATAGTACGAAGCAATGATATTCTATCATTCTCAGCAGACTCCCGGTACACAGCCGGGAGTTTTCTTATATTGTCGATGATAGAGGCCACGTTAATGATAAAGTCGTTTTTATCCACCTGCAGGGCCCCTCTCTCCTCCGTGAGGCGTTTTATTTGTTTTTGGTAGTCTTTTATGTTACGGTCGAGAATATGATGCGGTACGGAGTCCTCTGCGTAGAGCTGAACCAGCTTGTCCTGCTTGGCCTCTAGGGAGGCTATTTTCCGGGATATGGCCGCCAGGGTAGGCGACTGCTCCGACTTCTTGATCTCGACAGAATCAAGAAATAACTCTTTGAGCAGATCGGCAAAACCTTCGGTAAATTCTATACCGTTCACCGCGTCATCTATCATCTCTACCAGCTGCCCTTCTTTTACCCACTGCCGTCCGTTTTCACAGGTATGGGTATAATAGACGTACCGGCCTTTTTTAAGGTCCCCTGTGAGCGTCTTACCGCACACCCCGCACCGGAGTATCTTTCTCAGCCTGAAATCGTGCCCCTCTCCCCGGTTTCCCGACAGGTAGTGCTTGCTTGTCCTGGGGAGGGAGGGATCACCGCCCAGGCGTTTGATTCTTTCTTCGTACCTGGTGATGTCGTAATACGGTTGATGCAATCCCGGCCACGCGGATCCGCGAAAATAGAATTGCCCGTGATAGAATACGCTGGTCAAGGTATAATGTACCGTGGTTTTATTCCACTTCCCGCCGGTTTTCGTCTTATATCCTTTCTCGTTTAACATATCCGCGAAGGCCTGCAGGGAGTACCGGCCGGTATCAAATTCATCAAAAAAGAACCGCATGAAGTTCTCGGTTGCCGGGTCTATCTTGTGCATCTTTTCCGGTTGATCGTAGTAATACCCCAGGGGGGAGCCCATGGGGAACACGCCCTTTTTCGCCTTGTATGAATGGCTCTCGTATACGTCATGGCTGATCTTGTCGCTGGTGTGCTTTGCCGCGGCCATCTCCACGTTGAAGGCGAACACCTCGGAATACCCGGTGCCCTGGCACAGCTTTCTGAAACTCTGGTAAAAATGAAAAACCACCCCGTTGTCGGTATACAGCTTTTCAATTCGCAGCAGGTCGGCGTAGTTACGACTCATTCTGTCTATGTTCTTGAATATAACGTCCTTCACGTCCAGCTGCACCGCAAGATCGAGCATCAGGTTAAACACCTTCCGGCCTTCATACCGGGCCGACTCGACAATGGTGAAGGCGTGAACAATATACAGGTCGGCCTGTTCGGCGTATCTCTGGGCGTTGAACCCCTGGTACTCTAAACTCATTCCGCCGGCGTTGGCGTGATCTGATACCCGGTCATAAGAGAATGCCGGGCGTTTCCCCAGCTCCCGGGCGTGTTCGATTCTGATCTGGATTTCGGTAATTAATTCGAGTGTGTTTTTCATGGTTTTTCCTTGACTTCGGCGTGAATTATTAATACTACATATATAGTTGTTGTGTCAATAAAATAATGGAGGTGCCAGGATGAAAAAAATATTACTGATTTTTATACCAGTTTTTCTGGTTGGCTGTATGGCTACGTCTCAATATACTACCACGTTTGATGTACCAAAACGCCGGGGAGAGGCCGCCTGGAGCAAAGCGCAGGCCCATGTTGCACAAAACAGTGATTTCCGTATCCAGGTAGTAAGTGACTATGTAATTGATACCTATTATGTGCCGGATTCTGATTTTTTCGATTACGTCGGATATACAGTTACCAGGGAAGAGCGTGGCGGTAATTACTTTGTAACCATTATGATGAGATCGTATACAACGATCTGGCATAAAGAATTCAAATCTGATCTCATGATGAATGACGCCAATCGATTAAAAAAATACATGATGGAAGAATGAGACTTATGGTATAAACATCTGGCAATCAGCTGAGTAGTTCATTTTCTCCTTGTAATATTCATCATTGTATGCTATACGCATGTTATGTTATATTACAAGGAGGTAGTTAATTGGAAGGAAAAACAATCAAAAATTACCAAAAACTGTATTTTTTTGTTGACAATATCCGGAAATACTGATATATGGGACATAAGCAATGTAAATCCGTATATCGGAGTTAAATAATGGATGATTATGTAACTATACACGTAGCCAAGGAAACAAGGGTGAGATTGAAGGAATATTGTCAACTTCAAGGCCTCAAGGTGCAGTCAGCTGCTACGCAGATTATAGACAGGCATCTTGATCAATTTCAATCAAAAAAACAGGAGAATGGCGGTGCAGAAAAAACTGCCTAAGCTCTCAGATTTTCGGGATCACGAAAAACGGGATATGATCCGCACCGTCCTCGAGACCTCGCGTGTCGTGGATGAAATAATAGAGAAACACCGCCGGCAGGGTATTGAGTACAAGCTGATAAACGGGAAGTACCAGGCGGTCAGGAGGAGTAAGTGAGATTATACAACATCACTGACCAGCACACGAAAAACGGGACCGTATGTCCCCGGTGTGGAAAATCTGCTCAAAGAGAGACCGACCATGCCAGTCACGGTTTTAATTCGTACCGCTGTACCAGCTGCGGGTTTTCCTGGGGGAATTGATGGAAGTAAGTGTTTTACATGAATTCTTTCATCACAGGTGGAGAAAGAGGCGACAAAAACAGCTTGATGCCCTTTGTGATCCGCAGCCACACGGTTCCATACACTTGGCTGTAACATGCCCGGAATGCGGATATGTCAAGCATGAAGAGATCCCGGTTAACACACATTATTCAATGGAGAGACGAGAGACAGGAGTTCGATGCCGCTGTGGTCAATTCGCCGCACTGTTAATAGTTAACTCGTTTTACACGCCCGAAGCGGGCAAGCAGCTTGATCTTTTCAAACAGACTGCCCCGGTGTGAACCGGACTTCGGAGGTTCGAATCCTCCACGGGGCGAATGCCCAGGTACAGGCCGCGGTACCTGGCACGGTAGACCGAGCACATGCGGCATCACGGAATACGTCCGGGTTCTGGGAAGGCCGGCCGTCCTCCGTAAACGCCGGTGGCAATGGCCTTGAGTCACCATACCCGTGGCGATCAGGCAAAAGCTCCCTGGCTGTGAATGGCTAAGTTCCACTTGGAAGATTGATGTAGCAGTCGGGGGGCGATCTGGCAGGGTAGAGCAGCTGGCAGCTCACGAGGCTCATATCCTCGAGGCCGCGGGTTCGAATCCCGCCCCTGCACATGCCGTGGAAGCGGCATACTTGGGTTATTGAGTTAGGACCTCCTGGCTCGCTCCTCTCTCCGATGGAGAGGGGAGTATTTTTAAAAATATGGAGGCAGCATGAGTGATTATGTCGAAGTCGCACTGGACAGTATTTACGGTGGTGCAGCGATCGAGAGGTTCAAGGACGCACTTGATGACGTTATACAGAATATACTCGATCCGAACGTAGAATCCGGCAAAACGCGAGAGATACATCTCGTTTTCCGCTTCAAGCCGGACGCGAACAACAGCTCAAAGGTAATGTATGATTTCCAATGCAAAACAAAGCTGGCACACCCGCAACCCCTCGGCACGGTTATGTGGGTAGGGCAGAAGGACGGAGAGATCGCCGGGTATGAGCAGGATATAACCCAGCAGGAACTTCCATTCAATGACGAAGAAAAACAGCCGGATTTCAAAGTCGTAAACATGGGGGAACGTCATGATTAAAGAAGCAATGGAGCACATCGAGAGCAGGGCCGGTATACAGCTGATAGAAATCGACGGTGTACAGTTTGCCCGCGAACAGCTCTACATGGTTAAAGCTGACCAGGAGCCGCCGGTGAAAACCCTCGAGCTATCAACACTCTCAGGCTTGATCGATTATATCAAAGCTCGACCGGATAATACGTTTAACTACCTGGTACACGTCGAGGACTTCAGGAGCGTTTCTGTATATGGAGAGCTTGAGAAACAATTTGGACGCAGAAAGCATTATGTCACTGCCAATGCTGACATGATAGATTTCAGGTTTGACAGCTTTTATGGCCAGGAAGAGATGATCATAAAACTCCAGAGCCAGTTTGTCCGTGATGATGCCCTCCTGGACGTACTCAAGGTCGTGGGAAATGTCAGTCTTAATCACAATGTAGAGCAGAAAGATGACGGGTATTCTCAAGAAGTTACTGCAAGGACAGGTGTTGCAAGAATGGCGAATATCGACCTGCCCAACCCCGTGACTCTCGTCCCCCGTCGCACGTTTCCAGAAATAGACCAGGTATCGTCTCAGTTTGTCCTCAGGGCACGCCAGAGCGGAGAATTTGCCCTTTTCCAGGCTGACGGTAACCTGTGGAAGGTTCAAACGATTCACGAAATCCGTGATTACCTGGTAAAGAACCTCGAGAATGAGAACGTGCTGGTAATCGCGTAAAGAAACCGGCGGTGAAAGCCGCCGGTACTGTTGTTAATCCGGATAACGGGAGGGACGAATGAAAACACATGATGACGGCAACTGTCCTTATTGCGGGCACAAGATTGTCAAGTATTCTCACAACCTGAACAAGACACTCGTGTCTGCTCTCCGGGCAATCGAGAGAGTGGGATCAGGAAAACCCTCCAAGATGAACCTGTCACACGTTCAGATCGCGAATTTTGGTAAGCTCAAATACTGGGGGTTTGTTGATAAAACCGACCGGGCTGGCCACTGGAGGATCACCGACGTGGGCAGGGAGTTTCTCCAGGGAAACGTCCAGGTATACCGAACAGTATGGACCTACAACGATCACGTTGACCGGTTCGACGGTGACCTGGTTCGCGTGAACAACATAGAGTACGAAACGGTAAGCCGCAAGAAGTTCGCTGAAACCCGGTTTCCGTTTCCACAGATAAAAGAAAAAGAGGGGAGGCTGTTTTGAGTTTACACAATACCGAGATATTAGACCAGAGTTTATATGCCGACCACGACGAAATGACGGGGATCCTCAAGGATAACGACCGCACCCCGTATTATTTCCTGTCCCTGGCCATCGCGGAAATGATGGTAAAGGATAACCCCACCGCCGCTAACGCCTACATAGAATATACCAAGGGATTTGTTGGAAAGTTCTACGTGCATCCCCTGGAGAATGACTCACTGTATACGCTGTGCATTGCCATACAGTCACTGATCACCCTGTACCGTGAAAAGCAGCTGCTTCTGGAGGGCAGGAATGGTTAAAACAACCGAGTACAGCTGCAAGCGGTGTGGGCATATATACCGGGTGATATGTGAGGATACAGAGAAGGGATGTGGAGTGGAGCTGGTAACGAAAACGAAAGGGTACTGCGCTTTTTGCGCGAATCACATTAATTCTATTCAGGAGGCGTCATGAAACGATTCAGATTGCATCTCGAGCTAGACCGCCCATTGCGGGGGATCCTGTGTACAGAGAAGAAATGGCGGTCACACTGCGGTATACCACGAAGGGTTTATGTGTACGACCTCACGTCCAGGCGACAATACGAGCGGGTAATGCGGTTCTCAGACCTCCGGGGTACGAAAGTAATTAATTCTTTTGGTTTGGGGAGGGTATAGATGGGCATTTACAGATCTGTTCAATGTTCATACTGGGAAGATCCAGAGATAATAGATGACTTTACCCCGGAGGACAGGTATTTCTATCTCTACTTATTCACAAACCCACATACTACACAGTGCGGTATCTATCAAATATCAATACGACAGATGGCTCTCGAGCTGGGATATTCAAATGATGCGGTTCATTCTCTCATAAAACGCTTTGAAGAGAAGGGCAAAATCAAATACAGCTGGGATACAAAAGAAATCGCTATCAAGAACTGGCCCAAGTACAACTACAACAGCTCGCCGGCCCTCCTGTCATGCGTTAAAAAAGAGCTGCAACTGGTAAAAGACACAGAACTTATCAGCTATTTGTTTGATGATCAGTCAAGAGAGAGACCCTGGTGGGGGTCTATAGAGGGTCTGCAGGGGGTCTATAGACCCTCGGGGGAAAAAGAAAAAGAAAAAGAAAAAGAAAAAGAAACACAAGAACAGTCGGCGGATGTCATCCGCCTTACCAACCTTCTTTATCAGCAAATAATGAAAAACATGAATCCTACTCAGTACCGCAATAAACCGCCATCATTGAAAAAGTGGTACCCGTACATTGAAAAACTGCACCGCATTGACGGTGTTCCAATCGCTGACATTGAATCTATGATTTACTGGTGCACTATTCATGATTTCTGGGCTCAAAACATACTGTCAGCAAAGAATTTGAGAAAGCATTACCAGAAAATGGAGGTGCAAAAGCGCAAAATGCCGCCGGATCAGAAAAAACCGGCAAAATCGTCAATTCCGGTATTCAAGGCACCGGAGGGATACCGTGATTGATGTAGCAATATCAGATCACACGGCAGAGTCAATGCTGCTCATTACCTGCCTGTTGAGTCAAAATGCCAGGTTTCGGGCCATAGAACGCCTCACCACTACCGATTTTGACCATGATCCGCATAGAAAGCTCTGGAAAGTGCTGCTCCAGCTGGAGAAAGAGCAAATCGAGCCGAACATAGTCACGCTGAAAAACCGCATGGTTGAAACCGGCGTGTTCGAAAATGCCGGCGGTGATGAGTTCCTGGTTAATCTCTACCAGGCATACCCGACATCACACAAAATAGACAACCTCATTGATATTATAATTACCATGAGCAAACGCCGGCGACTGTGGATACTGGGGGCAGAGATGATTGAGTCTGTCCAGAAGCGGGAGAACATCGACGATGTGATGATGGAATACGACTCAAAAATTCGAACAGTATTTGCCGACCGGTCAGGAGAAACGAAAACCATGCGTACCCTCCTCGAGGGAGGGGTGGACGGCATGGTGCGCAAGGATTTGTATATCAAGTCACCGTTCTCAAGCTTCAACTACTACACCAGGGGATTCCGCAAGGGTGACTATGTTATCCTGGCAGCAAGAACCGGTATCGGCAAAACGGCAATGGCCCTGAATATTGCAAAACACGTCGCACAAACCGAGCAGGTGCTGTTTTTCTCGCTGGAGATGCCGGAGTATAAAATGCGTAACCGCATCATATCCTCCATGGCCGAGGTGGAAACGTGGAAGATTGAATCAGGTACCTACACCGATGCCGAGATTGTCAGGGTTGCCCAGGCGGTGGAAGAGGCGAAGAACCTTAAAATTGAGATGGTATCAAACAAGCGGCACATTCATGAAATTATGTCGATAGCACGCCGGCGCTGCCAGGAGAACGACATCGGCATGATCATAGTCGATTACGTGCAGCGAATCAAGATGCAGAACAACCGCAACATGCAGAGATACCAGATGATCGGCGAAATATCCGGCGAACTGCAGGGGCTTGCCCTCGAGCTGGATGTACCGGTTATTGCCCTGGCGCAGCTGTCCAGGGCAGCGGATGACAGGGAGCCCGACCTGGTAGACCTGCGCGAATCCGGAGACCTCGAACAGGATGCCCGGCTGATCGCGTTTATTCACGTAGACAAGGCTAATAAAATACCAGGAGAAAGCCGGTATCCAGCTGACCTTATCATCAAGAAAAACGATTCCGGCGGACTGGGGAGAATAGAGCTGATGTACGAGGGCAAGCATACACTATTTTACGAGAGGTGAGAATATGGACGTGTACACGGCGTCGCTTCTGTACTGGATTATTATAAGTTGCGGCGGTCTTGTTATATGTATTTTTATTTGGAAGCGTAGCGGATAGTGGAAAATAAGGGGGTCACCCATGGCTGATTTTGACGCAACATTTTACTCGTTTTATTCGGCATTGCCGGCACCACAGCATCCTGATCTCGTGAGGGCAGTACAGCAGAGTTACCTGAAAATGCGAGAAAACCGAAAGGAACCGGTGGAAGATGATTTGAAGTTTTGCGCTGTTTGCAAAACGTACAAGCCGGTCGAAGATTTCGGAACCTACAACAAGGGCGAATACGAGAGAACGTATAACCGGTGTATTCGATGTCGAATCAGGAAGGGTGAACAGCAATGAAACTACCGGCAAAGAGGCTCAGAAAGGCTCTCTCAGCATCCCGTGATCGGGGTTATAAACAGGCCCGGGCAGAGTTTAACAAGAAGCTTGACCGGCTGCTAGAGCGACATGAACAGGAACTCAAGAAAGTGCGGCAGCAGGAGCAGACCTTCTGGAAGGGAATCGTTGCCGAGCGTGACGAGGAAATATGGAGGCTGCAGAAGGTTATCTCTTCAAAGCGTAAAGAGCTCGGGTATATCAGGGATGCAGGGTATGCCCTGGAGGAAGTGTCCACCGAGGTGTCCAGGGACATGGAGAGTGCCAAGATGCTGATAGTGAAGGCCTCCCAGCATGTACTCCGGGCCTCTAATGCTATACAGACACACAATATCCGGTTTGATAAAAAGAGCGTGAAGTCATTCAACCAGTTATCGGAGGTGAAGAAATGAAAGTCAAATTATCAGAAATACAAAAGGTGGCGCCTGGTAAATTAAAGCGCAACCTGCAAAACAACAAGTATTTTAAAACAGTGGACGGGTCACAGCTCGACCAGCTGGTCAACGATATCAGGTCACGAAGGATCCTCGTTCCCCTGGTTGCAAAAAGTGACGGCACCCTGCTGGCAGGTCACCGCCGGCTCATGGTGGCAAAACACCTGAAAATGAAGTCTGTTCCCGTCCAGTACGTAGAGCAGACGCTAACCAAAAAGCAGGAAAAAGAGTTTATTATCAAGGACAACCTGCTCCGCCGGCACTTAGCACCAGCTGAGCGCCGGGCCCTGTATAACGCTATAATACCGGATTTCGAAGAGCGGGTTGCGTTAAAGAACTCCCAGCTGGGAGTAAGCCAGGCAGAGGTTGCCGAAGAAACCGGGCTGAACCCGAAAACAGTTGGGTATGATCTCGCCCGTATCCGCAGGGAAAAACTCAAAGAAGAGAACGACAACCTCGAGATTAACGTCGAGAACGAGAAGGCCATAGCAAGATATAAAAAGGCAGTAGCACAGATGCTGAACACCGCCATCGTTGAAAAATCGGCAACCATAGATGAGTTTATCAGGATAACCGAGAATGCGAAGGATAAACTGCAGCACTTGAAAGCGGAGGAGTGAGTATGAAAACCGTCGGTATCGTATGCACTAAACACACATCAACCCGGTTTCCTGGTAAGAACATACACAAAGTAAAGGGAAAGCCGATGTTCTGGTATAACGTGGACATACTGCTTCATTCAGAGTTCGTGGATGAAGTCTACGTTGCCACGGATCCCGGCCCCCAGCTGGGGTATTCAAAACTCCACGGTGTTGCGGTAATAACCAGGGGAGTGAATGCCGCCGATCCTGATGAACCGATATTCCACGTCATACAATATGCGTATAAATGCCTGCCCGATAGTTTTGATTATGTCGTAGTTGTCCTGCCGAACTGCGTGGGGCACACGTCAGAGGATATAGACCGGGCGGTTACACTTTGTCACGAAAACAACCTCCGGGAGGTACGGTCTTACAATGAATACGGGGTGGAGAACGGTATTCTTGTCCTCAGGGAAGATGTTCTGCGTCAACCGGCCATCTCCGCTTACGTGGGAGCCATAACCACCGGGGGTAAAGAAATACATTACAGGGAGGAGCTTGATGGATAACGATATGGACGTATATGGGCACAACATAGACCGCAGGGGCGTGAAATGTTCCATGTGTAAAAAACGGTTCGAACTGGACGAGTATGCCATACGGATGCGGCGCAATTTTAACGGGGTTATGATGGGGGCATCGTTATGTACCAGGTGCGCCCTGGAGCTTGCTGCCCAGCTGCATGAAAAGGCAACGTATGCGGAGGTGGTAGAGTGATGTCAGCAATCGACGGTACTATTGCGCTCATTGAAGAACTGAAAGCCGAGAACGACCTCCTGGAGCAGGAGAACCGGAGGTTGAAAACTAAGATAGATATCATAACGAAAAATATCAAGGAAGAATTGACGCTAACCCGCGATGCGATTATAACGAATGGGTTCAATACAGACAACAGGCTATATGCACGTCATGTCGCATTTCAAGAAGTATTGGATATCATGCACGAGGAGTTAGGTAATTAACAATGAAAACTAACGTAACATTCGGAGACCTGTTTGCCGGGGGTGGTGGTGTGACCACCGGGGCCCTTTCAATTCCAGGGGTAAATGTGCTGTGGGCCTTGAACCATGATGAAATGTCCATAAAGATTCACGAGGCAAATCACCCTGAAACCCGGCATTATCATGAAGATATCAGAAAACAGGATGAGCATGAGCTGGATCCCGTTGATATCCTCTGGGCAAGCCTGGAGTGTACAAATTATTCAAACGCAAAAGGGGGGTTACCACGGGATGCTGACAGTCGCACCCTTGCATGGGAGTTGCCGAGGTATATCGACCATTGCAGACCATCGGTTATTATCATTGAAAATGTACGCGAATTTCTGGCATGGGGGCCTCTTGACGAAAACGGCAGGCCGGTAAACAGGGAAAAGGGTGAAGATTTTTTAACGTGGGTACAGCACATTCAAGCAATGGGATATATTAACGTTGACTGGAGAGTATTGAATGCCGCCGATTACGGGGCACATACCAGACGGGAACGTCTTTTCGTAATATTTGCAAAATCAGGTATTCAGGTCAGGTGGAAACGGGCGACACATTGTCAGAGTGAAAACAATATTGCCGGCCTCCCGCGATGGCGGCCAGTGAGAGAATGCATAGATCTAAATAGTCATGGCAAAAGCATTTTTGGCCGTTCCCGTCCATTGGCAGAAAACACACTTCGCAGGATCGCCGGAGGTATACGAAAATTTTACCCTGAACTGTCATTTTTGATGAAATATTACGGCAACGGTGACTCAGTTACCAGTATAGATGAACCATGTCATACCATAACCACGAAAGACCGGCATGCATTGATTTCTGTGGAAAAAAAGCAATTCATCACTGATCATGTCTGGGGTGGTAGAATGCAGACGGTAGACGAACCATTGAAAACGCAACTTACCCGGCAGACCAAGCAACTCATTACTATAGTTGCAAAAGAAAAATACCAGTTTATTTCATCATATTACAATAGCTCCGGAAAACCGGAGTCAAATAACAAATCGCTTAATGATCCCCTTGGTTCAATTATGACGAAGGATCATCATGCCCTGGTTTCAGCTGACTTGTTTGATATTAAAATGCGGTTTCTGACTCCTTCAGAGCTTGCCAGAATAACCGGGTTTCATGAAGAGTATTTCAGGCCTTTCAAGGTGTCTCACAAAGATCAGGTTAAAATGATTGGTAATGCTGTCCCGGTTACTCTGGCGGCGGCAGTTATTGAACCGATGATACAGGCTTACAAAAAGAGCAAGTCACGCCGGCATGATCGAATGAACCGCCGGCGAGATAATAGACGGCGCACACGTTTTTCACCCGGCCGACGCCGGCCGGGATCCTTTTTAAAAGGAGTAGTGGCATGAAAGAAAAGCCGATTATATTTTCAACTGAAATGGTGAGGGCCATACTGGAAGGCCGCAAAACTCAAACACGTCGGGTGGTAAAACCACAGCCACCAGAGGGCGAAACAGTACACGTTGCGTACAGTGAAACATGGGGAGTAAAATGCCCGTATGGGAAACCAGGTGATCAGCTATGGGTCAGGGAAACATGGAATGGAACCAAAAATACCGGGTTTTATTACCGTGCAGATCCCGGCACATGTGCTGGAAAATGGAAACCCTCTATCCACATGCCACGACATGCCAGTAGGATGTATCTGGGTATAATAAATGTTCGCATAGAACCATTACAGTACATAACCGTTAGAGAAGCAAAGGCCGAAGGGGTTGAAAATCTCTGGGAGTTTGTAAAACTGTGGGATACTATTAACGCAAAACGGGGCTACCCCTGGATCATGAATCCCTGGGTGTGGGTCGTTGAGTTCAGGAGGATGTGATGGGTTGGAGTGTAGGATATGACGAAATCTGGAAAAGATTTATTGGTTATGGTGTAGTGGCATATTGCGATCATCCAGACTGCAACGAAGAAATAGACCGAGGATTATCATATGTTTGTGGTGGTGAGCCATATGGAGGTGATCGAGGATGTGGGTTATATTTTTGTGAAGAACATTTGTATTATCATTATCATGACAATACTGTTCTTTGTGAACGATGTTTTTATGGTGAAAAATTATTTAATCCGAAGCCTGAGCATCCTGAATGGATAAAGCATATGCTTACAGATAAAAGCTGGGCTAAGTGGAGAAAAGAAAATAAAGATGGGGTTAAAATATTAAAGCATACTTTGAAAATGAAGAGGAAGGAAAATAAAAGGAGGTTGATATGAAAAATTTTTATGAAGATATAACATTGACCGAATTACTTGCTGAATTATATGGCTGGATGGGCCACAAGGATTCAGCAATAAAAGCAAACCCAAAAGAGTTCGTTAATCCCGATATTGTTTTCTTAATGAAAACGATACGGAAACTAATAGTCATTCTAAAAAAGAACGGTATAAAGTAATGGAACAGTACGCTGACAGGTTAAGGTGGTATGGGAGATAGCATGATGTACTGTAAGCACAACGGCCGGCAGTTCAGAATAACCGGACTGAACTTTTCAGGAAGGCTTGCCATAGCAGAGTATTATTCTGATATTCTGAACGAATGGCTGGAGTGTAAACACGTATCAACGTGTATGCAGCTGGCACGAATATACAAGGAGAAAAGGGAAGGTTAATTATGATCCACATATACATCTTCATTGGAGTTATATTTACATCATACGTGATTTACAGTTTACCGAATAAAAACTTTTGGAAAATCCTTTGCGCACTGCCACTGGTATTTGCGTGGCTGCCGTTTTTGATCGTATTCTGTCTAATATTTATTTGGATGCTGATAGATAACAGGAGGATGAGTAATGGAGAGTGAAAGAATTGAAATCAAAAAAAATGTGTTGAAGGATATCTATGATATGGCCTACAAAATAATGTATCCACAGGTTGAATACAATAATGATATTGAAAAAATGAAAACCGATGTTATCAAAATCAACAAGCATGTCGCATTTGAAATAAGAAGTATAATAAATAGCGAAACTGATAATTATTTCGAACAATAAAAGTGGGTGAGTTATGGAACAGTACGCTGACAGGTTAACCGAACGGTCCCGGGAGTTCTACCGAAACGGCGGCATCGAGCAGCCGAAAGAGAAGATCCGTAACCAGCTGCTCTTCGTCGAAGGCCTCCTGGAAGAGATGAAAGCGGAAAAGCCAAAGAGGCCATACCGGCGGTATCTCGAACTAAAACGAATCATGAAACGGGCAATCAAACACTACCGGAAGGTTCTCCGTGACTGAAAATAAATCTAAATATTTATGTGACATAAAACGAAATATTATTGACTTGCTCCGTGATATGAATTATACTGGTGCCAGGATAGTAATAGATGCGTCTGTACCCATGAAGAACGTTGATATTCGGCTTGAAGAGACGCAGGAAACCGAAGAGTTTATTATTATCAAGAGGAGAAAATGGACATATCACCTGAAACCAGGGTGGTGTTTCCATGCCGGCCTTTTTTTTGTGCCCAAAGGAAATTATGGAACAGCATGAACACATAGACAAGGAAATGGTAAAACGAATAGAGAACCTGCTGGGTACTGTGTACACGCAGCAGTATCTATTTGATCGATATACACCACGGAAGTGTACCAAGGCAGAGAAAGAGCTCAGGAAAAAGACAATACGCAAGCTCATCGTTGCCGGGATCCCCAGAAACGAAACACAGAAATACTGTGAATACCGGTTCGGGTTCAAGGCAAAGCAGTTCGCGAAATACCTCAGCGAAATATACCAGGAGTTCCAGGAACTCTCCCAGGTAGACTCCGAGGTCAATTACGGCCTGCACGTAGAACGGCTGAACGCCGCCCTGGCTGAATGTATCAGCGACCAGGACATGGCAAACAGGATCCGCGTCCTCAAAGAATTCGGGGACGTGTTTGGACTTAAAAAACAAAACATGGATTTGACTACCTACGGAGAAAAACTGGTGTTCATGGTAAGTGACGAATTCTTACCGCAATCGAGGAAAGATGAACAAACTTGATTACAAATCAGCTGTTGATTACTGGTCATCACGTAAAGACGGCGAAAACGGGTATGCTGTATATAAGCAGAATGATGCCGGTGTGCGATCAGCTTTCCTGGTGAACCTTGTTAATAGCCTGAAGCTACCCCTCAATGCACGTATATGTGAACCAGGGTGTAATGTATGCAGGAATCTCTATTACCTGGAAAAGGCAGGGTATACAAACCTTATCGGTTTTGATGTAAATAAACATGCACTGGAAAACGCATACTCAGTACAGGCAAATCTGACTGAATCAAGTATCTCTTTATATTTCAACTACAGGGTGAAGTATGATCTCATATTTACTATGGCAGTTCTGGAACACATTCCGTATGACATGGAATATGTATTTCAAAATATAGCAGATTCAACAAAATACCTCATAACCATTGAGGACGAACGATCAAACCATACAAAACGGCACTTCCCGCGTAATTATAAAACAGTATTTGAAAACCTCGGTATGAGGCAAATAGGCAGCATTCATCCGAATCTTCCCGGTTGCAATTCTGGTTTTATTGCGAGGATACATGTCGCTGGCAGTTAAACATAAAACAGTAAACCTGAACCAATTTCTCAACTACCGGCATTCTGAGTTTTTCCAGAGTACCGAAGAGGAGCTGGTGGTTCGTGGTGGAGCAGGTGCCGGCAAATCATACACGGCAGCTGATAAAATGCTGTTACAGCCGATATGGCAGCGAAGAAAGATCAAGGGCATCGTGGTCAGGAAAAGTATGCCGTCCATGAAAAGAACCTGTATACCGCTGCTGCAGGAACGGGCCCGGCTGTTTGGTATCAAGTACGAACTAAACAGGGCTGACATGTGCATGAGGCTGCCCTTTGACTCTGAAATCTGGTTTCACAGTATCAATCACATAGACGAGATCGAGAAGATCAAAAGTATCACTGACTGTGACATTGCCTGGGTGGAAGAGGCCAACGAGCTCATGGAAGCGGCAATCGACCAGATCCTCCTTCGGCTGAGAGGGGGCAGCGGTCTGTTTAAGCAGCTCATGATGACCTTTAACCCCATAGGAACCACTACGTATTTATACGACCGGTATTTTGTCAGAAACGTACCAGCGCATAAAATCCGGTATACGGTGTATGAAAATCCCTTTGCTGATGATCAGTATATTAGCAAGCTCGAGGCATTAAAATATACAAACCCCAACCTCTACAGCGTGTACTGCCTGGGAGAGTGGGGCAAGATCGAGGGGACGATTTACTCAAAATGGCAGACTGTTGACGCACCGCCGGAAAATCATGATGAGATTATTTACGGGCTTGACTTTGGCTATAACAATCCGTCGGCCCTGGTAAAGATATACATAAAAGACCAGGTTCCCTACCTGGAAGAAAAGATATACCAGACCAACCTGACAAATCAAGACCTTATCGAAGTATTGAAGCGTCAGGGAATAGGGAAAGACATTATATACGCCGACACGGCAGAGCCGCAGCGAATAACAGAATTACGACGTGCCGGGTTTACCGTTGCCGATGCTGAAAAGTCGGTCAATGACGGTATCGATTTTGTACAGTCGCTCCCCGTTCACGTCATCGCCGGCAGCGAAAACCTGATGAAGGAATACCAGTCATACTGCTGGGAATACGACAGGGCAGGGAATTATATAGACCGGCCGGTCAAGTTCATGGATCACCTCCTGGATGCCGCCCGGTACGCACTGTATACGCACATGAAGCACCGGTTCAGTTTCACCCTGATAGGCCCAGAGGGGCGGATATCAGAGAAAAACGCGAAATCTAACGACATTAACTCGGTTATGGAGCGAATGATTTTGAGGAGTAAACTCGGAATATGAGCGATACAAATTATAAAGTAATACAAACCCGTCGGCACGAAAAGATCAAAGAATGTTCTGATATATGGGATCTGGTCAGAGATTCATACGCCGGCGGCCACCAGTACATCGAGGGTGATCACCTGATCAAGTATCACCGTGAAAGCAATATTGAATACAAGTCACGAATAGAGCGGGCGGTATATTTTAACTACCTCCAGCCTATTGTAGATATACTGGTAGGCTTTCTGTATGAAACACCGCCGAACAGAGAGGTGGTGCCGGATAAACTGTCATTCATGATAGATAAGCCGTATCGAAACCACAACTTACAGAAATTCATGCAGCAGGTTGCAACGGAGGCATTCTGTTACCCCTGCTTCATCCTGATAGACTCCCCTGAATTTAACCCGGAAGAGTTTGACACCGTGGCCAGGCAGACCGAGGCAGGCCTGCATCCATACGCTGTATTGTACCGCTACAACGAAATACGGGATTTCGATATTGACGATTCCGGTAATATCCGGTGGATCCTGCTGGACGTAACCTCGGTAGACAAAACCGATCCCACTGCGGAGTCATCAAAGCAGGTAAAGTACCGGTTGTGGACACCGACGTACGTACAGGACTTTATAATCGATACTGAAAACGATACAGTTTTACCAGGGGAGCAGGTAATTAACAATGCCGGTGTTGTCCCCGGAATATTCGTTGATATCTGGACGGGGCTTTCAGATGACTCAATCGATACCTCACCCAGCGAGGACATCGCCCTGATATCAAAACGCATCTACAACAACATGAGCTATATGGATGAGATGCTGGCAAGCGGATCCTTTAAGAACCTGTTTTACCCGACAAACACCTCCGGCGATCTTCCCACCGCGATAGAGAAAAACGGTGTCGGCTCCCTGCCTGTTATCCCATTCGACGGTACACTCGGCAAGGGACCATATTACGACGGTG
>NPIE01009427.1_pt1 | contig 17283 bp, 16 predicted proteins | sample 8637661 | NCBI WGS metagenome assembly NPIE01 (sample SAMN07420842, study PRJNA396082) | bioreactor metagenome | isolation source: sample BA12 brine-fed electro-methanogenic bioreactor BA | place: Japan: Kochi | collected 2016-12-09
GGAGGGCATGACCGATGCGGGGTGTGTCCGGAAAAAGGCATTCCACCCGGCGGACTGTCTGAAAAAAACCAAGTCCCACCGGATTGTCGAGAAACATCAGTTTCAAAGTATGTGTCTGGTTCCGGGATTTGCCTGCCATCGCATGATTTCTCCACGGTCCCGGGTCTTGATCACCGTTTCCGTAAATGAGTTGATGGAAACATATTTGGACAGGAATACATTCATTACTGCCCCTAAAAGGAACACCCCGGTTCCTTCGAAAGCGGTTTCATCGAATTCGAGCATGACCTCGAGTCCCCGCACGAACGCCACCCGGCCCTGTTCGCTGATCCGGCGCATCACTGGAAAGCTGTGTACCGAAAGTATCCCTTCGGCGGTCTTTTCGGACTGGGGATTGCCGGTATCACAATACAGCCTGAAGAGATCCCGGAGCGCAGCGGATCCTTTCCGGTCCGGACCCTCCACCAGAGAAAGATAATTCAGGTTCAGGTGATTGATCATGCGCCAGCTGGTTTCGCCTTCAGCCCGTGAAGGCCGGGGAGCTGTCGGACCCACCAGGCACCGGACAGATGACACAGGAGAAGCGATGTCCAGATAAAAATCGGTTTTGCCCCGGCCTACAGCCATCTGGATGGGAAGGTCCCGGTTGGTGCACAGGGTTTCGACCGCCAGCTGCCGCAGCTCGGACCGGTAGGGTGCGGCTGACGCATCGACAATGGATAAAAACACTTCGCTGCCGCCATAACTGGAGCGGCGGCCTTTCAGCTTTTCTCTGCTCGACATCATCCGGGGGGACCGGCTTACCGTGAAATATGCGCCGGAGCCGCTGTTGTCCGACACTTCCGCTGCTGAATAAAACGGAGAGAAGGCCTGCTGGTCATCGGCCCGTACCCCGTATCCGGTCACCCGGGTCACCTGGTAGACTTCATAGTCCATGGGCCGGGTTCGGTTGGGGACCACATGAAACTCATCGGACTTGTCTGACAAATGGATGATATCGGCCCTTTTGGGAAACAGATTGATCACCGGTGTACAGTGCAGCGCAAAATTGTCGGCGTCGATCCGTTTTTCAAGTGTCAACTCCTCCTGATCCAGAAGAATAACCAGATCCACAAAATGGTCCTTGCACTCATTGAGGCAGGGCTTCAGCCCGGTGATGCGAAAAAACAAAAACCGCTGGGGAAAGGCAAAATATTCCTGGAGCAGCCGGTACCCTCGGAAAGAGCGGGCCGTGACAGGGAGCAGGGCTTCCTTGTCCGAAAATCCGACCGGAACGATATTTGCCGAAGGCAGCACATGCTGGCGGGAAAAAGGGTTTTCCACCGGCTGGACCAGGACCTTTTTTCCGTGGGCAAAGATCTGTTCATAAACCGCCATTGGAAGTCCTTCCGTCCCTTGGATAAAAAAGGTCAATCTGTCCAGATCAAGATCGGAAAAAGGAATGTCCGCCGGGGTTTCCAGGCGGATTCGGATCCCAGCCTTCGCACCGGCGGTTGAAGGCGGCGGTTTCAACGGTCTCAGGTCTCTCGCGATATAGTCGGCCTGCGTGATCCGGATCGGCCAAAGCATAACCGGGTGTCCGGTCCGATACTCGCAGGCGGTGCGTTCGTCCGGCCCGATGACGGATCGAAGGACCGTCCCCCGCTCAATCTCGAACCCATTTGAAATGCCACTTCTTGTCGTGTCAAATTCAAATTCCACAACCGCCATGGACGGCGTCGGTGACAGATAATGAGGATAGACCGTTTCCAGTATCGCCTGGGTAAACCGGGGAAACTCCGCATCCAGTTTCAACTGGACACGGGCTGCCAGGAAGGCAAATCCTTCCAGCAGCCTTTCCACATAAGGATCACCGCAGGCAAACTCATCCAAAGACAGCCTGCCGGCGATTTTGGGGAACTCCCGGGCAAAGTCGCCGGCGGTCGTCCGCAGATGCCGGAGTTCCTCATTATAGTATCTCAACAATCGCTTATCCACTGGTCCCCCATTTCAGACGGGATTTGCCGGATTCCAGGTCCAGTTCGGTTCGGATGAACAGGGCTTCAGGGATGGGCTGGGTCCATAACAGTCCACGGATTTCAAAGCTCAGGGACCGGGTGTGGCTCATTTCATCCGGATTTGCCACTGCATTGATGGAAATGGTGTCCGGAATAATACGGGGTTCAAACCGCTGAAGTGCCTCTGTCAACTGAAACCGCATGTCGTCGACATGCAGGCTGGAAGCCGTCATGCCCGCGACGTTCGGGACACCGAAATTCAGCACGGATGACGGAATTTCTTCAAACCGGTCGAACCCGCTTTGTTCTGTGTCTGCATGGGTGTTCAACAGCCACAGCAGGTCGCGCAGGACCGCCTCCCGGTATCTTTGCAGGCTTATTACGCGTTGATGTCGGCCCTCTTGTTTTTTTTGGGGTTCATCATCGGTCAACCTGTCCATCAGACAGGGTTGCAGTTTTTCCGACGGTGTCAGTTCAGTCATGAGTCAGGTGCTCCTCAGTGGTATTCACCAACGGATCCAAAACCACTTCTCGAATATTCAGCAAAGGATATTCTTCCNNATCCGTTGCCAGCATGCGCTGTCCCAGACCGACATACAGATTGTCTCCCGCATTCCGCCATGCTGTTTTCCTTCCCAGCCGGAAGCCGTTGTCGCCTTCTTTTTCCGAACCCGGGTACCTGCCCGGAATCAGGCCTGACGACTGGCCCTGGTTGGCCCAGGTGAAGGTTGCCGTGACCCAGACCACATCCCGGAGATGGACCGGTTTTTCGATCTTAATACGCCGGATCCGTTGAAAGGGGACCCAATAATATTTGCCTTGGATGACGGCTTCGAGAACGGGGCCCAGCCGTTCGTCTGCATCCGCAATCCATGTAAAGGCCTTGCCGTCGATTTCTCCGGGTACGGCCGGTGCCGCGTCATAGGCCTTGTCCCTCAGACTGGCCGCAGCCCTGGACTTTCCAGCCTTGAGAAGCCCCGGGATCTGCATGAGCCAGGCCATCCAGGTCAAAGGTTCACCAAAAGACAACGGGGTTCTGATGCCCTGGAAAACAGCCTCACGCAGTACTTCACAGTTCAAGGCAGGCCGGTATGTCTGTGCCATCAGCAGGGCATCGGAATCCAGCTCAGCGGCGATATTGAGCTGGGTCATGGCCTGTTCCCACTGCGCCATGACACTGAGCAGCTGAAACAGAAATATGCGCAGTTCCGCTTTTCCCGGATGGTTTCGAATTTCTGCTTTGAGGCCGGCCAGTGCTTTTTCAAGATCGCCGGATTGAAGGCAGGTCAAGGCATCCATTGATTTTCCCCTTTCGCTGTCACTGCTTTTTGACAATTTCTATGACCCTCCCTTGGCCGACGGCAGCTTGGAAACCAGTCTCAACGATACGGTCAGGCCTTCCAGCTGGTAATGGGGTCGCAGGAAAAACTTGGCGCTGTAGTAACCCGGGTTGCCTTCAATGTCTTCAACCAGCACTTCTGCCGCAGATAACGGATACCTGGCTTTCACCTCTTCGGAAGCGGTGGGGTCCGTGGTGACATACTGGGTGATCCAGTTGTTCAGCCAGCGTTCCATATCGGTTCGTTCCATGAAAGACCCTACTTTGTCTCTGACGATGCACTTGAGGTAATGGGCAAACCGGCAGGTGGCAAACAGATAAGGCAGACGGGCGCCCAGGTTTGCATTGGCAGTGGCATCCGGGTCGTCGTATTCCGCCGGTTTATGCAGGGATTGGGCTCCTACGAAAACGGCATAGTCGGTATTTTTCCAGTGAGAAAGCGGTATCAGCCCGTTTTTGGCCAGTTCTGCTTCCCTGCGGTCGGTGATGGCGATTTCAGTCGGGCATTTCATGTCCACGCCACCGTCATCGGTGGGAAAAGTGTGGGTGGGCAATCCTTCCACCATGCCGCCGCTTTCCGCTCCCCGGATCCGTGAACACCATCCGAAAAGCTTGAAGGCCCGGTTAATGTTGACACCCATGGCAAAGGCGGAATTGGCCCAGCAGTATTTTGAATGATCCGCTCCTTCGGTGTCTTCTTCAAAATCAAACTCTTCGACCGGATCTGTTTTTGCACCATAGGGCAGACGGGATAGAAACCGGGGCATTGTCAGACCAATATACCTGGCGTCATCTGAATCACGGAGCGATCGCCAGGGGGCATACTCCGCCGTTTGCATGATTTTGGTCAGATCCCTTGGGTTGCCCAGTTCCTGCCAGGTGTCCATGTTCATCAGCCCCGGGTCTGCCGCAGCGATAAAGGGTGCGTGGGCCGCAGAAGCGATTTTGGACATACCCTCCAGAATCTGCACATTTTGGGGGGTATGGTCAAAGTAATAGTCGCCCACCAGACACCCATAGGGTTCTCCTCCCGGTGTGCCGTATTCATCCTCGTACATCTTTTTGAACAACGGACTCTGGTCCCATGCGGTCCCCTTGAATTTTTTAATGGTTTTTCCCAGGTCTTTTTTGCTCAGGTTCAACACCCGGATTTTGAGCATTTCGTCGGTTTCCGTATTGTTGACCAGGTAGGATAACCCCCGCCATGTGCCTTCCAGCTGCTGAAAATCCGGATGATGAATGATTAAATTGATCTGCTCGCTGAGTTTCTCATCGATTTGTGCAATGATCGTTTCAATGGTTCTGACGGCATCGTCTGAAATCAATGCCGTTTTTTCCAGGGCCTGGGCCGCCAGTTCCTGGACGGCGGCCTGGACCGCCTCCCGGGCCCTTTCCGTCTTGGGTTTGAATTCTTTCTGGAGAAGCCCTTCGAATTCACTCATTTCAATGGTCTGGGGTTCTGCCGACTCAGTTGCAGTGTCTTTATGTTCCTCTGTCATAATCAATCCTCCCCGCCGGATTTATCTGGTGATTCATCGGTTTTGGGTGATGCGGACAGGGCCTGCATCAGTGCCGGATCGTTCAGAAGCCGGGCAACCAGTTCTTCAGCACCTCCTTTACCGTCCATATAGGTGAGCAGGTTGGCCAGTTGGGTCCTGGCGGTGAGCAGTCTGTTCAGTGAATCCACTTTTTGGGCGACAGCAGCCGGAGAGAAATCATCCATGCTGTCAAAGGTCAGATCAATGTTAAGATAGCCTTCTCCTGTCAATGAGTTGGGCACCTGAAAGGCAACCCGGGGCTTGGCTGATTTCATGCGTTCATCGAAATTATCCACATCAATTTCCAGAAATTTCCGGTCTCCCAGTGCAGGCAATGTTTCTTCGGGTTTTCCGGACAAATCCGCCATGATGCCCATCACAAAAGGCAGATTGATTTTCTGTTCCGCCCCATAGGTTTCCAGGTCATATTCTATCTGAACCCGAGGCGCCCTGTTGCGGGCAATAAATTTTTGACTGCTGGCTTTTCCCTTGACCATGATTTTTTCTCCCTTCTTGGATATCTATGTTCGTGGTATGCCTGTTACCGTCAATCATCGTGTGGTGCTTCTTCTCCACTGACCATTTGCACCTGGGTCATGGCATCCGGAGAAATGTCGCGGATGATGTCCACAAATGTTCGACCCACAAGTCGCTTCGCACGTTTCAACAGAAGAGGCACCGGGCTTGAAGGTTCATGCTGTTCGTAATATTGGATAATCATGTCCAGTGCTTTGTGGATGTCCTGATTGGATCTGATCTGCCCGGACAGTTTCTGATTCAAGAGTTCTTCTTTGGAAGGTGTCATGCTTCGGGTGTCCTTCAAAGATGGGTCTGATGGGGGGTGTCTGTCGCTGAAATAGGTTTTTATTTTTTCCTGGGCATTTTTGATCAACGATGTTTTTCCGGAGTAGCCTCTGCGATCCATATACATCGCGGTTTTCGTCTGCATCTGTTTCAGCAGGTGCTCAAGCCGGTTGAAATTGGGGGCCATTGCCGCGCCGACCTGTTTAACCAGAACATGATCCAGGGCCTGAATGTGTTCGATGCATCCTTGAAGGATCTGATTGGTGTCGTGTAATGCATCGATATCCGTCTGTTCAAATGCGGCGTCGATGAGCTGCTGAGAGGGAAAATCATTTTGATTTTTTTCAGATACGGTTATCTCACCTGAGGCCGCCAGCAGATGCTTCATGGTGGTATGAGGCAGACGGGCATCGCCCGGTTTGCACAGCGGGACATCCAACAACCGGGGAATGAATTTCATGGTATCCTGGTCACTCATCACTGAGGGCGGTGGAGAAAGCGAGGAGATAATATTGATTCGTTCCATGGGATCGTTGTCATCCTCTGGATCGAGTTGAGGGTAAAGATCCTGCCAGCAACGTTCCACAGTCCCTCTGAGCAGTGCGAGACCGTCATGGAATCCTGGAAGCCCATCCAGGCAGAGACCGGACACCGTCATATAGAGTATCAGTCTCAGATCCCGGCTGCGTTCAAGCAGCTTCAAACTCCGGATTTTTACTTTCTGCCAGTCCGGTTCCACCCGTTCCTGAATATGGTCCCCGATCTGGGTCTCTTCCGTGCCCCGGGCCAGCTGTTCGAGTTCCAGAAATTCGATATCATAGGATATGTCTTTACCACAGGGGGCATCGGGTGAAATGTCAGTTAACAGTGTATCAACGTTAAAACGGATCATATACGTCATTCCCTGATACATTAAAATTGACTGAACACCCCGTCGCGTTCGGAAACCTCTTGGGCGAATGGTGGTATTAGTCACATCTGATGGCGCTTCAGCAGGATCAGTACCGGTTTGAAAAAAATACAAATTTACAGGTGATCAGCATCTGTGTCAAATGTGAATCTATTTGTTAGCTATAAGACAGGATGCCGCTTGTTGTCAACATAAATAACAAAACTGAGAGACCCTGGCCGATCTCATGTCGTTCGATTAAAGAGTTTATTGAAAAAAGTTCCTTTATTCTTTTTTACCGGCTCATTTTTCGAAGGGGTGTTGTCTTTCTCCGGGGACTCAGTTTCCGGTGATGAGAGGGTTATTTCAGCCATGCGCCCACCCTCCATAAACTGAAATGCCGGCCCTGATTCCGTCAGAAAAAGCCGGTCACCGGGATTTAATGGTGTCGGGGATGAGATCGACCGGTTGTTTATGCGTGTCCGGCTGTTACCGGTCAGATCTTTTACCATGTATCCTCCCTGACTGAAAAAAATCTCGATATGTTTATGGGACAGGGATGCGTGATCCAGGATCAGATCACAATCGGCATGGTTACCGATGATGATCGGCAGTTCGGTGAATGATTTTAATAAGGGCCCATACTGGATGACCAATGGGGCTCTAACGGATTCCATCCGGAAAGACGGGGGGACGGGCTCTGTCGGCTGAGACAGCGGCGCTGGCGGAAGCGGTTGTTTTTCGGGTATGGGATCGTAATGTTGTTGAGATACTTCACTATGCGACAGGGGGGATGATGCCTGAATCAGTTCACCTTCCCGGGTTAGAAAACTGACCTTTGGGCCTCCCTGGGTAAAAAATATCACATCTCCGTTTTTCAACCATTTTTCACTGATTCTGCTTCCGTTCACAAAGGTACCGTTAGTGCTGGTGTCAGAAATTTTATACCGGTTTCCTTCCCGGACGATGACTGCATGTTTCCTTGAAATAACTGACAGATCTTTAGGGAATTGAAGATCACAGGATGGATGACGGCCGATATGAATTTCCTTGCGGTCGAACTCCTGGATTTCTCCTTTCAGGGGACCGTGAATGTGTACCAGCTGAACGATGATGGGAATGGGCTGTTTCATTGGGCCGTACTCTTTTTAATGCTTTCCAGCCGTTCCAGAAGCAATTGCGCTTTTTTTAGATTCGATGCCACATCTTTGTAATCCGCATCCAGATCCACAACCCGTTTCCATTCCACGATGGCTTTTTCCAGCTGCTCTTTTCCAAAATAGTGGATACCCAGATTATAGTGTTTTTCTTTGTAAGTGGTTTCACATTTTTCAATATAACCCGGGCATAACTCACAGGATGCATCATAGGACAGGGCTGATTCAAAACTGGATTTTGCCGGCAGGTATTGATCGGAATCAAACTGAATCAGCCCCAGCTGAAAATGGGCATCAAACAGAAATTTTTTGTAACGGTCATTTCCGGGGTTTGCTTTTTTCAAATCTTCAAACAGAGGGATGGCCTGTTCATATCTTTTCTGGTTGAACAGAACCATGGCCTGGTCAAACAATTGGGGGGCCACAATGTCCATGCCCGGTTTTTTTTCCCCGTGAACCGCCGTTTCGATGGATGCTGTCAAATCGGTTTCTGCAGAAAGCGGCTGGGGGAGATCCGACATGTCTGGATCGGGGGATGGCGGCTCAGGTGCAGGGGGTTCCGCTGAAGGGGGTATGGGGTGGGGGGGCTCCGGAGCTGCGAGAACGGAGGAACTGTCGACAGATTCGGTCGGGACCGGGTCGATTTTTTTTTCCGACAGCTTTTCCATGCCTGCGGTTTCCGCTTTCAGGGAGGCCAGATAATCGGTCTGTCTCTGCTGGAGGCTCGAGATATCCATGCCCTGAATAACAGGGATTTTCAATGCGTCTCCTACCCGGACTCGGGTGACGTCTTCCAGGTTGTTGAATTTTCCGATAACCGGATATGTTTTCAAATCTCCGTAGTAGATAAGTCCCAGCTTGGATACACTCTCACCATAAGCCAAGGTATGGATGATATAGGGGGTTTTTTCATCGGTTACACCTTCGGGCAGCAGTTTTTCTCTGGCATGAATATGATTCGGCCAGTTCTGAAGTGCTTTGAGATAGGCCTCTCTTGCGGCACTGTATTTTCCCTGTTCATCCAGACTCAGTCCTTGCTGGTAATAATCTTCGGCTCTTTGATACAGAGTCTGGCGGACATTTTCCTTATAGCGGATTGCGGTCGTGTTTTCCGGATCGACGGCCAGTGCCAGTTCATACTGCTCAAGGGCACTGGAATAGAGCATTTGTTCTTCAAAGACCCGGCCTTTGGTAATATATTCCTCCACCAGCGACTGTTCCACCGGTTTCTGAACCTGGGTCTGGACTTTCTGGGGGCCAGATGCCACACATCCGATGCCTGCCACAACGATTGCCAACATGATTGCGATATGCCTGAACATTATGCGATTCTCCCCTCGTTATCGTAAAGACAGTTGGGTAAACGTTTTCAGTTTTGAAACAAAAGAATCTAAATCTCTTTTTAATACCATATCCCTTTTCAATGCAAGGGGGTTTGTAAAAAAAGGATTGCTTCCGCGATCCACGGTAACGGCCATTTTGTACCCGGCAGATGCCGTCATTCTCAAAACCAGCGGGTTGTAATTTCCGTAGGGGAACGCAAAGAAAAAAGTGTCTTGCGCCAGTTTCCGGTCAATGATTTTCTTGGATTGAACAATTTCTTCATCCAATCGTCTGTGAAACGCTTCATCGGTTTCCTGGTCTTTTCGGCTTGTCAGGTCGCTGTGATATGCCGAGTGCGATCCAATGGTACACCCGCCGGCTTTGAGCGTTCTCAGTTCATCCCATGTGACGGCTTTGGAGGAGATTCCGACGTAACTGGTATAAACAAACAGAGTTGCGGTAAATCCGTATTTTTTCAATATCGGCCATGCGTTCTGGTATGCGGATTTGTATCCGTCATCGATAGTGATGAGAACGGCTTTTTTGGGAATTTGCCGCTGATAGGTCAGAAAACTCAACATGTCTTCAGCGGAAATCACCCGATAGCCGTTTTTTTTGAGATAGTACATCTGTTGATCAAATATTTGTGGCGGGGTGTTCATGCTCGACAGTTCTCGGGTCTCGAATCGGTGGTAACAGAGGATGGGTATACGCTGGTATCCGTCTTCGAAAATCCCGCCGCGGTTTTTGTCTTTCAGGGGGATGACAACCATGGAATTTTTCTGAAAAGCGCTTGTCTCATTGGCATCTTCGATTTTCCACACCATGCGTTCGTCCTTGAGATGAATGCGGGCCAGGTCGGTCAGGGACGTGTTCTCCCCAAGCCTGCAGACGGCATAGTCAGCGGACTTGTAAACCATGGGGAGCGGTTGGACCTCTATGGGTGAAGGGATTGGGGCCATGCAGGATGAAAACAGGAGGGAGAAAACCATACCGGACAAAACGGTAAAAATCTTAATTAGATTCATTGTGCACCTGTATTATGAATTACAGAAAGCAACCGGATAACAATATCATTATATATTCTTCCCTTGACATCAAATGTTTTTTTATATAGTTGACAATTAATAGCCTTCCATATTTTTCATGCAGGCAAATATAAGCAGGTTGGCAGTTTTCTGAACCGTGATCAGGGTGTTCAAAAACAGGGGAGCTATGCGTGGCGAATATACAGAAACACGGGATTAGATTTACAGGAAAAGAATTTCTGCTCAGCCTTGCTGTCTGGTTTGTTGTCTGCCTGATTGGATACGGTCTTATTTATGCCCGTGAGCACAGACAAACCAAACGGTTGATTTTGACCGGGGTGGCCATCTCAAAAGATATCTCCAGCCAATCCGGTCTGCCGTTGCTGGAAAAAAACTTTGATCTGCTTGGGGATTTTCTTGAAAAAATTACCGCAAAACCAGAGGTGGTTTTCGCTTCTATCATCGATCATAAAAACAAACTGATCGCCTATACGGATCAGGAGCAGTTTCTCACCCTGAAAAAACAGAAACCCGGTACCTTGGAAAAGGTGAATTTCTGGCGGATATCCGGATTGAACAATAGAAAGGTGATGAATTTTTCTTCGGACATCACCTTTTCCGATACCCGGGTGGGAGAAGTGTTTATTTCTCTTGCTGCCGAAGATCTGGACAGTTTGAGGCAGCTTTTTGGCTATTTTGTCGCAATATCGCTTTTATTCCTTTTTGTTGTGTTCAGTGTGATGCGATATCGAGACTGTCTTGTCTGGGTGAATAAAAAAAGTGCACAAATGATTGCAAAAGGGGGGACCCGATTTCAGACTGATATGGAGAACTTAGATGCCTCTGAGTGAGAAAAAAAGTCCGGTTGTCACGTGGGCCAGGCAATTGACAACCATGTCAAAGACCGGCCTGACCCGGAAAATAATTAAAAATCCATGGGTTCTGCGTAACTGGAAACCCATGGCAGCATATTTGGTGGTTTTTCTAACGGTTGTCCTGAGCGGCCACTTTTCCATCCGAAACGCGCAAATAAGCTTTCAACAGGAATTTTTTGAAAAAGGCGTTCTGGCAGCGGAAAATATCGGGGAAAAAATCAGAGCCCCTTTACTGGAAAAAGATGTTCTTGCTTTGAATATCGCAGTGGGAGAACTGCAAAAAAAATTTAAGCCGGTGTTTACGACTATCCTGGATCATGATGAGACGGTGATTGCCCACAGCAATGCCGATCTTATTGGTGAAAGCCATGTCTTACCGGAAAATATTAAAACGGCTGCTGTCATGAACGGCGTTGTCGTGGACCGGTTCGAATACGAAGGAATCCCGGTGGTGGGCTTTTCAAAAGAACTCCTGTTTTCCAATGTAAAAATCGGCAAAATCCTCTTTGGGGTTGATGCCGGTGATCTGGATGAGGGGGTGAGAAAATATAACCGATTTCTTGCGATCAACTGGTTTTTCTGTTTGTCTGGATTTTTCATTGCAGTGTTCCTCACGGACCGGTATTTGAAAATAAAGCGGTCAAAAGAAATGGACGCTTTCAATAAAATGGAAAAAGTGGGACCTTATCGTCTTGTGAAACGTATCGCTCAAGGGGGGATGGCTGAATTATATCTGGCGGAATATATGAGGAGCGACGGATTCAAACGAACGGTCGCCGTCAAGAAAATCCTCCCGCACCTGGTTGAGAATCAGGATTTTGTGGAGATGTTTGTCAGAGAAGCCCGGCTGGCAGCCAACCTTCAGCATCCGAATATTGTTCAAATTTATGATCTGATCAAGTTCCATAATTCAAGCTTTATTTCCATGGAATTTGTTGATGGGAAAAATCTGGCGCAGATTATGGCCCATGAAAAAAAAGGATTGCCATTGGGGCTGGCCATTTTTCTGATCCAGAAAATCTGTCTGGGACTGTACTATTCTCATACCAAAACCAATGATGAAACCGGCGAGCCGCTGAATATCATTCACAGGGATATCAGTCCACAGAACATGCTGATTTCTTTTAAAGGAGAGGTGAAGATCAGTGATTTCGGTATTTCCAAAGCGAGGTCAGAACCCAGCTTCACTCAGGCAGGGGTGATCAAGGGGAAACTGGCATATCTGTCGCCGGAACAGGCGCTGGGAAAAGAGATAGACCATCAGGCTGATCTCTACTCCCTGGGGATCATTTTTTATGAGATTTTGACAGGCAGACGGCTGTATTCGTTCAACAATGAATTGGAGGCTTTGAGCACTCTTCCTAACATGGTCATCACGCCTGTCATTGAAGTCAGGACCGATGTGCCCCCGGCACTCAATGATATTGTAATGAAATGTCTGGAAAAAGACAAATCGCAGCGGTATAAATCCGGCAGAGAAATATATGATGATCTGGCAAATGTGAAAAGACAGTTGACCTTATCCTATGATGAATCCAATCTGGCGGATTTCATGACGGAGCGATTCAGAGAATGATCCGATTCTCCATGTACGGTAAAACCGATCCGGGACTTCGCAGGCTGAATAACGAAGATATTATCCTGGTGGATGAAAAACAGGGTGTCTGTCTGGTTGCTGATGGTATTGGGGGGAATGCGTGCGGGGAAATCGCAAGCCGGCTTTTCTCACAGGCTGCTGAAACCGCGTTTTCCGGGGTGCCCTTTCAGGAAGAATTACGATATCAGATATTACAGGATGTGTTCGCGAATGCCAATGAAACAATTTTCAGCTATGCCCAAAGTCATCCCGGTTGTGAGGGGATGGGGTGTACAGCCGAAATGCTCGTATTGATTGAAGATCGATTCATACTGGGACATATCGGTGACAGCCGGACCTACCGGTTACGGGATGGACAGATCAAACAGCTGACCTTGGATCACACTCTTGTGAAACAACAGCTCGATCAGGGGTTGATCACCCAGGAAGAGGCAAAGCATCATTCTTTTAAAAATGTGATATTGCGGGCGGTCGGCATTCAGCAAAACCCGTCATTGGATGTGCTCAGGGGCAATATTTTTCCCGGAGATATGTTTTTACTGTGTTCGGATGGGCTTACCGATATGGTGGAGGACAATGTGATCATAAACCACCTGATTTCTGAAAAAGGAATCAGAGAAAAGGTTGACGGCCTTATTCAGGAAGCCAATGCAAGAGGAGGCAGGGATAATATTTCAGTTGTCGTTGTGCAGATATCCTGAATGAAACTTGGCTTGAAATGGCTACACGTCACTAAGGCAGATCAAAGAGAGTGCCGTTCGGATTCAGCATGCTAGAGCGTATCTGTGAATCCCATGTGCGCTGAGCGGACTCATTTGTACCGTGATTTGTCCGGGAGTCGTACCGAATATCGGTTTCATCAATCTGTGCCTGTATTTGTTGACGCAGCGTCTGGGCTTGTCCGTTGATATTTGAACAATGATCGGACGTGATGGTCAACAGCTGATTATAATAGTCACGGGCACCGAGAGCGGTGATATTGTAATGCCCCTGCTCATGGCGGAGCAGATCAGGGCTTGTCCGGCCTCTCACAACCCAGGTGGCGGCTCGATCAATTCTGATTGACACCGTTGCGCTTGTAACCTCACAGTCCCCCTCTCCGGTTTGCCGCATCGAAAAATTTGAAGTGTAATTCGTTCTAATGTGAGCGTCCTCCGGAGTCCCGGCAGGGCGCTGGTTAACAGTTCGAAATTCATCCCATCGTACGCTGTGATTGAATCCTGATAATGCCATGCCTGTTTCCTCCCTGTCGATATTAAGTGAAAATCATGGACGCCCGAATGCAGTTCGTTGAAGGCATCCCTTGTCATATAAGCTTCCAGATAAATACCTATGGTGTGATGCTCAATTAATTTTTAACCAGCTCTACCCGCCGATTTTTCGCCCGACCTTCTTCAGTCGTGTTCGAAGCAAGAGGACACGCATAGGAAACACCGACTGGAAACAGACGGTCAGCCTGTATGCCGTATCTGGACTGCAATTCCTTTACAACCATAGCTGCCCGCCTCCCGGAAAGCTCCATATTGTATGCGAATGTCCCGACATTGTCTGTATGCCCCACTACCAGAAGTTTTAGAGCCGGATCATTCAGCAGCATTTTGATTACCTGTTCCAGGGTTGCATAGGATTCCGTCTTGATATCCGCTTTGCCGGTGTCGAAATAGATTCCATAAAGTGCCACCCTCCCTGAAATGTCAATCTTTTCCGCCATCTCTTCAGCGGAAACGTTTACCATCTTCAATTCCATCGGCCTGCTTTGGATGATATCAACCTGGAGCAGCACCTGTCCTTTTTCAATGTCTTTGAGATTACTGGCCCAAAAGCGGTTTTCAATGGCGTAAAGTGCCACGGTGATACTTTCTTCAGCCCCCTTTCTTTCGACTGCCAGAAACCTCTGTGTATCACTGTTCAACGTTAACGCAGGTATATTGGGGGACCACTTGATTTCCTTATAGCCGGCGGCCTCTGCAAAATAACTGCCAAGGTCAGCTCCGTCTCCGGAAAATAGTGGAAAAAAACCCATTTCCAACAGCTCCTTCTCATAATTACGGATGATTTCCAGTGGAGATCGTCCCAAAGGGATTTTATAGGTCAAGCGGGTGATGACACCTTCGACGTGAATGGATTTTTCAAGTTCGCTTGAAGAACGTGCTTTCCCAAGAGGAATGGTCATTGCATCATATTCCTGGAAAGCATATTTCACAATTTCAGAACCTTCATAGCGTTTAAAAAGAGGATGGTCTCTGCTGCCTTCCAGATCAGCGGCGTTTAAGGGTGCATTTGCTGTCAGGGTTACTGTGAAAAAATAAATGATAGTAAGAATGTGCCTGATATTCATGAAAATCCACTCCTTTGTAAAACGTAAAAAAATCAGAATGAGAGGCCGCTACTTCTGTATTGGTCAGTCGATTTTTTTAAGTATCACCCTGGCAAGGTCTTTTGTTTTTTCCAGGTTTTTTGCCTCATCTCCTGTTTCTACCTGGATAGTGAAATAGGCATTTTTATATAGAACGTGCAGGCCGGCACCGATCTTTATGCCTGATCCGCCCCAATAGGCTTTTTCTCCCAGCCCTTCAATTTTCTCCAGGTTGTCAAGAAATGACATGTTGTTTTCGAACAATGATGGCGCACTCCATCCTTTATCAGCCTGCTTGCCCCATCCGGTCCTGACCATCTGCACCTGGGCAAAACGAAGCGCCATGCCTGCGTCAATATCAAAAAAACAAACGCTCTGGCCCATTGGGTTGGCAGCATGTGCCTCGCCATCGGCAACAGCAATACCCAAAACTGCCGTCACCTCATCCCTGCTCAGATAATCACAGGCATGATCGGCGGCAAAGGGTGCCGATACTGCCAGCAAGCTCATTGTTATTACCAGCGTGGATAGGAAGGCGCTTCTCAGGAAAAACACAATGCTCTGGTACATGGGATTGTCTTTTTTCATTAGCAGGGCTCCAATAAGTAAATGGACAGTTGTTCAGCTTTATAATCAAAAAGCAGTATAGAAAGATTCCTTGGCTTTTTTAACTCTTGGATTTTTATTGATAGTGCTGTCTGGTTCACTGTTGCCGTCAATAGTGTCTATCATAATCCGGCCGTTCAGAAGATAGACCCGCTCAATAAGCGCCATGTGATCGTATTTTCCACCTACATACCAGACATCCCCTTTTTGCGGAATATCGGTATGGCGAAATCCACTCACATGATAAATTCCTCCGCCAAGTTTCCAGTTTCCGACCGGGATGTGGGCCATCTTGTGTGCCCACACACAGAAGATGCCGCACCAGTTGGGGCAAGGAGACAGCTGACCCCGCTTGTTTAAATAAATGATGGCATCTTCATCAAAAACAGTTTTTCCGAGGTTTTTGGGGTCAGGTGCAGCTACTCGGAAATACTCCAGCAGGCGATTATGGCCGGCCCGGAAGTGTTTTTTCTTAACGGGATCGAGTGCGCCGGGTCGTTTTGCATATACAGTCATTCCGAATTTTTCCAATTCCTGCGTGGCAACGGAAACAATTTCATCGCGCAACCGGTTGGTTTCAACGATTCGATCTAATGTTCCCAGCAGGAGACTCATGGCATTCCAGGTTTGCGGTCCTACAATACCATCCACAACTATTTTTGCCAGAAGCTGGTATTCTTTGACTCTCTCATACGTTTTTGGCCCGAATATCCCATCCACAGCAAGCTCCAGAAGATTGCTCGGCAGAAGGTTCAGGCCTGTCTGAAGTTTTTTTACATCCGATCCGGTAGAACCCATTCTCAATGTTTGCATTGCGCTTCTCCTAAACATGAAACAACCATTTTTTTGATAAAAATGAGAAAACAGGTCGAAATATCGGTCAACAGGTGTCGAAAAATCTGATCAGGAAAAACAGCAAAAGCAACGGGGTGTTTTTGAAATGATCAGAGTATCAACAAAAAACCGGCAAAACGCAAGAAAAAAAGCTTGTTGATTCAGGGCCAATGATTTCTTCAGTATGTTTTCGAGGTATGGAGCGTTCGTGGTAATTGGAGCTCAGGTGGGCCGGTTATCCGGCATTGATTTTTGATCCGATCCCCTGTAAAGGTAGAGGGCAGCCGTGGAAATTTTTAAAGGAAATGTGCATGCGCCTGGAATGCAATGGACTGAATTTTGTCTATCCAGGGTCGGAGACCCGGGTGATCGATGACCTGACCTTTTCCATGACAGGGCCGGGGTTTCATGCGGTGTTCGGGCCTTCCGGGGTGGGCAAGACCTCATTTGCCCGGATACTGGCTCAGCATCGGGACCACCCGGATCTGCCGGTCAGGACTTCCGGGATCGGTACCATTCTTTACACCTATAATCTGGAACGGCTGCCGGGATGGTCGGCTGTCGGACGGCATCTGGATCAGGTGTCTCCCCCGGAACGTCAGGATCTCAAAAAGGAACTCATCGATCTGTTCCGCCTGGAATCGTATCTGGATGCCCGGTTTTCGGAGCTGTCCATGGGCCAGCAGAACCGCATCAATCTGATCCGGTACCTGCTCCAGGATTTCGACCTGATGATTCTGGATGAAAGCCTGGCCAATGTGGATGAAAAACTGCGCCGGGCCGTTCTGCCGGCTATCAAGGAGCGGTTTCCGGACAAGATGTTTCTGTATATTTCCCATAACCTCATGGAAGTGGCCCGGTTCTGCAAAGAGATCCTGGTGCTGGCCGAGCCGTCCCGGAACATGCCCAGCCGGCTCATTGCGGGCCTGGACGACACATC
>NPIE01004014.1_pt3 | contig 17280 bp, 12 predicted proteins | sample 8637661 | NCBI WGS metagenome assembly NPIE01 (sample SAMN07420842, study PRJNA396082) | bioreactor metagenome | isolation source: sample BA12 brine-fed electro-methanogenic bioreactor BA | place: Japan: Kochi | collected 2016-12-09
ATTTGCGGTTCGAAACAGCTTTTTGGACCACTGGAGACACTCGCTGAATATTGGCTGAGTCAACTACCTAATCAGGAAGGGTTTTATTCGCGTTCATTTGCGGTTCGAAACAGTTTTTGCACCGCGTGGAGATGCTCGCCGAATGCTGGCGGGCTCAGTTTTAGCTAAAAATATATATAAAACAGATAGATAAAAAATTCTTGAAAGGTATTGCATTAGCTTTGTGTTTCAGGGTATTATTTCGTCAAGCCTTGATCATCGCCGTGATCGAGTCTCTGACAACAAAACCGCGGCTTCAGCATGATCGCCCGGTCCAGTACAGGCCTTCGGGCCGATTCACGGGCAGGTTCCTTGCGGACCTGCCCTTTTTTTGTGCGCGAATCCCGGTGTTACACTTCCTGCCCCGCTTTCGTGCCGATCCCTATGCCCGATACCCCTTTTCATCGCCGATTTCCGGGCTCGCTGCTGCTGGCTGCATGGCGCCGCTGGCTGCGTCTGTGGTGCCGGGTGCTGAAGCTCTGGGTTCGTGCCACGCTGTTGCCGGAGGAACTGGATGATTTCGGCATCGGCACAGGCACACCGGTGTTCTACCTGCTCGACACCGATGCGCTGAGTTCGCTGCTGATTCTCGAGCAGATCTGTCGCGACAAGGGATGGCCTTCGCCACTGGCTGAATTCAAGGTCGACGGCGTCGACCTGGCGCGCAGCCACGGTGCCAGCCGACGGCACCGGGGGCTGTTGTTCCGGCGCCTGCAACGTCGCCGCCATTCGCGCATGCTCGAGCAACTCCTGATCGCGATCGGGGACGGCCGTCTGCAGGATGTGCGGATCGTGCCGGTCACGGTGCTGATCGGGCGCGCACCGGACAAGGAGCAATCGATCACCAAGATCCTGTTCTCGGAGAACTGGGAGCTGGGTGGTCGCGTGCGCCGCTTGCTGAGCACGCTGATCAACGGCCGCGCCACCTTTGTTCAGTTCGGCAAGCCGCTGTCGCTGGCCGCGGCCGCGACCGGCGAGGAGCGTGAAAAGGATCTGCGCCGGATCAGTCGCGAGTTGCGGGTGCATTTCAAGCGGGTTCGGACTGCGGCGATCGGCCCGGATCGCTCACACCGGCGCACCCTGGTCGATCAGGTGGTGTACTCGCCCGCGGTGCGCCAGGCGATCGCGGCCAAGGCAAAGCGCGACAAGGTCGAGATCTTCAAGGCCGAAGCGGTTGCACGCAAGTACGCGCGCGAGATCGCGGCCGACTACTCCTATTCCTTCATTCGGATTGCCGAGATCCTGCTGAGCTGGTTCTGGAACCGGATCTATCGCGGTGTCCAGGTGTTCCATTTCAGCGCTTTCCGCGAGGCGCAGGCTGGTCACGAGATCATCTACGTGCCCTGTCATCGCAGCCATATCGATGACATGCTGCTGTCCTACATCCTGTATCGGCGTGGTTTCGTGCCGCCGCATATCGCGGCCGGCATCAATCTGAACTTGCCGATCGTCGGCCGGCTGCTGCGCAAGGGCGGGGCCTTCTTCCTGCGACGCAGCTTCCGCGCCCAGCCGCTGTACTCGGCGGTCTTCAACGAATATGTGCGCAGCATCATCGACAAGGGCGTGGCGCTGGAGTACTTCATCGAGGGCGGTCGCTCGCGCACCGGGCGTTCGCTGCCGCCGCGGACCGGCATGCTGTCGATCACGGTGCGTGCGTTCCTGCGCGACCGGACCCGGCCGATGCTGTTCCAGCCGATCTACATCGGCTACGAGCGTCTGGCCGAAGGCAATTCCTACATCTCGGAGCTTTCCGGCCAGCAGAAGAAGCCCGAGTCGCTATCCGATTTCCGCAGCGTGATCAATATCCTGCGCCGCAACTACGGCCAGGCGCAGGTCAGCTTCGGTGAGCCGATCCTGCTTGATGAACTGCTCGATACCCATGCGCCCGGTTGGGATGAGCAGGCGACATCGGACAAGGAAAAGCCCGAATGGCTGCCGCGCCTGGTCGACGACCTGGCCCACCGCATCATCGTCAACATCAACAGCGCGGTGCATGTCAACCCGATCAATCTGCTGGCCGCGGCGCTGCTGGCCACCCGCAAGCAGGCGCTGGACGAAGAGGACCTGGCCGCCATGATCGGGCTTTACCAGCGCCTGATCCGGATGAGTGCGTTTTCCGACCGGGTCACCATTACCGATCTGACACCGGGGCAGGTGATCGAGTACGGTCTCGATCTTGGCGTGGTCGAACGTCAGACTCATGCGCTCGGCGACATCATCCGGGTCGATCGCAACAATGCCGTGCTGCTGACCTATTTCCGCAACAACATCTCGCATCTTCTGGCGATGCCGGCCTGGATTGCGTGCTGCTTCCTCAACAACCAGCGCGTGCGCAAGAGCCGGGTGCGGCGGCTGACCGAGGCGATCTATCCGTTCCTGAACAAGGAGCTGTTCCTGCCCTGGCCGGCCGAGGAAGTCCCGGTGGTGATCCAGCGCTGCACCGACGCGCTGGTGCGGCTGGGCCTGCTCGGCATCAGCGGCGATTACCTGCAGCGCACGCCCGGCGGCTCGGACCAGACCTACTACCTGCGGCTGCTCGGCAACACCATGCTGCAGACTTTCGAGCGCTACTACATCACGATTGCGGTGCTGGCCAAGAATGGCTCCGGACGGCTGTCGCGCAATCAGCTCGAACAGCTCTGCATCCAGTGCGCCCAGCGGATCTCTCTGCTGCATGAATTCGAGGCGCCGGAATTTTCCGACCGGACCCTGTTCAAGCAGTTCATCGAGTCGTTGCAGGAAATCGAGGTGCTGGGGCGCAATGAGGACGGCAATCTGACCTTCGACCGCCAGCTCGAGAACTTTGCCCGCGACGCCAAGCTGGTGCTCGACCGCGAGGTCCGCCACACCATCATCCAGATGGCCCCGAGGGTGCGCGAACTCGAACTGCCAGCGAACGCTTGATTTTCCGCGAGTCGGCATGGCGCTGGTAGAATCGAACCGATGAGCGCTGTTCCGCCAATTGCCCCGGCCATCGTTTCAGCCGCCGAGAAGGCCACGCTGTCGGCGTCGGACTGGGAACGGGCAGCACTTGACCTGATCGCCGAAAAAGGCGTCGGCGCGCTGGCCGTGGAGTCGCTGGCGCGTCGGCTCGGCATCACCAAGGGCAGCTTCTACTGGCATTTCAGCGGCCGTGACGAGCTGCTGGATCGCGCCCTGAAGCGCTGGGAGCGGCGCGACCTCGAGCTGCTGGCCCGTTCGCTGGATTCGGACATTCCGGCGCGTGAGCGGCTGGCCGAATTCATCCTGCGCACCAGCCGTCAGAACAAGAGTCACCAGATCCACGCCGCTCTGTGCGCGGCCAGCGACCACGCCTGCGTCAAGCCGGTGCTCGAGCGCATCACCCGGCGCCGACTGGACTACCTGGCCAAGGCGTTTCGCGAACTCGGGCTGAATGCGGAAGCCGCAAGACATCGTGCCCGCCTGACCTACACCAGCTACGTCGGCTACATCCAGCTGCAGGTGCGCGGCATGGCGCCGGAACGCGGTGGCGAGGAGTTCGAAGCCTACGTCCGCCACGCCATCGACACGTTATTGCGACCGCCGGAAGACTGAGATCGGGCGCCCTTGGCGGCGCTACTCAGGGCAGTCGAATTCAGCGAACGTCGTCGTGCTCCGGCAAGGGTTCGCCGGCGCGGTCGGCCGGGCAGAAGAACGGCTCTGCAGCTCTGGCGCCGTGGTAGGCATGCACCGATTTTCCGGTCCGCAGCAGGATGCGATAGCCCGGCACCAGCGCCTGGGTGTACATCATGTCCGGCTCGGGACAGCCCATGGCGCCGCTGCGCCAGGTCACGAAGCGCGCCTCGATCACGGCGATGGCCTCGGGCTCGACTCCGAGCCGGGTGGCCAGATCGTTGCGCGCCCGTTCGGCGGCGCTTTCGAGTTCGGGGTGCAGGGTCATGGCGGGCACCTTTGCGGTGGGTTCGATGGGTGCTGCGGCTCCAGGCTCGGGGGCATCCGGCGCCGGGCTGCAGGCGGCTAGCAGCAATGCAAGACCCAGGCACGCCGGGCCGCAACGGAGGTTTCGACCAGTGTTCGGGGCAGTCATACCGGCTTCATCAGCGCCAGCCAGGCGATGCCGAAGAAGCAGCCAAGGGCGGCCAGGTACAGCAGCACCGCCGGCCCCGGCTGTCGGCTGCGAAACGCCGCCACGCCGAGCAGGATGTAGACCACGATCAGCAGCAGCTTGTAGCCAAACCAATGCACCGTCAGCGGCGAAAACGAAAGCAGCCACCACAGTGTCGCGCCGCTGGCCAGCAGCAGCGTGTCGAGCAGATGCGGGCCCCAGCGCAGTGCCGGATGCTGCAGTGGCCGGCGCAGCACCAGCCGGATATAGCCGCGCAGGGCGAAGCCCAGCCCGCTGGCAAAGGCCAGCGCAATGTGCAAGGATTTCAGCAGGGCGTAGCTTTGCATGGCGCATGTCCGGATCGATTCGTTATCGGGTGATCGCCATTGTAGAAGCTGCAGTGCGGGTCCGCTACCAGTCTTGGGCTACCAGCCCCGGAATCGGGTCCAGAATTCACCATGCGCGCAGCCGGCGCCGATCAGTTCGTAGCGATCGAACTGAGCGGCGGTGGCGCAGGCGTGGTTGGGCAGGATGCGCAGGCGCTGACCGATGTGCAGGCTGTTCGGGTCCAGCGCGCGCCCGCTGGCGGCGGCGACGATGCCGTGTTCCTGGTTGGTGGCGCGCACGATCAGGTCGCCGACCGGTCTGCCGTGCGCATCGCAGACCCGACCGTAGCCGAAACCGGGTCCGCCGATTCCCGGGTCGGTCGTGAGCGCGGTCCAGCCTGCGTCGATCAGCCATTCGCCGGCACTTGCGCGCTGGCTGATGACCTCGGTCAGCACCGAGATCGCAATGTCGTCTTCGGTGCAGACCCCGAGTTCGGCCATCACCCGGTCCATGAACACGTGGGTGCCGGCGCGGACTTCGGTGATGCCGTTCAGATTGCGCGCGAAGGCGGCGGTCGGGGTCGAGCCGACGCTTGTGATCGAGCAGGCATGCCCGGCCTCGCGCAGCCGTTCGGCGGCGGTCACGGCGGCGAGGCGCTCGGTTTCGGCCGCCTCGGCAAGCGCCCTGGCGCCGCGACAGCCGTAGCTGCCGCCCATGTGGGTCAGCACGCCGGCCAGTTCATTGCCGGATGTGGTGATGAGCCGCGCCAGTTCGGTCAGCGCAGGGTCGGACGGGTTCAGCCCGGCGCGCTTGCCGTCGGCGTCGATTTCGAGCAGCACGCGGTAGCGGCAGTGATGAGCCTGTGCTGCAGCCGCCACGGCGCGGGCGGCGTCGGCATGGTCGAGCACGATCGCGAGCCTGGCACCGCGCGCCATCAGTGCGGCCACGGCATCGAGCTTGCCCGGCCCGATACCGACCGCGTAGACCTGGTCGACGAGCCCGGCTTCCAGAAAATGCTCGGCCTCGGCCAGCGAGGAAACCGTGATGCCGGGCGAGTCCGGCCCCTGCATGCGTCGCGCGATCTCGACCGATTTGCAGGTCTTGACATGCGGCCGCAGCGGCACGCCGAGTGCGCCCATGCGCTCAAGCATCCGCTTGATGTTGCGCTGCATCCGGTCGACGTCCAGCAGCAGGCAGGGGGTCGGCAGCTCGCGGCTCGGGTCGGTATTGCGGGGCACGGGCGGTATCAAGATCGAGGATTGATTTTGAGGCATTCTTGCACAATTGAAGATCTGCCCGATCGCCGACGGAGATTTACCTTGAGCCAGTTGCCGGAGATTCCTGCCGAACTCGAAATCCGCCTGGAGCAGGAGGTCGATCGCATCCTGGCGCGGGTCGGGCGTCGTATCGTGCTCGGTCTGCCGCTGGGCCTGGGCAAGCCGAACCGGCTGATCAATGCGCTGTATCGCCGCGCCCGAAGCGACTCGACGATTTCGCTGGAGATCGTGACTGCGCTGTCGCTGGACATTCCGCAGCCGAAGCACTGGCTGGAGGCGCGGCTGATGGATCCGATCGTCGAGCGTCTGTTCGGGCACGACTATCCCCGGCTGGAGTATCTGGTCGACCTCGCCGCCGGCCGGGTGCCGGACAATATCCGCATCACCGAGTTCTATTTCCAGTCCGGCAGTGCGCTGGGCAAGCCGGCGCGCCAGCGCCACTACATTTCCTCGAACTACACCCATGTGGCGCGCGATCTGGTCGATCGCGGCGTCAACCTGATCATGCAGCTGGTCGCGCGCGACCGCGCCGGCAGGCTCAGCCTGGCCTGCAATCCCGATGTCACGCTGGATCTGGTGCGCCGCTGTCGCGCGACCGGTGCGCGGATGCCGTTCGCGATCGGTCACGTGCATCCCGAGCTGCCGTTCATGCACGGCGATGCGGTGGTCGATCAGGATTTCTTCGATGTCATCATCGACGAGCCACCGGCGCAGCCGCTGTTCGCACTGCCGCGCGAGCCGGTCAGCCTGCAGGACCACGCGGTCGGCTTCCATGCCAGCCGCCTGATCGCCGACGGCGGCACCTTGCAGATCGGCATCGGCGCACTCAGCGATGCGCTGGTCCACAGCCTGATCCTGCGCCACCGCGACAACCCGAGCTACCTCGCTGCCATTGCCGCGCTGGGCCGCGCCGCGCCGCCCGGGCTGGGCGAGGACGCGCCGCTGGCCGAGGGGCTTTACGGCGCCAGCGAGATGTTCATGGACGGCTTCATGCATCTCTACCAGGCCGGCATCCTCAAGCGCGAGGTGTTCGACGATATCGAGCTGATGCGCCGCGTCAATGCCGGCGAGCAGCACCAGCAGGCCGGCACCGGAGTGGTGATGGACGGTGGCTTCTTCCTCGGCAGCCAGGCCTTCTACGATTTTCTCAACGGCCTCGATGAGCACCAGCGGCCGCGTTTTCGGATGCACGGCGTGGGTCGGATCAACCAGCTCTATGGCGGCCAGGAAGCGCTCGAAATCGAGCAGCGCCGGCATGCTCGCTTCGTCAACACCTGCATGATGATGACCCTGACCGGCGCGGCGGTGTCCGACGGGCTGGCCGACTACCAGGTCGTGTCCGGGGTCGGCGGGCAATACAACTTCGTCGCGATGGCGCATGCAATGGACGATGGTCGCTCGGTGCTGATGCTGCGCGCCACGCGAAATTCCGGCGGCGAGCTGCAGTCGAACATCGTCTGGCAATACCCGCATGTCACGATCCCACGCCACCTGCGCGACCTGGTGGTGACCGAGTACGGTGCGGTCGACCTGCGCGGTCGCACCGACGAGGAGTGCATCCAGGCGATGATCTCGATCGCCGATACGCGCTTCCAGGACGAATTGATCGGCCAGGCCTGTGCGGCCGGCAAACTGGACCCGGACTGGCGCCTGCCCGAGCAGTTTCGCAACAATACGCCGCAAGCGCTGGCCGAGCGGCTGGCGCCGTTGATCGCGGCCGGACGCTTTCCCGATGCGCCGTTCGGTACCGACTTCACGCCCGTAGAATTGCGCCTGATCCCGGCACTGCGCTCGCTCAAGAAACTCGGCCAAAGCCGGTTTGCGCTGATCCGGGCCGCGCTTTCCGGGCGTCCAGCAGACTGTCGCGAGGCATTGGCGCGGCTTGGCCTCGATGCGCCCCGGGGCATCACCGAAAAACTATACGCGCGGCTGGTCGCGGCGGCGCTGCGCGAATCGGGCCGGCTTTGACCTTTCGAATTGCAGGAGTCAATGAACGATGTGCAGATTCATCTATTACCTGGGCGACGAGATCTCGGTCGCGGACTTGGTCACCCGACCGGAAAATTCGCTGATTCACCAGAGCACGCATGCAAAGGAACGGCCCGAGCCGCTCAATGGCGATGGTTTCGGCCTGGTCTGGTACGTGCCGGATGATCCGCAGCCAGCGCGCTTTCGCTCGCTGACGCCAGCCTGGAGCAATGCCAATCTCGCCGAGCTGGCGCGGGTGACCAGAAGCCGCTGCGTCATGGCGCACGTGCGTGCGGCGACCAGCGGCAAGTTCGATGTGGCCGATGACAACTGTCACCCGTTCCGATGCGGTCGGTTCGCATTCATGCACAATGGCGACATTCCGGCATTTTCGAAGATCCGGCGAGCGTTGATGGACGGTCTGTCCGATCCGGGCTTTGCCAGCGTTCGCGGCAATACCGACAGCGAACACATGTTCGCGATTGCGATGGAGCATCTGCGCGGCCACGAAAACGACAGCAGTTGTGAATTGCTGGCCGCAGCGCTGCATGCCACCGTGATGCGGGTGCTGGAATTGCTCGACGCACATGCACCGGGCACGCACGCCTATCTCAATCTGGTGCTGACCGATGGTCAAAACGCCGCGGCCTGTCGCTTCAGCACCGACCAGAGCTACATCGACAGCCTCTACATCAACCAGGGCTCGCGTTATCGCTGCGACGGTGCGGTCTGCTACATGGCCGAGCCAAACGACTCATCGCGCGCCGTGCTGATCAGTTCGGAGCCGCTCAATGAAGGCCCGCGCTGGAAATCAGTACCGCGCAATCAGGTCGCGCTGGTGTCCTCCGACGGTTCGGTTTCGTTTCGTGAACTGTCCGCCTGTGCTGCTGGCTGATCTTGCGCATCCTTGTTTTTCAGGGAAAAATACAGCAGCAGCGCGTTGTGTTCCGGCGCGAATGGAAGCTCCCTGGTGTACAGCCGTGGCCGGCCCGTCGGTGAGATCGTCGCGATCGGCAGCCAGTCGGTACCGGGCTCGCCGAGGCGCTCGCTCAGATCGGCCAGCGTGAACTGCTTGCCCAGCCGGGTGCGCTGAATTGTCCAGCCCTCGTCCAGACGCTGGTGCAGCCAGTCGTAATCGGCCGAATCGCTGAAGGCAAGGTGGCCGCGCTGGTCGGAGGTCAGGCGGCGCTCCTCCTTGCGCGAGGCCTCCGAGGTGGCAAGCTGCAGGCTGCGATGGCGGCCAAAGCGCTTCCCCAGCGCATTGCACACCAGCGCATTGTAGAAATCGTTCGGTGTGGCCGCCAGCAAAAGCCCGATATGGTGGGTTTCCAGCGTTTCCTCAGCATGTTTTGACAGGATCTCGCCGTAGTGCACCGGCACGTTTTCCATGCGCGCCTCACGCAGTCGGCGGTACACGCCGTCGACCATTACCACCTCGACCTCGCCCGCGCGCAGGCTCCGGGCCAGTTCCAGCGACCACGGCGAGGCGCCGACGATCAGTACGCCGTTGTCGTCGTCTGCGGCCAGGCCGAGCTTTCGACCGACCGGACCCAGCGTGAGACCATGCGCCAGCACCGTGGCGATGATGATCGCGAAGACCAGCGGCAGCAGGATCGAGGCATCGGCGTAGCCGGCCTCGACCATGGCCGGACCGAACAGGCCGGCAGTGGCCGCGGCGACGATGCCGCGCGGCGCGATCCAGGCCAGCAGCGCACGTTCGGAACCGCGCATGCCCGCGCCTGCCGTTGCCAGCCCGACCGAAATCGGCCGGATCAGGAACAGCACCGCGGCGATGAACAGCAAGGCGCGGGCATCAAGCAGCAGCAACTGGTCGAATTCCAGCCTTGCGGTAATCACGACGAACAGCACCGACACCAGCACGATGGTCAGATTTTCCTTGAAGCGCTGCAGGTCCTCTCTTCCGGCCAGTCGGGCGTTGCCGAACACCATTCCCATCAGGGTCACGGTCAGCAGCCCGGCCTCGTGTTGCACCACATTGCTGAGCTTGAAGGCCAGCAGCACCAGCACCATCAGGATCGGTGGCTTGAGATGCTCGGGCACGCCGCCGCGCGCATACAGCCGTGCGATCATCCAGCCGCCGGCACCCCCCAGCACCAGCGCGACCAGTACCGCACTGCCCAGGGCCAGCGCGCTGTCGCCGAAGGTTTCGCCGATGTTGGTGAAGTACTGGAAGCTCAGCACAGCCAGCAACACGCCGATCGGGTCGTTGACGATACCTTCCCATTTCAGCAGCGCGGTTGATCGCTGTTCGAGCCGGGCATAGCGCAGGATTGGCAGGATCACGGTCGGGCCGGTCACCACCAGAATTGCGCCCAGCACGATTGCAACCGGCCAGCTCAGGCCGATGATGAAGTGCGCCGCCAGTGCGGTCAGCAGCCAGGTGATCGGCGCACCGAGCAGCACCAGCCGGCCGACGCCTTTGCCGGATTTCTTCAACTCGCCCAGTTTCAGGTCCATCCCGCCCTCGAACAGGATGATCGCGACACCCAGACCGATCAGTTCGGTCAGGTGTTCCGAGGAGGTCTGGAAATCGAGCACGCCGAACACCGGTCCGAGCAACAAGCCGGCGCCGATCAATATGACGATGCCCGGCAGGCGCAAGCGCCAGGCGATCCACTGGCTGGCGAGACCGGTGGCGAGGATCAGCACAACGAGACTTGCGGGATGATCTGCATTCATGGGCGTTGGATGGGACTGCGGCTGCGAGTTTGCTTGCGGGCCATAATGGCTTAAACTCCAGCGGTTATTGTGATCGGAGCGCTGGATCTATGAGACATTCAATGATGCCTGACATTCTGCAGGGTAGTGTCCGAGTCGCGGTTCTTGTGCTCGCGGTTGGTGTGCCTGTCCTCGCGCTTTCCGGATGCGGCGGCGGTGATGCGCCGGAGCCGGTTGCCGTGACGAGCAACGCCGAGGTGCATCTTGAGGCACCCGAGCAGGTCGATCCGCCGGCGTTCGAACTGCGGATTCCGCGCGAGCGTCTCGGGATCTACCACCCGGTCGAGCTCAAGCCCGACCTCGACGGAATGTCGCCGGACCAGCGCCGGATGCTGAAGCTGCTGGTCGAGGCAGGCGCGATCATGGAGAACCTGTTCTGGCGCCAGGCCTATGGCGATCCGGACGCTTTGCTCGAATCGATCGACGATGCCGAGCTGGCCGATTTCGTGCGCCTGAACTTCGGCCCCTGGGACCGGCTCGACGGCAACCAGCCGTTCCTTTCCGGCTACGTCGACAAGCCGGCCGGGGCGCGCTTCTATCCCGAAGACATGAGCCGCGAGGAATTCGAGGCCTGGAGTCATCCGGACAAGAACAATCCCTACAGCTTCGTGCGCCGCGATTCCGATGGTGCGCTGGTGCTGGTGCCTTACCATGTCGAGTTCGCCGCCGAGTTGGGGCGGACTGCCGATCTGCTGCGCGAGGCCGCCGGGCTGGCCGAAAGCGAGGCCTTCGCCGACTACCTGCGGCTGCGCGCCGACGCCCTGCTGAGCGGCGACTATCAGGCCAGCGACATGGCCTGGATGGACGTGCGCGACAACGCGATCGAACTGGTGATCGGCCCGATCGAGCACTACGAGGACCAGCTGTTCGGCATCCGGGCCGCGTTCGAGGCCTTCGTCCTGATCAAGGACCGCGAGTGGTCGGCCCGTCTGGCGCGCTATGCCGAGCTGTTGCCGGCGCTGCAGCGCGGCCTGCCGGTCGAGGACGCATACAAGGCCGAATCGCCCGGCACCGATGCCGATCTGAACGCCTACGACGCGCTGTTCTACGCCGGCGATGCCAACGCCGGGGCCAAGACCATCGCGATCAACCTGCCCAACGACGAGCAGGTCCAGCTGGCCAAGGGCACGCGCCGGCTGCAGCTCAAGAACACCATGCGGGCCAAGTTCGACCACATCCTGGTGCCGATCGCCGAACTGCTGATCGCGCCGGAGCAACAGGACCGGATCAGCTTCGACGCCTTCTTCGCCAACGTGATGTTCCACGAGGTCGCCCATGGCCTGGGCATCAAGTACACGCTCGAGGACCGCCGCCCGGTGCGCGAGGCGCTGGCCGAGCACAATGCGGCAATCGAGGAAGGCAAGGCCGATATCCTGGGCCTGCACATGATCGGCCAGCTGATCGAGATGGACGAATGGGACGCTGCGATCGAGGATCACTACGTCACCTTCCTGGCCGGAATCTTCCGCTCGGTGCGCTTCGGCGCCTCGTCGGCGCACGGCCGCGCCAACATGGTCGCGTTCAACTGGTTCCTGGAGCGTGGCGCCTTCGCCCGCGACCCGGAAAGCGGCCGCTACACGGTCGATTTCGAGGCTTTCGCAGCGGCCGTCGACAGCCTCTCGAACCGCATCCTGACGCTGCAGGGGAACGGCGACTACGATGCGACCGCGGCCTTTCTGGCCGAATACGCGCGGATGCCGGAGTTTCTGGCCGACGATCTGGCCCGGGCCGGTTCGGCCGGGATCCCGGTCGATATCCGCCTGATCCAGGGGGCCGAGCTTGCCGGCCTCTGAACCAAGCACAGGCGCATGAAGCCGCGAGCGCTGTTGGGGGGCGGCCTGCTGGCCGCGGCGCTGCTGTCCGGTGCGTCGGTCGCGGCCAATCCCGGCAACGAGACCGACCTTGATGCCGGTCTGGACCGCGGGCCGCTGGGACGCCCCGCGGTCGAGTCCTTTGCGCCCGAGATCGAGGTCTACCCGCGCAACTTCTCGGTCGAGCAGGGCCCGGCCGGCATGGTCTACGTCGGCAACGCCGAGGGTGTGCTGGCCTTCGATGGCGAGCGCTGGCTGCTGGCCTCGAGCGAGGCGCGCGACATGGTGCGCAGCCTGGCTCACGACGGTGTCGACCGGCTCTACGTCGGCGGTTACAACAGTTTCGGCTACTTTCCGACTCCGGTCGATGCGAGCACCGAGTACGTCGACCTGACTGCGGCCTTCGGCATCGAGAGCCCGAGCTTTGCCGATATCTGGCAGGTCGAGGTGACTCCGTTTGGGGTGTTCTTTCTGGCGCTCAACGAGTTGTTTCTCTACCATCCCGAGTCAGGCCACACCGCGCGCTGGCAGCACGACGGTCGCTTCGGCGCGATGCAGTACCACAACGGCCGGGTGCTGCTGCAGTTCCGCGGCGAGGGTCTGCGCGAGTACCGCGACGGTGAGTTCGTGCCGCTGCCGGGCAGCTCGGACTTGAGCGAACAGATCTACCAGCTTCTGCCGCTGGATGACGAGCGCCTGCTGGGCACGGCGCGTGACGGCCGCTGGTGGTTGATCGATGCGGCCGGTGCGCGGCCCTGGAACCGGCCCGAGGGCTTGCCCGATTCCAGCTATTTCACCGCCGCACGGGTCATGACCAACGGCCTGCTGGCGCTGGGCTCGATCGACGGCTGGCTGTACTTCCTCGAACCCGATCGCGGAGTCTTCGACGCGTTTCGGCTAGCGCATGACTGGATTGGCGATCTGGATGAAACACCGGAGGGTGGCCTGCTGGCGCAGACTGATCATGAAACCCTGTATGTGCGCTGGCCGGCGAAGCTGAGTGCCTGGAACCATGAACACGGTCTGACCGGCAGCGTGGTCGAAGTGCTGCGCTGGCAGGAGCGCTGGCTGGTGATTGGCGACGGCGGCGCGCTGTTGAGTGAGCCCGGTGAACGCCTGCAGTTTGCGAAGCTGCCATGGACCGATTTCGAAGCCTGGGACTTCGAGCCGCTGGATGACGCCACCGGCCTGCTTGCCGATTCCTACGTCCTGCGTCAAGTGGATCTGAACGGTGCGGTGCAGGAATTCGACGAAATCCAGTACCCGCGGCGCATCGTCGCCAGCCGACATCACCCGGGCCGCTACTACGTCGGCACCGAGGAGGGGCTGTTCGTGCTTGCCCGCAACGGCCAGGAATTCGAGCAGATCGATGGTCCATTCGATCCGGCGCTGGCGGTGTTCTCTCTGTTCGAGACCGCCGCGGACCGTTTGCTGATCGGCACTCAGGGCCAGGGCGTGATCGAAATCGATCTAGGACCCGACGGTCAACTGCTCAGCCAGCGCGATGCTGGCGCGGGCCTTGATCCGGACGAAGCGGACTATGTCGATCTGTTGGAATACGATGGCGCGATTCATGCCCTGACCCAGACTCGCCCCTGGCGGCGTAGCGGCGAGCGTTTCGAGCCGGCCGAACTGCATGGCCTCGATGCGCTGCGGCGACCGGAACAGTTCATCGATCTGATCGAATCCCCTGCCGGCGAGCTGTGGGCCTGGGAGTTCAATCGGCTGTTCCGGCACGATCGGCAGCACGGCTGGCGTCGCGTCGAGCTCGGTTCGCTGGTGCGCGGCGCGATCAGCTCGGTCGACTTCGACTCATTCGGCCGGGTGTTCATCGGTGGCTCCGGCAGTGTCGCGATCTTCGATCCGGAGGCGCCCGAGCTGGAGCGCGCCGACCACCGTGTCGTGTTGCGCGAGGTCCGGATGCTGACGGCCGACGGCATGCAGCGCCTGGCGCACGACGTCGAGCACCGCTTGCCGACCGGCGAGTTCTCGATCACCTTCGAATATGCGTTGCCGGGGATGGCGATGCGTGATGCCGTCCAGTATCAGGCACGCCTGGACGGTCTTGAGCGCCAGTTCACCGACTGGGAGCGGAACTCGCGCTACACCTACACCAACCTCCTGCCCGGCAGCTACGCATTGGAGGTTCGGGCGCGCGATCCGTGGGGCGCGATCACCGAGATCGAGCCGTTCCGTTTCAGCGTCGTGCCGCCGTGGTACCGGACCGAATGGGTCCGGAACCTGCGCTGGCCAGCGCTCGGGCTGGCTCTGGCCGTGCTGATATGGGCGCTGATGCGGGCCCGGATGTGGCGCCTCGAGAGCGAGCGTCGTCGCCTGGCCGAGAAGGTTCGGCAGCGCACCCAGGCACTGGTCCAGGCCAACCGCAAGCTGCGTCAGATGGCCGAGCTCGACGGCCTGACCGGCATTGCCAACCGGCGCCGTCTCGACGAATTCCTCGAAGCTCAGTTACGCCAGTGTCGTGCCAACGGTGAGTCGCTGGCCGTGGCGCTGATCGACCTCGACAATTTCAAGCCCTATAACGACCGCTATGGTCATCTGGCCGGCGACCGGGTGCTGCAGCGCATTGCCGCGCACCTGGAACGTGGCTTCGGCAACGACGATCGGCTGGTCGCACGCTTTGGCGGTGATGAATTCGCCGCCGTCTTGCCGGGCGTCGACCGGGACCAGGCGCGTGCCCTGGCTGAAGCGGCACGCACGCAGTGCATCGAGGATGAAAGCGGGGTCGAGGTCTCGATCGGCATCGCCTGGTTGCCGCCCGGTCATGTGGCCGATGCGCATACGCTGATCGAGGTCGCCGACCGTGAGCTCTACCGGATCAAGGGCGCGGGTCGCGACGGCATCGCGCTGGGCGTGATCGGCGAATCGTATTGAGCCCGGTCAAGCCTGCGCGCGCATCCACCGCGCACGGTCCTCGACAAAACGACCAAACGACCAAACGACGAATCAGCGCACCGCCTTCGATCCTTGCGATTGCCGCGGCTTGACGCCTGAGCCGATGCGCGCATCCAGCCATGCACTTCAGCTGCGCTGGCCTCCGGCACTTGCAGCCAGTTGAAATGATCGGCCGCACGGCCCTGCTGCTCGTGCCCGATGCTGCGCTGGTCGATCGAGCAATCGGGCATCTTGCGCATCAGCCAGTCCACCGAAGTCTGCGGCACCCAGCTGTCATCGGCCATCCGCAGCACCAGCAACGGGCAGTCGAGCCGTCGCAGCGCCGCCTCGGCATCGAAATCCAGGCTCGGCAGCGCATAGTGACCGCTGCGGCCGGTGCGCGCCCAGTCGGAAATCACGCCGCGCGCCTCATTGCCGCCCCAGCCCAGGCGTCGGCCCGGGAAGTGGCCGACCAGCGCGGCCAACGCCGGAAATGCCCGGAAAACGACGCGCAGCTTCCGGCGCATCCGGGCCGGGAAGACGGCGTAATACGGCATCCCGCTGGCGATCACCGCCACGCCGGCGATGGGCGGTCGGGCGCGAGCAGCCGCCAGGCAGGCCAGTTGTCCGCCGAGGCTGTGGCCGGCCAGCCACAGCCGGGCACTGGCTGACGCATCCTGCGCGGCTGCAACTGCTGCAGCTAGGTCGAACTGCAACAGCTCACGGTAGCCCCAGTTGCAATGCCGGGCCGCGCGCAGGCTGGAAGAGCCGATGCCGCGCCATTCGTGGATCAGCACCCGGGCACCGCCATCCGCCAGTGCGCGCGCGAAATCGATGTAATGGCGGGCTGGAATCCCCATGCCGGGAAGCAGCAGCACCAGGTCGCTTGCCGTGTCAGCACCGATCTCGATCAGCTCGAAGCGGTGCCCGTCGCTGCTGGTGACCGCAACAATCGGCTCGTCATGCGGCATGTCCCTATTGCACCACTATTGCACCAGCGACACGCCGATCCCGACCGTGGTCTGGCGGTGGTTGTAGTCGATCAAGGTTTCGCCATAGCCGTGGAACAGCTGCAGGTAGGCTTTCAGGTCGCCCCTGAGCGGGTAGTGCCAGTCGAGCTGGACTGCGCCATGGTTTTCGTCGGCGGCCCAGCGCGTGGTCAGACCGAGGTCGTGTCGGCCGCGGCGCCAGAGCAGGCGCAGGTCGCCGTGGCCGAGGAATTCATCGATGTCGGGGTTGTCGTCGTCACTGCCCTCGCTGACGCGCCACCACGGGCGCAGGTACAGTTGCCAGTCGCCGCGCTCGAAGCCGAACTGGGCGTAGACCCGGTTCCAGCTTCGGGACAAGGGCTCGGTGCGGCCATTGGACTGGTGCACGAAGCCCAGGTTGAGCATCTGCCAGCGCCAGCCGAACGGCAGATCCAGCCCGGTGCGCCAGCTGGTGAAGATCTCGGGGGCGTAGTTGGTCTCGCGGAACGGCTCCGACTCGACGCTGTTGTAGGCCTGCCAGTTCGATTGCTGGGTGTAGCCGATCCAAAGGTCGCCGTTGTCGCTGATCATGTTGTCGATCAGCTTGGTCTTGAGGCTGAGCTGAAACTTGACCTCGACCGAGTCCAGATCGATCGGGTTGGCCGGCTCCGGCAGATTCGGGGTCGAGGGCCGCTCGTTCGGATTGCTGCTCCAGCGCCCGGGCAGCACATAGACCGGCTCGTGGCGGCGCACCCGCAGCAGACCGCCATGCGTGGCCGAGTCCAGTTCCCAGTGGCGCAGCATGCGCGATCGCGTGATCGGAACCTCGTCGCGCGCGAGCTTTTCCGGCTCGACCCGGACGGTCGTGGCATCGGTATCGGCGGTCGGTGCGGCGACTGCATCGGCCAGTTCGTCCTGACCGGTAACCTCGGCGCCGGGAATGGCGTCATAGCAGGCCAGCCGGCGGATCGGGTCTTCCAGCACCCGACAGGCATCGACGGCTTCCTGCGCTTCGATCGGCGTCTGTGCCCAGACGCCGGCATCCAGCAGCAGCGCGCCGAGCACTGCCCATTTCATGTGTCTTGCCATCATTGACTCGTACCGCTCTTGTGCTGAATCCTGAAGCGGGAGAATACAACGCGCACCGCGCCGCCGCGCGCCGCAAACCTGTTCCTGATTAGGTATGAGACTCA
>NPIE01018385.1_pt1 | contig 17258 bp, 13 predicted proteins | sample 8637661 | NCBI WGS metagenome assembly NPIE01 (sample SAMN07420842, study PRJNA396082) | bioreactor metagenome | isolation source: sample BA12 brine-fed electro-methanogenic bioreactor BA | place: Japan: Kochi | collected 2016-12-09
TCTTCCATACAGAAAAAAATGTAGTATATGAAGCGGGATTGCGGAGCAGTCCCTGGCAACAAACTGATGATACATTGACCCGGGTCAATGGACAAAATCACCATTGCCACGTGGTATGCAACGCAGTCTACACGAGCTACCATACCCGAGTGAGTAAAGAACGGCTGAGTGTGTTGGATGTACTCTGCAATGGAGGCAAACGCCTGTTTCGGTTGAATGAAGAAACCATCAAATACTTGAGCGGTATTCCCTGGTCGAGAGCAGCTTGGAGAAAAATCCGGAGTTGGAAAAGCGAACAGGATTGGGAAGAGGCGGCATTTCTAATGCGACTGGATGAAGGCTTACCCAGATTGAGCAAACAACAACGCAAAACACTGATTGATGGTGCAGCGATCACAGCGTATCATGCCCAAAAAGATTATCCGGTCGTACAGGCATTGGTTTGTGATGATGCGCCTCAGTTCAACTGGTTGGGCAAGGAGATGATGTTGTGTTGGGTTCATGATGGCAGACACTACAAGAAGTTAATGCCCGTGATACCGTTGTATCGCGAACTACTGGATGATTTTCTGAAACAATTCTGGGAATATTACCACCAGTTGTTAGACTACTGCCAACAACCTTCAGCGGAAGAACGTCTGCGATTAGAGACTGTATTTGATAGCTTATTCACAAACATCACTGGATATGACGCACTCGATCAAAGGATAGCCAAAACAAATGCCAAGAAGAATAGTTTGTTACTGGTTTTGCAATATCCCGAACTACCCCTGCATAACAATGCCTCAGAACTGGGAGTACGACAACGAGTACGAAAACGGGATGTTAGTTTCGGGCCACGTACTGAGGATGAAGTGAAGTCTTGGGATACTTTTGAGACCCTTGCGGAAACTGCAAAAAAGCTGAAAGTAAGTTTCTATAAGTATCTTGTTGACCGTATAACCGGTACTAACCAAATCCAACCTTTAGCTGATTTGATTTCGTTACGAGCTAATGAACTAAACTTGGGATGGTCCTTCGCCATTTCTTAGCTACCCCGTTTTATTGAGATGTTACGGATTTTTGAATAAATTTTTTTACACAACCAAATTTTGATAATCTTCGATTAATTGTTATGTTTACAAAAGCAGATTATGGTAAAATGACTTTCAAAAATTATATAATTTCGGAAATTTTTAGTGTATAAAAACCAAAAAACAGCCGTAGTAGTTCCAGCATACAATGAAGAAAAACTTTTGGGAAAGGTGATTACCACTATTCCTGATTTTGTTGATTTTATCATTGTAATTGATGATGCAAGCAAGGACAAGACATATTCTATTGCTAAAGAATTTCAATCGAAACAACCAAACAAGATAATATTAATTCATAATGAAACAAATAAAGGTGTGGGAGGGTCAATAGCTGAAGGGTATATTTGGTGCCGTGATAATCAAGTAGACATTGCAATTGTCATGGCTGGAGATGCGCAAATGGATCCACATGACCTTGAATCACTGATTAACCCAATTATCTCTGACAATGCTGATTATGCAAAAGGTAATCGATTATTTACTGGTGATGCATGGAAATTGATCCCAAAAATTCGTTATATCGGGAATTCATTTTTGTCATTAATGACCAAAATTGCCTCAGGGTATTGGAGTATTGCTGATTCTCAATGTGGTTATACTGCGATAAATAAGAGAGCTCTACATAGAATAAATTGGAAGAAAATGTATAGTCGTTATGGTCAACCCAATGATCTTTTAGTGCGGTTAAATATTAATAATCTACGGGTTGTTGATGTGCCTGTAAAACCAATTTATAACATTGGAGAGAAGAGTGGTTTTGTACCATTATTACTAGTTCCAAAATTATATTGGTTATTAACTAAGCTTTTCTTTTTTAGATTAATACAAAAATATTTAATTCGAGATTTTCATCCATTATTGCTTTTTTATTTTATTGGTCTTCCTCAGCTTTTCGTCATTTCACCTTTATTAACAATTCGATTGTTTTACATGTGGATAGCAAACGGGAGTATTCCGCCAATCAACACACTGGCCTTAATGTTCATGCTTATTAGTGGACTTCAATTTGTAATGTTTGCAATGTGGTTTGATATGCAACATAATTCTGATAAAAATTATTCTTTATTTAACTATCAAGATGAATTTATTAATTGATATCGGACATCCAGCTCATGTTCATTTTTTCAAACAATCCTTAATAAGCTGGAAAAAAAGTGGACATCAAGTCTATGTTGTTACGAGAAAAAAAGATGTAACAATAGAGTTATTAGATGATTATGGAATTGAATATAAATTCATTAGTACAGCCAAAAGAGGTTTTGTATCATTACTTAAAGAATTAATAACTCATGACATAAAGCTTCTCTCCTACGCAAAAGAAAAAAAAATTAACATTATGATGAGTATAGGGGGAACATTCATTGTCTATCCTGGTCTTATATTAGGTATCCCAACGATTGTTTTTTCAGATACAGAACATGCGAAACTATCGAACTCGATTACCTACCCCTTTGCTTCAAGAATTTGCACCCCTGATTGTTACTCTGACGATTTAGGTAGGAAACAGATTAGATACAAAGGATACCATGAGCTCGCTTACTTACATCCAAATCATTTCACACCAGACCCAAGCATTTTGGAAGAATTAGGATTATCAAAGAATGAACAATTTTTCATTGTACGATTTATTTCATGGGGTGCTTCTCATGATAAAGGACAATGGGGTTTTTCTTTTGAACAAAAACAAGAATTGGTTACAAAATTATCACAATATGGAAGGGTGCTAATCTCCTCTGAAGGAGAATTGGATAATGAATTTAAAAAATATCAATTTTCCTTAAGTCCAATAAAAATCCACCATTTACTCGCCTACAGTAATTTATATATTGGTGAAGGGGCTACGATGGCTACTGAAGCAGCTGTCCTAGGAACACCAAGTATTTATGTAAATACATTGACTGCAGGTACCATTGAGGAATTGATTATTAAATATAGATTATTGGATAGATTTGATAATGGAACAAAAGCAATCGAAAAAGCAATCAAAATCGCCAAAAATCCTGACTATAAAACTTCACAGATTGAAAAGAGAGAAAAATTAATTTCTGATAAAATCGACGTTTCGGAATGGCTTACTAATTTTATAGATAGTTTTTCATTTTGAAGAAATCTCTCTTGTTGTTACTAAAATCAACTTCTAGACATTATCTTTTTTGGTAATAAAATCTTGTAAAACTGGAAAATTACGATCAAAAGAATTATTAAATTAGTCACATATCCCCAGAATCTATATCGATCAAGGACAGAATTCATTAAGATTATATGGGCAAATGAATTCATTATTGATGATACACCTAGTATCAATAAAGCTGCATTAAGCTCATCTTTTTTCTTAAGCCAGATAAATAAGAAGATAAATATTAATAAGGGCAAAAATAAATACGTGGTTGTGAATAAAAAGTTACTTATTTTTGAAGAGAATTGAAATAAATTATTAATCGAATCCGGTGGATAATAATTTGTAACATAGTACTTTGTATATGAATCATAAGGTGGAGAGTAAACTAAGTTTGTTTGGTTTAGATTGAAAAACATCCTCTGGCCAATAACTTCATTTTGAAAGGCGCAAATAAAACAGGGCTCGTAAATAAGTGCTCGGTTTTTATGATCATATTGGAAGAGATTCGTACTAGCAAGATATCTTTTTATTATATCTTTTACCAACCAGATAGGTTGATCTTGCAATACATTGATTTTCCCATCTATTTGTCTATCAAGCTTTGATGAAACCAATCTGTCGGTTTTCATCTGGTTTCCTTTTGACGCCAAAAAGGAATTCCAGGCGATTGTACTAAGAAATACCACTGCAATTATCGTTAAATTTGCAGCTAATCCATAAAGTAGTGATTTCTTGGAGAGTTTTCGGAGAATAATTAGGAAACAACTCATGAGAAAAGGAAAATAAGCTGATCCTATATAAGGTTGTTTCAAATGCCATGCAATAGGCACCATCAATAAAAAATAAATACTCAACCAGAAAAATTGTTTTGAAAAGAGTTCAGATTTGTATAATTTTATTGCAAAATATGATGATAAAACTGCAATTGTAGCCGCTACATATTCTGTTAATAATGTGTGAAAATAGCCAACAATTGTTGCATCAACCGCTATTACGAAGAACACCAATAATTGAACTAAGAAACGTGATTTCTTTTCTTGATATTGAAATAGCTCAAGCACCAGTAAATAAGAGGTAGAAAATAAAATAAGATGTGAAAAAATCATTGGAATTAACATTGCATTTTGACTCAAACCAAATAATTGCTGACTTGAATACAAAATGAAAGGGAAAAATATATATCTTATTGGATCCCAGTTTGCCCAATTTGCTTCTCTTATGATATCAGCCAACCATAAATAATGCCCAGAATCCCAGGTAATTGTTATAGGATAGATCAAATCCACAAGAACTATTAATAATATGAATAACCAAAAAGAATAATCAAAAAACTTATTTTTAATCTTTTGCTGTAGGGATGTTTCAAATTGTGAAAAAAATATTACAAAAGCAAATGAAACCAAGAATAAAGCTGCCAATCCCCACCCAATTTGATAGGTTATAGGCGGATTAATAACAAATTCTTGACAAGTAATTGAATCCCCTTTTTGATTGGTTAAATCAAATCTTATACTATTAACTTCTTGAATATCAGATAATTCCAACTCAGTGACTTTTGAAGAAAGTTTGAAAATAATGGAATTATTTTCGTTAAATTGTTTTCCCTCTCCTCGATAAAAAACTTGAGCATTTGCCTCAGGATTGGTATTTGAACAATTAATTGATAAATATCCAACTTTTGTATCAATAGGAAAAATTGTGATATTTGGATCTTCATGTAAAGCTATTAATCGATCATCAATTAATTCAAATCCATAAAGTATTCCATCATCCACAGTATAATATTGCGTTTCTAGATTGTTTAATTTGTGTTTGAAAAAATCACTATTAGAACTAATGAAATCAAAGATAAAAAAAACAACAACCAATATGAAGAATAATTTTAAGTAGGATTTGATATTTTTTCGACTAATTTTTATTTTTAAAATTTTCAATCATTTCTCCCTAAATTAATTGAAGCATTCTCAAAATATTATTTGTTTAATTATTTTCGAAAAAATTAATTATAAAATTAATATCTTAGGATGAAAATAATGAATTTAAAATATTGTAACTAGCTTTTTCAGGATAATATTGTACTACATCATGCATACCATTTAACTGTATCTGTTTTCTCAACTCATCGTTTCTAACCAATTCATCTAATCCATTAAAACTATCATGAATATCAAAGGTATTGACAACTATTCCATTTTTCCTATGATGAATAAATTCAACTGCTCCACCATTTTGAGGAACGATAACACTACAACCAGCTGCCATAGCTTCTAGAGCTGATAAGCCCATCGCCTGGTGGCTTGAGAAATCAGTAAAGATGTCAGCTTTACTCATCATGGAAGCAACTTGAGATTGAGTCAATTTCCCTAATTCTCTCCACTTAAAATCGAGGAATCTTTGGTTCACGACGGAACTAACATTATTTGATCCAAATAGCAAAATATCAACATCTTTGTCATACTTCTTTGAGATTTTACTCAATATTGACAAAGTCATTTCTGGGTTACGATATGGAGAATTTGGGCGAATCATAGCAACGATTGTTACAGGATTTACACCTAATTGAATTGAATCGCGTGGCCTAAAGAGATCAATATTTACGCTAATACCAACCTTATCTACATCTTTACCAGTTTTTTCGAAGACGATTTTCCTTGTCCACTCAGTTTTTGAAAATTTCTTCATTTCTGGGATCATGGTATATGTTCTTAATGCCTTTTCAGCCTGTTCCGAACCTTCTTGATACATAAGCGGTTCAAAACCTTGAATATAATAACCTAAAACGAGACCATTAATATTCTGTAAGGGTTTTAACCACTCGACAGAGTAATTAGCTGAGGCAATTACTGCATCATAATTTTTTGCAATATTCGACAAATTGTTTACATCATCGAAAATTATGGGAATATCAAGATTTGGATAACTATGTTTAAAACCAATTTTATATTCCGATAAATTAAAAATATTTACTTCCACACCCATTTGAATCATTAGTCGGGCTTCGTCAATGATGACATTTGCACCTCCACCTGTATCAACCACAGGTAAAATAAACAAGACTTTCTTGCCTAAGAAACGAGATTTTCCTTTATCAATTATCTCCTCTCGTTCAATCATGACCTTTGTTCTGCTTCGAACACCTTCCATTACCCTATTCGGGTTCATGAATGAAACACTACTTTGAACAAGATCTATGCCATGTTTTTTCTGAAGGTTTTCTCCGCTAATCTTTGAGAGTTGGTAACGCTTTTCGTTAGAATAACTTTTAGATTGAGAATGATAAATATAGACATCATCCGCAACAACTTTCTTCCAACCATTTTTCTCAGCTCTTAGAGTAAAATCATCTTCTTCCCCATATCCTTGCCCAAAATTATCCTCATCAAAGTAGCCTATTTGATCTATAACTGATTTTTTTATCATTAAACAGAATCCATTTAATAAGGGGACATCTGGTAAAACGCACCCTGAATACTTTGAGATTAATTTACTCATTTTTTCAATATTGATATTGGCAGGTAAAGGATTTAAGGACCAATCCCCTTTTACTGAAAGATATGGAACTGATTGCCATGAAGCTGTATTTGATAATGGGCCAACAATACCAATATTATCCTCTAGAGTAATTGCACGGTATAGCCTGTCAATCCATTCAGGCCCAACTATGGTGTCACTGTTCAAGAGAATCAAATATTGAGCATTTGATGCTTTCATGCCCATATTGGCAGCAAAAGTGTAACCTTTTGCAACGTCATTCCTAATTAAATGATAATCGGGAAAATTATTTTTAAAATTTTCTAAAAAATTCCTTGTCGGTTTATCACTTCCATCATCAACAATTATCAATGTAAAAGGTTCGGTAGTGAATTTTTTAATTGATTCAAGACAAATTTTGATGTCTTCCAATGCATTATGGACACAAATGATTATATCAATTCGCTCTACATGATGATCTATAGAATTACAATCTACTTGTCTTTTTACCTGCAAAACATCAGAATAAATTGTTTTCTTACGTTTATTAAATATTCTGGATTTCTGACCTAAAAGAAAATAAAATACAAATTTTGCAATTTTTTTTCGTCGTGAATTTGCTGGAAAAAATTTATTCCGGAAATTTCTTAGAGTTGGCAAGATTCTCAACAATTTACTACTCTTTATCTCATTCAATTCTAGTAAATATGATTGAATGCTTTTATCCTTCTCAGTATTATCTTCTTTCAATTTATCTACTAAAGTTGAATATTGTTTATTTAATGATTTTATTAAAATAGAAAAAGAAGTTTCTGTCTTAGTTTGAGTTCCTTCCCATTCTAAAACATCTTCATAAATTGATTGCCATTTTCGTGCATTTTCTGATAACAACCAATTTTCAGTAATTGTCTTTTGTGCATTCGAAGCAATTTTATATCTTAATTCATGGTTTTCAATTAATAATGCCAAATAATTAAACCATTCATCATGATTGGTTGCCAAATATCCATTATATTCATTTGAAATTATCTCTGAAAATGGATCTAATTGACTAGAAACAATTGGAGAACCTAATGCAGAATATTCGAAATATTTAAGAGGACTTTTTGCCCTATTGAATAGGTTGTCAATCAGGGGAGCAATAAAAATATCTGCATTTTGTTTCTGAAAAAAGTTGGTGAAATCGATATAGTTGTAAGTTAGCGAGGAATACCATTTTACACTTACAAATTCAAGCAGCTCATTAGGGGGTTTTGCCCCCCAAAAATGTATTTCTAATTCGTGATTATACCGATTAAGAAGTTTTACTAAAACTGGAGAAATATGATTTATATCTTCTTCATGTGATTCGGTACCCATATAACCTATTATTAGTGGATCTTTATTTTCGTTCATAATGTTTGGTTTTTTAAATTTCCATAATAAATCATCAAAATAATTAGGAAGCAAAACAATATTATTATTGAATGGTTGAATATGGTCTTTTAGAACAGAGGTGGTTACAGTTACAACATCAGCATCAGATAAGGTTTGTAAGATAGGGAGTAAAGACTCTGTGTAGTGTTGACTTTTCCGATCCGGGTGGTTATCAGGTAATTGAAATAACAAATCATCAATATCATAAACCACAGGTTTATTCAATGACCTTGCTTTGTTTATAATTTTTTCGTAATTTCGGAAATCTCGGGCAAAATCACGTTGTATAACAATCAAATCTCCTAGAGATACTCTTTCAGGAAAGACCTCACCATTTTCTTTGCCTTCGATAACATTAATTCCTAAATGACGCATTGGTCCACGAATACGTAAGTAGGCACAAGCATCAAATCCGCTATTTGTAAAAAATGTGATTGCCTGAATTCTATTTTTCTTAATGTTATTTTCTTGAACGGTACTAATCATTGGTTTTCCCTCAAAAGTGTTTTGATAATCTAATTCTCATTATTAAATTATACCCTCTAGACTATTAAGCACCTCCACTTTAAATTCCCCATCTCTCCCATCCTGGCCCCCATCTTGCACCCATTTTACTAACAAAACTGTGAGGTAACTATGGGTTTAAACTTTCGATTTTCATTCTTCTGGATAAAAATTCTTAGCATTGCCATTCTAATTCTTCTTCTAAGCGCTTTCATCAAACCAAAGGAGAAGGAGCTTACCCAGTCCTCCCTGGATAGCATTGGCATGGGCACTTCCACCCACTTGCGTGTGGGAACAGATGGCTTGCCTGGCGCATACCAACAAATCGAAGAGATGAACATCCTCTGGATTCGCGAGGAAATCCCCTGGCGGGAGGTTGAGCAAGTTCCCGGCGAATACCAATGGTATTACAGCGATGGGTACACCGATCACAACTTCCAATCCATGCTCGAAGAAGCCCGCGTTCATGACCTCGAAGTAGTGGCTGTCCTCACCACAGGACCCGCTTACCTGCCCCATCTCTATCCCGATCAAAGTGTGGATATCGACCTGCTTGTAGAAAATTGGGAACATTATGTGCAAGCAGTTGTTGATCGCTTCGGGGATCAGATCAACTATTGGGAAATTATCCCCAAAGCCAATAATTCCAGCATTTGGGGCGATTTAATGTTCCCGACCAACCCAGAAGCCATCAGTGAACCAAACTCCTTCCTATATGCGAGATTACTAACCACCGCCAGCAAAATCATCAAAGACCACAATCGCAAAGACGTTGTTATCCTGGGTGGATTGTATGGTTCGATGGAAAACTCCTGTACTACTTCACCCATCAAGTTCCTTTCCGACATTAAAGACGCAGGCGCATGGGATGATTTTGATGTCATCGGCCTAACCCCCTATTGGCAAAACAATCCTCCGGAAGCCTGGATACCACGCGGACCGATCATCGATGTCAAAGCAACAACCTGTGATCCATCTACCACCCAGAATTCAAACCAGCTCAATGAAGTCCGCTTGGTACGTGATTTCTCCCAAGATAATGGCAAGAAACCCATCTGGATTACCGAGCTGGGATGGCATGAGTCCTGGCTCGCTTACGCAGCAGATCANNAAGCTAATTATGTTGTCCGCAGCATCATTCCACTCATGTCAGAAGAAGGCATTGAGAAGATTTTTTGGAACACACTTTACGAAGACCCGCAAAATCCCGGCTTTGTTTTAGGACCAAACGGGCAGCAAGCCATCACAAACCTTGGTCGGTTATTGGGTGGTGCTCGTTCTTTGGGACAATTTCAAGAATTCACCAGTTATGGCTCCCCACAGGATCAGGGAATATATGAATTCCGGTTTCGCAAGGAAGGCCGGGTAATCATTTATGCCTGGACAGCTTCTGGTGGTCAATCTCCCTATCCAATTACATTCACTGACCTTCCAGGAAAGTCATATCGTGCCTATGCAGCTGATACGTATGACTTAAGCATTGACGCAGGCATGGAATTGAATACAAATCCAGATCAATCTCTGACCATTTATGTAAATGAGTTTCCGGTGGTACTTATACAGCAAAGAGTCAACCTTTTTTCAAGCTTATCACATCGCATAGAAGATGGTACGAGCAAAATGGTTGAAAATCAAAAGAACAAAGTTAATTCCTGGTTTCACGATCAGATTAACAAATTAGGAGAAAAAGCATTCAATTGGGCAGAAGAAAAGGTTTACAATATCCTAAACCGTTCATTTGATAAAATTGAGGAAGACCTGTTCAGTCGAAACTAATTGGGATTTTTCTTCGTCTAATCTCTATCAAAGAAAAAGAGAGAAGTTATGAATCTAACAAAAAAATTAATAACGATTGTTATTTTTAGTATTTTATTACTCACCTCCTGCCAAAAGGCAAACCAAACGCCAACCCCCAGCGCGCTAACTGACACACCAGAAATTTCTGATCCGTTACCCACTATTACAGAGGAACCAGAGAATTCCTATCCAACCAAAGGTCCAACCCCTACAACTGACCCTGAACCACAATCGCCAACTGAAACCAATACCCCTTCGATGGATGAAATGAATTCCATGGAAATGGTTAATAAATTGTCACTTGAAACGCCAGCAAGCCTCAAATGGTGTCTTGATCAAACCTGCATCATCTTGAGTAGCTACGAAGGATTTTCGGTGCTCTCCTATCCAGATTTTGAGGAGCTTTTTTCTTTCTCGGCCGGTGAAAACGAATTTCTGATTGATGTTTCATCAGACGGAAAAACCTATGCCATGACCACCAACAATGAAGAGTTGTTGATAAGAAATTGGGAATTAGAATCAGAAAATGTTATCCAAACTGGAACTTATTTTATGGGTGGCGGATTCTCTCCTGATGGTAACTCAATTATGATCGCCAGTGGTGAGAAATGGGGAGGATTGATCTTTGATGTTGCTTCCGGCAATTTGCTAACGACTCTTACAGGCTTTGAGACAGCCGCTCCGGTTTATAATGTCAGCTTTGGCCAGAATCCTAATTACGCTATTTGGCTTGCCAGAGCAACTATACAGGTGAGCGAGATTGAGACCAACCAGTTATATCCTGCTATTTTTCATCAGGATTTCATAATGGCTTATGATATGAATCCAGCTGGAACGTTATTAGCAACATCAGCGGCTGAAGCCGTGGGAGATGAATTCCTGCCAACTGTTTTCCTTTATGATTTTATGACCGGCGAATTAGTAGATAAATTCAACACTGAAAAAGCAATTTACAGTTTGCTGTTCTCGCCAGATAATTCTGCTTTAGTTTTATCCCTTGGGAATTCAATCCAGCAATATGATGTTGAAACAAAACAGCTAACCACCCTGATGAATACTGAAGGAGAAGCTATTTCTCAGGTATCGTACTCACCAGATGGAACTATTTTGGTATCCTCATCTGAAGGATTAGTGTTCAAATTTTTCAGCTTAAAATAAAAGAGTTTATGAGAAAGAGATCCCATAAACTCTTCGTAACCTAAAAGTTATTGCTTACTTATTTTCAACATAAAACTGATTTACTTGGTCCCAATTGACGACTGACCAAAATGCTTTGACGTAGTCAGGGCGGCGATTCTGATAGCGTAAATAATAAGCATGTTCCCAAACATCTAATCCTAATATCGGAATATGACCTTGCATGAAAGGACTATCCTGATTGGCAGTTGAATAAACTTCCAATTTCTTGGATCCATTCAATACCAACCAAGCCCAACCAGAACCAAAACGGGTTGCTGCAGCTTTTGAGAATTTTTCAACAAAAGAGTCATAAGAGCCAAAAGTTGCCTCCAATTCCTTCGCAACATCACCTACTGGCAAATTATTGCCACCAGGGGTAAGTACCTTCCAGAACAATGAATGGTTCGCATGACCACCACCGTTGTTGATCACAGCCTGGCGAATTTCCTGCGGGACTTCGTTAATATTTCTTAAAACATCTTCAATTGAACTCATAAAGAATTTCGGAGCATTTTCAAGGGTTGCATTCAAGTTATTAACATAAGCAGCATGGTGTTTGTCGTGATGAATTTCCATTGTTTGAGCATCAATTGCTCCTTCTAACGCGTTGAATGCGAAGCCTAATTCGGGTAATACAAATTTGTCTGACATACTTTCACCTCTTTCTGATATCCCCATCTGGGAATTTATTAGATTTTTATCATATTAATTATTATATTAGGTTCTATGGGTAAAAGCAATCCAAATTGTATAAACGTTTTATAAGAATCATCAAAAAGCTTGGATTTCTGATTAAATTCCTATACAAAGATTGTATGATTACTGTAATAATTGAAGGTTTTGAATTTTAATATTGTTAAGAAGTTTAGGTTATTACCTGGAGGTATAACATGAAATGGTCATGGAAAATTGCTAGAATTGCTGGAATAGACGTATTCATTCACAGTACATTCTTTCTTTTGATCATATGGATCGGATTTTCATATTGGTTAACCCAAAATACTATCAGTGCAGTGTTGAATGGGGTGGTGTTCATACTTTTGCTTTTCTTCTTCGTGCTTTTGCACGAATTTGGACACGCATTAGCAGCGCGAAAATATGGCATAACTACTCGTGACATTACATTATTACCTATTGGAGGGCTGGCACGTCTGGAGAGAATGCCAAAAGAACCCAAACAAGAGTTGTGGGTTGCATTAGCGGGACCATTGGTGAATTTTGTTTTAGCGATTCTTCTTTTTGGTTGGTTATTTCTGACTGGAGGATTAGCTGGGATTGTTAACACAACTGTTACTGAAGGATCTCTGATTCAACGTTTGGCAATTGTGAACCTGACATTGCTGCTCTTTAACTTGATTCCAGCGTTTCCCATGGATGGTGGTCGTGTTTTACGGGCATTTTTGGCGATGAGAATGGAATACACACGAGCAACCCAGGCTGCTGCAACAATTGGCCAAGGGTTTGCACTTCTCTTTGGCTTAATCGGGATCCTCACCAACCCGATGCTCCTCTTCATAGCGTTCTTTGTCTGGATTGGTGCCAGTCAAGAATCCAGCTCGGTGCAGGTACGGGAGGCGATTTCCGGCATCCCAATCCGACGTGCGATGCTCACCCAATTTCAAACGTTGGATTACAACCAGCGTTTATCCGATGCGGTGGATGCCATCCTGACCGGTTACCAGCAGGAGTTCCCAGTGATGAAAGGTGATGAAATGGTCGGCGTTTTAACCCGCTCTGCCCTGGTGCAGGGGTTGGCAAAAGATGGTCCAACCGCTAATATCGTCAGCGTCATGGATGAGAGTTTTATCACAGCCGATGCCAATGAGATGCTTGAAAGAGTCTCTGAGAGACTGCAGAGTTGTGGTTGCCATAGCGTGCCGGTATTTGAGAATGATCGCCTGGTGGGGTTGGTGACGATGGATAATATTGGGGAATTTCTGATGATTCAATCCGCATTGAAACGCTCAGCAGCAAGTTAATCATCTTCTTTTTACAATTAAGACAACAATCCCAACTTGAAAATTGGGATTGTTTGTTGTTTGGGATTAGGCTAATCTTTACTCAATCAGCTTCCAAAACCCATTATCCGGGGTAAATGACAATTCTCTGACCTCTGTATTTCGTATTATTTCAACACTACGTTTGAATAAATCTTCTGAAAACCGAGGAGCAGCCGAAATAACCGGAACATGGGAAATCAAGCTCGATAATGCCTCATGAAATGGTACAGATCGTATTTTATGATAAGATGCCTGCTTCAAATGCACAATCATTTCAAGATTTCCTGATCCTGTACCAGGCTGAACCTGGGTGGGGTTTGAAAATGGTGTTGCGCTAATCGTCCATTTTTGTTCGCCAGGATAAAGGATCACCAAATCATCATTCAAAACCTGGCAATCCTGCGAAATCCTGCAGATGGTGGTCTTTCCTGCCCCTGAGTAGCCTGAAAAGAGGTAACCTTTTCCATTTTTGATTAAACCAGCTGAATGAACAAATAAACCGCCTTTTTTAAAGACCTGAATTGCTGTCACTACCCTGAGAAATTGCTCGATGAAAACCAAAGGAAAAGGGTGATTTACAACTAACTCTGCTCCATCGCTACTTCCAATTTTTCCCTGACAACCCTTTGCCTGAAATATACAATCATTTGCCTCCCATTCAACTAATGGCAAGCTGGGATAATTGGAAAAATCGTCATGCGAAACTTTGATTTCCACCGATCCCAAATATCGATTGGAATGATTTTTAGGAGATCGATACCACGTGTTCAGCTGATCTTCCAAATTCACGTCATCAATATTTACTTCAAGGAATTCATTTCCAATGGTGAGCTGTATCATTTGTGATTATTTTTATGAAATACCATGAAGGCAAACAATATGAGTGCAATTGAAACTGCTACCTCAATAAGACCCTGATATTTTACTTTAATCTCAAGCTTATCGATCATCGTTTTTTCATTATTCAATTGCACTTCAAACAATTCATAAATATAGGTTTGCCCAGATTCAACATCTTTATCAGTAAATGAATATGTAGAACCGTTAACTGACGAACCAACGGCAAAAATAATTTCAGGTGTAATTTGCTTGAAGTCTTCGTCATCCGGCAAATTCTTCCGATAAATTAGAAACCCGAGGGTGTCAACTTCTGATTCGGTTTTCCATTGAATTTCTACCCGCGGATTGAGCAAAGCGGACATGCCAAAAGCCAGGGTTACCAAACTAATAAGCAGCGAGATGAGGATAATAAATTTTTCTCTTTGTTCGATGTGGTTTGCGATGTTGTCGATCAATAAGCACCCTTTCCAGAAAACCAAACACCAAATGACTTCAGAAGTATCTTCAAATCCAGCCAAAAAGTGTAGTGTTGGATGTATTCCAACTCAATTTCCAATCGGCTATCCATATCCAGGTCCCCGCGCCCACTAACCTGCATCGGACCGGTGAGGCCGGGTTTAACAGCCAATCGCTGGCGTTGATAGTCATTATACTTTTCCACAATCCATGTTTCTTCGGGTCTTGGTCCAACCAAACTCATCTCGCCCCGCAGAATATTCCAGAATTGCGGCACCTCATCCAGGCTTGTTTTTCGCAGGATTCGTCCAACGCGTGTTACTCGTGGATCATCCGGGATTTTAAAAGCAGGATTGGAGAGATCGATATTTCGCTCCTCTAAGATGGAAGCTAACTTTCCAGGAGCATCCTCATCCATCGTACGTAGTTTATACATCGTAAAAGGTTTCCCATTTTCACCTACGCGATTCTGTTTAAAAATCACCTTGCCCGGAGAATCCAACCGGATGAGGATCGCAGCAACAAACATCACTGGTGAAAAAATAACCAGCCCCAACACAGCAGCAAAAATATCCAGCAAACGCTTGAAGAATCTTTCAATAAAATTTAATCCCGACCTGGATGGCAGTTTTAAGCGTGGTGGAAAAAGGAACCCCGCCAGCAATCCGAATCCCAAAGCACCAGCCCGCACAAATAGCAGGGGAACTGCAGGTAAGAGGATTTTTCGATCATTCTCCCCAATCATTTTCAGGAATGGGTATCCAGAGAGTACAAAAAGTACCCATAAAGCAGCAGAAAGCCATAATAATTGCGGAAAAAATATACCCAGTACCAACGTGAGCAGCAAAACTGCTAATAACAAAATTTGAAACCGTTGTGAAGCTGGCGTGTAACTGTCGGAAAGGGTCTTTTCCGGCAACCAGCGCAACATAAATGCTTTCCAGTAACCAATCCCCCATTTGCGTTTAATGTACTGCCAAATGCTCTGATCATGGCTGTGGAAGACGTGTGCTTGGGGAGCAAAACTCAAGTGGTAGCCTTTTCTGGCAAGTCGGAAGGAGAATTCCTGATCTTCAACCGAGGGCACCGGGAAGCGCACATCAAAACCATCATTCTCAAGAAAAATTTGTTTGCGATAGGCAGCTGAGTAGGTATCTATAAAGTCAATTTGCGGAAGCTTTGCCAGTGCTTGATATTTATATTCGAACTCCTGCTGGACAAAACGCGCAACCACATTTCGCTTCTGACATAAATAAGCACCCTTCACCCCAATCACGCGTTCATCCTGGAACGGTAACGCCAAATTTGCGATCCAATCGGGGGAGGGTATGCAATCCGCGTCGGTGAAGAGGATTAACTCTCCATTGGCATGGGCAACCCCGTTATTGCGGGCAGCGGCGGGTCCAGCATTTGGCTGGGAGATTACCCGCACCCCCCGGCTTTCAGCAATCTCAGCTGTTTGATCACGGGAGCCATCGTCAACCAGTATGACCTCATAATCACAACCGAACTGAAAGCCCTGTTGGTGAATAAGCGCATCCAAACATGCTGCGATGCTATCCTGGGCATCTTTGGCTGGAACTATGACTGAAATTCGAAGGTTGGCATCATCCATAACTGCTTCTCTCCCCTAATTTACCAGGCAATAACATGATTACGCCGGAAATGAGTAAAGGTGGCAAGGTCACAATCACATACAGGATCACCGCGAAAGCTAATGCCAAGTCACTCGAAACAGCAAAAGGCATCAGTGCCAATTGGGCAAAATAGGTAAAAGGACCCACATTGCCCGGCATCAACGCAGGTAGCACGCCAATATAAATGAGCACCAACACCAGAATCGCTGCATCCCAGCCTAAGGACAATGACAGGGATTGAAAGACCAGTTTATTGGTGAGCATCATCACCAACCAAATGAGTAAGGTTACAGCCAGGGAAGGAAAGAGTTTCTTGGGATCACGCAGCCACAGACTCGCCTGAACAAATTGATCCAGTTTTGCCTGAACTTTTTTCAAAAACCCAGAAGTGGAAATTCGAGGTGAAAAGCGCAGCCAAAGCATCGGGCCAATGAGCACCAGCAGGGCCAACATAACTGTGATCATCACCACCAACGGCTGCAGGCTTCCTAGTTTCTCCATCGCAATCGGTGGCAAATTGGTGGAAATGGCCATCATCAAGATTACCAAAAAGACAAGGTCGAGATACTTTTCAATCACAATGGTTGAAGTTATTTCCAACCAATCGTCCTTTTCGGGTTGGTGCGCTGTTGCCAGGCGTACGACCTCCCCTCCTCTAATTATCAACAAGGTGTTAGCCGCCTGACCCAGGAAAAAAGCGGTCATCAGACGCAACGTTGGCAGTTTGATCTGGTAAAAGGCTAACATTAACTTCCAACGCCAACCT